>Ga0315902_10003392_pt1 | contig 23920 bp, 25 predicted proteins | sample LakEriMetagenome_9_FD_203523 | JGI IMG/M metagenome (GOLD analysis project Ga0315902, IMG submission 203523) | Freshwater fungal communities from buoy surface, Lake Erie, Ohio, United States - Buoy 12 MA117 | ecosystem: Environmental > Aquatic > Freshwater > Lake > Lake biofilm | place: USA... | reverse complement strand
GACCTGAACCTGGGCCGGCGCGGGCAGGGTCCGCGGCTAGACTGACGGCGGCTCTCCTGTCGCCCACATGTCCCGCCGCCTGCCCATGTTCATCGTCTACCTCGTCCTGCTGCTCGTTGGCGCCGTGCTTGTCGGCGCCCAGTTCGGCCTGCTGCGCGGCACGGCACCCACCAACCTCGGGGTTCGCGAAGGCAAGCTGAAGCCACCTTCGAAGACCGAGAACAGCGTCAGCAGCCAGGCCCGGCTGTGGCCCGATCACCCGATGCAGGCCTACGCCGACATCGCCCCGCTGGCCCTGCTGCCGGCGGGCGGGGCGGCGACGATGACGCGTCTGCAGGCCGTGATCGCGGCGATGCCGGGTGCGCGGATCGAGTCGGCCCAGGCCGACTACGTCTACGCCCGCTTCGAGACCAAAGTGCTCAAGTTCGTCGATGACGCCGAGTTCTGGCTCGATCCTGCGGGCAACGTCGTGCAAGTCCGGTCCGCTTCGCGACTGGGTCGCAAGGACTTCGGGGTCAACCGGGCCCGGATCGAGGCGATCCGGCGTGCGCTGGCGGCCTGAGCCCGAGCCAGCCGAAGGGGCCGGCGGCAACATGACCGGCTGCATCCGGAATCCCACAGGCGCCGTAAGCCCAAACAGCGCAACCGATGCCCGTCCTGCGGGTCCCGACGATGGCTCCGCAGACGACACCCCCCGTGAAAGGCGAGATCGCCAGCATGCCGCATGGCTGCACAGCGCGTCCGCCGGGGGACCGGAGGCCGCGGCGGACTTCGAGCGGTTCTTCGACGCCACCTTGGGCCCTGCGCGCGCCGTTGCGCGCCGGATGCTGGGCGGCGACGACGCCGAGGATCTGCTGGCCGATGCCTACTTCGAGGCCTGGCGCAAGCGCGCGGACTTCGACCCCGACCGGGGCTCGCCATTGACCTGGCTGCTCAGCATCGTGCACAGCCGCGCCCTGGACCGTCTGCGCCAGCGCCGCAGCGAACAGCGTGTCCGGGCGTCGGAACTCATGGGTGACGCCAGCGGCGAGCCCGACACCGCCCCCGGCCCGCTGGACCTGTTGTGGCAACGCCAGTCCGAACAGCGGCTCGCCGTCGCCGTGGCCACGCTGCCGGCGACCGAACGCTGGCTGCTCGGCCTGGCCTACTGGCGTGAGATGAGCCACTCGGCCATCGTCACCTGCACCGGCTTGCCCCTGGGCACGGTCAAGTCGCATCTGCGTCGCGCCCAGGCGCGCCTGCGCCAGGCCCTGGGCGACGACGCTTTCGGCCCGCCCAACCGCAACCCCCGTCCAGACCACGACCATGACCCGGCACCCTGAGGATCCGACCGAACAACGCGACGAGCCCGTGCTCGATGCCGACGTGCTGGCCTTGCTGGACGAAGGCCTGGCGCCGGTGCCGCTGGACGCCCAGGCCCAGGCAAGGATCAAGAAGCAGCTGCTGCGGCGCATCGCCAGTGACACGCTGTCCGAACACACGACCGTGGCGCCAGGCGATCAAGGCTGGGCCCCGTTTGGCAAGGGACTGACGATCAAGCGACTGCACGAGGCCGATGGCGTGCTGTCCTGCCTGGTGCGCCTGGCGCCGGGCGCGGTGCTGCCCGCCCACCGCCACCCGGTCGACGAGGAGTGCGTGGTGCTCGAAGGCGAGATGCAGATCGGTGACATCCGCCTGGGCCCAGGGGGGTTCCATCTCGGCCGCCGGGGTGTGCTGCACGACCGCCTGCGCAGCGGCGACGCCGGCGCGCTGATCTACCTGCGCGGCGCGGTGCCCGAGGCGGCACTGAACCTGTAGCCGACGGAACGTCCGGCGACACCGGGCCACCGCTGGCGCCTGCCGGCGACGTCCGGTCGCAGAGGCCGGGACATCGGAGCGGCCGTGGCCACAATGGCCGGATGGCGTTGACCTTCATGGGCCGCGAGGTGCCCGCACTCACCTGGGGCGTCCTGCTGCGCAGCCTGGCCTCGGGCGTCGGCATCACGCTGGTCATCGCGCTGGCGATCGCCACGCTGCTGACGGTTATCGGTGGCGGTGGCTTCAGGACCAAGCTGATCTACTCGCTGGCCATCAGCCTGTGCTGCTGGAGCGTGGTCGATGGCGTGCGCCGCGTCATCTTCTGGTGGATGCTGCGCCGTGCCCTGGCCCGTGGCCTGCCGCTGCCCACCGACGGTCCGGGCTGGCGGGTGGTGCTGGCACTGGTCGCCCTGACCGCCTTGATCGGCCCCACCGCCGGACTGATGATCGGCGACGCCCTCACGGGCATTCGCAGCCCCAGCATCTTCAAGGTCGGCGACGGTGGCATCCGGGTGACGCTGGCCATGACGCTGATCGGCACCACCATCGGCCTGACGATCTGGGCCGTGCAGACGCGCCTGGGACGCGCCCGCCTGGCTGCCGAGCAGGCACACAAGGTGGCCGTCGAACAGCAGTTGCTGATGCTGCAGACCCAGCTCGAGCCGCACATGCTGTTCAACACGCTGGCCAACCTGCGCGTGCTGATCGGCAGCGATGCGGATCGGGCCCAGGCGATGCTGGACCGGCTGATTGCCTTCCTGCGCGCGACGCTGGTGGCCTCGCGCAGCGGGCGCCACGCCTTGGCCGACGAATTCGCACGCCTGTCCGACTACCTGGCGCTGATGGGCGTGCGCATGGGGCCGCGGCTGACGTCGAGCTTCGAGTTGCCCGACGAGTTGCGACAAGCGCCGGTGCCGCCGCTGATCCTGCAGCCGCTGGTCGAAAACGCGATCCAGCACGGCCTGGAGCCGCAAGTCGCAGGAGGTCACATCGTGGTGCGCGCCGAACGTGTCGCCGCGGCCGACGGCCAACCGATGCTGCGCCTGACGGTGGCCGACACCGGCCGCGGCCTGGAGGCCGGAACGGGCAGCGGACCCGGCACCGCACCACACACGACCGCCGGCACCGGCTTCGGCACCCAGCAGGTCCGCCAGCGCCTGGCCGCACTGTTCGGCACCGCGGCGTCGCTGGATCTGCAGGCCGCGCCACAAGGTGCCGGCACCTGGGCCGTTGTCACCCTTCCGCTGCAAAGCCCCGAGCGCGCGCCATGACCCCCACCGCCCTGATCGCCGAGGACGAGCCGCTGCTCGCCGCAGCCCTGAAAGCCGACCTGGCCGCCGTCTGGCCCGAGCTGCAGGTCGTGGCCGAGTGTGGCGACGGCGATTCGGCGCTGGCCGAAGCGCTGCGTTTGCAGCCGTCGCTGTGTTTCCTGGACATCCGCATGCCCGGCCTGGGCGGCCTGGACGTGGCCCAGGCCGTGACCGAGGACTGGCCCGAAGGCGCCAACGCGCCGCCGCTGCCGCTGCTGGTGTTCGTGACCGCCTACGACCAGTACGCGATCGCCGCCTTTGAACGCCAGGCAGCAGACTATCTGCTCAAACCGGTCCCGCGCGAGCGCCTGGCCCTGGCGGTGCAACGCCTGCAGCAGCGGCTGGCCGCGCGCAACGCGATTCGGCCCGGGGTCGGCGACGCCAGCACCCTCGACGCGTCGCTGGCGCCGCTGCGCGAACTGCTGGCGAGCCTGGGGCCGCAGTCCGGGGTGGCGGCTCCGGCCGCCCCGGCATCGCGCATTGCGGTGATTCCGGCGCAACTCGGCAACGTGACGCAGATGATCCCGGTGGAAGAGGTGCTGTACTTCGAGGCCGCCGACAAGTACCTGCGTGTGGTCACCGCCAGCGGCGAACACCTGATCCGCGTGTCGCTGCGCGAGCTGCTGCCGCAGCTCGACCCGGCCCAGTTCTGGCAGGTCCACCGCAGCCTGCTGGTCCAGGTGCGGGCGATCCGCGAGGCCCGGCGCGAGGAAACCGGCAAGGTCGTGCTCAGCCTGCGCGGGCGTGGCGAAAAGCTCGTCGCGAGCCGTCTGTATGCCCACCTGTTCAAGGGCTGGTGAGCCCACGCCCGGGCCGGCGGTGGCGGGCCCGCCGGCTAAAATCCTGCGTTTTCGCCGTGCCGCTTCAGGCCTTTCGACGTGACCCCCTCCACCGACCAGGCTGACGACGCCGCAGCCCCCACCGCAGCCGTTCCGGCCGAGCTCGCCACGCTGGAACGCGAGCTTGCGGTCCTGTTCGTGCAGGCCCTGAACCTCGAGACCACGCCCGAGGCGATCGACCCGGCGGCTCCGCTGTTCGGCGACGGACTGGGGCTGGACTCGATCGACATCCTCGAAGTGGCGCTGGAGATCTCGCACAAGTACGGTTTCCAGCTTCGCTCGGACGACGAGAACAACCAGAAGATCTTCCAGTCGCTGCGCAGCCTGGCGGCCCATGTCGCCCAGCACCGCAAGACCTGATCCGCACGCCGTGCTGCCTGGCACGGTCACCCGCACGCCCACGCCAACGCCACCGCGCCGATGAACGGCTCGCCACTGCTCGCCGCTGGGGCCCTGATCGCCGGCTACGGTGTCGTCTCGCACTGGCTGATGACGCACCACGCCACCGCGCCCTGGGCGGTGGCGGTGCTGTTCGGGCCGCTGCTGGCGGCCGTCGCGCTGGGCGCCTGGCAGGGCCGCAAGTGGCTGCTGCTGGTGGGATGCGGCGTCGCGGCTCTGGTGATCGCCGCGGTCGTGGCCCGCGGTGGCGTCCAGGACGTGCAACGCATGTACGTCCTGCAGCACGGAGCGATCCACGCCGTGCTCGCGTGGACCTTCGGCCGCACCCTGCTGCCCGGGCGCCTGCCGTTGATCACGGCACTGGCCGAGCGCGTGCACCGGGTCTTCACGCCCGCGATGCGCCGCTACACCGAAGCGATCACCCGCACCTGGACGCTGTACTTCCTGGTCATGATCGGCATCTCGTTGGTGCTCTACAGCCTGGCGCCCTGGAGCTGGTGGAGCCTCTTCTGCAACCTGCTGACCCCGCTGGCGGTGGCCGGGTTGTTCGTCGGCGAGCACCTGTGGCGCTACTGGCGCCACCCGGACTTCGAACGTGTCACGCTGCGCGGTGCGGTGCAGGCCTGGCGCGACCACGGCCAGCAGGCGCGATGAACCGGCTGCCCCTGCTCGCGCCGCGGGACCTGTCCGCGCCGCTGCTGTGGCGGCGCGGTGTGGCGGTCAGCGCCGGCCAGGTGGTCGCGCAGGCCCAGGCCCTGGCCGAGCGGCTGCCGGCACAGGGTCGCGCCGTGAACCTGTGTCAGGACCGCGGCCACTTCGCGCTCGGGCTGGTCGCGGCGATGCTGCGCGGCCACACCAGCCTGCTGCCGCCCAACGCGCTGCCGACCACCCTGTCGGCCCTCGCCGCCGATGCCGGTGCACCGGTGTACGCCCTGGTCGACGGGCCCGAGGCCCCCACCGGCGGCCTGCCCACGGTGGTCGTCGGCATGGACGCGCCCCTCGCCCCGGCGAACGAGGTGCCCACGGTGGCGGCCGATCTGGAGGCGGTGCGCCTGCTGACCTCGGGCTCGACCGGCACCCCGCAGCCCCACGGCAAGCGCTTCGCGCAGTTGACGCTGAACATCGCCGCCGAGGCGGCGCGCCTGGCCGACCGGCTGGGCCGGCCGTCGCTGGCGGGGCTGACCCTCGTCGCCACGGTACCGGCACAGCACAGCTACGGCATGGAGTCCACCGTGTTGCTGGCCCTGCTGGGCGGCGCGGCGTTCGAAACTGGGCGGCCGTACTTCCCGGCCGACATCGCGCAGGCGCTGGCCGCGGTGCCGACACCTCGGGCCCTGGTCACGACGCCCTTTCATCTGAAGACCCTCCTGGCCGCGTCCGTGGACCTGCCACCGACTGAACTGGTGCTGTCGGCCACCGCGCCGCTGTCGCCGCAGCTCGCTGCCGAGGCCGAGGCCCGCCTGCAGGGCCAGCTGATCGAGATCTACGGTTGCACCGAAGCCGGCCAGGTGGCGACGCGGCGCACGACCGAAGGCGAGGTCTGGCAGACGCTGGGCGAGCTGCGTCTGCACCTGGCCGACGCCGCCGAAGGTCCACAGGCCGTCGTGCAGGGCGGGCATGTGGACGAGCCGACGGTGCTGGCCGACGTGCTGGAGCTGCTCGACGCGACGCGTTTTCGCCTGCTCGGTCGGGCCAACGACCTGATCCACGTCGCCGGCAAGCGCAGCTCGCTGGCGCATTTGAACTTCCACCTCAACCGCATCCCCGGGGTCGAGGACGGGGCCTTCTGGTTGCCCGAAGACGAGCTTCAGGACGGCGAACAGGTCGCCAGGCCGATGGCCTTTGTCGTCGCGCCGACGCTGTCGGCCGCGCAGATCGGCGCCGCGCTGCGCCAGCAGCTCGAAGCCGTGTTCGTGCCGCGCCGCATCGTCCACCTCGAAACCTTGCCGCGCGAGGCCACGGGCAAGTTGACGACGGCCGCGTTGCGCGAGCTCGCACGACAGCACCGCCCTGCCACGGCCGCCCCGCCTGCCGACCCCGACCGCTGCGAGGCGGTGTTCGACATCGCATCCGATCACCCGGCGTTTGCCGGTCACTTTCCGGGCCGGCCCATCCTGCCCGGCGTGGTGCTGCTGTCGCTGGCCCTTGAAGCACTGAAGGCAGCGCCGGCACTGGCCCGGCGCGTGGCCCCGCGTCCTGACGAGGCACCGACGCTGGCGCAAGCCAAGTTCCTGGCGCCGGTGGGCCCGGGCCAGCGGGTGCACATCCTGTTGCGCGCCGAAGGCCGGGGCGTTGCGTTCGAGGCCAGGATCGCCAGCACCCAGGCCAACGGCGACGGCACGCTCGCCGCACGCGGCCAGTGGCTGCCGCAGGCCACGGCATGAGCGCTGCATCGACCCCACGGGACGCCGCCGCCCGGCCCGAGTGGCTGGCCCGGCGCGAACGCAGCAACCGCCTGGCGCTGGCGCTGATGGCATGGGTCGCGACCACGCTGGGCCGGCGGTTCGCACGGGTGCTGCTGCATCCGATCGCGCTGTACTTCCTGGTCTTCTCGCCGACGGCTGCGCGCCATTCGCAGCGCTACCTGCAACGGGTGCTGGACCGCCGGCCGGGCTGGCGCGAGCGCTACCGCCACTTCCACTGCTTTGCCTCGGTGGTGCTGGACCGCGTCTACTTCGCCCGCGGCCAGATGCATCTGTTCGAGATCGACGTTCAGGGCGGCCCGCGGGTCGACGAGACCCTGGCGCTGGGCCAGGGCGCCTTCATGCTCGGTGCGCACTTCGGCAGCTTCGAGGCCCTGCATGCGATCGGCGCGACCCGCCCGGGCATGCGCGTGGCCCACGTGATGTACCCGGGCAACGCCGAGATGATCCAGCGCGCGCTGGCGGCCATCGCGCCGGGCTTTGCGATGAGCATCATCGAGATCGGTCGCGCCGGCAGCACGCTGGCGATCCGCGACTGGCTCGACAACGGTGGCCTGGTCGGCTTGCTCGGCGACCGCTGGATGCCACCGACCGGCACGGCCGCCAGCGCACGCGACGGCGGTGTCGTCGTCCACCGCTTCCTCGGACAGGACGCAGCCTTCACCGACGGCCCGTTGCGGCTGGCGCAGGTGCTGCGCCGGCGCGTGCTGCTGATGACGGGCCTGTACCGCGGCGGCAACCGCTACGAGCTGCGCTTTGAACCGCTGGCGGACTTTTCGCAACCGATGATCGGCCCCGACGGCCAGCCGCTGCCCCGCGAGGCGGCACTCGCGCAAGCGCAGGCGACGTACGTCGCGCGGCTCGAAGGCCTGTGCCACGAAGCCCCGTACAACTGGTTCAACTTCTACGACTACTGGGCGCTGCCGGCACCGCGCGGCGAGGCCGCCGCATGAACGCCTGCGCACGCATCCTCGCGCTGGTGCTGTTCCTGGGCACCTTCGGGCCGCCGTTGCAGGCTCAAGGGCAGTCCGCGGCGCTGGACGTTGCCGGCCTGGCCGCGCTGCTCGGGCAGCGCCGCGAGACCCAGGCCCGGTTTGTCGAGGAGCGCTTTGTCGCCGGGCTGGACCAGCCTCTGCGCGCGAGCGGCACGCTGAGCTTCGTGCCGCCGTCGCGCTTCGTGCGCCAGACCCTGCTGCCGCGGCCCGAGCTGCTGGCCATCGACGGCAACCAGGTCACGATGCAGCGTGGCGGCCGCACGCGCACGATGACGCTGGACAGCGTGCCCGAGGCGACCGCGCTGCTGGAAGCGCTGCGCGGTGCGCTGACCGGCGACCTGGCCTCGCTGCAGCGCCACTACGTCGTCCGCGTCGACGGCAATGCGGTGCGCTGGAGGCTCAGCCTGAGCCCACGCGCCGAGCGCATCGGCACCCAGGTGCAGCGGCTCGAGATCGAAGGCCAGGGCGCCGAGCTGCGCAGCGTGGAGCTGCAACTGGCCGGTGGCGACCGTTCGACGATGAGCATCGAGCCGCTGGTCGCCAACCTGCCGGGCGCTGCTCCGGCGGCCAGGAAGTGACCCCGGCGCGCCGCCACGGCGCCGTCGTGCTGGCGCTGTGGGCCGTGGCGCTGCTGCTGGCGCTGGTGGCCATCCTGCGCGTGCCTTTCGTGGCCGACATGAGCGCCTTCCTGCCGGCCAAGCCCGACGCGCGCCAGCAGTTGCTGATCGAACAGCTGCAGAGCGGCGCCGCCGCGCGCACCCTGCTGGTCGGCATCGCCGGTGGCGACTCGGCACAGCGGGCGGCGGCGTCCAAGACCCTGGCGGCGGCCCTGCGCGGATCCGGGCGGTTCGAGCAGGTCCAGAACGGCGAGACCGCCGGCTTCGCCGCCATCGGGCAGTGGCTGTTCGAGAACCGCTACGCGCTCAGTCCGGCGGTGTCGGCGGATCGCTTCACGGCCGCCGGCCTGGCCGACGGCATCGCCGACACGCTGTCGCTGCTCGGCACGCCGGCCGGCGCTGCCATCAAGCCACTGCTCGAACGCGACCCCACCGGCGAGACCTTGCGGATTGGCGAGTCGCTGCTGCCCGCCGCCGGCCCGCGCAGCGCCGACGGCGTCTGGATGTCCCGGCCCGAACGGGGCCGTGGCGAGCGGGCGCTTCTGCTGGCCATCACCCGTGCCGCCGGGGCAGACCTGGACGGCCAGGCCGCGGCGCTGGCCACACTGCGTGAAGCATTTGCAGCCCTGCCCGAGGCCGGGGTGCTGACGCTCGAATTGAGTGGCGCCCCGCTTTTTTCCGTCGAGAGCCGCGCCCGCATCGAAACCGAGGCGCACCGGCTCGGCGCGTTCGCCGCGGTGCTGGTCAGCCTGCTGCTGTGGTGGGTGCTGCGCTCGTGGTCGGGGCTGGCCGTGGCCCTGCTGCCGGTGGCCAGTGGCGTGCTCGTCGGCATCGCCGCGGTGGCGCTGGGCTTCGGCAGCGTGCACGGGCTGACGCTGGGTTTTGGCGCGACGCTGATCGGCGAGGCGGTGGACTACGCGATCTACTACCTGATCCAGGCCCGCCGCCACGCCCGCGATGCCCCGCACGAACGCGGCTGGCAGCGCTGGCTGCGCACCAGCTGGCCCACCGTGCGCCTGGGTTTGCTGACCTCGCTGGCGGGCTTCGCGGCGCTGGTGTTCTCGGGCTTCCCTGGGCTGGCCCAACTGGGCGTGTTTTCGTGCGCCGGCCTGCTGGGCGCGGCGCTGACGACGCGCCATGTCCTGCCGGTCCTGCGGCCCGACGGCGTCGCGGTCAGCGAGCGCGCAGCCCGGCCGAGACAACGCCTGGGCCGGCTTGCTGCACGCCTGTTCGCCAGCCTGCCCACGTGGCGCCGGGCCATCGTCGCGCTGGGCATCGTCGCCGCCGCGGGCCTGGTCTGGCAGCACGACCGGCTGTGGCGTGCCGACCTGCTGTCGCTGAGCCCGATCGACGCCGAGACGCTCAAGCTCGACGCCGAGTTGCGGGCCGAGCTGATGCCCGGCGAGGGCGGGCTGCTGGTGGTGGTCCAGGGTCCGGACCTCGAGACCGTGCTCCAGCGCGCCGAAGCCGCGGACGCGCGGCTGCAAGGGCTGGTCGATGCGGGCCAGTTGGCCGGCGTTTCCAGCGTCACGCGCTGGCTGCCGAGCCAGGCGCAGCAGGACCAGCGGCGCAACGGCCTGCCCGAGGCTGTGGCGCTCCGGACGGCGCTTGCCGCCGCCACCGCCGGCGGGCCCCTGCCCGCGTCGCGTCTGCAGCCCTTTGTCGACGAGGTCCAGGCCGCCCGCACCCGACCGCCGCTGACCCGCGAGGTCCTGGCCGCTTCACCCGCGGCCACGCTGGTCGACGCGCTGCTGCTGGAGCGCCCCGGCGGAGGCCTGGCAGCGCTGATGCCGGTGCAGCCCATCGCTCACACCGCGCAAGCCCTGGCCAGGGTCGAAGCCTCGCTCGCCGGCCTGGAAGGGGCCGTGCTGCTGGACATCAAGCCCGAACTCGACCGCCTCTACCAGCGCTACCTGGACGAGGCCAAGGCCCAGACCCTGATGGGCGCGACCGCCGTGCTGGTGCTGGTGATGCTGTGGCTGCGCTCATGGCGGCGTCTGCTGGCGGTCTGCCAGCCGCTGGTGCTCGCGGTGCTGTTCACGCTGGCCGGTCTGGCCCTGGCGCAGGTGGCGCTCGGCATCCTGCACCTGGTCGGGCTGCTGCTGGTGGTGGCGGTGGGTTCGAACTACGCGCTCTTCTTCGACATGCTGCACCACGACCGCACCAATGCCGGCATCGCCGGCCCAGCCGACGCGGAAGAAGCCAACGAGACCCTGGCCTCGCTGGCCCTGGCCAACCTGACCACCGTGGCCTCGTTCGGCCTGATCGCGATGTCCGAGATTCCAGCGTTGTCGGCCATCGGCCGCGTGGTGGCTCCGGGGGCGCTGCTCGCGCTGCTGCTCGCGGCGGCGTTTGCCGGACGTCCCGCCGCGACCCCCCTGTCGCGCTGAAAATCGCGTCCGATGCATCTGCACCATGCCGACCGCTCCTGACCTGCCCAAGCCGCAACACCGCTGGCCCTGGCCGGCGCTGTTCCAGGCCAGCGTCGGCGTCCACGCGGCAGCGCTCGGTGCCGCGCTGCTGGCGCCGCAGCATGCCGCCCTGGCCCTGGGCGCCGTCGTGGTCAACCATGCGCTGCTGACCGGCGCCGGCCTGGTGCCGCGCAGTGCCTGGCTCGGACCCAACCTGCGCCGCCTGCCCGAAACCGCCGCGCCCGACGCCGTGGCGCTGACGCTGGACGATGGCCCGGACCGCGAGGTCACGCCGCGGGTGCTGGACCTGCTGGCCGAGCGCGGTGTTCGTGCGACCTTCTTCTGCATCGCCGAGCGCGCTGCCGCCGAGCCGGCGCTGCTGCGGCGCATCGTGGCGGAGGGGCACGACGTGCAGAACCACAGCGCCCGGCACCGGCACGACTTCAGCGTCTCCGGGCCAGGGGCGCTGCACCGCGAGATCCACCGCGCACAGGCCACGATCGCCGACATCACCGGCCGGCTGCCGCATTGCTTCCGCGCCCCGGCCGGGCTGCGCAACCCGTTTCTCGACCCGGTTCTGCACCGCCTCGGGCTCCACCTGGTCAGCTGGACCCGGCGCGGCTTCGACACCCGCGAACGCGATCCGGCGACCGTGTTCACACGCCTGAGCCGCGGCCTCGCGCCACGGGACATCCTGCTGCTGCACGACGGCCACGCCGGCCGCACCCGCGACGGCCAACCGGTGGTGCTGGCCGTCCTGCCCCCGTTGCTGCACGCGCTGCAGGCGGCCGGCCTGACGCCGGTGACGCTGCATGAGGCCGTGCCGGCCCGCCACGCCTGACCTGTCGACCCCATGCTCGCTCCACCCGTTGCCCTGGCCCACCCGACCGACCCCAATGCCGCCTGGCAGGCCATCCACACGTCGGCCTGCGCGCCGTACCGCCGAGCGGGCCGCTTTGCCTGGCACTTTGCACGGGGCAAGCTGGGTCGCGATCCGGTGTTCCGCCACCTGCTCGAACACGGCGAGCTCGCCGGCGCCCGGGTCGTCGACATCGGCTGCGGTCAAGGCCTGCTGGCCAGCCTGCTGCACAGTGCGTCCGCCTTCGCGGCGTCGGGCCGCTGGCCCGGCGCCTGGGGCCCGGCGCCGAACCCACGCGCCTACACCGGGATCGAGCTGATGTCGCGCGACGTGGCCCGGGCCCAGGAGGCCGTGGGCGCGCTGCCGCTGGCGCCCCGCCTGGTCTGCGCCGACATGCGCCAGGCGCCGCTGCCGGCCTGCGACAGCGTGGTGATCCTCGACGTGCTGCACTACGTGGACCATGCCGATCAGGCCGCCCTGCTGGCCCGCGTGCGCGATGCGCTGGCACCCGGCGGCACGCTGCTGCTGCGCGTCGGCGACGCCGCCAGCACGCGTGGTTTTGCCGCCAGCCAGTGGGTGGACCGCCTCGTCACCCGGATCCGCGGCCACCGCGTGGCGCCGACCTGGGGGCGGCCGCTGGACGAGTGGGTGGCGCTGCTCCAGGGCCTGGGCTTTGCTCCGGTCGAGCCGTGGCCGATGAGCCAGGGCACCCCCTTCGCGAACGTGCTGCTGGTGGCCCGTCGACCATGAACCCTCCCACCCCGATGTCGCCGCTGGCCATCACCGCCCACACCCTGGTCACGGCGCTCGGCCATGGCCTGGCCGACCATGCGCAGGCCCTGCGCGACGGCCGCAGCGGCCTGAAGCCACAGGTCTTCGAAACCGCACCGCTCGACACCTGGCTCGGCGTCGCCCCAGATCTGGACGACGCGGCCTTGGGCAGTGCCTTCAGCCGCGGCCAGTCCGGTGCCGACTGCCGCAACAACCGCCTGGCGGAAGCGACGCTGCGTGCCGACGGCTTTGCCGAGCGTGTCCGCGCGGCCGCAGGTCGCTGGGGCGCACATCGCATCGGGGTCTTCCTCGGCACCAGCACCTCGGGCATCCTGGCCAGCGAGATCGCCTACCGCCAGCGCGACGCCGCCACCGGCGCGTTGCCCGCCGGGCTGGACTACGCGGCCACGCACAACACCTACTCGGTGGCGCGGCATGTGCGCCAGAGCCTGGGCCTGACCGGGCCGGCCGCCGTGGTGTCGACCGCGTGCTCGTCCAGCGCCAAGGTCTACGGCAACGCCGCGCGCATGATCGCCGCCGGGGTCATCGACGCGGCCGTCGTCGGCGGCGTCGACAGCCTGTGCATGACGACGCTGTACGGCTTCAAGTCGCTGGAGCTGCTGAGCCCGGAGGTCTGCCGACCCTACGACGCCGGACGCAATGGCCTGTCGCTTGGCGAAGGCGGCGCCTTGGCCCTGCTCGAACGCGAGCCCGACGGCCCGCCGGCGGGCTGGCTGCTCGGCATCGGCGAGTCCAGCGACGGCCACCATATGAGCAGCCCCCACCCCGAGGGCGCCGGTGCCGCTGCGGCGATGCGCGCCGCGCTGGCGAGTGCCGGCCTTGGTGCCGGCGCGGTGGACTACCTCAACCTGCACGGCACCGCCACGCCCGGCAACGACGCGGCCGAAGACCGTGCCGTGATGTCGGTGTTCGGCGCCCGCGTCCGATGCAGTTCGACCAAGGGCCACACCGGTCACACCCTGGGGGCGGCCGGGGGTGTCGAGGCCTCGCTGTGCCTGCTGGCGCTGCGTGACGGCTGGCTGCCCGGGGGCCTGCACCGGCGCGAACCCGATCCCGCCTTGCACGCCCATTACGTGGACAGCGGCCACCCCGCGGCGCTGCGCGTGGTCGCCAGCAACTCGTTCGGCTTCGGGGGCAGCAACGCCTGCCTGGTCTTCGGGGGCGTGGCATGACGACATCGGCACAGCGCAGCGGCGCCGTCGAGGTCGCGGTGCTCGGCATCGGTGCGATCGGGCCCGGGCTGGCGAGCTGGGCCCAGGCCGCACCGCTGCTGCGCGAGCCGGCGGGCTGGGTGCGCAGCCCCACCGTGGTGCCACCGCCGCAGCGCCTGCCGGCCACCGAGCGGCGCCGTGCCGGCACCGTGGTCAAGGCCTCGATCGTCGTCGCCGACGAGGCGCTGGCGATGGCCGGGGTCGCCGCCAGCGAGGTCGCGACGGTCTTCACGTCGTCCACCGGCGACCCGCTGAACTGCCATCTGCTGTGCGAGGCGCTGGCGACGAGCGAACGCATGGTTTCGCCAACGCGCTTCACCAATTCGGTCCACAACGCACCGGCGGGCTACTGGCACATCGCCGCCGGCTCGATGGCACCGTCGACCAGTCTGGCGGCCTACGACGCGAGCTTTGCCGCCGGCCTGCTCGAGGCCGCGGTGCAGGTGCAGGCCACGCAGGCGCCGGTGCTGCTGGTGGCCTGCGACGTGCCCTACCCCGAGCCGCTGCACAGCAAACGCCCGGTCGCCGACAGCTTTGGTGTTGCCTTGCTGCTCGGACCCACCCGTGACGCCCCCGCTTCGGCCGCCTGGCTGGGACTGGCCTGCGGCACCGGCGAGGTCGCCGTCACGGCCTGCGCCGACGAGGCGATGGACCGCCTGCGGCGCGAGATCCCCGCCGCCCGCGCCCTGCCCCTGCTGCAGGCACTGGCCGGCCAAGTGCCGGCGTCCGTCGTGCTCGACGACGTGCCGGGCGCGGTGCTGCACGTGCAGCTGCGGTGGCCGGAATGACGCCCGAGCTCGAGCCCACGCCCGGGCCCGCTCCGCAGACCCTGGACCGGGCCGGCATCGCCGCGCGCATCCCGCACGCGGGCACGATGTGCCTGCTCGATGCCTTGCACGGCTGGAGCGACGGCAGCATCCACTGCAGCACCCGCCACCACGCTGCGCCGGACCACCCGCTGCGCGGTGCCAGCGGCCTGCTCGCACCCACCGCGATCGAATACGCCAGCCAGGCCATGGCACTGCACGCGGGGCTGATGGCGCGCCCCGGCGATCCCCCGCGTGCCGGCTTCCTGGCCGCCGTGCGCAACGTCGTCATGCGCCAGGCCCGGCTCGACACCGCGCCGGGCCCGCTGCACGTGCGCGCCGAGCGTCTGCTGGGCGATGCGCGCCAGGCCCAGTACCGCTTCACGCTGCACGACGGCGAGGGCTTGCTGCTCGTCGAGGGCCGTGCAACCGTCGTGCTCGACGGCAGCCCTGCCGACCCCCTGTCCACTTCATCCCCCACGACGGCATGACCGCTCTCCCACTCACCGGCAAACGCGCCCTCGTCACCGGGGCCAGCGGCGCCCTCGGCCAGGCCATCGCGCGCGAGCTCGCGGCCCAGGGCGCCAGCCTGCTGCTGCACGCCAACAGCCGCGGCGACGCGGTGGCCGCGCTGGCCGCCGAACTGAGCGGACAGCACGGCACGCCGGCCCACCCGGTGGTCTTCGACCTCGCCGACGATGCGGCCTGCGCCGAGGCCACCAAGGCGATGCTGGCCGACGGAGCGGTGCAGATCGTGATCAACAACGCCGGCATCCACGACGACGCCGTCTTCCCCGGCATGAAGCCCGAGCAATGGCACCGCGTCATCGATGTCTCGCTGCACGGCTTCTTCCGCGTCACGCAGCCGCTGGTGCTGCCGATGCTGCGCACGCGCTGGGGCCGCATCGTCAACATCTCGTCGGTGGCGGCGCTGGCCGGCAACCGCGGCCAGGTCAACTACGCTGCGGCCAAGGGCGCCCTGAACAGCGCCACCAAGGCCCTGGCGCTCGAGCTCGCCAGCCGCGGCGTCACCGTCAACGCGGTGGCGCCGGGCATCGTCGAGTCCCCGATGGCCGCAGGGGCCTTCGATGCCGACGCCATCAAGCGCATCGTGCCGATGCAGCGCGCCGGCACCCCCGACGAAGTCGCCGCCCTCGTCGGCTTCATCTGCTCGCCCCGCGCCGGCTACATCACCGGGCAGGTGGTGTCGGTGAACGGCGGGTTGTGGTGAAAGCCGGGCCGATCACAGCTTTGCCGCCGGTGCCGCCGCGGCGCCGCTGAACTCGGGGCCGCTGAGTTCGGCCAGGCCATGGCCGCGGTTCACGTCCAGGCCGGTGATGTGCCAGTCGTGCGCGGGCAGCCGGAACGGGTGCACGACCTCCTCGTAGCTGCGTGTCGGCCACAGCACGCCAAAGCGGCGCTGGTGCTCCAGGCTGTCGGTTTCAGCCACCGCACCGCGGGTGCTGGGGGTGGCCTCGAGCGTGAAGCGCACGCGCCGGGTGACGTTGTCGTCGCGGTCGATGCAGACCGCCACGCGGTCCAGCCCCACACGGCCCAGGCCCGGGCGCATCCAGACATCGACCACGTCGCAGGCGCGCCCGTTGACACGCTCGGTGCCGTTCAGTTCAGCGGCCAGCCCGCGGTCCACCAGCCACAGCGGCCCGAGCAGGAACAGGCCGTAGGCCTCGGCGACCAGGGCCGAGGCATCGAGCACGGCGCGGTCGCGGCTGGGCTGGCCGTTGAACCAGACAGCGGACTCGCCCGGGCGCTCGCGGCTGCCGTCGCCACGCTGCCAGAGCACCTGCTTGCGCCCCAGCGGTCCGCGGTAGGCCTGGGCGTTGATGCCGAGCCGGGGCAGCAGCCGCTCCTCCGACGGACCCCGGTAGCCCGCGTCGACCACCAGCGGCTGGATGCGGCCGATCAGCGGTCGCCATTGGCCGTCGTAGGCGACGTTGATGTCGGTCAGCGTGCGGTAGGCCTCGAGTCCATGGGCCTGCGCGCTGTCGAGCAGCCGGCGTTGGCCAAGCGCTGAGCTGCGCGGCGCCTGCGTCATCGGCAGCGGTGTCGAACAGCCGATCAGCGCCGGCACGGCAGACAGCGAGGCCGCGCCCAGCAGCAGTCGGCGGCGGGTGGGATCGAAGGACGGAGACATGGCGATCGGCATTCGGCGAGCATTCGGCGGCTTCGTGTGGGACCCGAGTCTCGCGGCCGTTCGGCACAGTTGCACGGTCGGGGTCTTTGGCCCGCCCTTGACCCTGCAGCCGCGGGTCTGGCGGCCCCCGGTTAGCATCGTTTCTTGTCCTCCGTCCGCCCTTTGGTCCGCCCTTTGGCGCGTGCCGCGTTCCAGCCCCGCCGGCGCCTGCTGCTCACCACCGCCGCGTCGGCTTCGGCCACGCTGCTGACCACCGGCTGCTCGACCGTGGCCCTGATGCTCGCCCGCCCTGCCACGACGCCGATGCCCACGCTGCGCCCACCGTCGCCCTGCGGGGCCGGCGGCCGCGCGCAGACCCTGCTGGTGCTGCTGCCCGGCGCCTACAGCACGCCGCAGGAGTTCATCGACAACGGCACGCCCGCGGCGCTGCGGGCCGCCGGGCGCAGCGCCGACCTGTGCATCGCCGACTCGCACCTCGGTTATGTCGGCGACGGCAGCCTGGTGCGCCGCCTGCACGACGACGTGGTGGCACCGGCTCGCGCGGCCGGCTACGCGCAGGTCTGGCTGGTCGGCATCTCGCTCGGAGGCTACGCCGCGCTGGCCTACCTGGCCCGCAACCCGGGGGCCCGGGTCGACGGCGTGTTCGCGATCGCGCCCTATCTCGGCCGGCGGACGCAACTGCGCGACATGGCCGCCGCGGGGGGCCCACGGGCCTGGAACCAGGGCCTGGCCGCGCCCGATCCGCAGGACCTGGACCAGGCCATCTGGCGCTGGCTCGCGGCACCACCGGCCGGCGCACCGCCGGTCTACCTGGGCTGGGGCCGCGAGGACCGCTTCGCCGACACCTGCGCCGTGGCCGCCACGCTGCTGCCGCCAGAGCGCGTGAGCCAGGTCGCCGGGGGCCACGACTGGCCGCCATGGCGCGCGCTGTTGGCGCAGTGGTTTCAGCAGGCGCCCTGGCCTTCGGGCTGCGCCGTGGGCACGGTGGCATGACGGCAACCCCGTCGGCCATCGCGCCCGTGGCCATCGTGGCCCACAGCCTGGTCAGCGCCCTGGGCGACGGCCAGCAGGCCTGGGCCGATGCCGTGCGCGACAACCGGTCGGCACTGGCGCCGAACCGCCTGAACGAAGCGCCGCTGGCGTGTTTCACCGGTGCGGTCGCAGGCCTGGACGGGGATCCGCTGCCGCTGGCCTGGTCGCACTGGGACAGCCGGCCGACACGGCTGGCCTGGCGGGCGCTGCAGGCCGACGGCCTGATCGACGCGGTCATCGCGGCTCGACAGCGCCACGGACCGGCGCGCATCGGGCTCGTGCTCGGCACGTCGGCGTCGACGATCGGCGTCTCCGAGCAGGCCTACCGGCAGCTTGACGCCGATGGCGGGTTTCCGCATCGCGTGCGCAGCGAGCGCCTGAACACGCCGCATGCGGTGGCCGCCTTCGTGGCCGAAGCCTTGTCCATCGACGGTCCTTCCGCGACCGTCAGCACCGCCTGTTCGTCCAGCGCCAAGGCCTTTGCGATGGCCGAGCGCTGGCTGCGCCTGGGACTGGTGGACGCGGTGCTGGTGGGCGGTGTCGACGCGCTGTGCGCCAGCGTGCTGTATGGCTTCCATGCGCTGGGTCTGGTGTCGACCGAGCCCTGCCGACCGTTCGACGCCCGGCGCAACGGCATCAGCGTCGGCGAGGCGGCCGGCTTTGCATTGCTCGAACGCGGCCGCGACGCGCCGTTGTGTCTGCTCGGCTATGGCGAGGCCAACGACGCCCACCACATGTCGGCGCCCCACCCTCAGGGCCTGGGTGCAGAAACGGCGCTGGACCACGCCCTGGCCCGGGCCGGTCTGGCCGACACGCGGACGGTCGGCCTGGTCAGCCTGCATGGCACGGCAACGCCGCAGAACGACGCCGTCGAAGCCGCACTCGTTGCCCGCCGCTATGCGCCGGACGTTCACGCCTGCGCCGGCAAGGGCGGGCTGGGCCACACCATGGGTGCCGCCGGCATTGCCGGGGCCGCACTGGCCTGGCTGGCCCTGCGCGATGGCGTGGCCGCCGGCAGCCCCGGACACGAGGCCACTGACACGGACCTACCGGCGCCCTTTGCGCGGCAGTTGAGGGCGACGCCGAAGACCCTGCAGGTCCGAGTCGCCGCGAGCCACGCCTTCGGCTTTGGCGGCAACAACGTGGTGCTGCTGTTCGGGCGCGGGGCATGACGGCGATGGCCCAGGCCCTGGATCTGTTTGTCGACGGCATCGGCCTGTGGTCGCCGCGCACGCCCGGCGGCTGGACCGAAGCCAGCGCTGCCATCGCCAGCGGCAGCCTGCCGCCGCTGCCCGATCCCGCGCCGCGGCCTCAGGCCGCCTGCCTGCCGGCCAACGAACGCCGCCGCGCGCCCGACGGCGTGCTGGTGGCGCTGGACGTCGCCCTGCAGGCGCAGCGGGCCAGCGGACGCGCCGCCCGCGACCTGGCCAGCGTCTTCACGTCGGCCCATGGCGACCTCGCCATCGTCGAGGCGCTGTGCAGCACCTTGGCCAGCAACCCGCTGGCGCTGTCGCCGACGCGCTTTCACCACTCGGTGCACAACGCCGCGTCGGGCTACTGGGCCATCGCCAGCGGCAGCCGGCACGGCAGCAGCGCACTGGCCGGCTTCGAGCACAGCTTTGCCAGCGGCCTGCTCGAAGCCGCGGCGCTGGCACTGGCCGACACGATGCCGGTGCTGCTGGTCGGCGCCGACACCGAGGCGCGTGGCGCGATGCGCAGCGTCAACCGCAGCCGCGGCCTGCTGGGCGTGGCGCTGGTGTTGTCGCCATCTCCATCGCCGTCGCGCTCGGCCCACGCACGCTGGCGTCTCGCCGTGCAAGTCGTCGCGGGAACAGCCCCGCACACCGTGCCGACAAGCCCGCTGGGCCAGGCGCTCGCCGACAATGCGATGGCCGACGCGCTGCCGCTGTTTGAAGCGCTGGCCCAGGGTCGCCCGGCCACGCTGAGCCTGCCGGTGGGCCGCGCCAGCCACCTCGCGCTCGAAATCTCTCCGCTGCCATGACCGACATCGCTTCATCGACCGACGCCCGCCCCGAAACCCACGACGTGCTGATCCTGGGCGGTGGCCTCGCCGGCCTGACGCTCGCGATGCAGCTGCGCCAGCGCTGCCCGGGAATCGACGTGCACGTGCTCGAGCGTCGCGCCCACCCGGTGCCGCATGCGTGCCACAAGGTCGGCGAAAGCTCGGTCGAGATCGGCGCGCACTACTTCGAGAACGTGCTCGGCCTGAAGCGCCACCTGATGGAGGACCAGCTGAAGAAGTTCGGCTTCCGCTTCTTCTTCAGCGAAGGGCGGCGCGACCTCGAGAACGTCACCGAGATCGGCGTGAGCGAGGCCCTGCCGATGGCCAGCTGGCAGATCGACCGTGGCATCTTCGAGAACTTCCTCGGTCGCGAGGCGCAGGCCCGCGGCGTGCGCTTCAGCGACCGCGCGATGGTGCGCAGCATCGACCTGTCCGACGACGGCGGCCTGCACCGGGTGCAGTGGCAACCCGAGGGCGAACCGGTGCGCGAGAGCCGGGCCCGCTGGGTCATCGACGCCGCCGGCCGCGCCGGCCTGATCAAGAAGAAGCTCGGCCTGGCCCGCGACAACGCGCATGCCGCACATGCCGTGTGGTTCCGCATCGGCGAGCACCTGGCGGTGGACAACTGGGTCGCCGACACCGCCTGGCGCGAGCGTGTCCCGATGGCCAAGCGCTGGCTCAGCACCAACCACCTGGTCGGTGCGGGCTACTGGGTCTGGCTGATCCCGCTGGCGTCGGGCTCGCATTCGGTGGGCATCGTCGCCGACCCGGCCTACCACCCGCTGGAGCGGATGAACAGCTTCGAGCGCGCGATGGACTGGCTGGCCGAGCACCAGCCGCGCTTGTGGGACGAGCTCGATCCGCGGCGCGACAAGCTGCAGGACTTCGCGTTCTTTCGCCGTTTCAGCTACGACTGCGAGCGGGTGTTTTCGCCCCAGCGCTGGGCGCTGGCCGGCGAGGCCGGGCGCTTTCTCGATCCCTTCTATTCGCCGGGCAGCGACTTCATCGCCATCGGCAACACCTACATAGCCGAGTTGGTGGCACGCGACCGCGCCGGCCAGCCGCTGGGTGCCCACAGCCAGATCTACGAGCAGATCTTCAAGAGCTTCTACGACAGCACGCTGGCGCTGTATGTCGACCAGTACGGCCTCTTCGGCGCGCCCGAGGTGCTGCCGCACAAGATCATCTGGGACTACACCTACTACTGGAGCGTGCTGTCGCAGCTGTTCGTGCAGCAGCGGCTGGCCGACATGGCCTCGCTCGCAGTGCTGAAGGCCGAGCTCGCCAGTTGCCAGCGCCTGAACCTCGCAGTGCAGGATCTGCTGCGCGAGTGGGGCCGCGTCAGTGCCCACCGCAACGCGCCGGTGATGCTCGACCAGGCCAAGCTGCCCTGGTTTGCCGAGCTCAACGGCAGCCTGATGGACGAGCCGCTGTCCGACACCGCCTTTCGCGCCCGCCTGCGCGAGGCCGCCGAGCGGCTGAACGCACTCGCCCAGGAACTGCTGGCGCGGGCCCTGGCCGAGCACCCGGCCCTGGCTCCTGGGGCCGTTGCCGCGCTGCGCGCCGCCATCGCCGAAGGCATCGCCCCGCAGCGCGACTTCGGCAGCATGCTGTTCGCACCGTCGCACGCACCGACCGGCAGCGGCGCGCGCAGCGAGTCCGAACTCACGGCGGCGTGAACGCACCGGGCGGCGTCCAGTTGCGGCCGCTGGCCGACACCGACCTGCCGCGGCTGCACCGCTGGCTGCACGAGCCGCACGTGCTCGAATGGTGGGGCGGCGAGGACGCTGCGCCCACGTTGGACGAGGTTCACGCCCACTACGGCCCGCGCATCCGGGCCGAAGACGGCGTGCAGGCCTGGATCGCCTTCAAGACCGGACCCGACAACGCCGAGCAGGCCATCGGCTACGCCCAGTCCTACATCGCGATGGATTGCGGCGACGACTGGTGGGCGGACGAAACCGACCCCGGCATGCGCGGCATCGACCAGTTCCTCGCCGACGGCACGCGCCTCGGCCAGGGCCTGGGCACGCAGCTCGTGCGTGCACTCGTCGAACGCCTCTTCTCCGACCCGGCGGTGACGCAGATCCAGACCGATCCGCACCCCACGAACAGACGCGCGATCCGCTGCTACGAAAAGGCCGGTTTTCGTGCCGTGGAGGAGATCGTCACGCCAGATGGGACGGCGCTGTGGATGGTGCAGCGAAGGCCGCGAGTCTGACTTGCGCGCGGCCGATCACCTTGAATTCAAGGGGACGTCAGATCCCGCCCACGCACGATGCAGATGCCCTGAGACTGCAGCAGATGCAGGAACCGACCGCCGGAAAGCGCCGCGAACTCGGCCTGCCGCGCGTGGGCCAGCGGATCCTGGGCGTCGGTCGGCGTCGCAGCAGGGTGGCAGACCAGCAGCGCGCCATCGGGCAGCTTGGGCAGCCAAAGCCGAAGCAACCTGCGGTAGTCGCGGTTGAATCCATAGAGCCCCGCAAGGTGCTGCGTCTGCACAAAGCCGGCACGGGTGACCGCGGCTGCAAAACCATGGGCCGCCGCGTCGAGCACCGCGCGCTTCAGAAGACTGCGACTGGTGTTCGCGGACGTCGACATCCCGCGCAGGTACGGCAGCGGGCCGCTGTAGCGACGGCTCAAGCACTCCAGCAAGACATCGCGCACCTGGGCGAAGCAGTGCACGTGCTCGTGGCCGTCGACGTGATCGGGACCGCAGCCGGCCACGTCCTCGAAGTGGTCGAGCTGACGCTCGATCGCGTCGCGCAGGCTCGACAGGCTCAACTGCCGTGCCAGTGCACGGACCAGCAAGCGCGAGACCTGCATGCCTGGGCGGCTGTCGAAGACCGTCGTCAGGTTCAGGTGCAGGCCGACATCCAGTTGCTTGTGCATCGGCCGCAGCAGCCCGAAGTCGTCGCGCCAGCGGGCCGATGTGCTCAGGCAGCTCACTGCCGACACGCGCCCCTGCTTGCAAAGCCGCGCAATGCCGCGGCTGACCCCCGCGCTCGCGGCAAAGTCGTCGGCACAGACCACGATGCGGCGCAAGCTCATCGGAACACCCACCCTTGCGACAGCGCATAGGTGCCAAGCGCTGCGGCGACCAGGGCAACACCCAGGCACCAAGGGAACGGCCAGGCCGTGTGCTGCAGCAAAGCCGCGCACAGCAGCAGGTTGACGAGCAGGCCGAGTGAGGCCACCACCACATGCCGAGTGATGCGATGGACCTGTGCGCGGCGCGCCTGGCTGCGCGCAAACGTCACCCGCTGGTGAAAGAAGAAGCTGACCGGCAGCGCGCCGGCAAAACCGATGACGTTGGCCAAGCCGGCGCTTGCGCCGAAGCCTTCAATGGTGATCGCCAGCACCCAATGGACGGTCGCCGCCAACACGCCACCCAAGGCGAAGCGGACGGGTTGCGCCGCCCGCTGGCGGGCCTGGGTCCACAGCGGCCTCACACCGCTGTCGGCTGGCGACCGATGTCCCTCGCCACCACATAGGCGGGACGGCGCTTGACTTCGCGGAACACCTCGGCCAGGTACTCGCCCAGGAGCCCGATGGACAGCAACTGCAGCCCGCCCAGCACGAGCACGCTGACCACCACGGTCGTCCAGCCCGGGATCTCGTGGCCCCAGATCAGCGTGCGCATCAAGAGGAAGGCGCCGTAGCTCACGGACGCGAGCGAGACGCAGGCCCCTATGCCGGTCCACACCCGCAGCGGCACATCGCTGAAGCAGAGCACACCGACGCGCGCCAGCGACAGCAGCGAGCGCCAGGCGAAGGTGGTCTGGCCGCCGTTGCGCCGGCGCGGCGTGTAGGGCACGCGCGCGACGCTGAATCCGACCCAGCCGTACTGCCCCTTCATGAAGCGCGGCTGTTCGGGCATCTGGCGCAGGGCCTGCACGACCGTGCGGCTCATCAGTCGGAAATCACCCGCGCCGTCTTCGATGGGAACACTGGCGATGCGCCCCAGCAACGCGTAGAACACGCGCGTGGACACGCGGCGCCAGCCGCTGTCGGCGCCACGATGCTCACGCATGGCCACGACGTTGTCGAAGCCCGCGAGCCACCGTTCGAACAAGGCCGGCAACAGCGCCGGCGGATGCTGTCCGTCCGCATCCATGAGGATCACAGCGTCGCCGTGCGCATGGTCCAGGCCCGCCCGGAGCGCGGCCTCCTTGCCGAAGTTGCGCGACAGGCACAGCAGCCGCAGCGGCCAGTGCAGCGTCCACTCGGACACGACCGCGGCCGTGTTGTCCT
>Ga0315902_10003389_pt1 | contig 23935 bp, 20 predicted proteins | sample LakEriMetagenome_9_FD_203523 | JGI IMG/M metagenome (GOLD analysis project Ga0315902, IMG submission 203523) | Freshwater fungal communities from buoy surface, Lake Erie, Ohio, United States - Buoy 12 MA117 | ecosystem: Environmental > Aquatic > Freshwater > Lake > Lake biofilm | place: USA... | reverse complement strand
CGGTCGCGATTTTGAGGGGATCGAGTTGTTGGTCCGTGGTGGTTTGGGCTAGGAGCTTTTCAAAGGTTTCGAAGAGTTCGGGGTTGTTTTGTCCTGAGGCTGCTTGGACAAGACGGTCTTTGAACCTTTGGACCCGAGCCGTGTTAATCTCCTTGGCCGTTGGCACAGCCATCGGTTCGATCATGTCGCCTGCGGCTCGATCGATCTCGCGAAGGAAACCTCGTTGCTTGGGTGAGACAAAGACAATCGCGTTTCCTTTTCGACCCGCTCGTCCCGTTCGACCGATGCGGTGCACATACGCTTCGGAGTCCGGTGGCAGGTCGTAGTTGATCACGTGGGTAATCCGTTGGACATCCAATCCGCGGGCAGCGACATCGGTGGCAACGAGGATATTGAAAACCCCTTCCTTGAGCTGTTCGACGGTCCTTTCGCGTTGGTTCTGTGCGATATCGCCGTTGAGGGGTACGGCCGCATAGCCATGCTCGCGCAGGTAGTCGGCAACTTCAACGGTCCCCAATTTGGTCTTCACAAAAATGATCATGCCGTCGAAATCCTCGGCCTCGATGATACGGGTCAAGGCTTCGAGCTTCATGCGGGGTTCGACGACGAGGAAGCGTTGACGGATGTTATCTCCGGTTTGCTGCCTTGAGGTGATCTTGATCACCTTGGGGGTCTTCAAGTGCTTGTTGGCGATCTGTCGAATCTGATCGGGCATCGTGGCCGAAAACAAAGCGATCTGTTTGTCCGATGGGCACTGATCGAGGATCCACTGGACGTCGTCGACAAATCCCATCCGTAGCATTTCGTCGGCTTCATCAAGCACCATCGTCTTGAGCGAATCGATGCGCAAGCGTGACTCCCTCATGTGATCCATGATTCTTCCAGGAGTGCCTACCACGACATGTGCACCCCGCTTTAGGGCATGGATTTGATTCGCGTAAGGTGCACCGCCGTAGATCGGCGCGACGCGCAGTCCGCGAAGGTGCTGTCCGTACTTGAGGAACGATTCGGAAACTTGGTTGGCCAATTCGCGGGTCGGAGCTAGTACCAAAACCTGAGTCTCTGGATTCTCGACATCGATATTGGCAAGCAACGGAAGTGCAAAGGCGGCGGTCTTACCCGTTCCGGTCTGAGCCTGACCGAGCACATCGCGGCCTTCGAGCATCGCAGGGATCGTAGCAGCTTGGATATCCGTCGGCGTATGGTAGCCGGCCGCCTCAAGGGCCGAGCAAATATCATCCGGCAACATCAAGTCACGAAAGGTAGGACCAGACGGAATTTCATTCTCTTGATCTTGCGATGCAGACTCCTCGAACTGAGTGTCCTGGGCATGGATCTCCTCGGCAAGAGCTTCCGACGAAACCCGAGGGGAGGTCCGTGCCGAGGTCTTCTCGGAAGATCTATCGGAGGGCTTCAAGGAGTTCGTTTTTTCCTGTGGCAACGCGTTTCTACCCATCGGCATCTTGACCGGTGCGTAAGCGGCTGGCACTTGAGCAACTGGCACTTGGGCAACTGGCACTTGGGCAACTGGCACTTGGGCAACTGGCACTTGGGCAACTGGCACTTGAGCGACTGGCACTTGAGCGACTGGCACTGGAGCGACTGGCACTTGAGCAACTGGCACGTGAGCGACTGGCACGTGAGCAACTGGCACGTGAGCAACTGGCTCTTGAGCAACTGGCTCTTGAGCGACTGGCACGTGAGCAACTGGCTCTTGAGCAACTGGCTCTTGAGCAACTGGCTCTTGAGCGACTGGCTCTTGAGCGACTGGCACTTGAGCTACCGGCACTGGAGCGACCGGCACTTGGGCAACGGGCACTGGGGCAACTGGCACGTGAGCAACTGGCGAGGAGTGGGCGATCGGTTCGAGGGTCTCCGACGCGGGGGCGACGGCAGCGAGTTGGGCGTTGGCGGCTGGATCCAAGGGCTTGGATTGGAACTTATCCCGTTTCTTGATCTTGGGTGGATTGCTCACGACGTAGGGGAGATCCGCGAGGATTGCTGCAGCCATTGCGTGGTCTTGTGAGTTGGGTTTTTCCTGAAACTCTTGGGAATTGTTCGAAGAGTTCGAGGCGTTTTGCGGAGGCTTCTTCATGAAGGACTTTCAGATGGGAGAATGCGCGACGAAGCTCCAGGATCGGACCATTCCGATTTGGTTGTATCGAGGCGGAGAATCGAGCCGTTTAAATCAATCACTTTCCAGTTTCAGGGCCAGCATGATGGCCCGCTTGAGGGGAGGTCGTCCCCTGAAGCAAACGTCGGAAAGTGGGGCTCGTGCCGATGGGGCTACCATCGATGGCCTACTGAAGTAGAAGCCTAAGAACCATGGGCTTTCCAAGCGTTTCACACAAAAGTGTTTCACATACTTGCGAATCGTAGTGGGAGGACTCGAATTGGGGTAGTGCCAAGCTTGTGAAAATCCCAGAATTCCTAATACGAATGGTCAGATTTTGCAAGGTTGTTATAAAAGAGGGCAGGGGCTTAGAGTCCCAGATAGGACATGTTTTTCCACGCACATCAGAACCCTTAAGGCAGTTAGGATTTGAAGCAATGTCAGAGTTCCGAACCGAAGTCGATTCGATGGGTGAAGTCCTCGTCCCTGCTAGGGCTTATTACAGCGCACAGACGCAGCGTGCGGTGGAAAATTTCCCCATTTCTGGCTGGAACCTACCGGTGGCCCTGATCCGGGCGATGGGACGCGTCAAGCTCGCGTGTGCTGTGGTCAATCACGATTTGGGCAAGCTGACCAAGACAGGCAAAAATCCGCTCAATGATCAACAGGTCCAGGCCCTGTGTGCGGCTTGTCAGGAAATCATCGACGGCAAAATGGACGATCAGTTTCCCGTCGATGTATTCCAGACCGGTTCAGGGACATCGAGCAACATGAACATCAACGAAGTGATCTCGAATCGAGCGATCGAGATCCTCGGAGGGGACCGTCTCGACAAGATCAAGCCGATCCATCCGAACGACCATGTGAATATGGGCCAGAGTACCAACGACACGTTTCCGACGGCCATCCATGTCGCTGCCGCTTATGAAATCCATACGCGGCTGATTCCGCAACTAGAGCGCCTGCATGCTGCGTTTGCGGAAAAAGCAAAGGCTTGGGACAAGATCATCAAGATTGGACGCACCCACTTGATGGACGCGACCCCATTGCGACTAGGGCAGGAATTCGGAGGATTTGCAAGGCAGATCGCATTGTCGATCGAGCGAGCCAAGCAAGCGGCCAGGGCCGTCTATGAATTACCCGTCGGGGGCACGGCCGTCGGGAGTGGAATCAATACCCATCCGGAATTCGGCAATCGGGTCAGCCAAGCGTTGGCCCAGCAGACCTCGATCCCGTTCGTCGAGGCCGTGGATCACTTCGAAGCGAACGCTCAGCGCGATGGGCTCGTCGAATCCCATGGACAGATCAAGACGATCGCAATGACCTTGTTCAACATCGCCAACAACATCCGATGGCTGGGCTCAGGTCCTCGCTGCGGTTTCTTCGAGGTCATCCTGCCCGACCGGCAACCAGGTTCCTCGATCATGCCAGGAAAAGTCAATCCGGTCATGTGCGAGAGTCTCATGCAATTGACCGCTCGGGTGATTGGGAATGATGCGACCATGACCCTCTCGGGCGCAACGGGAGGGAATTTCCAGCTCAACATCATGATGCCTGTGATGGGACATGCGATCCTCGAGAGCATTCAATTGCTGTCCAACGGCACGAGTGCGTTCATCGAGTTTTGTATGGACGGATTGGAAGCCAACCAAGCTGCTTGCGAGGCGAGTGTCGAGCAGAGCTTGTCGATGGTCACGAGCTTAAACCCCTACATCGGGTACGAAAAGGCCGCCAAGCTGACCAAAGAAGCGTTCGCTTCGGGCAAGACCATCCGCGAGTTGTGCATCGAGCAGAACATACTCGACCACGAACTGCTTGCCAAAGCCCTCGATCCGTTCTCGATGACCGAACCCCAGGGATAGATGATTACCCTCAACACACCGTCGATCCGAGTTCGATCCGCGACCCAATGCGACCTGCGCACTGATGGTCAGTATGTCCTGTACTGGATGACAGCCTACCGGAGGCTCGCGTCGAACTTCGCCCTGGATCGTGCGGTCGAACTAGCGGTCACCCTGAACAAACCACTTTTGGTTTTCGAGGGGCTACGTATCGGGTATCGATGGGCGAGCGATCGGTTCCATCGGTTTGTGCTCGATGGAATGCTCGACAATCGGAAAGCCGCAGAAAAGTTGCCGTTAACGTACGTGAGCTATGTAGAGCCAACCTCGGGCGATGGTCGTGGGCTTGCCGAGACCTTGGCCAAATACGCTTGCGCGACGGTCACTGACGACTTTCCATGTTTCTTCCACCCGAGGCTCTATGGATCGATTGTCAAAAGCTGGCCCAGTGCGGTCGAATTGGTCGACAGCAACGGGATTCTCCCGATGCGCAATACCGACCGGACATTTACCGTAGCGCATTCCTACCGTCGTTACATGCAAAAGGAGATCTATCGCGAGACTCCGGTTTTTCCGCATGCCGATCCCTTTCGCCATGTCGTGCTTGAGAGGCTCAAGGCTCTCCCAGAGGAGGTTTCCAAGCGTTGGAAGTTTGTCGATAGCAAGGAGCTCGAACAATACGATTTGAGCAAGTTGGATATCGACCATAGCGTTCGACCGACCGAAACGAGGGGTGGGCGCATCGAGGGACTCAGGCTACTGAAGGAATTCGCCCAGAGCAAGCTTGCCGATTACGACCAAGCCCGCAACGAACCGGATCAATATGGTTCGAGTAGTCTTTCGGCACATCTACACTTCGGGCACGTCAGTGCCCACGAGGTGTTTGACGCGATTGCATCGAGCCAAAAGGGATGGACTTTTGAGAAGATTTCAAAGCCCAACGGAAAGATGAATGGATTCTGGAACATGGGACAAAGCGCCGAGGCGTTCATGGACCAATTGATGACGTGGCGTGAAATCGGCTTGAATATGTGTTGGCGCGAATCGAATTATGACCGCTACGAGTCGCTTCCAGATTGGGCGCAGAAGACCCTCGAGGAGCATGCTGGCGACCGGCGTCCTTTCCTCTATTCGCCCGAAGAATTCGAGTCGGCTCGAACGCACGATGCGCTTTGGAATGCAGCTCAGCGACAACTCGTCGGTGAAGGGCGTATCCATAACTACCTGCGGATGCTCTGGGGCAAGAAAATCCTTCATTGGAGCCAATCTCCTCGGGAGGCTCTGAACATCATGATCCACTTGAACAACAAATACGCATTGGATGGTAGGGATCCGAATTCCTACAGCGGCATCTTTTGGGTTTTGGGGCGGTACGATCGAGCTTGGGGGCCTGAGCGCGAGGTCTTCGGCAAGATCCGATACATGACCAGCGAATCGACGCGATCGAAATTCTCCGTCAAAGGTTACCTTCAACGTTACGCGGAACTTACGGACACCAAAGGGCTCAAGGCCAAGACATCTTGAAAGCCAAATCATCGTGAAAGCCAAGCCGTCGACTCGCAAACCACTCGAAGCGGTGATCGTCTATCCCCATCAGTTGTTTCCCGATCCGAAATGGATGGGTCCAATCGAGCATGTCTACATCGTTGAGGATCCGCTCTTGTTTCGGCAGTACCGATTCTGTCGGCAGAAGCTCTTGCTCCATAGGGCTTCGATGAAGCGCTATGCCGACGGGCTTAAGAAACTCGGTAAGGCAGTCGTGTACATCGATGCCATGGCGATCGATCATTCGGCCGACATCGGCCAACGCCTCTCGGACGATGGAGTCGACAGACTCCGAGCGATCGACCCCGAAGACCACAACTTGCTCGTCAGGCTCAGGGCAGCTTGCAAGCTCCATCGGATCGATTTCGAGCTGGTTGCGGATCCTCATTTTCTGACCCCTTTGGATGCTATCGAGAGTTTCGTCGCCAACAAGAAAAAGCTTTTCTTTACGAATTTCTATATCGAGCAACGCAAACGCCTGAATGTCCTCTTGGATGGTGACCAAAAGCCCCTGGATGGGAAATGGAGTTTCGATACCGAGAATCGCAAGCGTTTACCGACAGGCCACATGCCCCCAGAGTGTGATCTTGCCAGCGAGGACGCTTATGCCGTCGAGGCCAGAAAGTATGTCGATAAGAATTTCAAGGACGCTTGGGGGGACACCGAACCGCTGTGGTATCCGACCAGCGTCGAGGGCTCCGAGGCGCACTTAAAACGCTTTCTGTCGGAACGGTTGTCTAACTTTGGAGACTATGAAGATTCGATCAGTCGGGAGCACACTTTCTTGTACCATTCGGTCCTGACGCCCATGCTCAATGTCGGGCTCCTTTCGCCTAGCCGTCTGGTCGATGCAGTTCTGGAGTCTGGGCTAGAACCAAAGCGAGGTTCAAGTCCCGTGCCGATGAACTCGCTCGAAGGTTATGTCAGGCAAGTGATCGGATGGCGCGAGTACATGCGATTGGTGTATCGCAAACTGGGAACCCAACAGCGGACTCGCAATTACTGGGGGCATGATCGCCAATTGCCCAGTTCTTTCTACGATGGGACGACCGGAATTGTGCCGGTCGACCAGACGATCCATCGGGTGCTGCGATACGGATATTGCCACCATATCGAGCGATTGATGATTTTAGGAAATTTCATGCTGCTGTGCGAGTTCCATCCCGATGCGATCTACCGCTGGTTTATGGAGATGTTTGTCGACGCCTACGATTGGGTGATGGTGCCCAACGTCTATGGAATGAGTCAGCATGCGGACGGCGGACTGATCACGACCAAACCCTACATCAGCGGATCGAGTTATGTGCTCAAGATGAGCGACTACAAGAAGGGGGATTGGACGGGGGTTTGGGATGGATTGTATTGGCGTTTTGTTTCCAAGCATCGGGATTTTTTCGAACGCAATCCGCGAATGAAGGTCATGGTCAGCCAAGTCGATCGGATGGGAGAGAAACTCCAAGTCCATGAGCGAACTGCAGATGCTTTTTTGAACTCCCTGTAATTCGAGGAACTCGGTGTCCGACTACGTTCAACTCAGGAGACCATGAATCGGGATCGCTTGGGCAAATCCCCGAACCCAGACCCCTTGTCCAGGTAGCAATTCGACGAGCCGGAAATCGGAAAGTCCGATCAAGGTCTCGATGGTCGGTCCGAATTGGTCTCGCATTTTGCCAAAGACGATTGGGGCCAGGGGGGCATCCCGGGGCACGACTTGGACCTCGCAAGTGTAGCTGACCCGTTTGCGTGCAAAGACGTTGACCGAATCTTTTTCGTCGGCGATGAACATCGCGTGGCATTGGCCCGTCGAGAGCAGGTTCGAGGTGTGCTTGGCCAACCCGCTGACCAGAACGTAGATTGCGCCGGCCTCATGGACAAATGGAGCATAGCTTGCGTTCGGTTCCCCGTTCCCTGAGACGGTCGATAGGATAACGGTTTTGCATCGGCTGATGAATTCACGCACCTCGGAGGCGACTTCGTTTGGCTGGTTCATGATTTGGTTTTCAAGAAAGAGTGGAGCGTTTGCATCGGTTAGAGATCGGCGACCCAGGCGGCGACATCGGCGTCGCTAGGCATTCGCCAATCGCCCCGTGGAGACAACGAAACACTTCCGACTTTAGGGCCATCTGGAACGCACGAACGTTTGTATTGCGAAGCGAAAAATCGCTTGAGGAAAACTTTTAATGTGCTGCGTATTTGGTCGGGCGAATAATCGCGATCGAATACGGCATGCTCGGCCAAAAGCAGGATTTTTGAGGGGGTTGCCCCGCCACGGACCAGATGAAACAGGAAAAAATCGTGCAGTTCGTAGGGCCCAATGGTATCTTCGGTCGATTGCAGGACATTTTGATCGGAGCTCAAGGGGAGCAATTCCGGGGTGATCGGCGTTTGAACGATATCGATGAGAATCTTGCCGACAGCATCCTTGACGAGGTACTCCGCCACGTAGCGAATCAGAAATTTCACGAGGGTTTTGGGGATCGAACCGTTGACGTTGTACATCGACATGTGGTCGGCGTTGTAAGTGCTCCAGCCGAGAGCTTGTTCGGACATATCGCCAGTCCCAAGCACGAATCCTCGATTCATCAGGAGCATGGTCCGCATTCGAGCCTGTACGTTCTCAAACACTAGATCGTTGCGTTGGTTCTCGGGTAGTTTCTCCAAGCGACTTTGGAGGGTCTGCGAATCCAGGCCCTCGAGGCAAACGCCGAAGGGAGCATGTTGAAGACTCCGGAAGGTTTCGAAGCAATTGTCTCGAATATCGATCGTCTGCGAGGTGACCTCCAGGTGCTTCATCAGTTCGATCGCATTGGATTTCGACTGCTTGGTCGTTCCGAATCCAGGCATGGTCATGCCGATAATTCGGGTCGTCGGCCAACCCATCTTCCTGCACATTTCGACAGCCACCAAAAGAGCCAAGGTGCTGTCGAGGCCCCCGGAGACTCCGATGCTCAGGGGGGTGTTGGCGGGTAAGAGCCCCACCCTTTTGGCGAGGGCTGCGCATTGGATTTCAAAGATCTCCGCGCATCGCTCGTGCAACTGGTCCTTGGAAGCAGGAACGAACGGGTGCGGATCGATCCTTCGGCACAAAGAACCCGGAGTCAGACGCGTCTCGAAAGCAACGCGACGGAACTCGAGCGGGTTTCGATCGGCTGTCTGATGCATGGTTTGAAACGCTCGACGGTCTCGATCCAGTTTCCCCAGGTCGATATCGGCCGTTGCGAAACTCACCACTGGACTCTCGGAGGGGAGCGAATGGATCTCCAACCCTGTGCCGATCCGCTTGGACTCGGCCAAGATCGCACCGTTCTCAGCGATCAGGCAGTGGGCGCCGAAGACCAAATCGGTGGTGCTCTCGGAGGGACCCGCGCTTGCGTAGGCGTAAGCTGAGATGCACTTGCCCGATTGCATCGCAACGAGTTGCTTACGGTAATTGGCTTTCCCAATCGTCTCGTTGCTTGCCGAAAGGTTCAGCAGGATGTTCGCCCCAGCGATCGCCTGTTGGCTGCTCGGAGGGATAGGGACCCAAAGATCTTCGCAAATCTCAACCCCAACGGTGGCGTTTCCGCACTCGAAGAGCAAATCGGTCCCAAAGGGGACTTGGCCGATTCCCTCGATTCGCACGGTGTCGAAGTCCGCATCAGCACCCGAATGAAACCAGCGTGCTTCGTAGAATTCGCTGTAGTTGGGCAAGTGGGTTTTTGGGACTAGGCCCAAGACCGATCCGCCCGAAAGCACTGCTGCAACGTTGTAGAGTCGGCCCCGGACCGCAAGCGGCAGCCCGACGACGACGAGCTGTTGGTCGACGCCCGCTGCCAATTCAGACCGTGCCAATTGAACAAGAGCGCTGCGGCACGAATCGAGCAAACGATCTTGGAGGAATAGCTCACCGCATGTGTATCCGCTGATGCACAATTCGGGCAGCAGCACGATGTCCGAAGACTGAAAGGAAACCAAAGCTTGCTCGATCGCCTTTGCGTTGCCCTCTGGGTTGGCAACTGAAGTGGACGTCGAGAGGGTGCTGATCCGAAGAAAACCTGCAGGATGCATTCGGTGGTCCTTTGGAGAAGTTCGGTCGATCCACAACTAGCGAGTCGGACTGCGGTGAAAATGGACGTGCTTCCATTTGCCCATCTGCTTTTGCCATACACGGGTTTCCTCCATGGCCACCGTCGTCGGTTTTCCGTCGGCGATCTTCTGGGTCAGACGAACGTAGGCGATCACGGCCGTATCCCCCATGACCCGGATATGGGGCGCGACGATAGTCGATTGAACGGGCGTCGATCCGCCTGGCAAATTGAAATAGTATTGGTGGAAATCCAGTCCGTCGACAAGATTCCCCATCGCCTCGGGTTCAAAGCACGTCAAGCTCGGGCAACAGATTTCCTTGTAGGTATCCCAATCTCCACGGGTGATCGAAACGAGTAGCTTTTGGGTTAGATCCAGGATTGTGTCCCGATCGGCAGAGGTGGCCATCGCAGTGTTTCCCATCGTCGACAAATAAATGCTAGCGGTCGTTTCAAGGCGACCGTTCTGCCTCGAAATCACGCTCCTTGTGACGTCCACTATAATAACTCAGAAGAAACGCTTACCGTAGCCGTGAGCGTGTCGATAAGCAACAATTCCCGGACGAAATACCCCCTAGATTTTGATCCCAGGGTACAGTGGATCGATACAGAAGTTCGATCCAAAAGTTTTGACACAAGAGTTCGCCAGAGGAGTTCGGAGCAGTTGACCGACGCATCGAGTTCGAACCGTTTGGTTTTTGATTCGGGAACCTTGCTGCTCGACCGCGGCACCATGGACCAGCTTGAGGCTTGGTTTGGGCCCAAGGTCTGGATGTGGGACCACCGCGTGCTCAAGTGGCGGTGCGATGCGATTCATTACGGACAGATCCGCCAAGGACTTGCGGCCTTCGATACAGGGATTCTCGATGAAGTCCCGAAAGTCGATTCAGGGGCCCCCGGCGGATTGCTGACCTTTGCATCCGAACCGAAACTGCCCCCTTTACGCCTCGAGCAGCAGCAAGCCATCGAGGCATGGAGCCAATCCAAGCGAGGCATCATCGTCATGCCTACCGGGACGGGTAAGACCGAAGTGGCCCTTGCGATCATCGCGCAGAGTGGAATTCCTACCTTGGTCGTCGCTCCGGTCAGGGACCTGATGTACCAATGGCATCGCCGCATCCTACGAGGGCTCGGGATCGATGCCGGGATACTCGGGGATCAACGCAACACCATCCGGCCACTGACGGTCACGACCTACGCCAGTGCTTGTATCCATGCGACGGAGCTCGGATCGCAATTCGGTCTGCTCGTCTTTGACGAGTGCCACCATTTGACCGGACCGATTCGGGCTGATGCTGCACGTTGCTCGATTGCCCCGCAACGCTTGGGACTGACCGCGACGCTCAACGCCGATGCCAGGGAACTCGAGGTGCTCATCGGGCCGGTCTGCTACGAACTGGGGTTGCAGCAGGTCAAAGGAAGTACGCTGGCCGACTACGATGTCGTTCGCATTCCAGTCGCACTCGGACCGAGCGAGCGCGTCCGGTACAAAGAGATCTCAGGTCAGATTGCAAGTTACGTCCACGAACGCCGGGAGCAAGACCCCCTGTTTGAATGGAAGGACCTGTGCAATGAAGCGGCCAAAGGGAGCCAAGCTTCCCGCATCATGCGATTGTATCGAGAGAAGGAGTCCATCGAGGATCGGGCCGACGAAAAGCTCGAGGTGCTCGAAGATCTGTTTCGGCTTCATCTGGGCGAGCCGATGATCATCTTCACCGGTACGAACGCGATGGCTCGCAAGATATCGCTGCGATTTCTTATCCCCTGTTTGCTTAGTCATTGCGGAAAAGCCGAGAGACTCGACTATCTCGAAGGGCTTCGCGACGGAGTTTATCCAGCCTTGGTCGCCAACCAAGTGCTCGATGAAGGGGTCGACCTGCCCGAAGTCAAAATCGCCGTAGTCCTCGGAGGCAAAAGCTCGACCAGGCAATCCAAGCAGCGGCTCGGTCGGATCCTGCGAAAACGCGGAAATGCTCGCGCAGTTCTCTACGAAGTCGTCACGGCCGAAACCAAAGAAGTCCAAAAGTCCCGTAACAGAAGGCGCAACGATGCTTACCAAGGAACTAGCCATCGCAAGCTACGTCGACGGCCAGATCCTTCCTGATCGGTTAAACCGCAACGAGCATGCCCAATACATCGACTTGGCCAAGCAGATGTGCGAGGCCTACCGCCAAGGAATAGGCACTACGAGAAAAAACCTCCATGGCCAAATCCAAAGGATCCTCGAAGCCGATGCGGCTTGCCCGATCCGTAGGGTCGGCGCGTTTTGCAAACTGCTCGATGATGCCTCAATTTTCGATGCCGGAAAACCCAAGCAGACTGCAGAACTCCGCAAGCGAGTGTTTCGCCAAGCCGCAGCGCTTCATCCGCTAGTGAACAATCTCGAGTCGATCCTCGACCACTCCCAGACCGAAGTCAAAGAGCAGATCGCCGCTCTGGAAAAAACGACCTGGCCGCAACTCGAGCAACAGCTCTTCTCGGACATCATCGACCACCATCGCTTGATCGAATTCCCGTATCCCTCCGACACCAACGAACTCCTGGCCCGCTACAACGTCGCACAGACCCAAGCCGCCTTGCTAGGCGCAAGGCAGATGATCATCGATGCGACGGGAGATTGGAAAGCGATCCTTCGCTACGCCAAACTCGCAAACTTAATGCACCGCATCGAGTCGATTTCCAGCGGGTATCGAATCACCCTCGATGGACCCGCCTCGGTCCTCCGGGGAACCCACCGCTACGGAGTCCAAATGGCAAAACTCCTCCCAGGACTGCTCTCGTGCACCGGTTGGTCCCTGGTCGCTACGATCGTCCCAAAAGGGTTCGCCAAATTCATCGATACCCCTTGGGGACGCAAACAGCGTTGGACACTCAAGCTCGATGACCGCTGCGGACTCCAATCCTCAGTAGCGTCTCCCGAACTTGCCGATTCGCAGATCGAGACAAACCTGATCGAAAACTGGGAACTCATGCGAGTCCTCCATGCTCGTGAGTCCGGGCTCGAAAGCTGGCAATTGCTACGCGAAGGGGATATCCTGGTCCGAGGCCAGCGGGTCTTTTTCCCCGACTTTACCGTCGTTAGCCCATCCGGCACCCGCATATTGCTGGAAATCGTCGGGTTTTGGACCCCCGAGTACATCCGCCACAAATCCGAGGTCCTCCATACCTTTGCCGACACACCCCTGCTCCTGGCGATCCCCCAAACGTTAAAGGCGCAATGGAAGAAACACGCTTTTTCTAAAAACCACCTGGTCATCTACTATCGCCAAGAGATTTCCCCCGGCGAAATCATTCAGGCAATCGAAGAAAACAGCTGAACTAATGTCCGGCCTTGCCGACCTAGAGTCTTGGCTTATGGCGCTTTTTGTAACATACTATCGGAACAGATCCACCGAAACCCACCTGCATCTCCCACCCGTCGAACTATCCGGACTTGATCCATGCTCTTCAAAAAAGCCAAGTTGACCTTTCCAGCGATCCTCTTCCTGGTTCTCTTGCGATTGGTCATTGGATGGCATTTCTTCCAAGAAGGTGCCGTGAAAGTCAAAGAAGGCTTCTCATCGACCCCCTTTCTTTCGGCCGCAAAAGGGCCATTTGCCAAGCAGTTCCAGTCGATGATCCCCGACCATGACGGCGCGATTCGAATCGATGCCAAGTCGATGTCGGATGCTTGCGAAGCGTATGGAGAGCAGATCAAGCGGGAGTTTTCTCTCAACGAGGATCAGTGCAAGGAAGTCGATACGATTCTGGCCGATGCGAAGGCCAAGCGAAAAGAGACCTACGACACGTGGAAGCCTCAGATCGAGGAATACAAAAACGGATTCGAACGCATCGCCAAACTTCAAAGCGAACCTTCCCGTACCAAAATCGAATCGCTCCGAAAGCAACAGGAGGATATCGAAGGGAAATGGCGAGCCTTGGGACGTCCGGTTTTGGCCGAGATCGACAACTCCATTCCTGAGATGGTCAACAAACTCAATGCGATCGCTACGGACGAGCAAGCCAACCCGAAGCCTGAGAAACCCCTAGCGAAAGACGCCCAAGGAAAGCCGATCCGCAAGAGGGTCGAATTTAAATTCGAGGGTCAAGGACCGATCTCGGTCAAGCTGGTCGATAAAATCATCCCAATATTCGATATGTCGGTCGGTATTCTGTTGCTGCTCGGACTGCTAACTCCGCTGGCCGGCTTGGCCGCTGGTCTGTTCTTGGCATCGGTTGTTGTTAGCCAATTCCCCGGTTTTCCGGGTACTAGTCCGACTTACTACCAAGCCATCGAGATGCTAGGCTGTTTCGTTGTGGCTTTTGCCGACGCTGGACGCTACGCGGGGTTGGACTTTATCCCGTGGAGCTTCTGGAATCGCAAATCCACCGCTCCGGCTTGAGCTCCATCCCAAGGGCCGCACGATCTCCCCAAAAGAACGCTGCAAAACCAATACCGTAAAAATAACACTGTCGAAAACAACATCGTAAAAAACAACACCGTAAAAAACCCTATTCCGAGGTGATCGAATGCGAACGTTAAGTGCAGAAGACAAGGCAGTTGGTCAGGACAATTATCACGAAGCCGTAGGCTTTACCCGCCGCGAGTTTCTCCAAGGGGTCATCGCCGCCGGTGCCGTCAGCGGAGCAGGCCTCGGGGCGATGTACTTCGGTTATGAAAAATTTGCCAATCCCGTTCGAGTTGGCGTCATCGGCACGGGTGATGAAGGCAACGTACTTATCGGCGGTTGTACCCCGGAGTACGTCCAAGTCACGGCCGTTGCCGATATTCGGCCCTACAGCATCTACCGCGCGTTCCACGGCGACTGGACCACCCCGACGCGACCGGGTTTGATCAAGCAATACAAGTACTCCGGTGAGGAAGAAGCCCGCAGGAATGTCAAGGTTTACGATGCGTCCAACGGGGGCGTCGAGGCTTTGCTCAACGACGATAGCATCGAAGCGATCATCATCGCCTTGCCGTTGCACCTGCACGCTCCGATTGCGGTCCAAGCCATGTTGAAAGGCAAGCACGTCCTAACCGAGAAACTCATGGCCCACAATGTCGCTCAGTGCAAGGTCATGGCGAGGCTCGCCGAGGAATTGAAGGGCCCATCGGGCGAATCGTTGTATCTAGCCACAGGCCACCAACGCCACTACAGCGTTCTCTACGACAACGCAGTGCATTTGATCCGCTGGGGAATGCTCGGACAATTGCACCACATCCGAGCCCAATGGCATCGCGGAAATCTACCCGGAAACGACTCCTGGCAACCACCGATGGTCGGAGGAGATCCAGATTCCAAAGTCGATCGCATCAAGTCCGACTTGGATAAATATGTCAAGGAATTGGAAAAGGCCAAAAGCCCATCGGAAATCGAACAACTCGAGCGCAAAATCGCCCAGCAAAGGGCCTGGATGTCCGACGAAGTAGACGCTGCCCGATTCGGCTATGTGGAAAAATCCATCGGCAACCGAACTGTCTCGGCCATGGAGGAACTTATCCGTTGGCGGTTGTTCAATCGGACAGGTGCCGGCCTGATGGGTGAACTCGGTAGCCATCAACTCGATGCGGCGACCATCTTCTGCAGCGCCCTGCGTACCGATGGGAAAAAAGCCCATCCGCTGACCGTCCACGCCGTCGGCGGACGCCATATCTTCCCGGCCGATCGCGATGCCGAAGACCACGTCTATTGCACCTACGAGTTCCCCGGTCCAGAGTACAACGAGAAATTCGATTTGGGGTATCGCCAAGCCGGCGGACTCAAGGGAGTTCCAAGCTACGAGCAGGATCCGAACAAGAAAATCGTCGTCACGTATTCGTCGATCAACGGGAACGGATACGGCGGGTACGGTGAGGTCGTCATGGGGACCAAGGGAACCTTGGTCCTGGAGAAAGAGCAAGAAGTCATGCTCTATGCCAAGAGCGACACAAGTGCTGCAGCGGGGGTCAAGGCTGCCGGTGCCGGCTATGCGCTCGACACCCAAGCAAGCGGTGGGGCTTCCTCGCCGGTTTCCAAAGCCGCCGCTACCTCAGGACCAGTCAGCCGAGGATACACCGAGGAAATCGAACATTGGGCGTATTGCATACGCAACAATTCGCCAGAGAATAAACCCCGTTGCTATCCCAAGGTCGCCATGGCCGATGCGATCATCTCGCTGACGACTAACGTGGCCTTGCAAAAATCCGCTCGGGGTGAGTCCGGTTACGTCAAATTCGAGGAGTCCTGGTTCGATATCGCCAGCGATGACACTCCCGATGGCAGCAGCGTAGCCGATGAGATGCAACGCCTCAAAGAGTACAAGATCCACTCGTGAGAAACTTCGACGAAATCATCGACGTAGAGGCGATTCCCAAGGCCGTCGAAAAGGAAGTCCCAGTCGAGGAAGTCGACCGCATTCCCGGAAAGATTGCCGTCGTCGCCTTCTCAATCATTTTGGTCTTGGGGCTGATTTCCGTCCTTGCGATCGGACTTCAGTTCCAAACCATCATGAACCGACTCGATGCGTCCCGATCGGCGTGGCCCGAAGCGTCCAAGGAACTGGCGCAAAGGTTCGATCAAGCCGAGCAATATCTTGCCAGTGTAGACTACCTGGGCAATTCGCCGACGCTGATGGACTGGAGATATCACTATTCTCAATTCTCAGAGAGTCGCCAGTTTGACAGGCAAGTCATGCCCGCGACCAAACTCGAAGATATGCTCGAGGCACTCCTCTCACAGCGATCACTTCCCCCGACAGCACCCATCACGGCAATCAAAGCGGGTAGCGGCCTGCTGAATCTTTTAGAAAAAGAGCAACTGAGAAAATCCAGCGAACAAGGGTTTCTTGGGACTTGGACCAAAGCCTTGCTGAGACTCAAGACCCCTCCTTATTTTGAACCGGTAAGCAGGTAATGGACTGGACGACTTTCCTGGGCCACCAACGTCAAAAAACGTGGTTTGCCAACGCGATCGGACAGAGCAAACTTGCAAGCACGTTTCTAATGGTCGGACCGACAGGGATCGGGAAGAAGACCTTTTGTAAATTGATCGCAAAGTCTCTTCTTTGCACGCAAACGGATCCCAAGGAATTGAGCGTCTGCAACCGCTGCGAAACCTGCGTTCAGGTCGAAAAACAGACGCATCCAGATGTTCTCTATTTGGCCAGGGACCCCGAAAAGTCGGTTTTGACGATCGACCAATTGCTCGGTTCGGATGGAGCGAGGATGCGGGAAGGTTTCTGCTACGAACTGCGCATTAGACCCTATTCGAATCGCCGCAAAATCGCCATCATCGACGATGCAGACACCCTCAAAGAGGACACCGCCAACAGTTTGCTAAAAACTCTCGAGGAACCTCCTCCGGGTGCGGTGATCTTTCTGCTGGGAACCTCTGAGAAACGACAGCTCAGCACGATCCGCTCGAGATCTCAAATCGTCAGATTCTCTCCGCTGGCCGATGCACATGTCACCGAATTGATCCTTAGGCACAAACTCGTCAGCGAACCATCGGGGGCTCGCGAGCTTGCACAACGCGCCCACGGATCGATCCAATATGCCCAGGAACTCAATGACCCGACACTTCTGGAATTCCGAAACCAAATCCACGCTTACTTGCAACAACGCCCCATGGATTTCATCGGATTTACTAAGTCGATCATCGATCATCTCAATCAATCAACTCCCGAAGGGCAACCTAGACGCGACCGACTCAAGTGGTGTCTCGATGAGGTCATCGATGTCCTCCGCAACTCGCTCTGGACGCAGTTGCACATCGGATCGCAAAAGGGAACAGAGCCCGAGGATCGATTTGCACCGATGAGGAATTTGTCTACTCGGACAATCATCGAGCTGATCGAATTGACACAGGAGGCTCGCGAAAACATTCAGCGGTTCATCGCTCCGGCCGCATTGCTGGAAGCTTGGTCGGCCAACATTTGCAGGACGGCTCGATTGTAATCGAGGCGATTGCTCGCAACGGTTTTAAGATCAAGAATTTAGAACCCGCTCAAACCAATACTAGAGGATTCACTTGTCCAAGCCCACCGACCAACGACTGACCGACGTCGAATGCATCCTGATGCATACACAAAAGACGCTTTCCGACCTGAATCAAGTGATCATCGATCAGGGCCGTCAAATCGACCAGTTGCGACGCGAGCTCCAACAACTCGCAAGCGACTTCCGTCAGGTGCAGGACTCGAATCGTCCTACTCGATCGGCCCAGGACGAGATCCCACCTCACTATTGATGCGGAGTTTGCTAGATCGAACTACGATCGATCAACCTTCTGATGGGCCAGAGTACGGGGTTTGGCGACCGATGCAAACATTGAGGCAAAGCCCCAAAAGCCAACAGCAAACAGCACGTCGCTGACCAGGGTGGCTCTCCAGAAGGGCAGGCCTGCGACGTAGCATTGAAGTAGCCCTGCTGGGCTCTTTTCATACTGCATGAGTGGATCGAGCCAAGCGCCGAAATTGCTCAGCAGGAAAAAACATGCCGAGGCGATCAGGGCGATCGCTGCAGTCCTGGCGACTGCTAGCGGAAGGGAAGTCCCGAAAAAGGCCCTACCGGAACCAAAAACGCCGCGACTAGACGCGCTTCCCAAGACCGCTCCGACGAGGGTCATCACGGCCAGACCAGCGTAGTTCAACAGCATCGACTCGGGATGGTAAAAACCCATGCCTGGCACGCGAGCCAGTTGGCCGATGCAATCGGCTGCGAACAAGGCCGCCAGCGGGAACCACCATCGCAGTCCCCCCCGAGCGAACATCCCGCAAAAAATCGCCAGGGCCCCGAAGGCCGAAAAGTTTTCAGGCAAGGGGGCAAAACGCAATGCCAACGTCAGTCCGAGCAAAAGGACCAACAGCACCAAACGCAGGCCCGGAGTCAGACTCGCCGTCAGACTCGCCGTAGAACTCGCCGAAAGACTCGATGAAGTGGATTCGGACAAGCGAGAATCCTCACGAAAAGGGGTCGGCATGACAAGCAACCTTTGAAACGTTTTTGGATGGATAATTGAAGACCCGGGTCTTGGCGATAGCTTATGGGAAAACCGAGTCTGTGCAAGCTCTGACATTGTAGCAGACAGGGAATTCCTCGTCCCGGTCCAAAGGGAACCGACTTGGAACCTAAGCTGCGGTTTGTCGAACCTTGAAAAAAACGTTACGATGTCGTTTTCGGGGGTTAGAATCTCACGCGAACAGGCCTAGCATCGGGGGGTTTGGAAGTCATGACCAAGCATATTTTCGTCACCGGAGGCGTGGTCAGTTCGATTGGAAAGGGCCTTACAAGTGCCTCGATCGGTATGCTGCTAGAAGCCCGTGGATTGAGGGTTCGGATGCAGAAACTCGATCCCTACATCAACGTCGATCCAGGAACGATGAGTCCCTACCAGCACGGCGAAGTCTACGTGCTCGATGACGGAAGTGAAACCGATTTGGACCTCGGACACTACGAGCGGTTCACCAGCGGAATACTCAACCGGGATTCGAACTACACGACCGGACAGATCTATCTGAGAGTCATCGAGAAGGAACGTCAAGGCTTCTTCTTGGGCAAAACCGTTCAGGTGATTCCCCATATCACCAACGAGATCAAAGAGGCGATTCTGAGGCTAGCCGATTCCAAAACCGACATAGTCATCACGGAAATAGGAGGAACCGTCGGAGACATCGAAGGCTTGCCGTTCCTCGAAGCGATTCGCCAGTTCCCACAAGACGTAGGCCGAGAAAACTGCCTGTTCATCCACCTGACCCTGGTACCCTACCTTAAGGCCGCCGCAGAGATAAAAACCAAACCGACACAGCACTCGGTCGGTCAACTCCGCCAAATCGGCATCCAGCCCGATATGCTCATCTGCCGTTGCGAGCAGAGTATCTCACGCGAGGAACAAGAGAAAATAGCCTTGTTCTGCAACGTGCCAATTGAAGCGGTCATCGAGGAGAAAGATCGCGATTTCTCGATCTACGAAGTCCCCTTGTCCCTCAGGGACCACCGGCTAGACGAATTCATCATCAAACGCTTCGGGATCGTAACCCCTCCGCCGAAACTCGAGGCCTGGGATAATCTCCTGTTCTCTCTGAGAAACCCCAAGCACGAAGTGAGCATCGCCGTCGTCGGAAAATACGCCGAACACAAGGACGCTTACAAGTCGATCTACGAATCGATCGATCATGCAGGAATCCATCACCAAACCAGTGTCCGGGTAGCTCGGATTCAAAGCAGCGATGTCGAAGAAGAAGGCCCTGAGAGGCTCCTGTCAGGTTACGACGGAATTCTCATCCCAGGCGGATTCGGCGAGCGGGGCATCGAAGGGAAACTCCAAGCCATACGCTATGCAAGGCAACGCGATATCCCTTTCTTCGGAATCTGCCTTGGCATGCAATGCGCAGCGATCGAATTCGGCCGATCGGTCGTCGGACTGACCGATGCACATTCGACAGAGTTCAGCAAAGATACACCCCATCCTGTGATCTGCCTGCTCGACGAACAAAAGAACGTCACTTCCTTGGGAGGAACCATGCGATTAGGTGCCCAACCCTGCCAACTGATCCCCGATTCGATCGCCAGTTTCGCTTACCAATCCGATTCGATTAGCGAACGCCATCGGCACCGCTACGAATTCAACAACCTCTACCGAAAACAATACGAAGCCCACGGAATGCGATTCTCCGGACTGAGCCCCGACGGAAGCTTGGTCGAAATCCTCGAACTCCCCTCCCACCCCTTCTTCCTAGCTGTCCAATTCCACCCCGAGTTCAAGAGCAAGCCGACCAAAGCCCATCCGTTGTTTGCAAGGTTCGTCGCTGCTACCATCGAACGGAGACTCGGACGAAAGTCCAAAGCAACCGCCGAAAACTCCACCGAAAACTCCAGCGAGTCGGATTCCTCCAAGTCCAATCCGCTCGCGCACTAAATGCACCCTACCGTCCTATCCATCCGAACCCGGATGGAACGGTCCTTGCAACACTCCTCCGCAGTCCGATAGCCCTGAGTTCCGATGATCGATCTTCGAGGGAAAACCGCACTGGTCACCGGGAGCACCCAAGGGGTCGGCTCCCAGATCGCAATCGCCTTGGCCAGCGCCGGAGCGAAAGTCCTGATTCATGGAATCCATGAGGATGATCATGCAAAAGGAACCTTGGAACGCTGCCGATCGTTCTGTCCGGATTCCCAATTGGTATGCTTCGACCTGCTTGCACCAATCCCGGAACTTCTCGACGGCCTCGTCGCTCCCTTGCTTCGCGAGCATCCTGAAATCTCGATCGTCGTTTCCAACGCTGGGGTCTACATCGATCCACCGTTCCTCGAAGTCTCCGAGGTCGGCTTCGATCGGACCATGCACTTGAACGTCAAGGTGGGTTTCTTTTTGGCACAAGCCTTTGCCAAGCATTGGGTCGAGAGACGCATTCAAGGACGACTGCTCTTTACCGGCTCGATCAACGGATTGCTCGCCGAAGCCGACCATTCGGTCTACGACACCTCCAAAGGGGCCCTTGCTGCGATGGTCCGATCGTTGTGCGTGGCACTTGCTCCCCTGCGGATTCGAGTCAACGCCATCGCCCCAGGGTTGGTCCGCACTCCACTGACGAACCAAATCCTCTCAAACGATCCAGCAGCGCTCGAGTGGATGGCACTTCATACGCCCAACGGCCAAGTCCCCGAGGCGCACGTCTGCGGCCCTCTGGCTGCATTCCTCGTGAGCGACCTTGCTGAGCATATCCACGGGCAGACGATCTATGTCGACGGTGGGATGAGCGCATGGCAACAACCGGATATCCCCTCTGCCTACCGTGCTTGGCGAAACCAACGACCTAGCGAAATCTGATATCGGATCGAAATGAAACCTCGCATATTGGTCGTCGAAGACGAAACTCACTTAGCCCAAGGCTTGAAATACAACCTTGAAGCCGAGGGATACAAAATCTCCCTCGTCGACAGCGGTACGACCGCCATGAAACTTCTGGAGAACGACTCCCAAGCCTACGATTTGCTGATCCTCGACCTGATGCTCCCAGGATTGAGCGGTTATGCCATCTGCGAACGCTTAAGGACCATCGATGAGTCCCTCCCGGTGCTGATCCTCAGCGCCCGAAGTCTGGCCGAAGATCGCTCGCGAGGATTCGACGTCGGAGCCAATCAGTACCTGACCAAACCGTTCGACCTCGATGAACTCCTAGCCCGCGTCAGGAACCTGCTGCGATTGCACCCTCGGCGCGATATAGCCCCGAAACCCAAACCGTTGACGGCCAAGGTGACCGAAATCCGATTCGGTCGAGCGACGGTCAATTTCGAAACCTACGAAGTGACCGTCGATTCCAAAGAGGTCAAATTGACCCACAAGGAACTCTCGCTCCTGAGGTATTTTGTAGAAAACGAAGGTCGGGTCATCAGCCGACAGGAACTCCTGACAGAGGTCTGGGACCTCAGCGGTGAGATGCAAACCCGAAGCGTCGATCAGTTCATGCTCCGACTCCGCAAAACCTTCGAAATCGACCCGGCCAATCCCAAGCATTTCCTTACCATTCGCGACGCAGGATATCGGTTCGTGGAAGCTCCCGCGGAGGCCGAGGAATCCTGAACTTTGCGACATTCCGGAATTCAAAACACAGAATTTTGAACCACAGAGGCACCAGAGCCCACAGAGAGAACAAGAGCATTTCACTCTGTGATCTCTGTGCCTCTGTGTTTCCCTTTGTTGTTCTGCCATGGGTAAGCGTAGGCGATCCTCATCGACCGGTCCTGGAGGGCCCGAGTCGCCTTGCGGTGAATCCATCGAATCTGGTATGCCAAGAGCCCTGTAGCGACGCATAACCTTTGAACTCAAACCGGTGAGATCCAATCGCATTGATGAGTAAGGCTTTGTCGGACAACGTTTTTGCAGCGGATCCCTAGGATGTTCCATCGCACCGCAACGCTGGTTCCTATCCTAGCGGTTCTAGCGATATCGACTTTCTGCGGTTGCCGTATGCTCGTTGGTAAAGCGAGAAACCAATCGCTGGTCAACGCCAGGCAACTCTCGCTGCGCGGAACCGACGCGTTCCAAAGGAACCGCGACCAAGATGCCGAATTGCTGTTTTCCCAAGCGCTCTCGGAATCACCTCAGGACGAACGTGCTCATTGGGGTTATGCGAGCGTTCTTTGGAAAAGCGGCGATAAACGCAAAGCCCTCGAGCACATGAATGAGGCATTTCGGCTCTCGGGTCGCAACCCGGACTACGCGATCCAATTGGGCCAAATGCACCTGGATCTAGGCCAATTCGATTCGGCCAAGTCCCTCGCGATTGACGTGCTGGCCGTCAACCGCAACCATAACAACGCCTGGGCCTTGCTCGGCGATGTCCATCGCACGCAAAAGGACTGGCCGAGTGCCCTGGAGTGCTACCATCATGCACTGCTTCTGCGCAGCGATAATCCCCAGGTTCAGTTTGCCGTCGCCGATATCTACCGCAAAACAGGGCGACCAGAGCGAGCCTTGGCAACCCTCGATCGCATGGTCGACCTCCATGCAGCGATCGTCGAAGATCCCGAGCATCTGCTTTTGCGAGGATTGACTTTCACGGATTTGGATCGGCCCAAGGAAGCCAAAGAACTCTTGGCCAAATGCTCCGAGAGGCTTGAGCCCACCGCTTGGGAAAAACAGCTTTTGGTCATCGAGGCCCAAGTGAGGCTTGCCGATCTGGTCCAGGCCCGAATGGCGATGGGTCGGATCGCCCCGGAGCACACCAACGAACCGACGGTTTTGCGTTGGAAAAACCGCCTCGACAGCGATTTCGTTCGTTTGGCCAATTCCTCGACGCTGTTGTCGAAACCCGATCCGAACCGCCCGGAAGAACCGGAGCTAATCCCTGGGGTTTATCTTTCGCAACCCGGCTCATGGCCTCGGCTCGGGCGGTAGGCTTGCACAAAATTCTTGCATTCTCAAATAGTTGCCAATTGTTATGATTTCCCCTTTGCCATGCCGGTCGAAACGGCAGGATTCAAGGGTTTTGCGATTCGTGGAATAACCAATGGCTTTGATTGTCCAAAAGTTCGGTGGGACGAGCGTCGCTACCCCAGAAAAGATTCAGGCCGCGGCGCGCAAAGCGATCCGCACCCAGCAAGAGGGCAATCAAGTGGTCGTCGTCGTCAGTGCGATGGGCCATGAGACAGACCACCTGATCGATCTGGCAAGGAAACTCAACGAACAGCCCCCGGCTCGCGAGATGGACATGCTCCTGAGCACCGGCGAACAGGTCAGTGTTGCCCTCATGGCCATGGCGATTCATAGCTTCGGCCACCAAGCGGTCTCATTGACCGGTGCCCAAATGGGAATCCGCACCGATAGCTCTTATACCAAAGCTCGCATCAAAACGATCTCCACGGATCGGATCCGCAAGCACCTCGATGCAGGCAAGATCGTCATCGCAGC
>Ga0315902_10003387_pt1 | contig 23937 bp, 19 predicted proteins | sample LakEriMetagenome_9_FD_203523 | JGI IMG/M metagenome (GOLD analysis project Ga0315902, IMG submission 203523) | Freshwater fungal communities from buoy surface, Lake Erie, Ohio, United States - Buoy 12 MA117 | ecosystem: Environmental > Aquatic > Freshwater > Lake > Lake biofilm | place: USA... | reverse complement strand
CGGCCAGGACACGCAATCAGGTCGAGTACCGGGGCTACTGGCTGCCTCAGGTCTATGCCGCACAAGGCACGATCGAGGAATACTGGGCCTGCCGGCAGGCCGCCGTGGTGCTCGACCTCTCGCCTCTGCGCAAGTTCGAAGTGACCGGACCCGATGCCGAGGCGCTGATGAACTGGGTCCTGACCCGCGACATGAGGAAACTCAGCCAGGGCCAGGTCGTCTATTCCGCGATGTGCCATGACCATGGCGGCATGATCGACGACGGCACGGTCTTCCGCCTCGGCCGCGACCAGTTCCGCTGGATCGGCGGAGAGGACTTCGGCGGCATCCATATCCGCGACCAGGCCACAAAGCTCGGCCTGAAGGCGATGGTGCGCAGCAGCACGGACCAGTTGCACAATCTGGCCGTGCAGGGCCCGAACAGCCGCGAGATCATGAGCCGCATGATCTGGACCGCCCCGCATCAGCCCTCGATCGCGGAACTGGGCTGGTTCCGCTTCACGGTGGGCCGTCTGGGCGGTCCGTCCGGTGCCCCGGTCGTGGTCTCCCGCACCGGCTATACCGGCGAACTGGGTTTCGAGGTCTTCTGCCATCCCAAGGACGGAAACGCCGTTTACGACGCCGTCTGGACCCAGGGCGAAGACCTCGGGCTCAGGCCGATGGGACTTGCCGCGCTCGACATGGTGCGGATCGAGGCCGGGCTGATCTTTGCCGGTTACGACTTCAACGACCGGACCGACCCGTTCGAGGCCGGCATCGGCTTCACCGTTCCCCTCAAGACCAAGATGGACGACTTCATCGGTCGGGAGGCGCTCATTCGCCGCAGCGAACATCCCGAACGCAAGTTCGTGGGGATCGAGATCGAGGGCAATATCGATGTGGGCCATGGCGACAGTCTGCATGTCGGTCGTGCCCAGGTCGGCCAGATCACCTCCGCGGTCCGCTCGCCCATCCTCGGCAAATCGATCGCTCTTGCCCGCGTGGATGTTGCCCATTCCGGTCCGGGCACCGCACTCGATGTGGGAAAGCTGGACGGACACCAGAAACGTCTCCCGGCGCTGATTGTGCCGCTCTCTCACTATGACCCCGGGAAAACCCGTCCGCGAAGCTGAGCAGGACCCCCTCCGAACGCTGCCGGGCCCGACCGGTTGCAGCCATCCGGACCTCTTGCCGGCACCATGACAGGCCAAGGTCCCCAAGCGACGGGACGCGAAGACAGTCACCCTCATCAAGGGGCTGCGGGACATCACCTCTCGGCATCTCTGCGATCAAGCCATCGCCCGCGGCCCGTTCCACCTGCGCGGCAAGGTCACGCAGCCAGTCCGCCATCCTGAGCGAAGCCGGAAAACGCCGCCTTCGGGCGGTCCAACGTTGGGGATCGGATCTGCCCCGCGCGATGTGCAGCGCATCCAGGGTGCTGGTCGGGTGCATGGCGCATTTCTCGAGGTTGTCGAGGAACGGCGTGAGGTTGCGGTCGGCGCCCCCTTCCTGGATGCAGAGATGCAGCGCGCCGCGGCCGCCGTCTGCCCGACCGCACGCCCGGTCGTGGACCGCGCTGGCCCATTCGCGCCGGCGGTCCGCATGTGCGCCCGGCATTGAAAAGACCGTGTCGATACGGTCGCCCGACGGTATCGTGGCGGCTCTTGCGCCTGTGACGATGATCCGGCCGGCGATGTCCGCGATGCCGGTTCCCTCCTGATCGGGGTCAGGGAGAGATTCCGGAGTGGACCCAGGCCGCGGATGCCCGCACCCGGCCAAGCACCAGTACCGCGGTCTCGGGCGGCGACGGTGTCGGCAAGACCTCGTCCGTCCTCTTTGATCGGATCCATCAACCCCCGAAGACCGGACCATCTCCACCCGGAACGAACCTCTCTCCCGACAGGTGGTCCTTGTCGAATTTCTTCAGGAATACGGTCTGGTTCGACGGCGGGTCTTGCAGCCCGGTCTGAACTTTCAGGTCGTATGGATTCTTCGTGATGTTTGGAAATGACATGATCGTCTCTGAATTCAGATTTCGTCGAAGGTGGAATCTACACGCCAGCCGGTGATGTTCCGCTCGCGCAGCAGGTCGAGCAGGCGCTGGGATGCGAGGATGTTGAACTGGCTTCTGATATCCCTCCAGAGGCCCATGCCAGCGGTTCGGTCAGCGTGAACCGCGAACTCGGCACCGCCCAGGTGAAATTTCGTCTCATCAGTCACCGGATCGGTCGCCTTGCCGCTGACGCGGGGCAGGTCCGGGCTGGCCTCGACATTGACCGTGTTCAGCAACCGTGTGACCCGCAGGATGTAGAACGGCCGCTTGTCATGCAGCCCGCCATCCTTGCGGCGGATTTCGACGGGCACGAACTGATGCACGCCCTTGTCGAAGCTTTCGACCGCGTCGCGGAACGCCTGGCTGACGATAAAGCCGACCCCTGAGCCACCCTCGAAATCGGTGAAGGTATCGTTGTTCGAGGCGACCAGCAGCGGCGGATACATCTCCTCGGGCACCTGCGCGCGGACATCGGCGGTGTTATCAATGGGGGGGGCGGGAGGCCGGCCGCGCGCGCGGCGATGCGCGCTTCACGGCCGTTCCACATGCTGGCGCGGGATGCCTCGCTCTTGATCTTCTCAAGATACTCCGTGATTCGCTTGTCGAAGTCGTCGAGATTGCCTTCCGGCGTGTTCAGCTGCCGGTTGGGGGTCTTGCCCGGCAAATTCGAGTCATTGATGATGATCGCACCCATCCGTCCTCACTCCCCTTTCACCGGGCGGCCCGGCCCTGGCCGCCGCGGCCGGGCCGGATCACCCATCCTGTGCCGCGCCTTCCGCGGCAGTCCTGCCGAACGACCTGTCCCCGATCGATCCTGCCCCGGCGGGCCCGGCCAAAGCCGGACGCCATGCCCCGCCGGGGCAGGCGCATGGTCCGCCCTGCCGCTCTCGCCGCTCGGCGGGGCCGCAGAGAGCCGGGGGCCGGCTGCCGCCTCGCCGATCCGGGACAGATATCCGCTCATGTCCTCACCCCTTCACCCGTCATCGCGCATCACGGCCAAGCCACTCGGCAAACTCCGCCTGCAGCGAGTGTTAACGGTTCGTCACCGGCAATCAATCCGAATGGTCAGGGCGCCGGCCTGCGGGGGTTTCGGACCGGTGTCCTCCGCCGCTGCGCCTGTTCCCCTCCGCCCCCGGCGCGCGGTGCTGTCACACTCCGCCCCGGCCCCGGCCCGCGTTGTCCGCACCGACGCAATACCGACGTGATACCGACGTGATACCGAAAGGCCGTTTTGCGCAGGATGACCGCGTTAACCCCTGGTCCGGTGCGGGGCCAAGCCTCTCGGATTGGACCGGGCCAGACCACAAATCCGGGTCAGCCGCTCCCGCGTATCTATGCCGGAAACCCGGAATTTCCAAATGATTTCAGGCATGATTGGCGGAGAGGGTGGGATTCGAACCCACGGTGGGCTTGCACCCACAACGGTTTTCGAGACCGCCCCGATCGACCACTCCGGCACCTCTCCGACGGAGGCGGTCTAGCCGCTGGGCCACCACGAGGCAAGCCCGATTCGTCAGCCGGACGATCGAGGCACCGGGCCATTGTCGCGACGATGACGGGCTCAGTCCGGCGGCTTCGGATCTGGCAGCGGAAAGAGACCAGCAAGGGTGGCGCGCAGCTGAGCTTTCTGGATCTTGCCCATCGCGTTGCGGGGAAGCTCTGCCATGAAGATGATCCGCTTGGGCAGCTTGAAGCCGGCCAGGACCGGGCGGAGGGCGGCGCGGAGACTGTCTTCGGTCTCGGCGGTTCCTTCTGAGATGCTGACGACGGCAACGACGGCTTCGCCGAGGTCAGGGTGGGCCACGCCGACGACAGCCGATGCAACAACGCCGCGCAAGGCATCGATCGCATCTTCAACTTCGGCGGGATAAACATTCAACCCGCCCGAGATCACAAGGTCTTTCGACCGGCCCACGATTGTCAGGTATCCGTCCGGGTCAAACCGGCCCAGATCGCCGGTTACGAAATACCCATCCTCGCGGAAATCCCGGGCGGTCTTGTCGGGCGCGCGCCAGTAGCCGGAAAAGACGTTCGGTCCCCTCACTTCGATCGAGCCGACGTCGCCTTGCGGCAGGGGTCGGCCCGTCGCGGTGTCCGTGATCCGCACCACCACGTCCGGCAGGGGAAAGCCGACCGTTCCGGCCCGGCGTTCGCCGGCGCAGGGGTTGGAGGCGATGATGCTTGTTTCCGTCATGCCGTAACGTTCGAGGACGTCGTGACCGGTCGCGCGGGCAAAGGCGCGGTGGGTCGCGGCCGAGAGAGGGGCCGAGCCGCAGATGAAGAGCCTCATGCCTGAAGTCGAGGAGGGCGAAAGGCGGCGATCCGCCAGGAGGCGGATGTAATGTGTCGGGACACCCATCATCACGCTGCAACGCTGCATCGCTGAGAAGATTGCATCGGTTGAAGCGTCGGTCAGGAAGACCATCGAGGCTCCGGCTGCCAGCACCGTATTTGTGGCGACGAAGAGACCATGGGTGTGAAAGACCGGCAGAGGATGGAGCAGGACGTCGTCCGGCGTGAAGCACCACGTCCGGGCGAGCGCGGCGGCATTGGAGGACAGGTTGCCCCGGGTGAGCATCACTCCCTTTGAACGGCCGGTTGTTCCCGAGGTGTAGAGGATGGCGGCAAGGTCGTCCGGCGCGCGGGAAAGGTCGTCGAACTCGGCTTCGCCGGCCTCTTGCGCCAGCCGGTCAGGAGACATGTGTGGCACGGAGCAGGACCCGGTCGACCGGACCGTTGCGCTGACGAAAAGCGCCGGTTCCGCATCCTGCAGGAAGTAGGCCGTTTCTGCCGGTGTATAGGCGGTGTTCAGCGGCAGGAACACTGCACCCAGCCGCAGGCAGCCCAGATAGAGCAGCAGGACCTCGGGTGACTTTTCGGCCTGGACGGCAACCCTGTCTCCGGGCCGGACCCCAAGACGATCGAGGGCCGCCGCGTATCCTCCTGACCGGGCAAGGGCCTGGGCATAGGCCATTGCGGGCCCCGGACCTTCGCGGATCAGCATCTGCCCTTGTGCGGCGCCTTTCCTGAGAGCTTCGATCATGTCCATCGCCCGGTGTCCCCGTGTCCACTCTTTCCGCTGCGCACTCTGCGGCGCAGGTCTGCTCGCGTCGTCCGACCGGCTCAACCTGTCCTGCGCACCACCGGGTTCCGGCGTGTCCGGAACAGGCTCTTGTGCCCGACTCTCTGCTGTGAGAGGTCTGCGTCAAGCCCTGTGGGTCTTATGAGCATGACGGTGACATCGCCTGCCCTGCCGCATGAAGCCGCATCCGCGACGGCGTGGCTCGTGATTTTCGGAACGGCGACGGCCCATCTGCTGAATGACGTGATCCAGTCGCTGGTCACCGCGAGCTATCCCGTGATCGAAAGCGAATTCGGCCTGATGTTCTGGCAGATCGGGCTGATCACGCTTGCCTTTCAGGTCACCGCTTCGCTGTTGCAGCCGGTTGTGGGGCATCTTTCCGACAGTCATCCGATCCGCCATTCCCTTGGCCTCGGGATGGCGACAACTCTGGTGGGGATGTTGCTTCTTGCCGAGGGGCCGGGCTATGGATGGCTGCTGGCCGGGGCTGTCCTGATCGGGATCGGCTCGGCGGTCTTTCACCCCGAAGCGTCGCGTGTCGCCCGCGCTGCATCGGGGGGGCGTTTCGGGACTGCGCAATCCCTGTTTCAGGTCGGCGGCAATCTGGGAACCGCAATCGGCCCCCTTCTGGCTGCCTTCGTGGTGGTCGTTCACGGCCGGGAGAGCCTGATCTGGTTTTCGGGATGTGCCCTTGTCGGCGTCGTCATCCTCCTGCGCCTTGGTAACTGGTACGCCCGGCACCGCGCCGCTCTGGCGCTGCGTCCGGCGACAGTCCCGGCGCAGTCGCCCCTTTCACGGGGGGCAGTTGTCACCGCGCTCGCGGTGTTGGCGCTTCTGACGTTTTCGAAGAACATCTACACGGCAGCATTCGGCAGCTACTACACGTTTTTCCTGATTGAGAGATTCGGCCTGACGGCACAGCAGTCGCAACTGATGCTGTTCCTGTTCCTGGCGGCCATGGCGGTCGGCGTGGCGTTGGGCGGACCGGTCGGAGACCGTTTCGGGCCGCTGGCCGTGATCTGGGTTTCGATCCTGGGTGTCCTGCCCTTCACGCTTGTCCTGCCGTTTGCATCGCTTTTCTGGACGGGTGTGCTGTCGGTTGTGATCGGTGTCGTGATCGCCTCGGCCTTTCCGGCAATCATCGTCTATGCCATCGAACTTCTGCCCGGGCGCGTTGGTCTGGTTTCCGGGATGTTCTTCGGATTTGCCTTCGGCATCGGCGGGATCGCAGCGGCGGTTCTGGGGCTTATGGCCGATCTTCATGGCCTTGCCTGGGTGTTCTGGGTCTGCGGCTGGCTTCCGGCTATCGGCGTGCTGACCGTTTTCCTGCCGCGTCGGGCAGTCGAGGCTTGATCGCTGACAACACCTGACAGGCCCGCGCGGCAGACGCAGAGGCTACTGGCGCCGGTGCAAGCCGCGGACTATCTCAGACGGGGACATGGCGGAAAGCCAGCATGGACGGCAAAGCGAAAATTCCTTCCGTCATCGGGTCGGGCTCAGACGACAAGCCTGACTGGGCGCTGACACGCCGCGAACGCCGTGCCCGCGCGCGTTCCGCCGAAGGGCTGCCGCCGCGGCGGCGCGGGCGCTGGGTGCTGCCTGTGCTGCTGGGGCTTGGGCTGGCAGTGGGCGCCTGGATGCAGAAGGATGCCTTGACCACAGCGTTCCTGCAGCCCGAGCCTGCCGCGACGGAAGCTGCCGTTCCGGCGCCCGTGCCGCGGATGCAGGTGAACGGAACGGAATTCGCCACAGTCGTGCTGCGCGACCTTGACCGGAGGGTCAGGGTGTTCGGGACGATCAATCCTGCCCGCCGCGCCGATCTTTCGGCACAGACGGGCGGATTGGTGGAAGCGGTGAACTTTCGCCCCGGTGACAGGGTTGTCAGCGGCGATGTGCTTGTCCAGGTGGATGTCGAACGTCTGACGCTTGAACTTGGTCAGGCAAGGTCGAATGGCGAGGCGACGCGTGCACAACTGTCGCTGGCCGAGGGGCAGCTTGAGCGGGTTCGCCAGCTTGTCCAGCGCAACGTCGCCACAGCCTCTACGCTGGAGGAAGCGCAAAGCGCGGTTGATGGACTGAGGGCGCAGCTGACGGCACTTGACGATCTGGTCAGGCTTGCCGAGCTGTCGTTGCGCAATGCCACGGTCACTGCGCCGTTCGACGGGATCGTGACGGCGCGAGCGGTCGAACCGGGCACGGTCATCGCAGCCGGAACGACGCTGATCAGCCTTGTCGATCTTGCGACAGTCGAACTCGAGGCTGCCGCGCCGGTTTCCGCAGGCGTCCAGCTTCGCCCGGGTCAGAGTGTCGAGGTCACTGTGGATGGCATCCCTGATCGGCGCTTTACGGGAACTGTCACGCGCATCAATCCGGTTGCCGCAGCCGGAACGCGGGCGATCCCCGTCTATGTCGCGATGGACAATGACGAGGGACTTCTGTTCGGCGGGATGTTCGCCACGGCCGAAGTCGTTGTGGCTCGGGCGCCCCGCGTGATCGCAGTGCCGGCCGGCGCTGTCCGCAGCGATGCCGGAGGTGCATATGTCTTGCGGATCGAGAACGAGACGCTGGTGCGGGCTTCGGTGACGATTGCCGAAACGTGGTCCGGACGGCTTGTGCGCGTCGTCGCCGGTCTGGCCGAAGGCGACGAGATCATCACCGCGGCCCTGCCCGAGCTTGCGCCGGGCGACCAGATCGAACGCGTGGCAGAGTAGCGAGGGGAGGCGGCAGAGATGTTCCTGACCCGCATCTCTGTCGGACAGCCTGTCTTTGCGGCGATGGTGATGGTCGCGATCATGGTGCTGGGCCTGTTCAGTTACCAGCGTCTGCCCATCGAACAGTTTCCGGATATCGATTTTCCGGTCGTCGCTGTCGTTGTGTCCTATCCCGGCGCATCGCCTGAAGCAGTCGAGAACGACATCGTCAAGCCGATCGAGCAGGCCGTCAACACCCTGTCGGGCATCGATTCGATCGAAAGCACGGCCCAGACGGGCCAGGCGCTGGTGATCATGTTTTTTGACATGGCGGTGCAGTCGGCCGATGCAGCCCAGGATGTGCGGGATCGCCTTGCCGGCGTTGCGGCGGGCTTTCCGGATGCGGCCGAAGACCCGACCGTCCTGCGATTCGATCCGGCGGAACTGCCGGTGCTTTCCTTTGCCGTGTCTTCGGAGGCGATGGCGGCGCGTGATCTGACGGCACTGGCCGAGGAGGTGATCGTACCGCGCATCTCGGCGATCCAGGGGGTAGGGCGCGCTTCGGTCGTGGGTGGCGTCCCGCGGCAAGTCAACATCCTGCTCGATCCCGACCGGATGAACGCCTACGGCGTGGGGGTGAGCGAGATCATGGCGCTGCTTCGTGCCGACAACCGCAACCTGCCGGCAGGCGCCATCGAGGACGGTCGGAGCGTTCAGACGATCCAGCTCGAGGCGAGGCTGGAAAGCCAGGAGGATTTTCTCGACATCATCGTCGCCCGCCGGGGAGGGCAGCCCGTCTATCTGGGTGACATCGCCAGCGTCGAGGACGGACAGGCCGAGGTGACGAGCCTCGCTCTGCTGGACGGAGAGCAGGCGCTTGCCGTCGACGTCGTCAAGACGCAGGGTGCCAATACGGTGGCGGTCGCGCGCGAGGTGCGCGATGCCATGGCCGAACTGATGACCGAGGACCTGCCTGACGGTGTCCGGCTCGACATCGTGCGCGACAATGCCGAACCGGTCGAGGAGAGCTTTCGCAACGTCCAGAACATGCTGGTCGAGGGTGCGGCGCTGACGACGCTGATCGTGTTTCTCTTCCTCAATTCCTGGCGCTCGACGGTGATCACCGGCCTGACGCTGCCGATTTCGGTCATCGGGACGATGACGGTGATCTGGGCTCTGGGCTTCACGCTCAACATCATGACGCTGCTGGCGCTGTCGCTGGCGATCGGGCTTCTGATCGATGATGCCATCGTGGTGCGCGAAAACATCATGCGGCATTTTCATATGGGCAAGAGTCACCGGCAGGCGGCGCTCGAGGGCACCGATGAGATCGGGTTGGCGGTGCTGGCCACGACATTTTCGATCGTCGCAGTCTTTCTTCCTGTCGCCTTCATGGAAGGCATCATCGGACGCTTCTTTCTGCAGTTCGGCGTGACGGTGTCGGTGGCTGTGCTGATCTCGCTTTTCGTGGCTTTTACGCTCGATCCGATGCTGTCTTCGGTCTGGTACGATCCGACAGCCCGGCCCGGGGCGCGCCGCGGTCCGATCGGCCGGCTTGTCGCAGGCTTTGATCGTGGCTTTGTTGCCATCGGACGGGGCTATGGCCGGGTCCTGCGCTGGTCGCTGCGGCACCGCCTGACCACGCTTTTTGTCGCGCTGTGCGCTTTTGTGGGGAGCTTCTTTCTGGTGCCGCTGGTCGGTGCCGAATTCGCCCCCGCCGTGGACAATTCGGAATTCGAGGTCCGCCTGACGGCCCCGGTCGGATCGTCGCTTGACTATACCGCAGCCAAGATCCGGCAGGCCGACCGTATCCTGCGCGGTTTCCCGGAGGTGGCCGGCACATATGCCACGGTCAATGCCGGCACGGATTCGGGCGGAGCCAACGAGGCCGTGATCGCGGTCAGGATGCTGCCGCCGGCCGACCGCAGCCGCAGCCCGCAGGACATGACGGCCCCGGTGCGCGAGGCGCTGGCCACGATCCCGGGGATCAGCGTGACGGTGGGGGCCGCATCCGGGATCGGCGGCGGCGGGGCGCCGGTGCAGATCAACCTGTCCGGCGACAGCTTTGTGGTGCTTCAGAGACTGTCCGACGAACTGGTCCGCCGCCTGAAGGCTGTCGACGGCCTGGCCGATGTCCGCTCGTCGCTTGATGATGCGCAGCCGGTCATCGGCATCCGGCTGAACCGCGAGGCGGCCTCCGACCTTGGCGTCACTCTCGGACAGGTCGGCGACACCATCGAGCCGATGCTTGGTGGCCGGAATGTGGGTGACTGGACTTCGCCTGACGGGCGAAACTATGCCGTGGTGATCCGCCTGTCACGCGAGGTGAGAAACAACCCTGCCACTCTTGGTGCGCTGCCCGTGGCGCAGAGCCAGGGCGAAGGGATGGTCAGGCTCGACCAGGTCGCCGAGGTGGTGGAGTCATTCGGACCCGCCGAGATCAACCGCCGCAATCTGGCGCGGACCGTGACGGTCACCGCGAACCTTGCCGAAGCCACGCTTTCAGCCGTCCTGCCCGAGGTGCAGGCCGCGATCGGCGCGATCGAGGTGCCGGCGGGCTACCGGGTGTCGACCGGCGGCGAGGCGGAAGACCTTGCCGAATCCTTTGCTTCGGCCGTAGCGGCGCTCGCCATGGCGGTGATCTTCATTTACCTCGTGCTTGCCTCGCAATTCGGTTCATTCCTGCAGCCGGTGGCAATCATGGCGTCGCTGCCGCTCGCCCTTATCGGCGTGATGGTCGGACTGCTGGTCGGCGGCTCCACGCTCAACATGTTCTCGATCATCGGCTTCATCATGCTGATGGGCCTTGTCGTGAAGAATGCGATCCTGCTGGTCGACAACGCCAACCAGCGCCGTCGGGAGGGCGTGAACCTCTGGGATGCGCTTGTCATCGCCGGCGAGACGCGGTTCCGACCGATCATCATGACGACACTCGCGATGATCTTCGGAATGCTTCCGCTCGCGCTGAACCTGCATGAAGGATCGGGCCAGAACGCGCCCATGGCCCATGCCGTGATCGGCGGGCTGATCTCCTCGACGGTTCTGACGCTCGTCGTCGTTCCGGTGGCGCTGACCTATCTCGATGCATTTGGCAAGCGCGTTGCGCGGTTCTTTCCGCCGCCCCCCGATCATGACGACGTGCGTCTGCGCGATGCGGCCGAGTGACGGCGGGCGTTGGCCTCTTGCCCTGTCCGCAGGAGCGCCTTAACCGCTGCAACGCTGTTTGACGTCCGGCAGGAAGGGAGCAGACGAGGATGATACCGCGCAATGCCTTTGGCCGCACCGGGCGGGCCGTGTCCCGGATTGGCTTCGGGGCCTGGGCCATCGGCGGCACCTGGGGCGAGGTCACCGAGGCGGATGCGCGCGAAGCGCTGCATGCAGCGCTGGATGCCGGGATGACCTTCATCGACACGGCCGATGTCTATGGTGACGGGCGGTCCGAACGGCTGATCGCGGCAGTGCTGGCCGAACGGTCAGGCCGGCGCCCGATGGTCGCAACCAAGGCCGGCCGGCGCGCAAACCCGCATGTCGCCGAGGCTTACACGCTGGAAAACCTGACCGCCTGGACCGACCGGTCGCGGGCGAACCTGCGGATCGACAGGCTCGATCTCGTCCAGCTTCACTGTCCGCCGACGGCGGTCTTCTACCGGCCGGAGGTCATTGATGCGCTCGAGACACTGAGGGCGCGCGGCGCCATCGCCCGCTGGGGCGTTTCGGTCGAGAAGGTTGAGGAGGGACTCAAGGCCATCACCTATGAGGGGTGCGCGTCCGTCCAGATCATCTACAACATCTTTCGCCAGCGGCCAGCGGAGCTCTTCTTTCGCGAAGCGCGCAGGAAGCGCGTCGCGGTGATCGCCCGTGTCCCGCTTGCCTCGGGGCTATTGACCGGCAAGATGAGTGCCGGGAGCCGCTTTGCACCCGATGATCACCGCGCCTTCAACCGTGAAGGTGCGGCCTTCGACAAGGGCGAGACGTTTTCGGGCGTGCCATTCGACGTGGCGCTGGCCGCGGTCGAAGAGATGCGCCCGCTGGTCCCCAAAGGCATGTCGGTGGCGGCCTTCGCGTTGCGGTGGTGCCTGATGCAACCGGCGGTGACGGTGGTCATTCCCGGCGCCCGCAATGCCGATCAGGCCCGCGCCAACGCGGCGGCGGGCGAGCTTGCCCCGCTGCCGCCGGCAACGATGGAAGCGCTTACCGCGATCTACCGGACCCGGATCGCACCGCATGTCCATCACCTCTGGTAGGGCGCACAGTCCCTGTGCCCGGCAGGCTCTTTCCCGCGGCAGTCCGCGGCTCTAGACTGCGGTGGCAGGAACGAAGGACGGCAACCATGACAGTCTCGCTTGGGCTCGATACATTTGGCGATGTGACCTCCAATCCCGACGGGACCATGAAGCGGATGGACGAGGTTCTGCGCGATGTGGTCGAAGAGGCTGTGCTGGCGGACGAACTCGGGATCGACTTCATCGGCCTCGGTGAACACCACCGGGCCGATTTCGCGATATCCGCGCCCGAGATCGTTCTGGCCGCCATCGCGGGGCGGACGCGGCGCATCCGCCTTGGCACGGCGGTCACTGTTCTGTCGACCGATGATCCCGTGCGTGTCTTCCAGCGCTTTTCGACGCTCGATGCCGTGTCGAACGGGCGGGCCGAGGTGATCCTCGGACGGGGGTCTTTCATCGAGAGCTATGCGCTGTTCGGCTTCGACACCGCCGATTACGAGCTTCTGTTCGAGGAGCGTCTGGACCTTTTTGCCCGGCTCTTGCGCGAGGAACGGGTGACCTGGTCGGGGCAGACGCGCGCGCCGCTGAACGATGCAGTCACCTATCCCCGGCCCGGCCCGGCGGGACTGACGGCCTGGGTCGGTGTGGGTGGCAGTCCGGAATCGGTGGTGCGCGTGGTGCGGCACGATCTGCAACTGATGCTGGCCATCATCGGGGGCGATCCGCTGCGGTTCAGGCCCTTTGTCGACCTTTATCATCGTGCGGCCGCGCAGATGGGCCGGTCGCTGCGCCCGATTGGCGTGCATTCCCCCGGATTTGTCGCGGCGACGGATGAGGCCGCGCGCGAGGCGCTTTGGCCGCATTACCAGACGATGTTCGGCCGGATCGGCCGCGAACGCGGCTGGCCGCCGGTGACCAAGGAACGCTTCATCGCCGAGGTCGAGCAGGGGGCGATGTTCGCAGGCTCGCCCGAGACGGTGGCGCGCAAGATCGCCCGGACCGTCAAGGGGTTGGGCCTTGCCCGGTTCGACATGAAGTATTCGACCGGACCGATGCCGCATGGACAGTTGATGGAAGGTATCCGCCTTTACGGTGAAAAGGTGATACCGCTTGTCAGGGACATGCTGGCACTGGACGCTGCGGCCTGACCAGACGGACGGGATGAGGTCGCGGGGTCCGTCTGTCACTGACAGGGACAGGCAGTTCAGGCAACACGGCACCCGATGACCCGGAATTCACGGGTCACGGGCATACGGACTGGCTGCGGAAACCTGGCGGCCCGGCACGCAGGCCTTGTGGGAGGCTGCTCCGGTCCGTCAGACCGACCGGGTTCGCAAGTGCATCGGTGACGGTTGCGATGCCACGCGCCATGTCGCTCCGGGTCAGGCCAGCCGCCACGGCGCCCTGCAGGAGCGCGGTTGGCGTATAGTCCGACAAGGGGTTGTCGAGGAGTCCAGCCGAGGCAAGGTCGGCGGCGGCGACATTTCCCCGATGCGACCCGCCGCGGATCAGTTTCGGCGCGCCCTTGATGACTGCAATGCCATGGGCGGGGCAGGCGGCAGCCTCGTGAGATGTCGGGATTCGACCATGGTGATCCCGTGGGCAGCCGGGGTTGTAGCGTGGGTGGCAGTCGTCTCGTCTTGATTGGCGGGATGTGCGCCGAAGCGGTGGGCTGCGGCGTCATGTGCGGCCATCGGGGCAGGCGAAAAAGCCCGCGTGGGCGTCTGTTTGGCCGGGGCGGGGCCCTTCGGTATCACGTCGGTATCGCGTCGGTATCACGTCGGTGCGAAAGGGTTGACGAAACCTGAACGTCACACCCGGCCGGGGGAGGGGGCTCGTCTCTGTCGCCGGCGGGAGAGGCGAGCCATGTACCATATTCCGCGGAGGAATCTTCGAGGATGACGGGTGGCCAGCGGGCCGGACGGGGCATGCCGGGCGGGAGGATGACGGACCCGACGCCGAAGCCGGTAACGAGGACCAGGCGGTGTGCGGCCATCAGCGAGGGGATGAGGGAGAGCAGGGAGTCTCAGGAAGCGTCGTAGCCGAGCGTTGCGTCGTCAAGAGCACCGTCTTCACACTCACTGCACAAGTTCACCTCTGTTTGCACCACAATCGATCCGCACCTCAGACCGCGCAGGGAAAGCTAATCGACCAGACCAATCCGCAGAAAGTAAAAGTCACCCAGCTTTTCCAGTTCGATGGTGCAATTCGGCCGATTCTTCCGGATTCCGTCTGCCAAGGCGAGCATTGAACTTTCGTTTCTTGGGATCATCCACCAATCCATGACGGCCTCGCAGTAACCCAGGTTCGAGGGTGTATCACAGAGGTTGCCGACAAGAAGGTTCCCGCCGGGCGCCACGAAGCCTGCCATCCGTTCCAGCAGTCTCTGTGCAAAGCGGTCATCAAGATAGTCAAACAGGCCCATTGAGTAGGCAAAATCTGCATTCCATGCGCGATCAGATGCTCCGACTCGAAAGACATTCCTTCCGACAATCGAAATGCGAAATGATCCGGCATAGGACTTTATTGCCTCTCCCGATGCCAAATCACTGTCAATCGCGATGAAATCAAGCCGGGAGACTTCATCGGGACTGCAACGGTCAGCCAAAAGCTCGAGTTCCCTTGCATGGCCTGCCGCAACGCTGACGACCTTGATGGTCCTTGACCCGTTCGAACGCACTATCCCAGCAATCTCTTGCGCAATTCGGTCCCGGCGCATACGGGCGCTTTCTGACTGTGGCGCACCCGAAGTGAAATGATAGATCAGATTTCCCAGCCCCCCCGCTTTTCGAAGATGATCCGAAATTGAAGGATGGCGGTATGCAAAGTCCATGACCACTGCATCGCCGGGAAACCCACGCGGTTTCGTCAGGGCGCGGTCTGTATAGGGATCTGAGCGAAGGAAGGAGCGCCACGCCAGGAGTGCAGGGGAGGTGGAAACCCAGTCTTTCCACTCCCGCTGTCCTTGCGCAAGCAGACGGGAACGGGCCCCTTCGATGGCCGACATGAATTCTGGCAGATTATCGACCGAAACGTCGGGCAGCTGCAAGATCGACCTTTGTCTGGGTGGCTGACAGGGGCATCATATCGCCTTCTGCCTGATCCGTGACATGAATCAACTGGAATCCTGTCGAACCACGCGCGACATGCGGCATGACGCGGGAGAACATTCGCCGGCTTCTCGTGGGGTCGGCGGATTGCAGCCTTGAGGCGGGTCTGAGGCCCACATTCCCGGCAAGCCCGGCAAAGAGCTTGCCCAGTGCGCCGGCGGTGCGGATGGCGATCATCGCCGGGACCGGACCGCCGCCACGGGTCAGCCGCCGATCGGGATCCGCGGGACGGCGATGATCGTCTCGATGTCTCGCGTCCGGTCGGGGGGAAGTCTGCGGGTTTGCCCGCGCCCACGCCACAGGCGCAGACTTGATCGGTTGCGTGAAGGGGCCGATCAGGGCCTGTCCCGGTCCGGGGCGCGCAGCGCCTGCATCAGGCGATCCGTTGCAACCCGGTGACGGGTGGCGAGCCAGGCAACGTTGCGCGGCATGTCGCACGGCGAAAAAAACCGGGCATAGCCGACCGCATCCTGCCCGTAATGGGCGATGAGCGCCGCTTCGAAAGCGGTTTCGGCCTTCGTGGCCGCTGCGCGCAGCTTGGGCAGGTCAGACATGTTGCCACGATCCCCGGGGAAGATTGCGTGGCGGTCAAAAGAGCACGAAAGCTCGGTCAATAGTGATCAAGATTGCTTGATCAGCCGTTGCTAATCGTCGAGCATTGATTCGATTGCGTCCAGCTTGGCACGCAGGCGTGCGAGTCCCGCGCGGTCGACGGTGGCCACGATCTGGGCCAGGTTGCCCACGACCGCGATCTTGATTTCGTTCGCGGGCTGGAGCGTCGGTCCTGGCTTTTCCCCGTCGAGTTCGGCGAGGATCCGTCCCATCCGGGTCGATGGAACGTAGCTTCCTGCTTCTTCGAACATGCCGCTGGGCACGAAGGGCGTGGGGTCGATTCCGCTGGCTTTTGCGATCTTCTGGATCGTGAGCCGCGAGAGGCGATAGTCAAGTCGCCCCTGTTCGCGCAACGGACGCGCGATGGTCGAGGACGCCAGTCCGGCCATGGTGGCCAGCTTGTTGGCTGACCAGTCCCGCACTTCGAGGACGTGTTTGATGTATTCGATGGTCCAGTCGTTCATGGATGGACCGTCGCAGAAACCGAGGCCGGCGGGGAGGAGCAATTATAATCTTGCATCCAGGGCATCGCGGCAGCGCAACATGCTCAGCCCATGATCATGTTGCGGCGGGGGCAGGTCCGGACTGTCGGAGCCTGCAGTCCGGCCCGATTACGGCTGGCGCCGCGCCGTGCGACGGATGGGCGTGGTAGGTCGGGAGGGACTCGAACCCCCAGCCAAAGCGTTATGAGCGCTCCGCTCTAACCATTGAGCTACCGACCCCCCGTCTGGTCCTGCCAGAGGCCCCGCCGCGGGTCAAGTTGCGGCTGGCCAGACGTGGCAGCTTGCGCTATCGCGGGCGCCATGACCCGAGCACCCGGAGAAGCGAGATGAAGGGCATCACCTATGCTGCGGCCGGGGTGGATATCGACGCCGGCAATGCACTGGTCGGGCGGATCGCGCCGATGGCGGCGCAGACCGCACGGGCGGGGAGCATGGGCGGCCTTGGGGGGTTCGGCGCACTGTTCGATCTGCGGGCGGCAGGGTTTGCCGATCCGATCCTTGTTGCCGCGACAGACGGGGTGGGCACCAAGCTCCGCATCGCCATCGAAACGGGGATGGTCGACACGATCGGGATCGACCTGGTTGCGATGTGTGTCAACGATCTGGTCTGCCAGGGGGCGGAACCGCTTCTTTTCCTTGACTATTTTGCAACCGGGCAACTGCATGTCGATGAGGCTGCGCGGATCATCGGCGGGATCGCGAGGGGTTGCGCGGCTGCGGGATGTGTCCTCGCGGGGGGCGAGACCGCCGAGATGCCTGGGATGTACGGCGCCGGGGATTTCGACCTGGCAGGATTTGCCCTGGGCGCGATGGAGCGTGGGCAGGACCTGCCGCGCGGGGTGGCCGAGGGGGATGCGATCCTTGGTCTGGCCTCGGACGGGGTGCATTCAAACGGTTTTTCGCTGGTGCGTGCCATCGTGGCGGCCGAGGGGCTTGGCTGGGGTGATCCTTCGCCCTTCGGTCAGGGCACGCTTGGCGCGGCGCTTCTGCAGCCGACCCGGCTTTATGTCAGGCCGGTGCTTGCCGCGATCCGGGCGGGGGGCGTCCGCGGGGTTGCCCATATCACCGGCGGCGGGCTGACCGAGAACCTGCCCCGTATCCTGCCGGACGGGCTGTCGGCCCGGATCGATCTGGGCCGCTGGCACCTGCCGGGGGTCTTTTGCTGGCTTGCGGCCAAGGGGGGCTTCGGCGAGCACGAACTCCTCAAGACCTTCAATGCCGGGATCGGGCTTGTGCTGATTGTCGCCCCCGACAGGGCCGGCGAGGTCGCCGCGCTTCTGGGCGGGATGGGGGAGAGGGTGATCCCGCTGGGCGAGGTGATTCCGGGGCAGGGCGTGCGCTATGCGGGCCGCATCCTCTGAGGCTGCGTCGGGCGTGCCGCGTGGGCTGGTGCGTGTCGCGATCCTGATCTCGGGGGCCGGGTCAAACATGGTGGCGCTGGTCCGGAGCATGACGGGCGATCATCCGGCGCGTCCCGTGCTGGTCCTGTCGTCTGACCCCGGGGCAGCGGGGCTTGGCCGGGCGGCTGCGATGGGGATTCCGACAGCGGTGGTGGACCGGCGCGGCTTTGGTGCTGACCGCAAGGGTTTCGAGGCGGCGCTAGAGGCTGCGATCGCGCCCGTGGCGCCGGACGTGATCTGCCTTGCGGGTTTCATGCATGTCCTGTCGCCCGGTTTTGTCGCGGGCTGGACCGGGCGCATGCTGAACATCCATCCGTCGCTGCTGCCACGGCACCGCGGCCTGCGGACCCACGACCGTGTTCTGGCGGGGGGTGATACGGAACATGGCTGCACTGTCCATCTGGTGACCGCTGCCCTGGACGAGGGGCCGATCCTTGGCACCGCGCGCATCCCGGTCCTGCCGGGGGACACGCCTGAGTCACTTGCTGCGCGGCTGCTTCCGGTTGAACACAGGCTCTATCCGGCGGTCCTGCGCCGCTTTGCCGGGGGCGATCATGAGCCGCTCCACCTTGAGGGCTGAGCGGGCTATTCGAACAGCGACCGTTCGACCGTGCGTCCCGTCATCAGCTTGTAGAGATGTTCATTCCAGTGCGGCGAGAAGCAGACGAGCACGCGCCCTGTGCCGCGGAGCACGCGGAGCCTGCGCTGGCCCGAGATCAGGTTCCGGGGAAAGCGGGCCGCCCTTTCCGTTGTGTAACGCAGCCCGGAGGTGCGGCCGAGAATGATCCTGCCCTGCGCCTTGAACACGCTGTCCGTGATGTCGACGGTTTCGACCGGACCGGGCGTATGCAGGGCCACCTTTCCCGGGCCGGTCACACGGGTCTTCCAGTTGAAAAGACCGTCGCCGATGAAGAACGATGTCCAGATCGGATCACGGGCAAGCCCCAGGCGAACATCGCCTTCGGAGGCCCAGTAGACCCCGGGTTCGAGGATCCATGATTCGTTTTCGGGGATGTCCATCAGATGGTAGCCGGCCAGCGAAGGCTGGAGCAGGACAGTCCCCTTGCCCCGGTATTCGGGGCGGATGCGGGCTTCGTCATTGAACAGCGACCTGAAGAATTCGACAGGGCCAGGCAGACGGGGAAAGACGGTGACTTCGCCCCGCAGTGTCTGGAGCGCGCCGCGGCGGGCGCGGACGGTTTCGTCGTTCAGGCCCATGACGACCTGCCGCATCCCGTCGGTCTCGCGTACGCTGAAACTCGCCATGAAACTGCGTCCTCGGGTCAGGGTCTCGGCTCGTCCCAGGCCATCTGCTGGGACCAGAGCGCGATATAGGGTTCGGGGGGCAGCGCCTCGGTGCCGTAGAGCGGGGCGTCGAGCGCGATGATGACGAAGATCACCACCCCGAGGAAGAAGACCGAGATCGTGCCCAGCACCAGATGGGTGAGCGGGCGGGCCCGGATCATCAGCAGTTGCAGGAGGGTCGCGATCGCGCCGACCATGACGGCATACCAGAGCACCGAGGGGATGCGGGTCGCCACGCCGTTGAGCCGCATCTGGCGCGCGCTCTTGAGCGTTTCGAAGGAATTGATGGCGGCCTGGTGGAGCACTTCCTGAGAGGGGCCCTTCGGTTCGAACCGCGCAAGCCACTGGCCGAAGGCGGTCATCCGGTTGACGCCGCCCGGGGTGATTTCGCCCCTGGCATGGGCGGGCCAGTCGCGGTGGATGGTGAACTGGACATAGTCGCGCAGAAGCTCGCGCAGGTCTGACCGGTAGGGTTCGGGATAAGAGCCGACGGTCGAATAGATCGCGCCGATGGCCGATGCCTCGTTCAGGATCGCGTTCTGTGTGCGTTCGCGGTTTTCATAGGCCGCGACGGTCAGAAGGCCGAGAAGCAGGCCGTAGAACAGGCTGAAGCCCCCCGTGGCCAGGCCGATGGTTTCATTCGTCGAGGCGTCGCCGCCGATCAGGAGCCGCAGGATCGGCTTGACGAAGAGGAGGCCGAGAAGGACGACGAGCAGCGCCCCGATCCCGAAATAGAGGGCTAGCTGTTCGCGGGGGATGTTGAAGACGAACTCGGGCATCGGTGGAACGGGCCTTCCGGACGGCGGTCCCGCTGCGTTCTGCGGGACATAAGCGCAGACAAATCACCCTGCCTTCGGCAAATCAAGGTCGGGGCACTTGCGTCCGGGTCCGAATTGCGACTTTCTTGTCGGTATTCACCTTCGGGGACGGATCTGATCTTGCGTGCCTTCCTTGTCCTGCTGATTGCCGCGATGCTTGGCCTTTCGTCTCTGCCCCTGCGGGCGCAGGAAAGTCGGACGTTGGGGTTCTTCACCCTGGCGGGGGGCGATATCAGCGGGAATTATTTCGCGGCCGCCCGCGCGATCTGCCGCGAGGTGAACCGGCGTCATGTCGGGGCGATGCGCTGTTCGCCCGAATCGACCCCCGGTTCGGTCTACAACATGACTGCTTTGCGGCTGAACGACGTGGAATTCGCCATCGTGCAGTCCGACACGATGGTGGCCGCACGGGGCGGCACCGGAGGTTTCGCCCGGATGGGACCCTTCGAGGACCTGCGCGGCGTGGCAACGCTTTACCAGGAGGCGATCATCGTACTCGTCCATGCCGATTCGGGGGTCGGGGATATTGCCGATCTTGTCGGCCGGCGCGTCGATGTGGGCCCGCAATCCTCGGGGCGCCGGGCGAGTCTCGAGCGGATCCTCGCCGGGCTCGGGCTCGGTATCTTCGATTTCGCCGAGGTGAGCGAATTGCCCGCATCGGCGGCGGTGGACGAGTTCTGTGCCGACAGGCTTGACGCGGTGGTGCTGATCGTCGGCAATCCCGACCGCAACGTCGGCCGCGCGCTGGCCGAATGCGGCGCGGCGATCCTGCCCCTGGGCAGCAGCCCCTCGGCAGGGGCGATCGGCGATCTGGGGCTTTACGAGAGGATCGTGCTGCCGGCGGGTATCTATCCCGAACTGCCGGCGGAGGTTGCGACCTTCGGGGTCGAAGCCCTGCTGGTCACCCGCGAAGGCGCGCCGGCGGGGCAGGTGCAGGCCATCGTCGATGTGCTGGCGCGCAACACCGCGATGCTCGTGCGGGCCGCCCCGGTGCTGGCGCAGGATGCCCGGCATGACTGGCCCGAACGGGCCGCGGTACCGGCACATCCCGCGTTGTCGCCCGGCTAGCCGGATGCGCACCGCTGCCCGGCGCCTGTCCGCAGCCGGGGTGGCTGAGCCCGCGAGAGGAGGCCTGCGATGAGCCTGATCACCACGACCGAGGCGCTGGCGGGCTTCTGCAGCCGGGCCGCCGCGCATCCCTTCGTGACGGTGGACACCGAATTCCTGCGCGAGCGGACCTATTACGCGCGGCTTTGCCTGTTGCAGATCGCCCATCCGGGCGGCGGGCCCGAGAGCGCCGTGGCGGTGGACACGCTGGCTCCGGGGCTCGATCTGTCGCCGGTCTACGAGCTTTTCCGAAACGATGCGGTGGTGAAGGTGTTTCATGCCGCCCGGCAGGACCTTGAAATCTTCCAGGTCGAGGCTGGCGTCATTCCCGCGCCGCTGTTCGACACGCAGGTCGCCGCGATGGTTTGCGGCTTTGGCGAGCAGGTGGCCTATGACACGCTGGCGCGCAAGATCGCGAAGGCCGAGATCGACAAGTCATCGCGCTTTACCGATTGGTCGCGCCGGCCGCTGAGCGAGGAGCAGCTGACCTATGCGCTGGCTGACGTCACCCATCTGCGCCAGATCTACGAACATCTGTCGCAGAGGCTTGCGCGCAGCGGGCGTGCCTCCTGGGTGGCCGAGGAAATGGCGGTCCTGAACGACCCTGCGACCTATCGCACCGATCCCGCCGATGCCTGGGAGAAGGTCAAGACCCGCAGCGGATCGGGGCGGTTCCTGTCCGTCGTGCGCGAGCTTGCGCGGTTTCGCGAGGAACATGCGCAGAGCCGGGACATCCCCCGGTCGCGCGTCTTCAAGGATGACGCGCTGGTCGAGCTGGCCTCGCTCAAACCGCAGTCGGAGGCCGATCTGGGCAAGTCGCGGCTCTTGCTGCGCGAGGGGCGGCGGGGCGAGATCGCGGAAGGTATCCTGGACGCGGTGAAGCGCGGGCTCGAGACGCGGCCCGAGGATATGCCGCGCGTGACGGCCGAGGATGACCGCGCACCGGTGAACCCGGCGCTGGCCGACCTCTTGCGCGTGCTCCTGAAGGCGCGGGCCGATGCCGAGGGGGTGGCGCAGAAGCTGATCGCGACAGCGGCCGAGCTTGACGCCATTGCGGCGGGCAGCCGCGATCTTCAGGCGCTGCGGGGCTGGCGGCGCGAGATTTTCGGCGATGATGCGCTCCTCCTGTGCGAGGGGCGCATCGCGCTGGCCGCGCGGGGGTCGGACGTGGTCACGATCCGCCTCTGAGACAGTCGGGGAGGCTCACCCCCCCGATCCCCCATTTTTTGTCCCCAAATATCCCGGGGTGAGCCGCGCAAGCGGCGAGGGGCAGAGCCCCTATTCGGCCGCCTGGGCGTAGGATTCGACGGGCGGGCAGATGCAGACGAGGTTGCGGTCGCCAAAGACGTTGTCGACGCGGCCGACCGGGGGCCAGTACTTGTCCACCCGGAAGGCACCGGGGGGAAAGCAGCCCTGTTCGCGCGGATAGGGGCGCGTCCAGTCGGCCACGAGGTCCTCGACCGTATGGGGCGCGTGGCGCAGGGGCGAATCGGCGATCGCGACGCGGCCGTCCTCGATCTCGGCGATCTCGGCGCGGATGGCGAGCAGCGCCGTGATGAAGCGGTCGATCTCGGCCCGGGTTTCGCTTTCGGTCGGTTCGACCATCAGCGTGCCGGCCACGGGCCAGCTCATGGTGGGGGCGTGAAAGCCGTTGTCGATCAGCCGCTTGGCGATGTCGTCGACGGTGACGCCGGCCTCGGCGAAGGGGCGGGTGTCGAGGATGCATTCATGCGCGACCCGTCCGCGGTTGCCCATGAAGAGGATCGGATAGGCCCCGCGCAGGCGCGCGGCGATGTAGTTGGCGTTCAGGATCGCGACCCGCGTGGCCTGGGTCAGGCCGGCGCCGCCCATCAGGAGGCAATAGGCCCATGAGATCAGGAGGATCGAGGCCGAGCCATAGGGCGCCGCGGAGACCGGACCTTCTGCGCCGCCGGTTTCGGGATGGCCGGGCAGATGGGGGGCGAGATGTGCCTTGACCCCGATCGGCCCCATGCCCGGGCCGCCGCCGCCATGGGGGATGGCGAAGGTCTTGTGCAGGTTGAGGTGGCTTACATCCGCACCGATTTCGCCGGGTTTCACCAGACCGACGAGCGCGTTCATGTTCGCCCCGTCGAGATAGACCTGCCCGCCGTGGTCATGGGTGATGCGGCAAATCTCGCGCACCGTTTCCTCGAACACGCCATGGGTCGAGGGATAGGTGATCATGCAGGCGGCGAGGTTGTCGCCGGCGGCCGCCGCCTTGGCGCGGAAGTCGTCGAGATCGACGTCGCCGTTCGGCGCGGAGGTGACGACGACGACCTCCATCCCGGCCATCTGGGCGCTGGCGGGGTTGGTGCCATGGGCCGAGACCGGGATCAGGCAGACCCGCCTATGCCCTTCGTCCCGCGCCCGGTGCCAGGCCTGGATCGTCAGGAGGCCTGCATATTCGCCCTGCGCGCCGGAGTTGGGCTGCATCGAGAATGCGTCATAACCCGTGATCTGGCAGAGCTTTTCGGCCAGATCGTCGATCGCTTCGCGGTAGCCGGCCGCCTGGTCGGGCGGGCAGAAGGGATGCAGCGCGCCGAATTCGGGCCAGGTCAGCGGCATCATCTCGGCCGCGGCGTTGAGCTTCATCGTGCAGGAGCCGAGCGGAATCATCGCCCGGTCGAGCGCCAGGTCGCGGTCCGAGAGGCGGCGCATGTAGCGCATCATTTCGGATTCCGCCCGGTTCATGTGAAAGACCGGATGGGTGAGGTAGTCGCTTTGCCGCAACATCGGCTGCGGGAAGCCGAGATCGGCGCGGTGCGGCGGGACCGCATGGATGCCGAAGGCGCGCAGGACGCGCATCAGCACGCGTTCGTCGGTCGTCTCGTCCAGCGAGATGCCGACATGGGTATGCCCGATCCGGCGCAGGTTCACGCCTTCGGCCCGGGCAGCGGCCAGGATGCCGGCCTGGCCCACGCCGACCTCGACCGTGATCGTGTCGAAGAAGGCCTTGGGCTGGACCTTGGCGCCGGCGGCCTTGAGCGCGCGCGCCAGCCGCTGGGTCGAGACATGGACGCGCTCGGCGATGGCG
>Ga0315902_10003386_pt1 | contig 23938 bp, 11 predicted proteins | sample LakEriMetagenome_9_FD_203523 | JGI IMG/M metagenome (GOLD analysis project Ga0315902, IMG submission 203523) | Freshwater fungal communities from buoy surface, Lake Erie, Ohio, United States - Buoy 12 MA117 | ecosystem: Environmental > Aquatic > Freshwater > Lake > Lake biofilm | place: USA... | reverse complement strand
AGAACTCCCAAAGCGGGGTTGCTAAGCGATATCAGATTTCCATTGATGGTTGCGCTCGTATTAATACCGGCAGCGTTACCGCTGATGCCATTAAAGTTGAAGGTATAGCTGGTTGCACTGGTGAAATTAGCTTTATAAGTATTGCAGAGTGAGAAACCGCCTGCAGGAACCGCATAGCTGCAACTACTAGCGCGCAAAGGCGACACACAGATGGTGTAGGTACCTACGTTGGTAGCATCATAGTTGCGAATACCCACGTAATACGTTTGACCAACAGTGAGGTTGCCGAAGTTCAGCACCTCTGTACCACCAATTGCAGCGTTGATATTTTCTACATCAACCTGGCCATTGTTACCATTCGGACCTGGAGCGTATGCCGACGTGCGCAATTCGATAATCGGATTGAAAGCAGCTGCAGTAACCCGGATGCGCACACCTGTAGATGGAGCAACAAACTTGTACCATACATCGCGGCCACCACCTGCGGCTACGTTAGCCGGATTGCCCTGGGCCGAAATATCGGTGTTCACCATCGTGCCCGAATACGTTTGGCAGTTGGGGTAATATGCATTCGTGTTCGTCACATTGAGCAGTTGCGCTGTTGACCATTGGTCAAACATTTGACCGCTGCAACCATCGCCTATGATACCATCGCAGTCGTCGTCGAGTGTGTTGTTGCAAACCTCAGCGGCAGCCGGGCTTACAGCAGTTGAGAAGTCATTACAGTCCTGGGTGTACAACACACCGAAATTGGCAAGTGGGCAATATGGAATAAGCTGTGCAGGCCATGTGGTGTTTGAGCAACCGGCACCCGCGATACATCCAATGTCGAATATGAATGATCCATAGCCATCACCATCCATGTCTCCCCACCACTCACACACCGGATTGATGTTCGCGTTGTTGTCGCAACAGTCACCACCCACAGCCACATAACCAGCAGGCTGGGCGCAAGCAACGGTTGATACCGATGAATTACCATAGCCATCACCATCGATGTCTTGATAGAAGATTGAAAGGCCAACAGTCACAATAGCAGAAGTAGCGATGTTTGCAGAGCAGCCATTTGCCGCAACACTTACCAGATTATAGGTGGTCGTTGCATTGAGGGCGCCTGTATTGATTGTTCCATTACCCGAACCATTCAAGGTGATGTTTTGGTTGGCGCCACCATCAACATTATAGGTTACTACTGCATTGGCGTTGCCATTGAATGCAATTGCTGTTGATTGTCCTGCGCACATTTGGGTGCTACCTGTGATGGTTGCGTCAGGAAGTTCTTGAACAGTGATGGTTGCAGTTCCGGACAGTGTATTGTTACAAAAACCATCCTCTACCTCCACCAGCGTATAATTCAGATTCTGCCAAACGCTGCCTGTGTTGATGATAGCGGTTCCTGCACCATTGAGGTCCACCGCATCCTGCACACCGTTTCGTGTATATGCTACCTCGCCATTGGCGGGGCCTGTAATGGTAAGCGTGCCTGAATTGCCGGCGCAAACTACTGCGCTTCCCGTGATGTTAGCGGTGGGCAATTGGTTTACAGTTACAACGGCTGAACCGGTTAGGCCACCCACAGCAGCGCAATTCGCATCGTTCAGCGTGCTGATAGTATAGGTGGTTGTAACGCTCGGCGCTACTGTCACGTTCGCGTTGTTTCCACTAGCTGAAAAGGACTGCCCATTCGATAGTGTTCCAGTGAATGGTCCGCTTCCGCTGAAGCTCAAATCAATGGTTGCACTATTGCCGAAACAGATGAGATCTGAACCGGAGGTAACAGCCGTTGGGCGTGCGTTTATAACCACCGCATAATTCGTTATAGCACTTGTGCCGCAAGAGTTTGAGGCAGCTACGCGCACTGCGCCGTTTTGGCCGGCACTACCGGTTGAAACAGTGATTGAGTTGGTGCCTGCACCCGCAGTGATTGCCCAACCTGTTGGAACTACCCACGAGTAGGAGGTAGCGTTTGCAACAGCGGCAACGTTGTAGGTTTGGCCACTTGCCACAGGGCATTGAACCGCCAGACCTGTTATGGCCGCAGGTTGCGAAGGAGCAGCAGGACTAACAGTTACAGCAAGTGTGCGCAGCGCGCTTGTGCCGTTACAGTTTTGTGAGGTAACACTGACGTTACCGTTTTGACCTGCAGATCCTGTTGTAACGGTGATAGACGCTGTACCCGCGCCAGCTGTAATGGTCCAACCCGTTGGAACGGCCCAATTGTAGGAAGTAGCATTGGCAACAGACGCTATGCTATATACCTGTCCTGTTAGGCCAGGGCACTGTGGTGTTGTGCCACTAATCGTTGCCGGCTGCGCCGGTGCGTTGAGAGTTACTGCGAATGTCCTTATAGCACTCGTGCCGCATGAGTTTTGCGCAGATACACTGATATTTCCATTTTGTCCGGTTGATCCGGTTGTAACGGTAATTGAGTTTGTTCCGGCGCCCGCTGTTATAGACCATCCGGCAGGAACATTCCAGTTGTAGTTCGTCGCATTGGTAACAGCTGCTACACTGTAAGTTTGATTCGCAGAGCCGGGACACTGTGCTGATGTGCCGCTCACGACAGCGGGTTGAGCCGGTGTTGCAGGACTAATTGTTACCGCCAGTGTGCGGGCAGGGCCGGCACCATTGCAGTTTTGCGCAGTTACACTGATAGTACCCGATTGACCCGGGCCACCTGCTGTAACTGTAATTGAAGTTGTGCCCGCGCCGGCTGTAATATTCCATCCTGTCGGTACGGTCCAGTTGTAGGAAGTTGTATTGCTAACAGGCAGAATGCTATAAGTAAGGCCGGTGATGGATGGGCATGGAGCCAAAGTACCGGTTATTGGTTGCGGCTGTGCAGGAACATTGGTGTTGGCCACAACAGTTCCGAACAGGGTAAAATCATCCAGATAGAAATAGCGGTTACCGGCAGTTTCATTTGAAGCGGTCAGGTTAATTACCACAGTAACGTCACCGGCTATCTCAGTTAATGGAGTTGAAACGGCTGTCACCCCAATGTAGGCTCCTGCTGTTGGTGCTGTTGACCCACCATAAACCTGCACACCATTGATGGTTATCGAAGAAATATTCGAGCTGCTAGTGGTTTGGCGCTGTTGAAAGAAGTTGAAGGCATCGATATTGAGCACATATCCGCATGCAACTGAGAAATCGAGTGTAAGCGAAGAAGTTGCTCCGGCAGGAGTTAACAATGCCAGCTCGTTACCTCCATTGGCATCATTCACGTTGGTCATGGTACCCGTGCTGCTTGTCCATGAAGAGGATCCGGCTACGAAGTTGCTGTTGAAAATACCCGGAGGGTTGCCTGTTGATGCAGTTGGCGCAACGGTGTAAGGGCTTCCGTTCGGGGCACTGTTGAAGTTGTGCAGATAAACCTCTGAGTATGGGTTGTTCGAAGTGACAACACCGTTCAGCACGAAGTCATCCATGTAAAACCATCGGTTACCACTCGATACTGATGAGGCGGTGAGGTTAATCGTTACGGTAACAGTGCCTGTCAGATTATTAATCGGGTTGGATACACATGTAGTTCCGATAGATGCCCCGGTTGTTGGTGAGGTTTCTCCACCAAATATGGTCGTTCCATTGATGAGAATTGACGAAATGCTCGGTGCTCCAGCAGTTTGAGTATATCTCCACAGGTTGAAAGAATTTATGGATGCCTCATAGCCCGGATAAAGCGTAAAAGTCAGCGTCAGTGCAGAGGTTTGGTTTACTGCCGGATTGAACGCTATGCCGTAGCCTGTTGCCCCTGCAGAACGTGAGAATGCGGCAGACACACCACCTGAAGTAGCAGACCAAACAGAGTTCGATAACCCGGTTGCGAATACACCGGCAGGAGTGGTGTAGGCCGGATTGCTCGTGTAGGCTGTATTTGAATTAGCGAGGTCGGTGAAGTTGTGCGCATAGATGGTCGCGGCAGATGTTACCTCGATAGACCCAGAGGCCGAATTTGATCCGACAGTGCAACCACCCGTCATTGTGATTGTGTAGTTGAATGTACCACTTACAGAAGGAGTGCCTGAAATAGTGGCAACGTTGCCGGACCATAAACCGGTAACGCCGGTTGGTAAACCACTGAAGGTTGCTCCCGTAGCTCCGGTTGTGGAATATGTGATCGGCGCAATTGCACCATTCTGACACGTTTGCTGATTGTTGGTGCCGGCGGCTGAGGTGAGTGTAATGGTGTTGTTGGGTGTAACTGTAATGGTTCCTGTTGTAGTGTTTGCTCCACCTATGCAGCCACCCGTCATGGTTACAGTGTAGTTGAAAGTGCCATTGGCCGATGGGGAACCGCTAATAGTAAACACGTTTGCGGCCCAGTTACCGGAAACTCCGGCCGGCAAGCCGCTTACGGTAGCGCCTGTAGCACCCGTTGTGTTGTAGGTGATATTTGTAATTGCAGCGCCGTTACAACGTGATTGCGCGTTGGTGCCTGCAGCAGATGAAAGTGCAATGGCATTGTTTGCATTTACGGTTAATACGCCATTTACATTGGTAGTGCCATTCCAGGCCCCACCGCCGCCAGCGCTATATCCACCATAGATCCACGCACAACCATTATCCGAGTAGCGGAACGTGTAGTAATATGTTCCTGAAGGCAGAGTGGCGCCGATTGACGCTTGGTATTCATCATTATTACCCGACTGAACGTTCCATGTGGCAGCGCTCCAGTTACCGGAAGGCCAAGTGGAAGGATTCGTATTACTGGTGCTATATCCAATCTGCGCAGTAATGGCCGCATTTGGCCCCGCGGCTTCGGTTATGCCCGCTGCATATACCTGTCCAAATGCCGTAAAGTTATTACCACCACATAGCGACTGTGACGCAGGGAACTGCAAATTAGTATATCCAATAGCGCTATTTTGAACCGTAATGGTTCCTGTGGCCGTATTTGTGCCGCCAGAGCAGCCACCTGTCATAGTAACGGTATAATTGAATGTGCCATTGACAGTCGGCGTGCCGCTGATGGTGTACACATTTGAAACCCACGAGCCTGAAACTCCCGATGGAAGACCGATTATTGTGGCTCCCGTAGCTCCTGCGGTGCTGTAGGTAATGTCAGTAATAGCTAAACCATTGCAACGAGTTTGCGCATTGGTACCGGCGGCCGAAGTGAGAGCAATTGTGTTGTTCGGATTTACTACGATGGTGCCAGTGGCATTTGTGCCAGGGCAGCCGCCCGTAGTTGCAATTGAATAGTTAAAAGTGCCGCTTTCAGTAGGTGTGCCTGAAAGGGTGATTATGTTGTCTGCCCAACTCGCTGTCACACCGGATGGAAGTCCTGTGACGGTACCTATGCCGGTTGCGCCGACTGTGCTATGAGTGATGCTCGGGAGAACTGTATTGACGCATAACGCCGGTGCTGAAGAAGCCGCGCCAACTGTGTTTAGCGGTGTAACGGTAACCTGTGACGTACTAGCTGATGCTGAACAACCAAGGTTATTGGTAGCCGTAACAGTATATGTAATGTTTGCTGTTGGGCTAACTCCTGTTGGGTTTTGAAGTGCTGATGTGTATCCGGCCGGACTTGAAACCCAACTGAATGCAGCAGGAGGAGATGAACTATATGTACCTGTTACGCTCATGGAGTTAATTGCCCAATACCAATCCCATGAAGCAGTATAGCGGAATCGAATGTAAACCGTTGCCTGATTTAAAAAACCCGCTGTAAGGGCAATTGTTGGCGTTGCGAATGCGCTTGCCGCACCTTGCGTGGTTGAATAAGTTGCTAGAGCGGTCCAGGCTGTACCATTGGTGCTGGCTTCAACATAAGCCCGTTCATCAGTGCCTGTATTAAATCTGAAATAGTGAGATAAATTAATATTTCCACTCACCAATCCTGTGGTGTTGATTGCGGGTGATTGCAAAGTGGTAATAGCAATACCGCCAGACCCCTGTACATCACTGTTAGTCATTATAAACTGAGAACCATCAGGGGTAGTGAAAGTTTCGGTTCCGTATACGTAACCACTCGCTCTGAGCGTCCAATCTGCATTGGCAGGTGTGCCGCCTGTAGAGCTATTGGTGAGTGTCCATGACGGTATAGCAGCATCGAAACTTTCTGACAATAAAGTGCCGCTGGTAGCCGAATTGGAGGTTGCGCTTGATGTTAAATTGAGTGGGGATCCAGAGCAGGAAGTCGTTACAGAAGAACTAGCGGTTACAGCTGTAGGTGTTGGGTTAACCACCAGTGTTTTGGATGCGGTTTTGGTGCCGCAAGAACCACCCGTAGTGGTAATTGTTAATGTGACAGTTCCGCTATATGAGGAGGGCGGTGTATAGGTTGCATCTAGTGTAGTTGAATTCGGGTTAAACGTTCCGCCCACACCACCATCGCTCCAAGTTCCGCCGGTAGCCGAACCACCAACTGAACCACCCAGAACACCTGACGTACCACCCTTGCAAATAGGCGCGCAGTTAGGTCCTGCGCTGACGGTGGGCTGAGTGCAACCATTGATCGCTATACCCGTCATAGAAGCAAGTGCAGTTCCGCCACCACCACCGGTAGTAGCTGTTGGGCATAAATCAGTTGTGACCGCAGCAGGAACAGATCGTGTTGCAACACCAGACCTAACTCCATCTGTACTGGCAAAAGTTTCATCATCAGCAAGCGTCCAGTTTGTTGGATAGGTGATAGTTCTGAAGCCCGTATTTCCCGTGCGGTGCGAGTTTACCAATAGAATACCTTGATTGTCCGCCGCAAGAGAAAGAGCACTCGCAAATTGAAAACTATTTACAGCCGTGGTTCCCGAATTATAATTTCGACTTGAGTTGATCGGTGTCGTCTGATTAACATAATCGTAAACAGCCGCCCAAACTAGATTTACACGGGTTGTTCCCCCCGAAGCGGAAAAACTCAAGGTTGTATTAGAGGCTAAATCTAAATCTGCTTCTTTTAAATAATAGAAGGCAGTATGCTGACGAATGGTTGCTGTCGTCATATCGCCGTTGGCAAGAGTGAGTGTCCTGCCTCCATATGTCAAGGTTATAGTGCGAGCTCCAACGGCAGTCATATTGGATGTGACTGCAACTACCAATAAACGATTGCTATTGGTTCCATTTGAAATGGCGTAGGTCAGATTCTGAGAGTTGCTCGTTCCGTTATATAATGGTGTCCAGTTCTGGAGGGCAGAAATCTGGCCTCTCATAACAAGAGGCGCACAGGAAATTACAAAACCTACAACAAGAGGCTTTAAGGCCAAATAAATTCGGGACTCCATGCAGCGCTCCTTAGTTAGCGCTGTCCATAAGGCTACTGAAGACCGAAGAAAGGACGAGAGTCGAAACGTTCCCATGAGCGTAAATAGATTAGTTACCAGTTTAATTTTCATCGCAAATATAGTTCAGTTAATCGTAAACAAATAGCATTTAATATTAAATTAATCTGGTGCGATTAAAGTTTAACATTTTCATTCAGGAGGGTATTACGCGAGGGGCGAGGAAAAGGTTACAAAAGGAGGTGACAGGTAACAGGTTATTGGTAAAAAGGTCTTGAGTTAAGCTTATTCACACTATCGGTTTAATTCCTCCTTCAAATACGCATTCGATGATGTGCGAGGTTTGTTTAGTTTAACCTGCTGAACGAAGGGATATACTAGTGTTAAAAAACATATCCATAACATTGATGGTGCTGGCCTGCGTTGAACACGCGTTGGCACAGCTTCCCAATTATGTGCCCGCTAATGACCTATTAGCGTGGTATAATATGGATGGCTCTCCCATAGACGCATCGGGCAACGGCCATCACGGTGGGGCATTTAATACGACTACCACAACAGATCGCACGGGTCAGCAAGGGGGTGCTTATTTTTTCAATGGTTTCACCAGTGAAATTTCCATCCCATATACTTCTGAGCTCAACGCCTATCCATTTAGTGTCTCGCTGTGGTGCTTGCTTGCGGATGATGACAATGGGGGTATGCTCGCTCAACACTATAGCAATAGCTCCTGGAATGGCTGGGTAATGAGCACGAGTGGCACCGGCACCGCGCAACAAACCGTTTCGCCAGGCTACATGTTGGCGGCTCCACCCAATTGCAATGGTGTAGTGTCAAGTGCGGAGTGTGCAACAGGCATTAACTATTCGGGTAATTTGTATGATAGTCAATGGCACATGCTCACCTTCACCATAGATGGAGATAGCGGTCGTTTTTATCTGGATGGGTTGTGGCAAACCTCACAAGCCTGGACCGGACCGGCCGGAGCGCCCACCAACACTGACAACTTGCGCATTGGGGGAACCGATTTGGGGGATGTGTTTTTCTTCCATGGAAGTATCGATGAAGTGGGAATCTGGAATCGTGCACTTGACGCGGCAGAAATAACACTCTTGTACAACGGTTTGCCACCAACAGAAGGATGCATGAATTCGAATGCCTGCAATTATTCGGCATCAGCAACTACCGATGATGGTTCATGCGTGTTCGATTGTGCCGGATGTATTGATCCGTGTGCGTGCAACTACAACCAAAATGCGGCCTATAACGATGGTTCGTGTGATTATTCGTGCAACGTGGCGATGACTGCTATCACCGTTTTTCACGACGCGAATGGAAATGGTGTGTTTGATAACAATGAACGCCCCATGCAGTATTGGCCTGTGCAAATTGTAGAGCTTGAAAAGATGGTTTACACGGACGCAGCCGGAACAATCGTTGTTCCTATAACTGCGGGCGCAATGCATTATGAGCTAATCAACACCACCGATAACTGGGCTTCAACTACTCCCACACAAGTGGAGTTGATAGTGCCGGGAAATACTCAAGCATTCTTCGGATTGCAGACTATAGATAACGAGTCGAGTGTCGATGCCGAGGAACTGGCCGGTTATTATTCGTATGTGCATTGTGAGCAGGGCCTGGAAAGCGGCATGTATGTGCGCAACACCGGTGGCCAGGTGTTGCATGGCACACTGGTGCTTACCTGTGACCCACAATATATTCCCAACAACCCCTATTCTCTGAGCACCGGCCCATCCACTGCAGGCTCCGGATTTGCGCAATGGAATATCGAAAACCTGCAACCTTGGGAAACAAGACTTCTCGCATTTCATGTGGATGGACCCGGAGCGGATTGGTTGGGGCAATTTCTGAGTTATACGCTTCAACTGGATTTGCTGGATGAGTCAGGAACACTTGTTTATACAAACTCGATTGTTTCGAATAAAGAGGTGAGTTGTGAGCAAGAAACGCTTCGCATGCAAACAGACCCCGCCGGGTTCAACGAGCTTTATCACTACGTTACCGATGGCTCGCAGATGACCTTCCGCGTTCAACTTCACAATACTTCCGCAGAGTGGGCCGAGGACGCCCTCATCATTCAAAATCTTAATTCCCATCAATTTGATTTGACATCCTTCGAGCTGGTTTATGCTTCGGAAGAGGTAGTTGGCTGCCTTCATGATGACGGAACCATTGACCTCGAGTTTTCCAATATTATGCTGGCGCCGCCAGATGCCGACCCGCTGCAATCGGGCGCATACGCCGTCTATCGGACCCGCCTGCACGATAACCTAACGCCCGACAGCACCTTTTACCACAACGCGCATCTCGTGTTCGATATGAATAACACTGCTGCGGCCGATACTGTTTATCACACGATATATGACTGTTCCCGCCTTGCTAGCATAGTAGGGGATTCCGAATATTGCGAGGGCGACACCGTGTTTATAGAGGCGGGGGAACCTTGGATAGACAACTACCGCTGGTTAATAGGCGACAGCTTAATCGGAAACGAGCAACAGTTGCGAACACAGCTTGATGCCGGATCCTACACGATTGTGTCGGAGTTTACGAATCCGGTGTGCACTACTAGCACCCATACTACTATCGAGGTATACGACGCACCCGAAGGAGAACTTATGTATGCCAATGATACGCTTTTTTCTATTGGTGAATACGTTTGTTTGTGGTTTTTGAATGAATCGTTGGTCGAGGGAGCAACTCAGCATTATTTACCCATCCTAACGGATGGTGTTTACCGCGTGCTGTGGACCTCGGCCTCGGGATGTGAGGCCTGGAGTGAAGCGGTGTTGGTTAACAATATCTCGGGCACACATACGTCAGATTGGAAGCTATTTCCCAATCCGGCCGACACTTATACAGAAGCGATCGTTCCTGATCCGGGAGACATAGAAGTGAGTGATATGAGTGGACGAATAGTCTTCGGTAAATCGGTAGCCCCCGGAATAAACACTATTGATTGCGCGTCCTATGCTCCGGGTGTCTACCAGGTGCGCCTGCTAACCTCGGGCGGTATGTCGTCGAGGCTACTCATCGTTCATTAAGAGAAATCACTACTTAAATACAACACGCTGTATGGCCGTGTGATTGTCTTTGGATAATACTACCGTATAAAGTCCTGCGGGCTGGTGCGCAACGGGAAACAAATGCTTGCCCGGGCTTAACATTCCGTCGTGCAGGTTAGAAACGAGCTGACCTTGCGAATTGTACATGACGATATTCACTTTGTTTCCAGCTTGCTCGAAAACATCCAGCGTCATACCCCCATCGGATGGATTGGGGTAAACATTGTAGAAGAAAATTGGCGTTGCTTCGCGAACGCCCGTTGGAAACTCTGCGGTGATATTAATGTCGTCGAGGTACAGGTTGTTACCGCCATAGCTTGTGAAATCAAACTTCACACGGAAGCGATCGTTGAACCATTGCGCGTTGATGAGCTCCACGGTAGTTTCAGACCAATCGTCGATACTGGCCGGAGTAAAAAATGTATTGGTGTTGGCTGCGGTTGGAAGGTTGGTAAGGCCCTTGTGCAGTTTGCGCATGCTCCAGGTAAGACCACAGTCGGAAGAGGCACTGATGCGCAGGCGGTCGTCGGTTTCATTGGTGCGGTTCGCCCAAGCCCATTTATACGAAATAGCCGCAGCTGTTGCTCCCGTTAAATCAATCGTGGCCGAATAGATTTCATCTACATTCCCCGCGTCAATATTGTAATTGCGCAAACGGAGCGACTTGCTGCCGCTATAGAATGCATTAGGTGTTACCTCCCACGTTTCGTCGGAATTGGGGTTGTTGAGTATCCAGTTGCCGGGCCAATCGCTCTCGAACCCTTCCACCAGTGGGGGTTGTATCATGGCGTTGCTAAGCACACGCACAAAAGCATTTTCGGTTGCGCTCAAGCTTTGTGTGCCATTGCTAACGGTCAGGGAAACATCGTAGATACCCGGTTCGGCATACGTATGCGTAGGGTTCTTGTGAATAAGCGGGTCGCTGCCCGAGAGCGTTTGTCCATCACCAAAGTTCCATTCCCACGAAACAATGTTGTGAAAGGAGTCATCGAAAAACGATAACGTATCGCCCGCACAAACCGTGAATTGCGAGGATGAGAAAGAGGCTAGACATAGGGGCGGGTTGAGGGCGCCGGTTTCTTCCAGGTTTGCCGCGGTCCAAAGCTGATTACGCTGTGCGGTGCTGCTTTGCAAAGCAGCGCGCATACGCGTGGCTTGACCCTGCGTAAACATGCGGCTGCAATACGAGTACTCCATGTAGTTCTGCACATTGTCGACCAGGCTGCCGCACGAGGCGCCATTGATATTGCAACTCGTATGGCCAATGGTGTTGGGTGTATCCGACACATTATCGTCTGTATCGCAGTTGTTGGGGTCGGCCGGTGAGTTGGTGGGGCCCCACGTGTGGTAGAGGTTTATCCAATGGCCAATCTCATGGGTGAGTGTTCGTGATTTGATCGGTGAGCTTGTACCGATAGAGCCTACATAGTCGCTGCGCATCACGATACCATCTTCAAACGCACCCCACGCTCCATTCACGTCTCCTGGCAGATTGGTGAACCCGGCTACGCCATTGCCAATTTCAGCACACACCCAAACATTCAGGTAGCTGTTGCGCGGCCAATTAGAAAGGGCTTTCATATCAGAGTTCCCCCCATCGTTGGTAAGCGGACTCACAATGCGATTGATGCCACTGTGGCAATTGCCGCTGGGGTCGATGGTAGCCAATCGAAATTCGATACCCGCATCTGCAGCTATACCGGTAAAGGCATCAATGATGTCGGCCGTGTCGGGATTAAGCATACGAAAATCGCGGTTCAGGACAGAGATAGCATCGTAAATCTGTTCATCGCTGATGTTTTCGTTGCCGTTTTCATGAATAACATGAAAAACCACCGGAATGATGTAAATCTGGTTGGAGCCTCCCCGTTGCGATTCAAGTTCGCGTGTAAAACGCTCTAGCTCACGCGTCGCCTCTTCACAACCTGCTTGTGAATGTGGGTAGCGGGCAAACAAACGCTCGCGCGCTGCCTGCTGACCACAGAAATATGTTTCGTGTTGCTGTGACCAAGCGCTTAGCGCAGCTAAAACAAAAACGAGAGAGTAAAAAAATTTCATTTACGGTGAATTAAGAATGTCAAAAGTACGATGTGCACCCTTCGACAGATACAATTAACTATCGGATAGCCCTAATGTTTGCAGGTTACAAGTTGAGGGTTGAAGCTTGGTAAGAGTTCTGCTCATATCAAAGGTTCCACCGTGCCCAACTTTCAATCTTGCTTGCGGGTTGCAGGTTGGGAATGGTGGAACCTTCGATTTAAGCGGCTCACTTCCCAACCTGCAACTTTCAACCAACTACTACCTTCAACTACACGTGTTCTGCCGTATCTGTGCGTACCTTTGCGCTCCGTTAAAAACCGACATGAGTCAAAAGAACATCCGAAATTTTTGCATCATCGCTCACATCGACCATGGTAAAAGCACCCTGGCCGACCGCTTGTTGCAGGTTACTAAAACTGTAGATGAGCGAAAACTCGTTGCGCAAACATTGGATGATATGGATCTGGAGCGCGAAAAAGGGATTACCATCAAGGCCCACGCGATTCAGATGAATTACACATACAAGGGTGAGAAGTATGTTCTGAACCTTATCGACACACCGGGGCACGTCGACTTTTCGTACGAAGTGTCTCGTTCGATAGCCGCCTGCGAAGGAGCTTTGCTAATTGTAGATTCAACACAGGGCATTCAGGCGCAAACGATTTCGAATTTGTATCTCGCTCTCGAGCATGACTTACACATTATACCGATCCTCAACAAACTAGACTTGCCCAATGCGGAGCCCGAGGTAGTGAAAGATCAAATTGTGGATTTGATTGGATGCGATCGTGACGAAATAATACACGCCTCCGGAAAAACCGGACAAGGTGTAGATGAAATTTTGGCTGCTATTTGCGAGCGCATACCAGCACCCTCCGGCGACCCGCAAGCACCGCTGCAGGCGATGATTTTCGATTCTGTATTCAATTCATTTCGTGGAATTATTGCCTACTATCGAATGCGCAACGGTGTAATTCGAAAGGGAGATAAGGTAAAATTCATGAACCTCGACACAGTCTATGCGGCAGATGAAGTAGGCATCATGGGATTGACGCTTCAACCACGCGATGAAGTTCGTGCCGGCGACATCGGGTACATTATTTCCGGTATTAAAAAAGCCACAGAAGTAAAAGTGGGGGATACTATTACGCACCTGGAGCGCCCTTGCACAGAAGCCGTTAAGGGTTTCGAAGAAGTAAAGCCGATGGTATTCGCGGGTGTTTATCCAGTCGACACAGACGACTACGAAGACCTTCGCGCATCGATGGAGAAACTCCAATTGAACGATGCCTCACTGGTGTTCGAGCCGGAGAGTTCACAAGCCCTTGGCTTCGGTTTCCGTTGCGGCTTCCTTGGAATGCTGCACATGGAAATTATCCAAGAGCGATTGGAGCGCGAGTTCAACATGACAGTGATTACGACAGTACCCAACGTTTCGTATTTCGCTTACACCTCGAAAGGTGAAAAACTCGAAATCCACAACCCCTCGGAACTTCCCGATCAAAACAAACTCGATTACGTAGAAGAGCCTTATATCAAGGCTCAGATTATTACCAAGGGCGATTTCGTTGGCTCAGTAATGACCTTGTGCATTGAAAAGCGCGGAGTGATTGTGGGTCAAACGTACCTTACATCCGATCGTGTAGAGCTCAACTTCGAAATGCCGCTGGCAGAAATCGTCTTCGATTTTTACGATCGCCTGAAAACGATTTCAAAAGGATACGCTTCGTTCGACTATCATCCAATCGGCTACCAGCAGAGTGATTTGGTGAAGATGGATATTCTACTGAATGGTGATCAGGTGGATGCTTTGTCGGCATTGATTCACCGCGACCACGCATTCGATTTAGGAAAGAAAATATGCATCAAACTGAAAGAGCTCATCCCGCGTCAGCAGTTTGAGATAGCGCTTCAGGCTGCAATTGGCGCGAAGATTATTGCTCGCGAAACAATCAGCGCATTGCGTAAGGACGTTACCGCCAAGTGTTACGGTGGTGATATTTCCCGTAAGCGTAAACTCCTCGAAAAGCAGAAGGAAGGTAAGAAGCGCATGCGCCAAGTGGGAAGCGTGGAGGTGCCGCAGGAAGCGTTTTTGGCGGTGTTGAAGCTGAACTCGTAGTGAAATGGTGAAATGGTGAAGGGGTAGTTGGATGAGCGTTATTTTTTCTTGAAGTGCAGTTGTTTTCTTTCAGGCTTTTGTTCCTTTTTCTCGATTTTTTGTTGCGCAGGTGTTGCTGTTTTTTCCGTGGGCATGGGTCCACGCATGTGAATGATTAATCCATTCAGAAAGTTGCGCAGAAGCTGGTCGCCGCACTCTTTATACTTAGGATGATCTTCATTGCGAAAGATTGCACCGAGTTCCGATTCAGTCATGTCGAAGTCTGCCAGCTTCAGGATTTTCACTATCTCGGTGTCGCGTAGTTTGAGCGCTACGCGGAGCTTTTTCATGATATCGTTGTTGGTCATAGTGTGGGTGTGTGATAGTGGGTTTTTGCGGACCCGTTGCAGCGCGTCCTTGCTACTACATGCGTGTGGGACGCTAGATGAGGGGAGTGGTCTGTGGACGCACCGCCGCGCGTCCTAACTACTGCATGCATGGGTAGCGTGCTGTGGGAGGCTGTGTCTGTGGACGCGCCGCGGCGCGTCCTAACCTTGGCGTCCATCGAGCGCTACTCCTTGATGTTGACAAGGTCCATCATGAACGCATACTCGAGCGCCACTTCCTTCAGCGCCTCGAAGCGGCCGCTCTTTCCGCCGTGGCCGGCATCCATGTTGCACCAGAAAAGTAATTGATTGGTGTCGGTCTTGTAGTCGCGCAGCTTGGCAACGTACTTGGCCGGCTCCCAGTATTGCACTTGACTGTCCCAGTAACCCGAAGTAACAAGAATGTTTGGATATGCTTTCTTCTCGATGTTGTCGTACGGTGAGTACGACTTCATATAGTCATAGTACTCTTTGTTTTTGGGATTGCCCCACTCATCGAATTCAAAAGTGGTCAGCGGAATTGTTTCATCGAGCATGGTGGTAATAACATCCACAAACGGCACTGCATTCACCACGCCGCGCCACAAATCGGGACGCATATTGCAGATGGCGCCCATCAACAAACCTCCTGCGCTGCCACCCATTGCGAAGAGTTTTTCTTTGCTGGTGTAGTTGTTGGCAATCAAATGTTCTGCGCAATCGATGAAGTCAGTGAAGGTGTTTTTCTTCTTGAGCAACTTACCATCTTCATACCAGTGGCGCCCCATTTCCTGTCCACCACGAATGTGCGCTATAGCGTACACGAATCCACGGTTAAGCAATGAAAGACGAGCAGAAGAGAATCCCGCATCTATTGTTGCTCCATAAGATCCGTAAGCGTAGAGAAGTGTAGGAGCAGACCCATCGAGTGGTGTTCCCTTTTTGTACACGAGAGAAATGGGCACGAGCGTTCCGTCGGTAGCTTTTGCATACAGGCGCTCGCTGTTGTATAGGCTCGGGTCATGACCACCCACAACCTCTTGCTGCTTCATGAGTTTCCGGTCTTTGCTGGTCATGTTAAAATCGTAGGTGCTAGCCGGAGTAGTCATGCTGCTATATCCGTAGCGCAGTGTCTCCGTTTCAAAATCGGGATTGGCGCCAACACCCGCAGCGTAGGTAGGGTCTTGAAAATCTACGTAGTATTCAGATTTATCAGCCCAGCGTATGACACGCAGCTGCGTAAGTCCATTTTTGCGTTCCTCCACCACGAGGTAATCCTTGAAAATCTCAATGCCTTCGAGCAACACATCGGTACGGTGTGCAATTACTTCTTGCCAGTTCTCCTTTGTTGTAGCGTTTTCCGGACAACTCATGAGTCGGAAGTTTTTCGCATCGAGATTCGTGGTGATATAGAAACGATCGCCAAAGTGATCTATACCGTATTCGAGATTACGTTCGCGAGGTTGTATGACCCTGAAGTCGCCCACAGGTGCGTCAGCGCTCAGCACGCGGTATTCTGAACTCAATGTTTGACTGGATGCAACCACCATGTATTTCTTGCTCTTGGTTTTGTAAACCGAACATGAAAACTCTTCATCCTTTTCTTCAAACACCACCACGTCATTTGATTGAGGTGTGCCCAGCGTGTGGCGCCATATCTGGAATTCACGCAGTGTAGTGGGGTCCTTTTTTACATAGAACAATGTCTTGTTGTCGTTAGCCCACACCGGACAACCCGCTATGCCTTCGATTTTATCACTCAGCATTTCGCCTGTTTGAATATTGCGAAACGACGCGGTATAAATACGACGGCTTACCACATCTTCGCTATAAACGAGAATCGTGTTGTCCTCACTCACATCCAGACCTCCGAGCGCCCAATAGTCGTGGCCCTCTGCCAGCGCGGGACCATTCACCAGAATTTCCTCTGTGCCCGTTTCCATGCTGTCTTTCTTGCGACACTGGAAGGCATAATCCTTTCCTGCCTCATAGCGCGTATAGTACCAATGGCCGTTTTCCTTTACAGGCACACTTTGGTCAGTTTCTTTAATTCGCCCCTTCATTTCTTCAAAGAGTTTTTTCTGAAACTCATCGGTGTGTGCCAGCATTGATTTGGTATATGCGTTTTCAGCATTGAGATAATCAAGCACGTCTTTCGTTTGCTGGTCGCGCGAAGATTCGGGAGCGTTTTTCTGCTCATCGCTCAGGCGCATCCAATAATAGTTGTCGACACGGGTATCGCCGTGTTCGGTCATTTCGAGGGGGGTCTTTTTGGCCATAGGAGGCGTTTCGTGGGTGATAGTGTGTTTACAAGAGGCGAAAATAAGCGCGAGAAGGGTGAAGGTGAATGTTTTCATGGTGGTGCGAGGTACTTGAGGCATCGTTGATTTGGCGAATGTAGGCAAGTTGCTTCGGATGGAAGAATAAGGCTCCCCTTGTGTTGCGTCGCGGAGCCAACGACATGTTAGGCCATGTAAACACTATATTTGCAGAACATACCTCTGACGTATAACATGCAATTGTACCGATGAAAAAATTACACAACACCGTCGACCGACGAGTTCTAAAAGAACGGATAGTTCATAGTAACGAACCGCGAACCACTGTTTCGTTCTATAAATATCACCCAATTACTAACCCGCCTTTCTTCCGTGATTTCCTTTTTTTACAATGGGAACCACTGGGTGTGTTGGGGCGAACCTACATCGCTGCAGAAGGTATAAACGCTCAAGTAAGTGTACCATCCCATCGTTTTGAGGAGTTTCAAGAAAACTTGTTCAAAATCACATTTTTGAATGGCGTGCGTTTAAACACCGCCGTGGAAGACGATAGCAAATCCTTTTACAAGCTGATTATCAAACTGCGCAACAAAATCGTTGCAGATGGTATTGAAGACCCAACGTTCAACCCATCCAATACAGGTGTTCATCTTTCCGCGCTAGCCTTTAATGACCTCACCTCAAAACCCGACACCATTCTCATCGATATGCGCAACCACTATGAAAGCGAGGTGGGTCATTTCAAAGGCGCTGTTCTTCCCGACGCAGATACGTTTCGGGAAGAAATCGAAATGGTGGAAGACATGCTTAAGGGCAAAGAAGACAAAAATATCGTCATGTATTGCACCGGGGGTATTCGTTGTGAAAAAGCTTCAGCATATCTGAAGCACAAAGGATTTCCGAATGTGCACCAACTGGAGGGGGGTATCATCAAATATGCGCGCGACATAAAAACCGAAGGGTTGGAGAACCGTTTTCTCGGAGTAAATTTTGTGTTCGATGAGCGCCTTGCCGAGCGAATTTCCGATGATGTCATCGCGCAATGCCATCAATGCGGCGCACCCTTCGATCATCACACCAACTGCGCCAATCTAGCTTGCCATATCTTGTTTATTCAATGCCCATCGTGCAGAGAAAAAATGAACAATTGCTGCTCGGATGGGTGCAAAGAGATTTCACAACTACCGGAAGAGGCGCAAAAAGAATTGCGGCGTGGTAAGGAACCTGGGCGCAACATTTTCAAAAAAGGAAGAGGCGAACATTTGGTTCACAAACCCAATCGAATCAAACCGGAATAAGGCTAGCCACCAATCTCACTCAACTTAGGAACCCCTTGCGCTCGCAGGAACGCTATATGCTCGCGGAGGGCTGCGCCAAAAGTGGGTTTCTCGTAATATGGCACGCCGAATTCGGCCGCTGTTTTTTTCACTATTTCCGATATCGCCGGATAGTGGACGTGACAAATCTTAGTGAATAAATGGTGCTCAATCTGAAAATTCAGTCCCCCCACGTACCATGACAACCATTTGTTTTTTGTAGAAAAATTCATGGTCGTGCGCAGTTGATGTTCCGCCCAGGAATAAGGAATAAAACCCTTTTCATCGGGTTGGGGGAAATAAGCATCCGGAACAACGTGAGCCAGTTGAAAAACGACCGATAGTATCCAGCCACTCACTGCGTGCATGATAAGAAATCCGACAATCGCTTGCCACGCAGGCATTCCAAGGTAAATCGGAAGCCCTATAAATGCGAAAAAGTAAAGCGTTTTGACGATGGTCGCTTTCATGAACCAAAGGATGTTTTTTGCAATCGATTGCTTGTTAAGCCCGGCCTTTTTATAGTGAATAAACTGCACTAAATCTTTTGCTAGTCCCCAATACAAGGTGAGAATCATATAAAGGAAAAATGCATAGAACCATTGATAGCGGTGGACTCTTGTCGTATTTCCGTGCGGCGACAACTTCAGCGCGAGTTTAGTGTCGATGTCTTCATCCAATCCCGCTATGTTGGTGTACGTGTGGTGCAACACATTATGCTGCATCTTCCAATTCATCACCATGCCTCCGAGTAAATTCAAGCTATAACCCACCCAGCGGTTTACATTTTCATTCGAAGAATACGCTCCATGATTCGCGTCGTGCATGACACTCATTCCAATGCCGGCAAGGAATACGCCCGTCAGCGCAAAGAGCGCAAAACTCCATACGGGTGACGGCAAAAAAAACGCTTGCGCAGCTATTCCCAAAATATAACCACCCAGCAACACAACTGTCTTTACTACCATGGTGGTATTTGCATGCTTACTTTGGCCTGTCGACTCGAAATAATTATCTACGCGCGATCGCAACTCTTTAAAAAAAACTTGCTGTTCCGGTGTTCCAAACACAATACCCGGCTTCGATTTATGGTGTTTCAACGTAAAAGATTTATGGCACCAAAGTAATGCCCATAAAGCGTGTACACTTAGATTCGCCTCATATTTAATAAACCTTAGCTGTGCGTTATTTCTGTCTGCTGCTCATTATTTACGTGTTTTCCGCGTGTTCCGACAAAGCCCCGCGACCCAACTCAGGCAACTACCAATTGCTCTTTCAAACGAACAATGGTGTAATACCGGTGAGATTAAACATTACCCAAGAAGGCGCGTGGAATATCCTGAATGCAGAGGAGCTCATTGAATTAGATTCGGTTGTTTTCGTGGGTGATTCATTTTTCGTAAAGCTCCCACTCTTCGACACATCGATTCGGGGCACTTGGCGTAACGATAGCCTTTTGGGTGAATGGACAGACCACTCTCGAAACGCATATAGCATACCTTTTATAGGAGTTTTGAAAAATTCAGCCGGCCGCGATAACAACAGCGAAGAGTTCCGATATGATGTGACGTTCTCGCCAGGCGATACTGCCGCAACGAGCAAAGGCTTAGCTGTTTTACTGAAGCGCGGCAATACCCTTACGGGCACAATCCTCACCGAAACCGGTGATTACCGCTACCTTCAGGGCGAATGGGAAGGTAATAACCTATGGCTCTCCGCATTCGATGGCACGCACCTCTTTTATCTCAGTGGAATTGTAAAGGGCGATAGTATTGTGGGGGGGTCATTTCTCAGTGGCAAGCACTGGAAAGAGCGATGGGTAGCAACTAAAAACGAATCCAACACCCTTCGCGACCCATCAGGCATAACTACTTTACGAATCAAAGACAACCCCTGGTTTACTGTGTTTAATAGCGTTGGAGCTCCCGCTGTATTTGATTCTTCCACGTGGAAAAACCATGTAAGCATTATCCAGATTATGGGGTCATGGTGTCCCAACTGCACAGATGAAAGTCGTTTTTTGAAAGATTTATACGAATCTTACAAAACCAAAGGCCTTCAAATTATACCCATCTCCTTTGAGCGCGGCGACAACATCGCGGCCGCATGCAAGCGCGTCGCTAATCAGTTTAGCCAATTACACATCTCCTATCCATTTTATTATGGCGGAAAAGCAAGTAAAGAGGAGGCTCAAAAAACACTGAACTTTCTGAATGAGGTCCATTCATTTCCCACATCAGTTTTTATCGATAAAAAAGGGACAATCCGCCGCGTTTTCACCGGGTTCTACGGTCCTGGCACTCACGAGGAATACACAAAGCACACCTCTGAAATAACTCAGCTTGTTGACTTGCTGATAAATGAATAATTACAGGTTGAGAAACACTGCAACACCCCCGGACAGCGTCATGAGGACGCGGTCATTCAATGTCGCATATTCATGAGTGCTGGACTCGTTTCGGATGTATGCGCCATATCCCATGAAAATATCGAAGCTCACCGGCTTCAATTCAAAATGGTATCCGGGACCAAACCCTGCATTAATTCCTTGTGAAATAATGTCATAAGACCCATAGTAAGATGAACTCGATAGGTAATCCCATTGCTCAAACGTCTGGTATTGATATTCGACCCCCACATGTAAAAATAGCTCACCCACACTATACTTTTTGAGTCGAGCATAACCGGTAAGGCCTGCGTTGTAGAACTGTTCCGAATTGGAGGCGGCCGGCACAAATGACACTTGTATGCCCAATGTCTTTGGCCAATAACGATACGCTAGTCCCTTTCCATTTACAGAGCTTAATACAGCACCAATACCATGTTTTGAGTACCGCTTACCCACCACTTCCGGGTCGGGGTTAACATCATTATTTTTCTGCGCACTTACTGTAATAGCATTACAAGCAATGACCAACAGGCAAAAAAGTCCACGTATTCTATTCATATCTATTCATTTTTAAAGTCACTTACCTTATCTACCTTGAGCCGATCCTTTCGATTTGCTACATCCCAGGCTGTATGAAAAACCAACCGGGCAATTGTCTCCATTTTGTTGTACAAAATTTTCACTGCATCATCCCCGGGCTTATGATAATCTTCATGCACTCCGCTAAAATAAAAAATCACCGGAATATTGTGTTTGGCAAAATTATAATGATCACTACGGTAGTAGAAACGGTTCGGGTCATCTGGACTGTTGTAGGTATAATCGAGAGCAAGATTTGTGTATACACCGTTGCATCGCTCCGAAATTTCATGCAACTCCGAGCTTAGTTTATCCGAACCAATTAGATAAACATAATTCGAATCCTTATGTTCCGGATCCATTCGGCCTACCATATCAATATTCAGGTCACATACAGTTGAGCTTAGCGGATAAACCGGATGGTCAGAATACCACTCGCTGCCAAGTAATCCCTTTTCTTCTCCGCTCACATGCAAAATGAGCACACTTCTTCGTGAACCTTGTCCGGCCTTTTTTGCTAGATAAAATGCCTCACCTATTTCCATCGCCGACGATGTGCCACTGGCATCATCATCTGCGCCATTATGAATCTGCCCATTGATAATTCCTATATGATCATAATGCGCCGATACAACTACTACCTCATTTTTCAATTCGGGGTCGCTTCCTTCAATAAATGCAAGCACGTTCTCAGCGTCCACACGCTCTGTTTGCTGTTCCACATGAAAATACGTCGATTCACTTATCTGTATAGGTGAAGTCCTTTTTCCCTTGTTCAGTTTCAACTGAAGCGCCTCGATAGTCGTTCCTGAATCTTTCAATAATGCATTGGCCATTTCAGGTGAAATAAAGATGAATGGGATATGGTCTGGTTCATCCGCCTTTTGGTCGCGATCCAGTTGCATTCGCGGTTGTTCCAGCCAATAACGGACACGGCGCATATACATCTCATAATTTGTATTCACGATGATGAGCGCCTTGGCTCCTGCCTTTTCTGCCGCCTCTGCTTTGAGGAATACATCGTCATTCCAGTCAGACGTTTCATTGCTCTTTGTTATTCTGCTTTTCCCCTTCTTATCTATTGGCTCACCGGCCAAACACATGACCCAGCTACCTTGCGGAAGAGATTCTATTTTTTTATAATCGTTGAATCGCTTATCACGAATACCATAACCCGCGAACACAATGTTCTCCGTCTTCAGATCCTGTGCATCCATTCCAAAAAAATAGAAGTGATCTAAAAACGAAAAGCGTTTTTTCCCCACCTCAGCAAAAGAACCCATATTCGTTTCGCGCTTCAGCGGATACTGTTGATACCAGTTTCCATTCACCGCAGGTTTCAAACCAATCGATTCATAATACGTCGAGATGTAGGCTGCCGCACGCTCCTGTCCCGGTGTCCCAGTTTCGCGACCCTCAAATTCATCGGATGCCAGTGTATACACATGCTTCTTCAGCTGCGCAGCCTCGATTGTTTTTGCCCAATATCGTGATATAGTATCTGCCTGCTGCGCAGACATTTGATTCACGTGAAAAAACAACCATACAATTAGAATTCTCTTCATAAACAAGCAATTTTTTTCACTCTATTCTCGTGTCTGCCTCCTTCAAAAGAAGTTTCCATAAACAAATCTGCAATTCTTTCCGCTTCCTGCTCGGAAACGAACCGAGCAGGTATGCACAACACATTCGCATCATTATGTTTCCTGGCTAATGCTGCTATCTCGGGCAACCAACAAATCGCTGCGCGTATGCCTGCATGTTTATTTGCTGTCATTGCAACACCATTGGCCGATCCACAAATCAAAATACCCACACCACCTTTATGCATAACCGCCTCAGCAACCGGATGAGCATAGTCGGGATAGTCAACACTGTCTGCTGATTCCGAACCGTAATCAAGAATCGAATAACGCTCACCAAGCTTTCTCTTAAGGTGTTCCTTTAATTCGTATCCCGCATGATCCGAACCTATATGTATTTGCTGCATTTTTCTAAAGATTTACCTGATAAACAAGAACTTCAAAAATAAAACGACACTTATCATTACTAGCCATGATTTTTTGTGAATTACTGTTGAACAAAATTGACACAACTTTATTTGGTTTGAAACCTATGTCACTTGCATAGCTAATCTTTGATGTTTCCCAATCAAAACTTGTTGCATATTCATACGATTTATCTCACAACTCTTTCAACAATTCACACCTTTCTTCAACACCCCATTTTATAACACTTCACTCTATACACCCCATGTTCATATCCATATTATCCAATTCATTATCAATAATCAACTAGCCTCAAAACGTGTTTATAGTTCCTTGCCTTTGTTGTATAAAATCAAAAATCAATGTCTCTCTGCAGGAGTTATTCAACGTTTAAACACCTCCTATAATCTATAACAAACTATTTAAAGAAAATAGAATAATAGTTTAACTTGATAACAAAAGAAAAGGTATTCGAATAGGATTCAATGGAAGCGGTAGTTTTGTAATCGAATGAAAACGGTATTTCTCAGCGGATGTTTGTGCTTGGTTGCTGGCTTGTCGGCGGTGGCCCA
>Ga0315902_10003385_pt1 | contig 23939 bp, 20 predicted proteins | sample LakEriMetagenome_9_FD_203523 | JGI IMG/M metagenome (GOLD analysis project Ga0315902, IMG submission 203523) | Freshwater fungal communities from buoy surface, Lake Erie, Ohio, United States - Buoy 12 MA117 | ecosystem: Environmental > Aquatic > Freshwater > Lake > Lake biofilm | place: USA... | reverse complement strand
CGCTTGGTCCGTGCAGCGGGGCAGCGGCGGCAGGCTGGCGGTGGCCCCGCCGTCGGCACCGCCGGCAGTGGCCGACCGCGAGCGGCCGCCACCGGCCGCACCGTCCGCGCCGCTGGTCGCCGCGGCTGCGCCACCGGCTGCGCCGGCGGTTCCCTCGCAGCCAGCGGCCGTGAGCCCGGTCGAGCCGCCGGCCGAAGGGCCGCCGCCACCCGAGGACACGCCGACGGGCGAACCGCTCCCCGCGACGCTCGATTCCGAGCCGCCGGTCCCCGCCGAACCGCCCATCTCCGCCGTCGAGCCGCCGCTGCCTGCTGCGGCACCCGCGCCGCGGGTGCCGCAGGGTGACGCGCTGGCAATCGCCGCTCCCGCCGTGCCGGTGCCGGCCGTCGAGCCGGCCGGCCCGTCCGCGGCGCCGCCGGCCGCCCCGGCGCAGGGGGCCGACATCGTCAGCGGGGCCGGGCTGCTTTTGCACAAGGCGCCGGAGCCGGGTGCGGCCGGTCGATCGGGCTGGAAGCCGCTGGCCCAAAACGCGCCGCTCGCCGCCCGCGAGCAACTGCTCGCGCCGCCGTACTGCCATCCGGAGGTGACCGTCGGCGGCGTGACGATCCGGCTGGAGCCGAACACGCTGGCCACGCTGGCCCGGGACGCGGACGGCACGCCGCGACTGGAAATCGTCTTCGGCCGCGCGGTCGTGCGGTCGAATGCGGCCCGACCGCGGCTGGGAATCACGGCCGGCGACCTCGTCGGCGTCGTCACCGACGGGCTGCGCGAGCAACTGTGCGTGGAGGTCGCGCTCGAGCGGTCCGCGGGAACGGATCCGGCGACGGAGCCCTCCCGGGTGCGGGCCACGGTCGCCACGACCAAGTCGGGCATCGCCTGGCGGCAGTCGCAGGCCGACGGATCGGCCGCCACGCAGCCCCTGGCGGGCATGGCGGCCGAGGGGTTCCTCGAGGCCGGCAGCCGGCTCGTGTGGGACAGCATCGATCCGGGGAGCGTGGCGGTGCAGGCCGGCCGTGCGCAGCCCACGTGGCTGGCCGCTCCCCCGGCCGCGGTTCGCCGTGTGCAGCAGGACGCGGCCGCGGCACTGGCGGTCAAGGCGGCCGTCGAGCCGCTGGAGAAGGGCCTGCGGGAGCTGTCCAGGCACCCGCGCGCGGAGAACCGCATCGCGGCGGTGGCCACGCTCGCGCTGCTCGGCGACTACGATGAACTCGTCGCCCTGCTCTCGGCCGACACGGCCGATCGGCAGCTCCAGGAGGGCCAGTGGCGGCAGCTGTTCGACATGACGGTGCCGCTCGCTCTGGCCCGCGGCGTCAACGCGGCCACGGAGTTCGGCAAGGCGTGCGACGCCCGCGGCCCGGACGGCAAGGGAGCGGACCTGCTCGCGCTCGCCGGAGGCTTCGACGATGCCACGCTCGCTGACGGCGGCGACGAACGGCTGGTCGCCGCGCTCGACGCGCCGGAACTGGTGCTGCGGCGGCTGGCGATCCGCGAACTGCTCGCGATCACCGACCCGGCGGCGGCCGATCGCACGCCGCATCCATACCGGGCCGACCAGTCTCAGGACTTGCGCCGAGACAGCGTCGCATGGTGGCGGAAACAGTGCGCAGCGGGTCGCATCCGCCGGTCGGCGGCCGGGCCGACGCCATGATTCAGCGCCAACGCCCGGCGAATCCGCCCGGCGTTTGTCGGGGGCGTCGGGTGGGTGATATGCTGCCATTTCGCGTTCCGCGGGCCGGCGACGGCGGTGCCCACCGCCCCCGGCGACCCGGCCGCGGGCCCGGCAGCATGGTTCGCATCCCGCAGGATTCAGGGGGACCCCCAGCGTGCAGATCAACGTTTCCGCCAGGCACGGCAGCCTGAGCCCCGCCGCGCAGTCGAAGATCGCCACCAAGGTGTCCCGGCTGAAGCGGTATTTCGACCGGTTGACGGCGCTGGAAGTCACCGTGGACCTGCAGGACCGGGACCTGCCGGCCGTGGAGATCGTCGCCAAGGCCGAACACTTCCACGACCTCGTGAGCCACGAAAACGCCGCGCAGCTCTGGCGGAGCGTGGACGGGGCCGTGCAGAAGATGGAGCAGCAGCTCCGCAAGCACAAGGAAAAGGTCCGCGACCACAAGCACGTGCAGTCGCACCGCCACGCCTGACCCACCACCACTGACACGCACCTCCGCGGGACCGCTCGACGCATGAAGTTCTCCGATTTCGTGGCTCCAGACGCCATCCGCTCCCACGTCACGGCGTCCTCCAAGGAGGGCGTGATCCGGGAGATGGCCCAGGCCCTGGTCGATGCGGGCCGGATCGCCGCCGGCGACCTGGAGAGCATCGTCAAGGCGATCATGAAGCGCGAGGATCTGGGGAGCACCGGCATCGGCCGCGGCGTGGCCGTTCCCCACACCAAGCACCCGAGCGTCAGTCGGCTGGTGGGCACGGTCGCGGTCAGTCCCGGAGGCATCGATTTCGAGAGCCTCGACGGCGATCCGGTGCAGCTGTTCTTCCTGCTGGTGTCGCCGCCGGATCGGCCCGGGGACCACCTGCGGGCCCTGGAGAACATCTCGCGGCAACTGCGGGACGACGCCTTTTGCCGGATGCTCAAGGCGGCGAAGGGCCCGGTGGAGATTCAGGCGTTGCTGGAAGAGGCCGACAGCCATGGCGTGGCCTCGTGAGGAAGCGATGAGTCGGGATGCCGTGGGCCACGGAAACCTGGGCCAGGAAACGCTGACGCGGGAGGTGGTGGTCGCCAACAGCCAGGGGCTGCACGCCCGGCCGGCGGACATGCTCGCCCGCGAGGCCCGCAAGTGGCAGTCGCGGATCGAACTGGTGGCCGACGCCCAGCGGGTCGATGGCAAGAGCATCCTCGAGGTGCTGACTTTGGCGGCCGAGGCCGGCACGCGGCTGGTGGTGGAGGCGACGGGGCCCGACGCGCATCAGGCGCTCGAGGCCATCGGCAGCCTCTTCGAGAGCAGATTCAACGAACACGACGATCGACGATCCTGATCCTCGCGGGCGATTCGGGGCCGGCCACGGCCCGCGGTCGCGAGGAACGACGAACAACGACACGACACGAGGAGCTGCTGCCGCCCGCCTGGCGCGAGACCCCGGGAATGCCGATCGCACGCCGCCGCCCTTGCGGTGGGCCGTCGCGAGCTCCCGGCCGGTCGTCGCAGCCTGCGGACGGAGGCGCCCGCCATGCTGAAACTCCAGGGAATCGCCGTTTCGCCCGGCGTCACGATCGGCGAGGCGCTCGTCCTCGACGCCGAGGGCTTCCGCATCCCGCGGCGGTTCGTGGAGCGGAGCGCCGTCGACACCGAACTCGCCCGCCTGGCGACGGCCGTCGCCGAGGCCACCCGCGAGATGGAGCGCAACCGCGACGCCATCCGCTCCGAACTCGGCGACCAGTACGCGGCCATCTTCGAGGCCCATCTGGCGATGCTGCACGACGAGCGGCTGCAGCAGGAGCTCACCGCCGCCGTCCGCGACCGGAACTGGTGGCCCGAGTACGCCGTGAGCCGCACGCTGCGGCGCTACGCCAAGGCGTTCCAGAACCTCGACAACCACATCGCCCAGCGGGCCCACGACATCTACGACGTGGAGAAGAGCCTGCTCCGCGCCCTGCTCGGCCAGCGCCGCGAGACCCTGGCCTCGATCTCGCAGCCGGTCGTGGTGCTGGCCCACAACCTCACGCCCAGCGAGACGGCGAACCTCGACCGGCGGCTCGTGAAGGGCTTCGCCACGGAACTCGGCGGCCCCGGGAGCCACACCGCGATCGTGGCCGAGGGGCTGGAGATCCCGGCCGTGGTCGGCATCGGGCCCTTCCTGGCCGACGTGTCGGGCGGCGAGCCGGTGATCCTCGACGGCAATCAGGGCCTGGTGATCCTCCAGCCCGACGAGGAGACGATCGCCCGCTATCGGCAGGAGGCCGAGGCCGCCGAGAGCGTCGCCGCCCGGCTCGGGGAGCTGCGGGACCTGCCGGCCGAGACGACCGACGGGGTGCGGGTGCAGATCACGGGCAACATCGAGTTTCCCGACGAGGCGGAGCACTGCCTGGCCCGGGGCTGCGACGGCATCGGCCTGTACCGCACGGAGTTTCTCTACCTCACGAGTCGCCGCGAGCCGACCGAAGAGGACCATTTCGCGGCCTATCGCTCCGTGGTCGAGGCGATGGCGGGGCGGCCGGTCGTGATCCGCACCCTCGATCTCGGCGCCGACAAGATGCTCACCGAGACGCGGCCGGAGGAGGAGCGCAACCCCTGCCTCGGCCTGCGCAGCATCCGCCTCTCGCTGCGGCAGTTGCCGATCTTCCGCACCCAGCTGCGGGCGATCCTCCGGGCCAGCGCCCTGGGGGACGTGCGGGTCATGTTCCCGCTCGTCTCCACGCTCTTCGAGCTGCGGCAGGCGCGGATGGTGCTGGCCGACGTGATGGAGGACCTCGCCGAGCACGGCATCGCGTTCAACCCCAAGATGCCGGTCGGGATGATGGTGGAGACGCCGGCCGCGGTGATGATGCTCGACGCGTTCGTCAAGGAGGTGGACTTCGTGTCCATCGGCACCAACGACCTGATCCAGTACACGCTGGCGGTCGATCGGGGCAACAAGGATGTGGCGGAACTGTACAACGCCTGCGATCCGGCGGTCCTGCGGCTCCTCAGCCGCTCGCTGGACGTGGCGCGGGAGGCCGGCGTGCCGGCCAACGTGTGCGGTCAGATGAGTGGCAGCGTGATGTTCACGCAGCTGCTTCTGGGACTGGGGCTGCGGCAGCTCAGCGTGCCGGCCAGCGCCATCCCGGAGGTGAAGCAGGTGTGCCGAAGCGTTTCGGTCGCCGACTGCCGCCTGATCGCCGAGAAGGCGCTGACGATGGACGGGGCGCGGGAGGTGAAGGCCTACCTGCGCGACCAGCTGAATCGCCTGCTCGCCCAGACGGTCGCCTGAGGCGGCCCGAAACCAGGAAAAGGAGCCCGGAATGAAACAGGAAATGCTGATCAACGTCTCGCAGCCGGAGGAATGCCGGATCGCGATCATGGAGGACGGCGTGCTCGAGGAGCTGTACGTCGAGCGGACCAGTCAGGACAACCTCGTCGGCAACATCTACAAGGGCCGGATCGTCAACATCGAGCCCTCGATCCAGGCCGCCTTCGTCGATTTCGGCGTCGGCCGCAATGGCTTCCTCCACATCAGCGACGTGGAGCCGCAGTACTACCGCCAGGGCGGTCTCGATCCCGAGAAGGCCTTCGACGCCGAGCCGCCCGCCCGTGAGACCGCCGAGGGGAGCGAGGCGGGTGGCCGCACGGCCACCCGGCGGAAGCCGCGGATCGGCGACCGGCCGCGGGTCAAGCCGCCCATCCAGGACATCCTCCGCCGCGGCGACGAGGTGCTCGTGCAGGTGATCAAGGAGGGGTTCGGCACCAAGGGGCCGACGCTCTCCACCTACATCTCGATCCCCGGTCGGTACCTGGTGCTGATGCCGCCGCTGGGCCGCGTGGGCATCTCCAAGAAGATCGACGACGAGCGGGATCGCCGCATGCTCCGCGAGGTGATGCTCGACCTGCAGCCGCCCAAGGGGGTGGGCTTCGTGGTGCGGACGGCCGGCACCGAGCGGACGAAGTCGGAGATGGCCCGCGACATGGCCTACCTCCTCAATCTCTGGAAGAGCATCGTGCGGCGGATGCGGAAGTACTCCGCGCCGATCGACATCTACCAGGAAAGCGACATGATCATCCGCACGATCCGCGACATGTTCACGGAGGACGTGGGGCGGATCCTCATCGACGAGCCGGCCGCCTACGAGCGGGCCCGCGAGTTCCTCGACCTGGTGATGCCGAAGTACGCCGAGCGGCTCCAGCTCTACGAGGGCAAGGAGCCTCTGTTCCATCGCTACGGCCTGGAGGAGGAGATCGGGAAGATGTACCAGCGGAAGGTGCCGCTGAAGGGCGGCGGGTCGATCGTCATCGACCAGACCGAGGCCCTGGTGGCGATCGACGTCAACTCGGGCTCCTTCCGCACCGAGAAGAGCGCCGAGGAGAACGCCTACCAGATGAACCTGATCGCGGCCAAGGAGATCGCCCGCCAGCTGCGGCTGCGGGACCTCGGCGGCGTGATCGTCAACGACTTCATCGACATGCGGAAGGAGAAGTATCGCCGTGGCGTCGAGAAGGCGCTCCACGATGCGATGAAGCGGGACCGGGCGCGGACGAAGATCCTGCGGACGAGCCCCTTCGGCCTCGTCGAGATGACCCGGCAGCGGATCCGGCCCTCGCTCCGCAAGAGCATCTTCCGCGACTGCCCCACCTGCAGCGGCACCGGCACGGTGAAGACCGCCGAGAGCATGGCGATCGAGGTGATGCGGACGCTGCAGCTCTCGGCCGCCCGCGACGACGTGACCCGGCTGAACGTCACGGTGCACGACGAGGTGGCGACCTGGATCAACAACCGCAAGCGGCGGGAGATCACGCAGTTCGAGGACGAGACCCACATCCAGCTCCACGTGGACGGCCGGGACGGCGTGTCGCCTGAACACCTCGTCTTCGAGGCCTGGGACTCGGCCGGCCGCAGCGTGCGGTTCCCGTGACCGCGTTCGGAGGGCATGCCGCGGCGGTTTTTTCGGGCTCTCGACCCGTGCCGCCCGCGGCGATATCCTCTGGGGCTCGCGGTTTTCCGCCCCCGTCACCCGTTTTCGACCGGATCTGAATCATGGCCAAGGCAACCCCCGAATCCTCCTCCGCCGCCTCGATGCAGGGCGCGGGCCACGCCTACGCCGTCGTCGTGGACGGCGGCCGGCAATACATGGTCCGCGAGGGGCAGGAACTCGAGATCGACTTCCGCCACCAGGACGACGGCACGCCGCTGCCGGCCGGCAGCGAGGTCGTGTTCGACGACGTGCTCGCCGTCAGCCGTGCCGGCCAGCTCACCCTCGGCAGGCCGAAGGTCAAGGGCGCGAAGGTGAAGGCCGAGGTGCTCGGCCTCGTGCAGGGCGAGAAGATCTACGTGCAGAAGTTCAAGCGGCGGAAGAACTACCGCCGCCGCACCGGCCATCGCTCGCTGGCCACGAAGGTCCGCATCGCGAGCATCACGGCCTGACGGCTGCGTTGCGGATCGATTCGATGACCGGGCTGGCCGGCGTCGGCATGCGGACGACGAGGTCGGCCTCGTCACTTCCGCCGTCGTCGCGGGTGTCTTCGCCGAGGCTGTAGAGCAGGTAGCCGGCGCCGCTCCGCTCGTACACGAACGGCCCGCCGGTGAACGGGTCGGTCGGGAGCCGCGCGAGGAACCGCGGCACGAGGTCGTCGAGCCGGGCGGGATAAGCGGCTGCAGCGTCGGCGGCCCGGTAGGCCGCCAGGGCGGCGGCCACGCGGACGAGGTCGAAGAACGCCTGGGTGCGGGTCGCGATTGTGTCGGCTTTCTGGGCGTCTTCGGCGATTGAAAGAAAACTGGCCAGCCATGCGCTGCGGGCGCCACGGTCGAGCAGCAGGCCGCACGCGGCGGCCATGTTGACGTCGGCCCTGGATCGGGCCTCCGCGGCGGCGAGTCTGGCGAGGGCCTGCTGACGATCGGACCAGGCGGGCAGTCCGAGAGCGGCCTCGGCGGCGTCGAAACGGGCATTCATCGTCTTCAACGCCACGTTGCCGTCGAGGCTCGCCCCGAAAATGCATCTGACTTGTGGCGGCGCAGGGTCTTTCATTCGCTCGGATCGTGGCATCGTGAATGCACGCACGCCGCTCGCAGCGGTCCGGATCCGATCCGGGCGGATCAGCCGCTCGCGCGGCGGAAAAGGTGGCAAGTCGTCGAGGTCGCGGCGGATCATCGCCAGCACGTCCGCCGGCAGTTCCGGAGCGTCGAGCAGGCAGAGTGTCGCCGGAAGAAAAAACCTCGCTTCCAAGGAGTCCAAGTCGAACGACTCGTCGGCCATGGCCAGCCGTTCGAGCCGGTGGATTGCCAGGATGTCGTGCCACGACTCGGCCGGCCGGCCGCTGCCCAGATGCCACATCGCCCGCGTCGTCAAAAGCCGGCGGCCCTCCCACAGCGAGATCTGCCCAGAGGGCGAGTCCATCTCGGCGCCGCGGTCGCCGCGCAGCAGCGCCGGGCGGGGCAGGTACAGCCGCGGTCGCCGGGAGGCCTCCACGAGCAGATCGAGGCGGCCGGCATGCGCCTCGAGCCAGGCGCCGAGCGCCGGCACGTCGGCAGACCGCCAGGGATGCACCGCGGCGGAGTTGATCACGTCGATCGCCTCGATGCGCGGCGAACCGCCGGCGACACGGTCGGCGAGCGACTCCGCGATCGCGGCCACGACCGCCGGATCGTCGCTCGGGCCGTTTCCGAGCGGTTGCGGCGGCGGAACGGGCACGGCGATCCCGAGTTCCCGGCAGACCGCCGGGAGGTCGGCCGCTTTGATCTCCAGTGGCCACAGGGCCATGAGCAGCGGCACGGCCGCGTTTTCTTCCGGGGGCGTGCCACGGCCGGCGCGGGCGAGCTGATGGGCCGCGTAGTCGGGCAGGCCGTCGGCCGCCAGCGGCTGCGTGATCACCGTCGTCCGGGGCGACACGACGATCCGGGCATCGGGCCGGAAGATTCCGAACAGCGTCGTGGCGACGAACGCGACCACGAGCCCCGCCGCGATCCAGCGGACATCGAAGTACCACGGCAGGGGGCGGCCGGTCGGCGCTGCTCGGGGCATGCTTCTCAGGATACCGTCACAAGCCCAGGCCAGAAAGTGGGCCACCGGCCGCGCACAGGGCGTCCACCCGAGCCGTGACGGCCGGATCCTCCTCGCAGGGTGGGGCGTGGTGGGGCTTGAGGCGGGCGTCGATGACCAGCGGCCCCCGGCAGCCCCAGTGCTTGTGATGCGTGAAGGCCTCGACGCCGTGCACGTCGGCCGCCGGGTTCGACCGGGTGAACGTGATCCAGAGGAAGTTTTCGAGCGTGGCCGCCGTGAAGGCCGCGTCGTCCACGACCACGACCAGCGGGAAGGCCCGCAGCGGATGCCCGGGGCCGATCACCGCGCAGAACCGCTCCACGTCGGCGGCCCAGGGGGCGGTGTCGGCCTGCGCCCAGATGGCGGCGTCGCTCTCCGCGGCGAGCGACGGCCGCGGCTCGATCCGCGGGCCGGCCACGGCCACGACGCCCGGCAGGCAGACGCGGGCGGCGGTGAAGCCCGGCGGCAGCGTGACGTCGGCGGGCAACGCGGTCGGCAGATCGCGGATCGCGGGGCCCCGCGCGGCGACGACGAGCTTCGAGCCGGCGTTGAAGCCGGAGCCCGAGTAGTCGAGCGTGTCGATCGTGGTCTCGGTGTGGAAGTGGCAGTCGCGTCGCCAGTCGGCCCGGGCGAGAAGATGCGCGAGGAAGGGGCGGATGTCGTGGGCGTCGAGGCCCGGGGCGTCGCCACCGTTGACGATGAACAGGTACTTGGCGAGCGAGAGCTGCCCCTGGCCGAGGATCGCGGCGGCCTGCGTGAGCAGCTCGGCCGGCCGGCCCGAGGTCTTCCAGGGCATGTACCGCTCGCTGCCCACGGCGAGCAGCAGCGGATGCACGCCCGAGGCATCGACCGCATGCACGCTCGACACGCCCGGCAGCACCGTGGGGATCACGGGGCCGGTGAGCTCGTGGACGAGCCAGCCGAAGAGCGTGTCCTCCTGGGGCGGGCGGCCGACGACCGTCACCGGCCAGATCGCTCCCGCCCGGTGCCGGACGTGATCCACCCGCAGGACCGGAAACTCGTGGCGGCGGGCGTAGTAGCCGAGGTGGTCGCCGAACGGGCCCTCGGGCTTCGTCGCCCCGGGCAGCACCGTGCCCTCGATGACGAAGTCGGCGTCGGCGTAGATCGCGGGCCGGTCGCGGCGGGCGATCATCGGGATGCGGTGGCCGGCGAGGGCCCCGGCGAAGGTGAGCTCGGGGAGCCCTTCGGGCAGCGGCATCACGGCCGAGACGGCCATGGCCGGCGATCCGCCCACGAAGATCGCCACCTTCAGCGGCTCGCCACGGCGCAGGGCGGCGGCGTGGTGCAGGCCGATGCCGCGGTGGAGCTGATAATGGAGGCCCACCTCGCGGTCGGGCTCGTAGGCGTTGCCCGCCAGCTGCACGCGATACATGCCGAGGTTCGACCGTCGCGTGCCGGGCCGGTCGGGGTCCTCGGTGTAGACGCAGGGCAGCGTGACGAATGGGCCGCCGTCGCCCGGCCACGAGACGACCTGCGGCAGCCGCGAGAGCGGGATGCTCCCCGCGAGCACCGGGCCGGTCCGCACCCGCTTCGGCAGCGTGGTCAGGCCGTCGAGGGGGGAGCGCCAGTAGCGGAGCGGATTGCGCAGTGCCGCTGTGGGGTCGATCTTGAGCTCGACCAGGCGGCGGACGCGGTCGAGCGTGTCGGCGAAGATCCGCTCGATCCGGGCCCGGGTGCCGTAAAGGTTGACGAGCACCGGGAAGGCGGAGCCCACGGGCCGCGTGAAGAGCACGGCCGGGCCGCCGGCCCGGAACAGACGCCGCTGGACCTCGGCGATTTCCAGGTGCGGGTCGATCGGGGCATCGACGACGACGGCCTGCCCCCCGGCCGCCAGGGCATCGACGCAGCCGCGGAGCGAGCGAAATCCCATGACCAGGTGCCAGCCACCGAAATTGGGTAGATTGCCGAGACAGTTATAGGCTCCCGCCCCTTCCGCGACCGGAGACACCGCTTTTCATGGTCAGCCTCGCCAGCACCTACGAGGGCGGCCTCCGCTGCCGCGCGGTCCACGGCCCCTCCGGCACCACCCTGGTCACCGACGCGCCGGTGGACAACCACGGCAAGGGGGAGAGCTTCTCGCCGACCGACCTCGTGGCCACGGCGCTGGGTGCCTGCATGATGACGGTGATGGGGATCGTGGCCGAGCGGCACGGGATCGACCTGGCCGGGATGAAGGCCGAGACCGTCAAGGAGATGACCAAGCAGCCGCCGCGGCGGATCGCCGCGCTCCGCACGCGGATCACGGTGCCGCTGCCGCCCGATCATCCCGAGCGGCCCGCGCTGGAGCGGGCGGCGCTCGCCTGCCCGGTGCACGCCAGCCTGCACCCGGAGATCGACGCGGCGGTGGAGTTCACATGGGCCGGCTGACGCTTGCCGTCGTGCTCGCAGCCACGGCGTGCCGACTGGCGGCGGCGGTCGAACTCGACCCCGCCCGGCCGATCGCGCGGATCGCCGTGGGCTCCTGCATCCGCCAGGACCGGCCGCAGCCGATCTGGGCGGGCGTGGCGGCCTTCGGGCCCGAGGTGCTGCTGCTGCTCGGCGACACCATCTACGGCGACACGGAGGACATGGGGGTGCTCCGCGAGAAGTACGCCCGGCTCGCCGCCAACGAGGGCTTCGCCGCCCTGCGGGCCAAGGTGCCGCTCGTCGCCGTCTGGGACGACCACGACTACGGCGCCAACGACGCCGGCCGGGAGTATCCCATGCGCCGCGAATCGCAGCGGGAGTTCCTCGACTTCTTCGGCGTGGCCGCCGACGCGCCGCTGCGGAAGCAGGAGGGCATCTACCGGGCGGTCACGGTCGGGCCGCCGGGGAAGCGGGTGCAGTTCATCTGCCTCGACACGCGGTACCACCGCTCGGCCCCGGCGACGATGCCGCTCGCGCAGCGGATCAAGGGGCAGGGGCACTACGTCCCCACCGACGACCCGCAGCAGGCCGTGCTCGGAGAAGAGCAGTGGGCCTGGCTGGCGGGCGTTCTCCGCGAGCCGGCCGAGCTGCGGATCGTGCTCTCGAGCATCCAGGTGGCCGCCACGGAACACCACTACGAGCATTGGGGCAACTTTCCGCGGGAGCGGGCCCGGCTCTTGCGGGCCTGCCGCGACGCCGGCGCCCGGGGCCTGATCGTCGTCAGCGGCGACCGGCACTCCGCCGAGATCAGCCGCATTCCGCCCGGTGAAGATGCCCTCGCGTATCCGCTCTTCGACCTCACGGCCAGCAGCCTCAATCAGTCCCGCGGCGGCCGGCCCGACGAGCCGAATCGGCACCGTGTCGGCCCCCGCTACGACGCGGTGAACTTCGGCACCATCGAGATCGACTGGGAGGCCGCCGCGCCGACGGTCACGCTGGCGATCCGCGACGAGCGGGCCGCCGTGATCCACGCGGAGCGGGTGCCGCTGGCGGCCCTCGCCCCGCCCGCGGATCCCTGACCCTCCGCCCGGGACCCGCTCCATGGCCGACCTGTTCTCCGCGTCGCGGGCCGCGAACGTCGCCCGGGCGGCGCCCCTGGCCGCGCGGATGCGGCCGCGGCGGCTCGCCGACTACGTCGGCCAGGAGAAGATCGTCGGCCCGGGCAGGCTCCTCCGCCGGCTCATCGAGGCCGACCGCCTGGGTTCTGTGATCCTCTACGGGCCGCCGGGGGTCGGCAAGACGACGCTCGCCGAGATCATCGCCCACGAGACCCGCCGCCGGTTCGTGGAACTGTCGGCGACGGCCGCGGGCGTGAAGGACGTCCGCGACGTGCTCGACGCGGCCCGCCGCCGGCTGGAGGACGACGGCCAGCGGACCTGTCTGTTCGTCGACGAGATTCACCGCTTCAACAAGGCCCAGCAGGACGTGCTCCTGCCCGACGTGGAAGGCGGCGTGATCGCGCTCATCGGGGCGACCACCCAGAACCCGTTCTTCGCCCTCACGTCCGCCCTCGTCAGCCGCAGTCGGATCTTCGAGCTCGAGAGCCTGTCCGCCGCCGACGTGGCCGCGATTCTCGACCGGGCCGTGGCCGACCGGGAGCACGGCCTCGGCGCCGAGCAGGTCACGCTCCTGCCGGAGGCCCGGGACTTCCTCGTCGAGACCTCCGACGGCGACGCCCGGCGGGCGCTGGGCGGCCTGGAGGTGGGCGTGCTCTCGACCGCCGAACGGCCGCTCGTCTTCACACTGGACCTGGCCCGCGAGAGCGTGCAGCGCAAGGCGCTGCGGTACGACTCGGGCGACACGCACTACGACTGCGCCAGCGCCCTGATCAAGAGCATCCGGGGCAGCGATGCGGATGCGGGCCTGTATTGGCTGGCGCGGATGCTGGAGGGGGGCGAGGACGTGCGGTTCCTGGCCCGGCGGCTCGTGATCCTCGCCAGCGAGGACGTGGGCAACGCCGACCCGCGGGCCCTGGTGATCGCCGTGGCGGCGATGCAGGCCACCGAGTTCGTGGGGCTGCCGGAGTGCCAACTGACGCTCGCCCAGGCGGTCACCTACCTGGCACTGGCCCCCAAGAGCAACGCCTGCACGACGGCCATCGCCGCGGCCCGGCGGGACGTCCGCGAGCAGGCCGTGATTCCGGTGCCGCGGCACCTGCAGGACAAGCACTACGCCGGTGCCAAGCGGCTCGGCCACGGCCAGGGCTACGAATACTCCCACGAGGCTCCCGACGGCATCGCCGCGCAGGACTACCTCGGCGTGGAGAAGCGGTATTACGAGCCGACCGACCGCGGGCTGGAGCGGGATCTCGGCGAGCGGCTCGCGGAGATCAGGCGGCGGCTGCACGCGGGCCGCAGGAACGAGCCCGAAGCGCCGTGAGCTCCGCGGCCACGATGCCCGTGAGCGTCGCCTCCAGCCGCTCGAGTGCCCGGGCGACCGCCGCACCGTCGAGCACGCGGTGGTCGGCGATCAGCGTGACGAGGCAGCGGCCGTCGGGCTGGAGCGGGCCGTAGGCCAGGCTCGTCGTGCAGAGCGTGGGATGGAAGCGGTTGAAGGCCTGCTGGCCCGCGAGCGTGGAGAGGCTGAACGTGCCGATCCGCGACGGCCGCTTGGGGGACGTGGAGTTGAGGTTCCAGCGGAGGATCGCGCGGCGGATCGGGCCCGGCATCCCCTCGAGCTGCAACTGCCGCGCGAACACCTCCTCGACGGGCCGGGTGGATGAGGCGGTGACGAAGGCCTGGATGTCGATCAGCGGCAGCGTATCGGGCTGGGGCAGGCGGGCGAAGCAGAGCCGCTCGTCGGCGCCCACGGTGCGATTCACGGCCAGCGTGGCCACGCTCTCGCTCGACGTCGCCAGCCGGGGCCGCAGGCCGCGGACGAACCAGGTGCGCAGCACCGGCATCTCCCGGGCCACCAGGCCGTAGGCCTTGAGGAACACCGCCGGCCAGCCGATCCGCACGGCGGCGTCGGCCCGGGCCTCGGCGAGCGCCCCCAGCCGCAGCACCCGATCCACGGGAAACAGGGGCAGGGCCCGGGCCACGATCGCCACGTCGGCGACGCAGCCGCGGTTGCCGGAGACGGCGGCGGTGGTGATCGTCGGGGGCATTGGGGGGGTGGTGCCGGGGGCGATGGGCCGGATTGGAGCGGGTGCAGGCGGGCGGGGGAACGGCATTTCCGGGGCCGGCGGGGCTTTTTTTGCTTTCCGGGCTGCATCCGCCGGCGGTCGCCGTGCGAATACAGGGGTGTCCGGCACGGCTTCGGCGGCTGGCCGGGCGGGATATGCTCGGGTTTCAACGACCTCGACCCCCGCGGAAGTGCCAGCCGACCCATGAGCCGTTCCGGAATCCTCGCGGATGTCGCCGCCGGAAGGCCGGGGGCGATGGAGGCATGCATCGCGGAGTTCACAGGTCTCGTATGGGCCCTGGCGACGAGGATGTCGCCGGGCCGGGAAGACGCGGAAGAGGGGGTGCAGGAAGTGTTCATCGACGTCTGGAAGCACGCGTCGCGGTTCGACCCGGCCGCGTCGTCCGAGGCGACCTTCGTGGCGCTCCTCGCCCGGCGTCGGCTCATCGACCGGCACCGGAGGCGGGCCTGCCGCCCGCGGTTCACGGCCGTGGATGCGATCGACGAGATCGCGGTGCCCGCCCCAGGCGATGCCATCGACGTCGCCGACGAGGCGGCGAGCATCCGCCGGCTCCTCGACCGGCTGCGGCCCGAGGAGCGGCAGGTTTTGGAACTGGCGATCGGCGAAGGCCTGTCGCAGCCCGCCATCGCGGAGCGGACGGGCATGCCCGTGGGCACCGTCAAGTCGCACGCCCGGCGCGGCCTCATCCGGCTGCGGGAACTCGTCCAGGAGACACGTCAATCAGTCGAGGTGGCCACCACATGACCGCTGGAAATGACATGCACGACGACGTCCATCGATCCCGGCAGCTGCCGGAACGGTTGCTCGAACTGCTGGCCGACCGGGCCGTGTTCGGTCTCGACGACGCCGAGCGGCGTGAGCTCGAAGGCCTGCTGCGCGACCATCCGGCCGCCGAGGGCGCCGGCCTCGAGTTGATCGCCGCCGCGGTGGCCGTGGCGACGGCCCCGGGGGCGGCCGGGGATCCACCGCCCGGCCTCGAGGCACGGCTGCGCGACGACGCGCGGCGGTTCCGCTCCCGGCCGACGCCGCCGGTGCTCGCGCGTGGCATCGCGATGACGGCCATGGCCGCGCTGGCGACCGCCGCCGGATTGCTGCTGATGGTCGGACGACCGGGCGACGAGTCCACGCCCCCCGTCGCGGTTCCCCCATTGGGCGACATGGCGACGGACGTGGATCGGACCGTGCCCGTTCGGGCCGGCTCGACGCCCGCCGTGCAGCGCGAGGAACTGCTGGAGAACGTGCAGGACGTGGTGCGGCTCGACTGTGCCGCCGGCGCCGGCGAGCAGGACGACCCGCGGGCCCTGGGCGACGTGGTGTGGAGCCCCTCGCGGCAGCGGGGCTTCCTGCGGATTCGCGGCCTGACGAAGAACGACCCGGCTCGCAGCCGGTATCAGATCTGGATCATCGACGGGTCGCGCGGCACACCGCTGCCCGGCGGTCTGTTCGACATCGCCAGCGAAAACGGCGAAGTGGTGGTGCCGATCCTGCCGCGGGGCTTCGTGCAGGCGCCGACGATGCTGGCGATCACCGTGGAGGAGCCGGGCGGCGCCGACGGCTCCGGGTTCGACCGCGGTCGGGTCGTCGCCCGCGCCGACTGAGCCGCGGCCGCTACACTGGCGGGCCATGCGAGCCGTGGTGCAGCGGGTGCGGGAGGCCGAGGTGGGAATCGCCGGCGCGGCGGCCGACGGGATCGGTCCCGGCCTGCTCGTGTTCGTGGGCGTGGAGGCGGGCGACACCGCGGCCGACGCCGACTGGCTGGCGCGGAAGATCGCCGCCCTGCGGATCTTCGCCGACGAGGCGGGCAAGATGAACCGCGACGTCCGCGAGGTGGGCGGCGAGCTGCTCGTCGTCAGCCAGTTCACGCTGCACGCGAGCACGAAGCGGGGCAATCGGCCGAGCTTCATCCGGGCGGCCCCGCCGGGGGAGGCGGTGCCGCTCTACGAGCGGTTCTGTGGCACGCTCGGCGACGCGGCGGGTCGGCCTCCCGCCCGCGGCGTGTTCGCCGCCGACATGCAGGTGCGGCTGGTCAACGACGGCCCGGTGACGATCGTGATCGACTCCCGGCGGCCGGAGTAGATGGGGCCGCGGGGCGTGGTATGATCCGGGCATGCACGGTGGTCGCGAGGCCGCCGGTTTGCGGTGGCTATAGCTCAGCTGGTTAGAGCATCGGTTTGTGGTACCGAGGGTCGCGGGTTCGAGTCCCGTTAGCCACCCTATTTCCGCGGCTACCGGGCCATCCCCGGCCCCGGCAGCCTGTGCAGGCCGGAGTCAAAGCCCAGGTTTGCCTCGGCCCGCCAGGGTCCCCGGTCCGGCGGGCGGCGGCCCACGGAGGCTACCGGGCCGGCCCGAGGTCGAGCTTCTTCCACTTCCGGGCGGTGACTTTGGCCCGGATGGCGTCGGGGATCGGCCCGTTGTCCTGGAAGGTCAGCGACTGCAGCCGCGGCATCTCCAGGATGCGTTCGAGGCAGGCGGCGGTCACGCCCGTCTCCCGAATCGAGAGCTCCCGGAGGTTCGGCAGGGCGGCGATGAGGGCCACGGTGGCGTCGGTCATGTTCGGCAGCCGCCAGACGTCGAGCACCTCGAGCCCCTGCACGGCCGCCAGGCGGGCCAGGCCCGCGTCACCGACCGAGCCGATTTCGTGCAGATAGAGCCGCTCGAGCGCGGGCAGGTCGGCGAGCACGGTGAGCGCCGCGTCGTCTACCTCCGGCAGGTCGCGGAGCGTGAGCCGGACGAGTTTCTTCAGCGGCCCGAGCGCCGTCACCCCGGCGGAGCCGAAGCCCTGGCAGCGGAAGATCTCCAGCGACTCGAGCGTCTTGATCCGCCCCAGCGCCGGCCCGGCGGCGCTGGTGATCGAAAAATCCTGGGCCAGCAGCGATGTCAACGAAGGGCTCGCGGCCAGCCGCTCGATGCCTTCGTCGGTGACCGTCGTGCTGCGATGCTTGAGGGCCCGCAGGTGCGGCAATTTGCCGAGGACGTCGAGCGTCAAGTCGCCGGCCTCCATATTGCCCCGCAGGTCGAGGCTCTCCAGGGTCGGCAGCCGGGCGAGGCGGCGGGTGTTGAGATCATTGAAGCGGTTCTGCATCAGTCCCAGCCGCTCCAGCTTCTGGAGGCCCGCGATCCACTTCAGCGCCGCGCCCGTGAGGTTCGGGTTCGACGACAGGTCGAGCTCGACGAGATCCGGGAAGGCCGTGGCGATCGTCTCCACCGCCGCATCGGTGATCGTGGTGTTGGTGAGGCTCAGCGATTCGAGGTGCTGCAGCCCGACGAGTGCCCGGACCGTCTCGTCGTCAACGCCGCGGCAGTCGGCGACCTGCAACTTCCGCAGGCCGGACAGGCGTCCACAGGCGGCGACGTCGGCGGGCGGCGCCTTGGAACCATTGACGATCACGACGCCGATGACGCGGCTGGTGTCGTCGTCCGCCAGTTCCACCTTCGCCCCCAGCGATTCCAGCCGCTTGACCAGCGCCGCATCGTCGGCCGCGGTTGACGGGCCGGCGCCGGCGCACAGCAGCATCGCCAGGCAGGGGCCCAAGGCCGCCGACAACGGGAATCTCGTCCGTCGCATGAAGTCCTCCGCAGCCCGGGTTCAGCCGTCGAGCGTGTAGCCGGCGGGGTAGGTGGGCTTGATCAGTTCGGCCACGCGGGGCGTCCGCAGCGCGGCCAGGTTCGTGACCCGCAGGTTGGCGGCGTCCCACTCGACCTTCTCGCCCCAGTCGCCAAGGCTGCCGCCGGGACCGCCCCGCGCGGCGGTCCAGACGGCGAGGTTGCCCAGCAGGTTCGTCTCGGTGAGCGATCCGGCGCGGTCCACGAAGTTCGACCGGGCGATCCGCGGATCACCGGCCTGCTTCGCCCGGAACAGCTCGAACATGTGGTCGGCGTCGGATCCCTTGCCGGTGTCCGCCGCCGGCTCGAAATCGACCTTCACCTTCCCGACGCGGAGCAGGTCGTACTTCGAGCAGTAGTCGTCCCGCGACAGGAAGGCGCCCTTCTCGCCGATCACGAGCACGCCGCTGTCGGATGGATTGTCGATGCCCCACGCGGCGAACACCTCGGCCGGCGGCTTGTTGCCCTTGCGGTCGTACCACCAGAACGGAATCGCCGGCCGCTCCGCCGTCGCCGGGAACTCGAACTTGATGACGGAACTCGCCGGGAAGCTGTCGAAGTCGTGGCCGCTCGTCCGCGCGACCACCGACACGGGGTCCCGCAGCCCGCAGGCCGCGAAGGGCACCGTGAGCATGTGGCAGGCCATGTCGCCCAGGGCGCCGGTGCCGAAGTCCCACCAGCCGCGGTGCTGGAAAGCGTGGTACAGACCGGGCCAGTATTCCCGAAACGGCGCCACGCCCAGCCAGCTCTTCCAGTCGAGCCGCTCGAGCGCCTTCGCGACGTCCCGCTGCTTCTTCTCCACGAGCTCGGCGACGACCTTCGCCACCTCCGCGGCCGAGGCGTCGGCCGGCTCGGTCTCCTCGACCTCGGCCATGGCCTGTGCCTGGTATTTCCGCAGGTTCATCCGCCGCCCCGGCCCCTGGGCCCAGATCGGCCGGTTCGACCACACGTGAACCTCCCGCAGCGTGCCCAGCACGCCGGACTGCAGCTGGGCGATCGCCTCGCGGGACGCCGGCAGCGCCGTGCCCTGGTTGCCCATCTGGGTGCAGACGCCCTTGTCGGCCATCTTCGCCGCCACCTGGGCGAGGAGGCGGGCCTCGTAGATCGTGCGGGTGAGCGGTTTCTGCGTGTAGCAGCTGATGCCCTGCCGCATGGCGTCGAGCGTGATCGCGGCGTGCATGTGATCGGGCGTGCTGATCGTCAGGATGTCGATCTTCTTGCCGTGCTTGGCCAGCAGTTCGCGGTAGTCGGTGAACCGTTCCGCGGCCCTGAACCGGTCGCCACCGCCCTTGCTCTCCAGGGTCTGCCGATCCACGTCGCAGATGGCGATCACGTCGCCGAACAAGGCCGCATTGTCGGCGTCGCTGCCCCCCTTGCCGCCGACGCCGATGCAGCCCACCGTGGGCCGCTCGACGGCCGCCTGCGAGTAGGCAGGACGGCTGCCGGCGGCGACGAAGTAGCCGGCGCCGGCCAGGGAGGAACGGGCGAGAAACCGGCGGCGGGAACTACGGTTCATGGGAGCCTCCGGGCGGCGGTGGACGACGTTCAGGCAGGCTGTTTGACGGACCCTCTGGAGACCGGTATCAAACCAGATTCCGCCCTTCGCCGCCAGTCGATCGATTCACCGTCACTCGGAGAACCCCCGATGATCCTCGGCAAGCTCTGGAAGGCCCTCGCGGCCCAGATGAACAAGATCGCGAACTTCTTCTGGACCGCCGACCCGATCGCCCAACTCCAGTACGAGTACGACAAGGCCGTCGATCAGATGAAGGACGGCCGCGAGGGGCTGGAGCAGTACCGGGCCCTCGTGGAGCGGGTCACCAGGCAAGTCAACGGCGACCGGCAGCACGTCGCCAACCTCGAGGCGCGGATCAAGGCCTACCTCCAGGCGGGCGAGCGGGAGACCGCGTCCAAGTTCGCCCTGGAACTGCAGCAGGCCAAGAAGCAACTGGCCGAGAACGAGGCCCAGCTCAAACTCCACGAAACGGCGTACAACAACAACGTCACCAAGGTCAAGCACGCCACCAAGAAGCTCGCCGACCTGAAGAACAAGATCGCCAAGTACGACGCCGACCTGAAGCTCTCGCGGGCGGAGGCGGAACTCGCCAAGCTCGCCCAGAGCTTCAACTTCGACGTCACGACCGACTTCGGCCAGATCGAGGACGTGATCCAGGACAAGATCGGGCTCAATCGGGCGAAGGTGCGGGTGGCGGCCGACCTCTCCGGCGAGGGCCTGGAGGACATCCGCCGCGAGGAGGCGGTGGAGAAGGCGATGGCCGACAACGCGCTGCGGGAGTTCGAGATCGAGATGGGCATGGTCACCCCGGAGACCGCGGGGGTGAAGGCCGACGACAAGGAACTCGGCTCCGATCGGACCAGGCAGACCACCACCGGCTGAATCCGTGCCCCTGTCACTCCTGCGATGAGTTGCCCGTGACGAATCAGGTCGCAGAGCCCGTGAGCCGACCCGCCCCGGCCGCCGCGTCAGCAGGCCTGGGGACCACGCCCGGCCCCGCCGCCGGGTCGTCGCTGCCGGCGTGGTGTCCGACCTGGGCCGAGCGGCTGGGCGACGCGTATCTCTCCGGCACGAGCTGCGTCTTCCTGCTGCACGGCAACGTCCGCGACCTGGTGCCCGTCGCGGCTCCGCCCGCGGAGGGACCGGCCGCCGCCGATGCCTGGGGCACGCTGCCCGACTTTCTCGCCCGCGAGATGTTCGGCCGCTGGGACGTGGTGCTGGGCTACGACGTGGGCCGTGGCCTGCGGCCCCTCGCCGGGCCCGATCCGGCCCGCCTGCGGACGATGGCCCAGTGGCTCACCGAGCGGCTGGGCAACGCCGCCAACTGGCCGCGGGATCCCGATCAGGCGATCGCCGCGATCGACGCCATCATGGAGCGGAACCTCATCGATCCGCCGGAGCAGCGGAAGCGGATCGCCGTGGTGCTCGACTACGCCCAATACCTCGCCCCCGCCGGCGACGCCGCGGCCGGCGCCCGGGGCGGGGCCGGCCGCCTGGTGCGGATCCTGGCCTGGGCGACCAATCCGCTGCTCCGCCGCGTCAACGTCGCTGTCGTGCTGCTCGCCGACGCGCTGGCGGAGATGCATCCGCGGCTGGTCTCCAACCCCGCCGTCACGGCGATCGACGTGCCCCTGCCCGACGGGGCCGCGCGGGAGCGGTTCGCGGTCGCGGCGGCGGCCGCCGCCGGCATGCCGGCCGAGCGGAACGAATCGGTGAAGCGGGCCGCCGCGCTCGGGGCGGGGCTCACGCTCGAGAGCCTGCGGGCCGTGATCGCCCTCTCGGCCCGCGAGGGCACGCCGCCGGACGGCCCGGAGTTCGCCGCCAAGAAGAAGGATCTCATCGAGCGGTCGTGCCACGGCCTGGTGGAGTTCATCCAGCCCCGGCTGACGCTCGACGCCGTCGCCGGCCACGAGGCCGCCAAGGATCGGCTCCAGGCCGACGCCCGTGCCATCCGCCGCGGGCAGCTGGAGAGCGCCCCCATGGGCTACCTGATCTGCGGCCCGGTGGGCACCGGCAAGAGCTTCATCGCCGAGTGCTATGCCGGCAGCGTGGGCATCCCCTGCGCGATGCTGAAGAACTTCCGCAGCAAGTACGTCGGTGAGACGGAAGGCAACCTGGAGCACGCCCTCGACGTGCTCCGCAGCCTCGGCCCGGTGGTCGTGATCATCGACGAGGCCGACGCGGCCCTCGGCAATCGCGAGCAGGGGGGCGACTCCGGCACGTCGGCCCGTGTGTTCTCCATGATCGCCCGGCAGATGGGCGACACCCGCTACCGGGGCAAGATCGTCTGGATGCTGCTCACGAGCCGTCCCGACCTGCTGCCCATCGACCTCAAGCGGCAGGGCCGGGCCGAGGTGCACATCCCGCTGTTCTATCCGCACGACCAGGTCGAACTGGAAGCGATGTTCACGGCCATGGCCCGCAAATGCCGGGTGCCGCTCGCGGCCGGTCTGCCCGGACCGGTGGATCTGGCGCTCGGGCTGTCGGGGGCCGACATCGAGAGCATCGTGCTCGCCGCGCGACGCAAGGGCCTGGAGCGGGCCGCGGATGCCGGCCAGCCGGCGCCCGGCGAGATCGGCGCCGAGGATCTGCGGGCCGCGATCGACGACTTCATGCCGTCGGCCCAGGGCCTGGAGAAGGAGATGCAGGAGATCGCCGCCGTGCTCGAGTGCACGGAGAAGCGGTTCCTGCCCGACCGCTGGAAGGAGCAGGTGGGCCGGCCGGGCGGCCGGTCGCACCTCCAGGAGCGGCTCGCCGCGATCCGTGAGGTGATCGGCACCTAAAAGACCGCCCGCCTACCGTCCGAGAACGATCCCCACACCCCGCAGGAGAATGACCCCATGGCCAAGGCATCCGCAGGCAAGACTCCCTGGTTCGACGACGCCACCGAGGCGCCGCTGCTGGCCGAATACGCCCGCAAGCTCGACTCCTTCATCGGCACCATCGCCGACGCGGTCGTCGAGTCGAAGGAGCTTGCCGCGCAGGAGAAGCGGGTGGTGGACCTCATGAAGGAGGTCGAGCCGCTGCTCTCGCCCGAGGCCCACGAGAAGGTCACGCGGCTGCTCTGCGAGGTCACGGCGTACGACCTCATGCACGCCCTCCACATGGCCGGCAAGGCCCGGCCGAAGACGGCCTTCCGCGGCTAGTGCCGTTGGAGGCGGAGATCGCCCACGGTTTCACATCCTTCAACCCGTTCTCGAGGCGCAGACGATGGCAGGTCAACCCAAGGCTCCGTTCTGGCTGGCTGTGTGGGCCGTGATCCTCGGCCTGGTGGGGCTCTCGGCTTGGCGGGCCGGAATGCTCGAGCAGTTCGGCCTCGGCCGCCCCGGCGCCGCGGGCGGGCCGCGGCCCGTGGCCGGTGGCGGGCCTGTGGGCGGAGGCGGGCCTGTGGGCGGAGGCGGGCCTGTGGGCGGAGGCGGGGGCGGCGCCGAGGGCGGGACCGAATCGCCCGACTCCGCGGTGCCCACGATGGTGAAGGAATACACCTTCAAGCCCGCCGAGCGGCTGCCGCCGGTGAAGGGCGTGAGCGCCTACGCGCCGCTGAAGGACGACACGATCCGCTTCGCGCTCAACATCTGGGCCGGCTGGAGCCCGATCATCCTCGCCAACGAGGGCTTCAAGCCGGGCAAGGTCTGGCAGGCCCCGGGCGGCAAGCCCTTCAAGGTCGAGCTCGTGCTCATCGACGACCCCGTGCAGATGCGGGACGCCTACGCCGCCGGTGAGATACACATCGGCTGGGCCACGCTCGACATGCTGCCGCTGTTCATCGACAGCTTCGCCAAGGACTCGCGGATCATGCCCCGCGTCTACCAGCAGGTCGATTTCTCCAACGGCGGCGACGGGATCGTGGTCCGCGAGGCGATCAAGACGGTCAAGGACCTGGCCGGCAAGAAGCTGGTGATGGCGCAGAACTCCCCCAGCCAGTTCTTCGCCCTCAACATGCTCGTCAACGGTGGCCTGCAGCCGTCCGACGTGGAGATGGTCTACGTGACCACCGCCTTCGAGGCGGCAGCGGCGTTCAATCGTGACAAGAGCATCGCCGGGGCCGTCTCCTGGGCGCCCGACATCTACAACCTGGCCAAGGCCAAGGGCAACCGGATGCTGGTCACGACCCAGACGGCCAACCGGCTGATCGCCGACCTGTGGTTCGCCCGGGCCGACTTCGCCAAGGATCATCCCGACAAGATCGAGGCCATCGTCCGCGGGATCTTCGACGCCATGGAGGCGCTAAAGTCCGACGCGAACCGCCAGCGGGTGGCGAAGCTGATGGCCGACGGCTACACGATCACGGAGCCGGAAGCCCTGGGGATGCTCGGCGACGCCCACTCGACGAACTGGGCGGAGAACTACCAGTTCTTCCTCAACCGCAGCAACCCGGCCAACTTCGAGCGGATCTGGAAGCAGGCCTACATGCTCTACCGGCGCATCGGGGCGATCGCCAACAACCCGGTGCCGTTCGACCAGGTGATGGACTTCTCGGTGATCCAGAAGCTCGGCCAGGAGCCGAAGTACGCCACCACCAAGGACGAATACGAGGAGCCGCTGCTGCCCAGGTCGGTGCAGCA
>Ga0315902_10003384_pt1 | contig 23959 bp, 16 predicted proteins | sample LakEriMetagenome_9_FD_203523 | JGI IMG/M metagenome (GOLD analysis project Ga0315902, IMG submission 203523) | Freshwater fungal communities from buoy surface, Lake Erie, Ohio, United States - Buoy 12 MA117 | ecosystem: Environmental > Aquatic > Freshwater > Lake > Lake biofilm | place: USA... | reverse complement strand
GCCCCCGCCCCCGCCGCCGCCTTCAGGGCCGAGGTCGATGACCCAGTCGGCGGTCTTGATCACGTCCAGGTTGTGCTCGATGACGACGATGGTGTTGCCGGCGTCGCGCAGCTGGTGCAGCACCTTCAGCAGCAGGCCGATGTCGTGGAAGTGCAGCCCGGTGGTGGGTTCGTCCAGGATGTAGAGCGTGCGGCCGGTGTCGCGCTTGCCCAGCTCCAGCGCCAGCTTCACGCGCTGCGCCTCGCCGCCAGACAGCGTGGTGGCGCTCTGGCCCAGGCGCACATAGCCCAGGCCCACGTCCAGCAGCGCCTGCAGCTTGCGCGCGATGGCGGGCACGGCGCCGAAGAAGGCGTGCGCGTCCTCCACCGTCAAGTCCAGCACCTCGTGGATGTTGCGGCCGCGCCAGGCGATCTGCAGCGTCTCGCGGTTGTAGCGCTGGCCGCCGCAGGTGTCGCAGGGCACGTATACGTCCGGCAGGAAGTGCATCTCCACCTTGATCACACCGTCACCCTGGCAGGCCTCGCAGCGACCGCCGCCTGAGGCCGCGGCCACGTTGAAGCTGAAGCGCCCGGCCCCGTAGCCGCGCTCGCGCGCCGCCGGCACCTCGGCGAAGAGCTCGCGGATGGGCGTGAACAGGCCGGTGTAGGTGGCCGGGTTGCTGCGCGGCGTGCGGCCGATGGGGCTCTGGTCGACGTTGATGACCTTGTCGAAGGCGTCCAGCCCTTCGATGGCGTCGTGCGGCGCCGGCTCGGCCTGGGCCTGGTACAGGCGCCGCGCCACCGCGGAGTACAGCGTGTCGTTGACCAGCGTGCTCTTGCCCGAGCCCGACACCCCGGTGACGCAGGTGAACAGGCCCACCGGGATGTCCACGCTCACGCCCTTGAGGTTGTGGCCGCGCGCGCCTTCGATGCGCAGCACCCGCTCGTCGATGTCCTGGCCCGGCGAGCGGCGCTGCGCCGGCACCTCGATGCGCAGCCGGTGCGCGAGGTAGGCGCCGGTGAGCGAGTCGGCGCTGGCCGTCACCTCGGCCGGGGTGCCCTGGGCGAGCACGCGCCCGCCGTGAACGCCCGCGCCCGGGCCGATGTCCAGCACGTGGTCGGCAGCGCGGATCATGTCCTCGTCGTGCTCGACCACCAACACCGAGTTGCCCAGGTCGCGCAGGTGGCGCAGGGTGCCGATGAGCCGCTCGTTGTCGCGCTGGTGCAGGCCGATGCTGGGCTCATCCAGCACGTACATCACGCCGCTCAGGCCGCTGCCGATCTGGCTGGCCAGGCGGATGCGCTGCGCCTCGCCGCCGGACAGCGTGTCCGCGCCGCGGTCCAGGCTGAGGTAGGCCAGCCCCACATCCACCAGGAACTTCAGCCGCGAGCGGATCTCGCGCACGATCTTGCTGGCGATCGCCGCCTTGGCGCCGTGCAGCTCGAGCTGGCTGAACCACTGCCCGCACTCGGCCAGCGTGGCCCGCTCCAGCGCGTAGATGGGCACGCCCGGGCCCGCCTGCGCTGTGCCCAGCCGGCCCGGCAGCAGCACATGGCGCGCCTCGCGCCTCAGCCGCGTGCCGTGGCAATCTGGGCAGGGCTTGATGGCCTGGTAGCGGGCGAGCTCTTCGCGCACCACGGGCGAATCGGTCTCGCGCAGCCGCCGCTCGAAGTGCGGGACGATGCCCTCGAAGGGATGCCAGCGCTTGACGGCGCGGGTCTTGCCGCGGCCGCCCTCGGCCTTGTAGATGAAGGCGATGTCCTGCGTGCCCGAGCCGAACAGCAGCACCTGCCGCGCGGCCTCGGGCAGGCTCTCGAAGGGCTGCTCCAGGTCCACGCCCAGGTGCTGGCCCACGCACTCCAGCATCGACCAGGTGTAGGGGTTGCGCCGGTCCCAGCCCTTCACCGCCCCCGAGGCCAGGCTGAGCGTGGGGAAGGCGACCACCCGTTCGGCGTCGATGGCCGACACCTGGCCCAGGCCGTCGCACGCCGGGCAGGCGCCCACCGGCGAGTTGAACGAGAACAGCCGCGGCTCGAGTTCGCCCAGCGAGTAGGTGCACACCGGGCAGCCGAAGCGGCGGCTGAAGAGGTGCTCACGAGGGGCATGGCCGTCCTCTGCGGGCATCTCCAGCGCGATGGCCCGCCCGTCGGCCAGGCGCAGCGCTGCCTCGAAGCTCTCGGCCAGGCGCTGCGCCGCCGAAGGCGAGGTCTTCAGCCGGTCCACCACGACGTCGATGTCGTGCTTGTCGTTCTTCTTCAGCGCCGGCAGCGCCTCGGCCTCGAGCACGGTGCCGTCGATGCGAAAGCGCACATAGCCCTGGGCCTGCCAGCGCTCGAGCTCCTGCGCGAACTCGCCCTTGCGGTCGCGCGCCACGGGCGCCAGCACCATCAGCCGCGTGCCCTCGGGCAGCGCCAGGCAGGCGTCCACCATCTGGCTCACGCTCTGCGCCTGCAGCGGCAGGTGGTGGTCAGGGCAGTGCGGCGTGCCGGCGCGCGCGTACAGCAGGCGCAGGTAGTCGTGGATCTCGGTGACCGTGCCGACCGTCGATCGCGGGTTGTGCGAGGTCGCCTTCTGCTCGATGCTGATCGCCGGCGACAGGCCCTCGATCACGTCCACGTCGGGCTTGTCCATGAGCTGCAGGAACTGCCGCGCGTAGGCCGACAGGCTTTCCACGTAGCGGCGCTGGCCCTCGGCGTACAGGGTGTCGAAGGCCAGGCTCGACTTGCCCGAGCCCGACAGGCCGGTGATCACCACCAGCGCGTCCTTCGGGATGTCGACGTCGATGTTCTTCAGGTTGTGCGTGCGCGCGCCGCGCACGCGCAGCATCGGCCGCCCGTCACCCTCCCGGCGGTCGCTCGCGTAATCGCTCAAGCCGGTTCCAGGAATCGCTCGACCAGCCGCGTCCAGTACTCGGCGCCCACGGTGAGGATGTCGTCGTTGAAGTCATAGCGCGGGTTGTGCAGCATGGCGCCGTCGGTGCCGTTGCCCAGGCGCAGGAAGCAGCCTGGCCGGTGCTGCAGGTAGTAGGCGAAGTCCTCGCTGCCGGTCACGGGCGGGAAGGGCGCGATCACGCGCTCACTGCCCACCAGCTCCTCGGCCACTTGGCGAGCGAAGGCGGTCTCGGCCTCGCTGTTCACCACCACCGGGTAGCCGCGCTCGTAGTCGATCGTCACTTCGCCGCCGTAGCCCGCCACATGGGCGGTGACGAGGGCGCGGATGCGCTGCTCGAGCAGGTCGCGCACGCCGGGGTCGAAGGAGCGGATGCTCAGGCCCATCGTGGCGCTGTCGGGGATGACGTTGGAGGCTGAGCCCGCGTGCAGCGATCCGATGGTGACGATGGCGGTGTGGCGCGGGTCGATGTTGCGCGAGACCACGCTCTGCAGCGCCACCACCAGGCTGCCGGCAATCAGGATGGGGTCCACCGCCTGGTGCGGCCGCGCGGCGTGGCCGCCCTTGCCGTGGATGGTGATGCGCGCCACATCAGAGGCCGCCATGAAGGGGCCGGCGCCGAAACCGAAGCTGCCCGCGGGCACGCCCGGCGTGTTGTGCAGGCCGAAGATGGCGTCGCAGGGGAAGCGCTCGAACAGGCCGTCGGCAATCATGCGCTGCGCGCCGCTGCCCTGGCCGGCCTCCTCGGCCGGCTGAAACACCAGGTGCACCGTGCCGTTGAAGCGCCGCGTGGCCGCCAGGTGCTGCGCCGCGCCCAGCAGCATGGCGGTGTGGCCGTCGTGGCCGCAGGCGTGCATGACGCCGTCGCGCACGCTCTGCCAGGGCCGGCCGGTGGCCTCCTGGATGGGCAGCGCGTCCATGTCGGCGCGCACGGCCACGCGCCGTGTGCCGTGGCCGGCGCTGAGGGTGCCCACCACGCCGTGGCCGCCCACGCCACGCGTGACCTGCCAGCCCCAGGCCTGCAGCCGCTCGGCCACCAGGGCGGCGGTGTCGGCTTCCTGGAAAGACAGCTCGGGGTGCTGGTGCAGGTGGCGCCGGGTGGCGGCGAGTTCGGCGGCGGCGGCGGAAAGGTCGCCGCGTTGGCAGTAGCAGCGCAGGGGGGCGTTCATGCGGGGGCGCTCCGGGAAGAGGGTCGGGTGCGGTCCGGTGGAGTCGGGCGGGGTCGGGTTTCGGCGGCGCGCCGATCAGGCCGGTGCCGAGCGCAGCCCGTAGGTGCGTCCGCCGAGGAACAGGTACTCGGCGCGCAGGAGGGCCTCGCCCTTCTCGCCGGTGAAGGTGAAGCCCAGAAGGCCCAGCTCGGTGCCGGCGGTGATCTCGGGCACCTGCCACTGCTGCATGCGCGACAGCGGCGCGAGTTCGATCTGCCAGCGGCGGTCGCGCCGCGTGGGCAGGGCCGCGCGCGCCAGCAGGGCTTTGCCGTCGATGGACGCTGTCTGCGCCGGCAACGCCCGCGACGCCAGCCCCGGCGGCAGCGCCAGGGGCTCGCGCAGTTCGAGGACGAACTCCACGTGCGGGTTGCGCCAGCGGACGTCCGCGGCGCGGCCCTCCAGGTACAGCGGCCTGTCGGTGTCGAAGCTGCTCCAGCCGTGATGCGCACGCACCGGCGCGGCCCAGCCGCCCAGCGCGAGGGCGGGCAGGGCAGGAAGAGCGGGAAGAGCAGGCAGGGCGACCAGCAAGGCGCGGCGGCTGGGCCGTGCCCCGGGTCGAGCGGTGTGCAGCGTGTCGGACATGAAAAAGGCTCCTCGCGGGACGGGCCGCTCAGGCGTAGGCGATGCCGCGGCCGCAGGCCAGCACGGCCCCCCACAGCGCGAGCGACAGCAGCGAGTGTGCCTTGGCGGCGCGGTCGGCGCGCTGCACCGAGCCGCGCGCGTGGAAGGCCGCGGCGTTCAGACCCGCCACCATCACCAGCACCACCTTGGCGAGGAAGAAGCGGTTGGCCAGCAGGTCCTGCGCCTGGGTGGCGAACATCAGCAGCCCGCTGGCGGCGGCCAGGGCGAACCCACCCACCGCCAGCGGCAGCCCCAGCCGCGCCAGCGCCTCGATGGGCAGCTCGCGGCCCAGACCGAGCAGCCGCAACTCGAACAGCACCAGATTGCCCAGCAGGAGCGAGATGCCCACAAGGTGCAGCACCTCCAGCAGCGGGTAGGCCCAGGGGTGGGTGGTCAGCAGGGCGAGCATGGCGGCGCAACGGGCCTCGGTTTGCAGCCTGACAAGGCGTTCCCGCAGCTTATCCGCGCCAGACGGCTGTTCGACCCGCAAGGTGCCATGGCCGTTCGCCCGAAGGTAGAGTAAAGCACCGTGCCACGACGCACCCCCACCTGCAAAGCCACCCCGCCATGAACCCGACCTCCCGGCTCCGCGCCCCACGCGATCGGCGTACCGCCCCCGCCAGGCTCCTGGCCTGCGCCGCGCTCGCCCTTGGCGCCTGGGCCAGCGGCCCCGCCCTGGCGCAGTCGCAGGCCTCTCCTGCGGCTCCACCGCCAGCCGCCGGGTCCGTGCCCGTGGAGCGCTTCTTCCAGCACCCCGTGCTCACGGCTGCGAAGCTGTCGCCGTCGGGCACGCGCATGGCCATCACCACCTCTCGAGGGGCAGACCGGGTGGGCCTGTTCGTGGTGGAGCTCGCGCCGTCGGTCAAGGGCACGCGGGTGGCCCAGTTCAACAACCTGGACGTGGCCGATTTCGACTGGACCAGCGACGACCGGCTGGTCTTCTCGCTCGTGGACCTGAAGTCGGGCAGCGGCGATGACCGCTACTTCGCCCCGGGCCTGGTCTCGGTCAAGGCCGACGGCTCCGAGATGGTGACCCTGGTGCGCCGCGATGGCGAGACGGACAACGCGGGCGGTCGGGTCCGCGGCAGTGCGCCCACCGGGTATCTGCAACTGCTGCACGTGCCGCGGCAGCAGCCCGGGGTGCCTCCTGACGAGGTGGTGGCCGGCCGCGTGGAGTTCAAGAACGCCGGGCTGCACGCGGTCACCCCGGTGTGGCTGGACGTGCGCAGCGGCCGCGTGCGCGCGCTGGATGTCGGCAACGCCCCACCCCAGGCCAAGCGCTGGTGGTTTGACAGCAAGGGCCAGCCCCGCGTGGCCATCACGTCCAGCGAAGGCCGCGAGGCCATCCACTGGCGTGGCCCCCAGGACAGCGGGTGGAAGCAGATCGCCGAAGCCGACGTGCTCAAGCCGAGGATGGCGGTGCTGGGTGTCGATGACAGCGGCGCGCTGTTCGTCACCGAGCCGCGAGGGCCTCAGGCGCAGGCGGTGCTGGCCCGCTTCGACTTCGCCCGCGGTGCTGCGGACCCGGCCCCCCTGGTCAGCACCCCAGGCTTCGACTTCGAGGGCAGTCTCATCACCGACCGCAGCGGCGCGCGTGCCCTGGGCGTTCGCTTGCGCACCGACGCCGAGGACACGGTCTGGCTCGACGAGGGCATGAAGAAGGTGCAGGCCACGGTGGACCAGCGCCTGCCGGGCCGCGTGAACCGCATCAACTGCCGGCGCTGCGGCGAGGCCGACATGGTGGCGCTGGTGCGCTCGTACTCTGACCGCGACCCCGGCGAATACTGGCTGTACCAGGCTGCGGGCCAGCGGTTCCAGCCGGTGATGCGGGTGATGGACGGCATCGACGCGCGGCAGATGGCCGAGGTGCAGTTCCACCGCATCCGTGCGCGCGATGGGCGCGACCTGCCCCTGTGGCTGACCGTGCCCCGCGGCGTCAAGCCCGGCCAGCCAGCCCCCGCGGTGGTGATGGTGCATGGCGGGCCCTGGGTGCGGGGCGGGGCGTGGGCGTGGAACCCGATGGACCAGTTCCTCGCTTCGCGCGGGTGGATCGTGATTTCGCCCGAGTTCCGCGGCAGCACGGGCTTTGGCGCGGAGCACTTCCGCGCCGGCTGGAAGCAGTGGGGCCAGGCCATGCAGGACGACGTGGCCGACGCGCTGCTGTGGGCGCGCGAGAAGGGCCTGGCCGGCCCCGCAGCCTGCATCGCCGGGGCCAGCTACGGCGGCTACTCCACCTTGATGGGCCTGGTGCGCCACCCCGAGCTGTACCGCTGCGGCGTGGCGTGGGTGGCCGTGACCGACCTGGAGCTGCTGGTCAAGGGCTCGCGCTGGGTGGACGACGACACCGGCGGCGACTTCCGCAACTTCACCATGCCCGAGCTGGTGGGCGACCCGGTCAAGGACGCCGAGATGATCAAGGCGAATTCGCCGGTGCTGCAGGCCTCGCGCATCCGTGCGCCGCTGCTGCTGGGCTTCGGCGAGGCCGACATCCGGGTGCCGCTGGCCCATGGCACCCGCATGCGCGAGGCGCTCACCGCCGCCGGCCGCCCGCCCGAGTGGGTGGTCTACCCGGAGGAGGGCCACAGCTGGCGCAAGGTCTCCACGCAGGTGGACTTCTTCCAGAAGATGGAGGCTTTCCTGTCGAAGCACCTGGGCGGCGGCAGCGCTGCAGCGGCCCCGCGCTGAAAGCGAGTGCCAGGCACGCCTCAGGCCGGCGAGCCCACCACGCGCAGGATCTCGGCGCCGTAGGCCTGCAGCTTCTTCGCCCCCACACCGCTCAGGCCCGCCAGCGCGTCCAGCGTGGCCGGGCGCTCGCGCGCCATCTCGGCCAGTGTCGCGTCATGGAAGATGACGTAGACCGGCAGGCCGTGCTCGCGCGCCACCTCGGCGCGCCAGGCCTTCAGACGGAGAAAGCGCGTCGCGGCCTCGTCATCCAGCGGCAGGGGCGGTGCGCTGCCCGAGCGCGCGCCGCGCCTTGATGGCCGGGCGCCCTTGGCCGCGGGCGCGGCGGGCACCCGCAGCTGCAGCGTGACCTCGCCGCGCAGGACGGCGCGCGCAGAAGGCGTGAGGGCCAGCGTGCCGTAGTCGCCTTCGGCGCGCAGGTGGCCCAGCGCCACCAGCTGGCGCAGCACGCCGCGCCACTGCGCCTCGGACACCTCGGCGCCGATGCCGAAGGTCGACAGCGACTCGTGGCCGCGTTGCTGCACCTTGTCGGTGACCTTGCCGCGCAGCACGTCGATCAGGTGCCCGGCGCCGTAGGAGGCGCCGCCCGCTTGGGCGAAACGGTAGACGCAGCTCAGCGCCTTGCGCGCGGCCTCGGTGGCGTCCCAGGTGGCGGGTGGATCCAGGCAGTTGTCGCAGTGGCCGCAGCGCCAGCCCGCGGGGCGCTCCTCGCCGAAGTAGGCCAGCAGCCGCACGCGGCGGCAGTCGTGCGATTCGGCCAGCGCCAGCAGCGCCTCGAGCTTGCCGCGCTGCAGCCGCTTGAAGGCCTCCTCGGACTCGCCCTCGTCGATCATCCGCCGCTGGTTCACCACGTCGGCCAGGCCGTAGGCCATCCAGGCGTCAGCGGGCAGCCCGTCGCGGCCGGCGCGCCCGGTCTCCTGGTAGTAGCCCTCGATGTTGCGCGGCAGGTCCAGGTGGGCGACGAAGCGCACGTCGGGCTTGTCGATGCCCATGCCGAAGGCGATGGTGGCCACCATCACCACCGCTTCCTCGCGCAGGAAGCGGTCCTGGTGGCGCGAGCGGACCTCGGCCTCCAGGCCCGCGTGGTAGGGCAGTGCCTGCACGCCCTGCGCGGCCAGCCACTGCGCGGTCTCCTCCACCCGGCGTCGGCTCTGGCAGTACACGATGCCGGCCTCGCCCTCGTGCTCGTCGCGCAGGAATCGCAGCAGCTGGGTGCGCGCCTCGTCCTTCTCGACGATGGTGTAGCGGATGTTGGGCCGGTCGAAGCTGTCGATGAAGCAGGGCGCGCCGTCGAGCTGCAGCCGCTGCACGATGTCCTGCCGGGTGTGGGTGTCGGCGGTGGCGGTCAGGGCCATGCGCGGCACGCCGGGGTAGCGTTCGTGCAGCACCGACAGGCCCAGGTACTCGGCGCGGAAGTCGTGGCCCCACTGGCTGACGCAATGCGCCTCGTCGATGGCGAACAGGGCCAGCTGCTGGCGCTCGTGCAGCGAGTCCAGCATGGCCAGGAAGCGCGGCGTGAGGATGCGCTCGGGCGCGGCATACAGCAGCACCAGCCGGCCCGACAGCAGCTCGCGCTCGATGTGGCGCGCCTCGTCGGCCTCCAGCGTGCTGTTGAGGAAGGCCGCGTGCACGCCCGCCTCCTCCAGCGCGCCGACCTGGTCATGCATGAGCGCGATCAGCGGGCTGACGACCACGGTCACGCCCTGGCCCGCACGGTGGCGCACGATGGCCGGCACCTGGTAGCACAGGCTCTTGCCGCCGCCGGTGGGCATCAGCACCAGGGCGTCGCCGCCGGCGGTGACGTGCTCGACGATGGCCGCCTGGCGGCCGCGGAAGGCGGGGTAGCCGAAGACCTCGCGCAGCACTTGCAGCGGGGCCTCCGTCGGGAGCGGCGGGGAGGGGGTCATCGGCGGCGGCGATCGTACGCGAGGCCACCTGCGGGCCCGGCCCCCGCACGGGGGGAGGCGCGTCCCCCACAAGGGCGATGGAGCTGCCAGGGGCGCTCGGTATCATGGCTTCCATCCCCGCCGAGAAGGCGGCTTTGCCCACCCCAGACACCCCCAGGAGAGCGCCCATGGCCTCGGTCAACAAAGTCATCCTCGTCGGCAACTGCGGCCGCGACCCCGAGATCCGCTACACCGCCGGCGGCGCGGCCATCTGCAACGTCTCCATCGCCACCTCGAGCCGGCGCAAGGACAAGGCCTCGGGCGAGTCCATCGAGGACACGCAGTGGCACCGCGTGACCTTCTACGACCGCCTGGCCGAGATCGCCTCGGAGTTCCTGAAGAAGGGCCGCCCGGTGTACGTCGAGGGCCGCCTGAAGTACGGCAAGTACACCGACAAGGACGGCATCGAGCGCAACACGGTGGACATCGTGGCCAGCGAGATGCAACTCCTCGGCGGCCGTGAGGGCATGGGCGGCGGTGGCGGCTCAGACGACATGGGCGGCGGCGCCCCGTCGCGCGGCGCCCCCGCCTCCCGCGCAGCGGCCCCTGCCGCAGCCCCGGCGGCCAAGCCCGCCGCAGCGAAGTCGAACACCGGCTTCGACGACATGGACGATGACATTCCGTTCTGAGCGCGCGGCGCCGTTGCGGCGGGCGTGCCGAGCGCTGCGGGCGCGCGGGCGACACCACCTCAGCTTCTGGCAGGGGGCGAGCTGAGGCCTGGGCCCATGGCCGCCGAGGGCGGGCCGCCCACCCTGGCGGCGCCTGCGGTGCGCCCCATCGCCTCGCGCATGGGCCGGCGCATCCTCGCCTGGGCGGCTGCCGGGGCCGTGGTCGTGGGCCTGGTGCAGGGCATGCTGGCCTGGCAACACACCCAGGCCGAGTTCGAGCAGGCGGTCCAGGAGGTCGCCCAGACTCACGTGCCCATGCTGGCCACCGGCGTGGCCGATGGCGACACCGCGCGGCTGCGCCGCCAGATCGACCAACTGGTCGAGGCGCGCAAGGTGACGCTGGCGCGCCTGACCACCTCCACTGGCCTGACTCTCGAGGCCGGGGAGCCGGCCGGCGCGGGGCCAAGCGAGGTGCGGCGCTTCGAGCTCACCCAGCCCGGACGGCCCGAGGTGACCCTCGGCGAGCTGCAGATCCAGGCCGATCCGCGTGCGCTGTACCGCGAGCTGCTCTACAACGCCGTGCCCTCGCTCCTGGGCTGTGCACTGCTGACCTGGCTGATCGCCGCGCAGGCCCGCAGGGTGCTGCGCGACGAGCTCGAGCAGCCCATGCGCCAGCTGACGGGTCATGTGCAGGCACTGGCTCCCCACACCCTGGCCCGGCCGATGGTGCTGCAGCGCAAGGCCGGCCACGAGCGCGACGAGATCGACGTGCTGGCCGAGGGCTTCACCGCCTTGCAGCGGCAGCTGAACCACCACCTGCAGCGTGGCGAACGCGACCTCGAGCGCCAGCTCGCGTTGATGGAAGAGCTGATCGACGCCCTGCCCAACCCCATCTTCGTGAAGGACGCGCAGCTCGTCTACACCGCCTGCAACCGCGCCTACGAGGAGGCTTTCGGCATCGACCGTCGCGAGCTCGTCGGGCGCACGGTGCTGGACCTGCCCTATCACAGCCCGGGCGACCGGCAGCGCTTCCAGGCCGAGGACGCGGAGCTGCTCGAGCGGGGCGGGCGTGCCCGCGAGGAGGTCGTCTACCAGTATGCCGACGGCGCCGAGCGCACCGTCATCCGCTTGCGCGCCACCTTGCGCCTGTCCGACGGCACCGCCGGCGGTATGGTCGGCGCCCTGATCGACATCTCCGACCGCAAGCGCCGTGAGCGCGTCGAGGCCTATCGGCGCGGGATGTTCGAACGCATGGCCCACGGCGCCTCGCTGAGCGAACTGTGCGACGCCGTCGTCCTGGGCCTGCAGGGCGAGTTGCAAGGCTCGCGTTGCGCCCTGCTGTTTGTCGAGGGCGAGGGCGGTGAAGCGCTCAACCCTGCCGACGCTGCCGTGCTGCGTTGCCACGCCCCGGCCTGGCCCGCCTTGCAGCGCGCCCTGGCCGACCCGGACATCGCCCGGGGCCTTGTGCAGGCCCTGCCTGCACACCGCCTTGCGGCACTGCCTGCAGACCTGCCGGCATGGGCACCCATCGCCGAGATCGCCGCCGCCGATGGCCTGGGCGCCTGCGGTTTCGAGCCCCTGACCCTGGCCAGCGGGAGGCAGGCCGGGGGCTTTCTCACCTGGTGGCCAGGTGAGGCGGCGCCCGATGAACTCGACACCTATCTGCTGGAGTCGGCCAGCCGCTTCACCGCCATGGCCGTGGAGCGGGCGGCGGCTGCGCGCGCCCTGGAGCGCAAGCAGGTGCAGCTGCAGGAAAGCCAGCGCCAGCTCAAGCTGACCATCGACACGATGCAGGACGGCTTCATCCGCGGCCGCAACGACGACGCCACCGACCGGGTCAACAACGCCCTGGTGCGCATGCTGGGCTACGCCTCGCGCCTGGAGATGCTGGGCCGTCCGACCAAGGACTTCTATGCCCGGCGCGAGGACTGGGAGACCCTCGTGCGCGAGGTCATGGCCCGGGGCTTCGTGCGCGGCATGCGCTGCCAGGCGCAGCGCAAGGACGGCAGCACCTTCTGGGCCGACATCTCGGCCCACCCCGCGCGTGACGCCGAGGGGCGCATCAGCGGTGTGGAAGGGGTGGTGCGCGACATCTCCGCCCAGATGGCCGCGGAGCAGGCGCTGCAGCTGGCGCGTGACGAGGCCCGCGCGGCTTCCGAGGCCAAGGGCGTGTTCCTGGCCAATATGAGCCACGAGATCCGCACGCCGATGAACGCCGTCATCGGCCTGACCGAACTCACCCTGCGCACCGAGCTCACAGCCCAGCAGCGCGGCTACCTCGGCAAGGCCCGCGCCGCCGCCGGTGCCTTGCTGGAGATGCTCAACGACCTGCTGGACCTGACCAAGATCGAGTCCGGCCGGCTCGATCTGGAGTCCATCGTCTTCGACCTGTCCGATGTGCTGGACGGTGCCGTGCTGATGGTGGCCGCTCCCGTCGAGGAGAAAGGCCTGGCGCTGCGCATCGAGCGCGGTGACGGCGTGCCCTCGCGGCTGGTGGGCGACCCGCTGCGGGTGCGTCAGGTCCTGATCAACCTGATCAGCAACTCCTGCAAGTTCAGCGAACGCGGGCAGATCGTGGTGCGTGCCGAGCGGCTGCCCGACCCTCCGGCGCCCGGATCCTGGCTGCGCTTCACGGTCACCGACCCGGGCATCGGCATGAGCCCGCCGCAGCTCGAGCGGCTGTTCCAGCCCTTCGTGCAGGCCGACGGGTCCACCACGCGCCGCTTCGGCGGCACCGGGCTCGGGCTGGCCATCTCGCAGCAGCTGGTGCGGCTGATGGGCGGGGACATCCGCGCGAGCAGCCGCCTCGGTGAAGGCAGCACCTTCACCGTCGACCTGCCGCTGCCCGATGCAGGCGAGGGTGGCGTGGGCGCCGACGGTGCATCCGGCCCCCTGCAAGCCGTCCGCGAGGTGACGGCCCGAGACCTGAGCCGCCTGCGCGGTGCGCGGGTGCTGCTGGTGGAGGACAACGCCATCAACCGCCATGTCGCCCGCGAGCTGCTCCACCAGGCGGGGCTGCTGGTGGACGTGGCCGAGGACGGTGCCCAGGCGCTGCAGCGCCTGGGCGAGGCGCCCACCCCCTATGACTGCGTGCTCATGGACCTGCAGATGCCGGGCATGGACGGCTACACCGCCACCCGCCGCCTGCGGGAGAACCCGCGCTGGGCCGCGCTGCCGGTGCTGGCCGTGACGGCCAGCGTGACGGCCCAGGACCGCCAGCGTGTCCTGGAGGCCGGCATGAACGGCCACATCGCCAAGCCCGTGCTCCCGGCGGATCTGTACTCTGCGCTGGTACGGTGGATAAGGCCGCAGCAGCAGGACAGTGACCCGCCCGCCCCGGCGCCGCAGGCTGCCGGCCTGACCTCTGCCGCTGGCGGGCCCCCTGTGCAGGGCGAGCTGCCCGCCGCGCTGCCGGGCCTGGACCTGGACAAGGCGCTGGCCAGCACCGGGGGCCGGCCGGCGCTGCTGCGCCGCCTGCTCGTCGACTTCCTGCGCGACCACGAGGGCGATGCGCAGCGCGTGGCCCAGGCCCTGGATTCAGGCCGAACGGAGGACGCCCGCCGCGTGGCGCACACGCTGCGCAGCGTGGCCGGGTCGCTCGGTGCGCGCTCGCTGCAGGAGGCCGCCGCGGCCCTGGATCTCGCGCTGCGGCAGGACGGTGGCGTGCGCGATGAGGTCGCACTGCGGACCCAGGGCGCGGCGCTGGCTGATGCGCTCGAGGAAGTGATGCAGGGCTTGCGCAGCGCAACCGTCGCCGTGGCCGCGGCTGAGCCTGCAGCACCGCTGGAGATCAGCCGCCGCCTGGACGAGATCGAGGCCCTGCTGCGCGAGATGGACCCCGAGGCCGTGAGTCGCGTCGAGGCGCTGCTGGCGGCCATGCCCTCCGCCCCGCCCGCCGCCTGGCAACTGGCGGTGGACTCCGCCGCCTTCGACTTCGAGGCGGCGCGGTCCACGCTGGCCAGCCTGCGGCACCAGCTGATGTCAGAGGCCCCATGAACCTTCCTGATCCGGCATCCGTCGCCCGCCCCCGCGTGCTCATCGTGGACGACGAGCGTTTCAACCTGAACACGCTGAACGCCCTGCTCAAGGACGAGTGCAAGATCATGGTGGCCACCCACGGCGAGCAGGCGCTCAAGGCCGCCGCCACCGGCCGCCCCGACCTGATCCTGCTGGACGTCACCATGCCGGGCATCGGCGGCTTCGAGGTCTGCCGACGGCTGAAGGAAGACCCCTTGACGCGCAGCGTCCCGGTCATCTTCATCACCGGACTGTCCGAGGCCGAGCAGGAGACGCGCGGCCTGGAGCTGGGCGCCGCCGACTACATCACCAAGCCCTTCAACCTCGCCGTCGTCAGGGCCCGCGTGCGCACGCAGCTGCGCCTGAAGCAGCAGAGCGACCAGCTCGAGCGGCTGGCCTTCAGCGACGGGCTGACCGGCATTGCCAACCGCCGCGCCTTCGACCAGCAGTTCGAGCGCGAGTGGCAGCGGGCCCTGCGCACCGGGGCCTGGCTGTCGCTGCTGCTGATGGATGTGGACCACTTCAAGGCCTACAACGACCTGCACGGCCACGCCCGCGGTGACGAGTGCCTGCGCGCGGTGGCGCAGTCGCTGGCCACGCGGGTGCAGCGCCCGGGCGACCTGGTGGCGCGCTACGGCGGCGAGGAGTTCGTCGTGCTCCTGCCCGACACCCCGCCCGAGGGCGCCGCGGCGCTGGGGGCCTCGCTGCTGGCGGCAGTGGACGCCGCAGGCCTGGCCCACGGGGCCTCGCCGGTGGGCCTCGCGGTCACGATGAGCGTGGGCGCCGCCAGTGCCGTGCCGGCCCGCTCGGCCGACCGTACGGCCCTGGTGGTGGCGGCCGATGCGCAGCTGTACCGCGCCAAGGCCGAGGGGCGCCACCGGGTGTGCGCGGAGCCGGCAGTGGACGGGGCGCCGGCCCCTGCCCCGGCCCCGAGCACCGCCTTGCCCAGCGCGGGGTTCGACAAGTAGGAGGCCGCACCATGCATGACACCATCCGTCGCGCGGCCCTGGACGGCCGCTTCCTGGCCGGCACCTGGCTGAGCCTGGGTCATGCCGACGCCGCCGAGATGGCAGCGCTGGCCGGCTTCGACTGGCTGCTGTTCGACCACGAACACGGCGCCAGCGATTGGCGCGACTTGCAGCACCAGTTGCAGGCGGCTGCCGCCGGTGGCCGCGCTGCGGCGGTTTTGCGTGTGGGCGCGATCGACGCCGTGGTCTTCAAGCGTGCGCTCGATCTCGGCGTCCACGGGTTGATGGTGCCCGACGTTCGCGACGCGCAAGCTGCGCAACAACTGGTCGACCTGGCCCGCGTGCCGCCGCTGGGCCGGCGCGGCGCCGCCACCTCCACGCGCAACAGCGCCTACGGCCGCGATTACGCGCAGTACGTGGCCACCATCAACGAGCGGCTGTGGCTGATGGCGCAGATCGAGTCGGGCGAAGGCCTGGCACAGGCCGAGGCGATTGCGGCCGTCGACGGCATCGACGTGCTGTTCGTCGGGCCCACCGACCTGGGCATCGCGCTGGGCCTGGGGGCTGGGACGCCGTCCGACCCGGCGTTTCGCGACGTGCTGGCGCGTGTGGCACAAGCTGCTGCGGCGCATGGCAAGGCAGCCGGCGTGCTGGCGCGCGACGCTGCGCAGGCGCGCGACTATCGGTCGCTGGGCTACAGCGTCATCGCCATGGGCTCGGATCGCGGCCTGCTGGCACAGGGCATGCGCCAGTGCGCACGCCAGTTGCGCGAACTGGCGACATGAGCGTGGCGGGCTACAGCACCGAACTGCTCGCCGTCGATCTAGGCACGCAAAGCCTGCGTCTTGCCGCCTACGACGATGGCGTCCGCAGGCGCTGGGCCTGGTCGGCACCGGTGGATTCGCACATCGAAGGCGATGTGTTCGAGCAGTCGCCTGAGCAGTGGGAATCGCTGCTGTTGCAGGGCCTGGGCGAGGCGCAGCGTGCGGGCGTGCGGCCTGTGGCGCTGGCCGTCGCGGGCACGCTGGGGGGCTATGTGGCGCTGGGTGCCGACGGCCGGGCGCTGGGCGCAGCCACCATGTACCCCGACCGGCGTGCGACAGGCCAGGTGCGCCGCGTGGCAGCGGCGCTGCACGCCGCGGGCAACGACCATGGCCTGCGCGTACACGCCGCGGACCCGCTGCCGCAATGGCTGGACTTCGCCGAGCGCTCGCCCGAGTTGGCCAGCCGCACTCGCCACTTCCTGGACTCCACCGGCTGGCTGAACCACCTGCTTTGCGGGGAGGCCAGCCTCAACGTCTTCACCGGGCTTCGGCTGTACGACGCCGCACTGCGCCAGGCCTTGAGTGCCAATGACGCGCCTTTCGGGCGCATCGTCGAGGTGGGCCAGGACATCGGCGAGCTGCGGCCTGCGCTGGCCGCGCGCTTCGGCTTTGGCCGCGTGTGCGTGATCGCCGCCGCTTTCGACAGCAAGAGCGCCTACCTTGGCGCAGGCCTGTCAGCCCATGGCGAGGCGGCCGACATCTCCGGCACCGTCAGCTCGATGGGGGTGCTGTGGCCGGGGCCGATCGACGACCCGGCGCGGCGCGTCTACAGCGTGCCCTTCGCAGGCCAGCACCTGGTGCGCGGGTCGACAGCGGCTGCCGGCAGCTCGCTGGAGTGGGTGTGCCGCAGCCTGTTGCGCGAAGACCCGGCGGCGCTGGAGCGGCAGGCTGCCCAGGCACCGCCTGGCGCCAACGGCCTGACTCTCCTGCCTTACCTGTCAGGCGAGCGCACGCCGCTTTGGAACCCCTGGGCGAGCGGTGCCATGCTCGGGCTGCGCCTGGACAGCAACCCCGCCGATCTGGCGCGTGCCGTCTTTGAGGGCTTGGCCTTCTCGGTCGGCCACATCGCTGAGGTGATGCGCGAGCACGGCGTCGAGCTGCGCAGCGTGCGTCTGGCCGGCGGTTTGGCACGCAGCGCCCTTCTGGCACAGATCAAGGCCGACGTGCTGGGCGTGCCGGTGGCACCCTTGGCTGACCATGAACTCACCTCACAGGGCCTGGCCGCCATCCTGTCCGTAGCCACCGGACAGGCGGCTGACCTGGTCGAAGCGAGCCGGCGCTTCACGGCTGTGGAGCGCTGGATCGAGCCACAAGAGCGCACACGTGCAGCCCATCTCGCGGCTTACGAGCGATACCGGGCCGCGTCGGCAGCGCTGGAGCCCCTCTTCGCCAGTGCTGCCGACCGCCCTGGCGGCTGAGGTTCAGGCCGCGCGAAGGCCAGCCTGCGGAAAGTCCGGGGATCGCCGCCGGCCTCACCCGCCGTAGGATGGCCTCCTCGTTGTTGAGGAGGCCTGCTCATGACTGCTCCCCATCTGAACCGCCGCAGCTGGACCTTGAAGATGACCACGGCGGGTGCCGCCCTCACGACTTGCATCGCCACCGCCAGCCTGCTGCTGGCGCCTGCGGCCCACGCCCAGCCCAGGAAGGACACCTTGGTGCTGGCCATGACGTTGGAGCCGCCGGGCCTGGACCCGACGGCAGGCGCGGCCTCGGCGATTGCCGAGATCACGCTCTACAACCTCTACGAGACCCTCACCAAGGTCAACAGCGACAGCAAGATCACCGGCTTGCTGGCCGAGAGCTGGACGACCTCGCCTGACCTGAAGACCTGGACCTTCCAGCTGCGCAAGGGCGCGAAGTTCCACAACGGCGAGGCCTTCACTTCGGCCCACGTGAAGTTCTCCTTCGAGCGCGCCACCACCAAGGAGAGCACCAACAAGGACAAGGCGGTGTTCGCCAACATCGAGCGCATCGACACGCCCGATGCGCACACCGTGGTGCTGAACCTGAAGAACGGCAACCCCGACCTGCTGTTCCAGCTCGGCCAGGCCACGGCCATCCTCGTGGACCCCAAGAGCGCGGCGACCAACGCCACGCAACCCGTGGGTACGGGCCCCTACCGTCTTGAGGCCTGGAGCCGCGGCTCCAGCGTCACGCTCTCGCGCTGGGACGGCTACCGCAACGCCAAGGACGTGAAGCTGCGTCGCGTGACCATGCGCTTCATCAGTGACCCCGCGGCGCAGGTGGCGGCACTGCTGTCGGGCGACGTGGACGTGTTCCCGCGTGTGTCGGCGGCCAAGAGCCTGAAGGCCTTTCAGGACAGCAAGAAGTACCAGGTGCTGATCGGCGGCTCGCGCGCGAAGACCATCCTGGCCATGAACAACAAGCGCAAGCCGCTGGACGACGTGCGGGTGCGCCGCGCCCTCTACGCCGCCATCGACCGCAAGGCGGTGATCGAGGGTGCGGCCGACGGCTTTGGTACGCCCATCGGCAGCTACTACGTGCCGGGCGCGCCGGGCTACATCGACACCACCGACTTGAACCCCTTTGACCAGGCCAAGGCCCGCGCGCTGCTGCACCAGGCCGGCATCACCCCGCCGCTGGAGCTGACCATGAAGCTGCCGCCCACGCCCTACGCGCGCCAGGGGGGCGAGGTGATCGCCGCACAGCTGGCCAAGGTGGGCATCAACGTCAAGATCGAGAACGTGGAGTGGGCGCAGTGGCTGTCGGGGGTCTACGGCCAGAAGGCCTACGACCTGACGGTGATCGCCCACGTGGAGCCGCTGGACTTCGGCAACTTCGCGCGGCCCAACTACTACTGGGGCTACGAGTCGGCCGAGTTCAACGCCCTGTGGGACAGGATCAAGGCCACCATCAAGCCCGAGGAGCGCAACAAGCTCATGGCCGAGGCGCAGAAGCTGGTGGCCCGCGAAGCGGTGGCCGCTTACCTGTACCAGCCGACCTGGATCACCGTGGCCAACGCGCGGGTGAAGGGGCTGTGGAAGGACATGCCGCTGTTCGCCAACGATGTGTCCGCGATGAGCTGGCAGTAAGGGCGGCAGCCTCCGCCGCGAGGCTTCTCAGCGCTCGCCCGCCTTGGTCGGCGGCTGCGGCGGCAGGCCGTCCAGGTGCTCGGCGTCAGCCCAGCGCTGGATCTCCAGCGTGCCGGCCTTCCAGCGCAGGCGGTTCACGCCCGTGTTGGGGATGTCGCAGGTGCGCAGGCCGTCCAGCGGCAGCCCGTTCGCCGTGCGCCACAGCATGTCCAGCACGCCCCCGTGCGTCACCACCGCCAGCGTGCGGCCGGCGTGGGCCTCGGCCAGCTCGCGCACGGCCTGCAGCACGCGGGCATGGAACTGCCGCAGGCTCTCGCCGCCGGGCAGGGTGAAGTCGGCGCGGTGCTCGAGCCAGAGTTCCCACAGGTCGGGGTGCCGGGTCCTGATCGTCGGCACGTCCAGCCCTTCGAGGATGCCGAAGGACTGCTCGCGCAGCCCGGCATGCAGCACGGGCTGCACCCGCCAGGCGGCCGCCAGCGGTGCGGCGGTCTGGCGCGCGCGCTCCAGGTCGCTGCAGGCCAGCAGGTCGGCGCGCTCGGCGGCCAGGCGGTCGCGCAGGCGCGAGGCCTGGGTGTGACCCGTCGCGTTGAGCGGCACGTCGATCTGCCCCTGGAAGCGCTGCTGGCGGTTCCAGTCGGTCTCGCCGTGGCGGATGAAGACGAAGTCGGTCATGGGCTGATTGTCACGCTCAGGGGAATCACGCCTTGACCCCGCTGCCGGGGGGCGTTGCAATGCGGCGCCGCATCCGGCGGCCCAACGCGCCATGGCCTTGATCTCCAGACTCCATGAAGGCTCGCTGCTCCAGGGCTTGGACCCTGAAGAGCGCGAAGTCCTGCGCGCTCGCCTGCACGAATCCAACCTGACCATCGCCAAGGCGCTGACGGCGCCGATGCTGCTGTTTGCCGTGCTGCTGGTCTGGATCGACTTCAAGCGCTGGTCGGCCGGCCTGTTGGGCACATCGCCCCTGTACGTGGCGCTGGCGCTGTCCCACCTGGTCTATGGCGTGGGCGCGCTGATCGCGCTGGCGCTGTGGGGCCACCGCCACCTCGGCCGCCATTTGCAGGACCGCGCGCTTCAGGTGCACATCGTCGTGCTGACCGGTGGCCTGCTGATCATGGCCGCGCTGGGCATCCTGGAGCGTGGCGGGCTGGTCATGCTGGCCGTGGCCTTGATGGTCGGCAACCTCATCTACCAGGTGCCCCTGAAGCCCCGCCTTGCATTCAACGTGCTGGCCTTCGGCGGCTGCGGCGTGCTGATCCTGACGCTGCCGAATGAGTCGGGCGACATCGCCACCCTGGTGCGCGCCACGGAGCTGGTCGCGCTGACCATCGTGTCGACCGTGGTGGGCAGCCTGCACAACCGGCAGCGGCTGGCCTCGATGCTGGCCGAGCACCGGCTCAGGCAGCTGGCCATGCTCGATGCCCTCACCGGTGTGGCCAGCCGTCGACGTCTGGACGATGTGCTGCGCCAGGAGCTGGCGGCCGTGCCGCGCGGCAGAAGCCTGTCGGTGGTGATGCTGGACGTGGACCGCTTCAAGTCGGTGAACGACCGCTTCGGCCACGACACGGGCGACGAGGTTCTGCGGGCGGTGGCGCGCGTGCTGCAGCAGGCGGCGCGGCTGCCCGACGTCATTGGCCGCTGGGGCGGCGAGGAGTTCATGGTCGTGTGCACCGACACGCCGGCCGACGGGGCCCTGGTGCTGGCCGAACGTCTGGCCCAGGCGCTGCGTGAGACTTCGCTGCCCGTGGTGGGCCGGGTGACGGCGAGCTTCGGTGTGGCGCAGGCCAATGCGGGCGAGAGCCCGCGCGAGCTGGTCGAACGTGCCGACCGTGCGCTGTACCAGGCCAAGGAGGCGGGGCGCGACCGTGTGGTCGTCGCGTCGGCCGGCCGCGAGGCCCCCGGCGCCTGGCGCCGCGCCGCGGCGGCGCCCGCCGCTCAGGCGTAGTAGGCCCAGGCCATCCGCGCCGCGATCGCGTACAGCGAGACGGCGAACACCCGGCGCAGCACCACCACCGGCAGCCGGTGCGCCAGCCGCGCGCCCATCGGCGCGGTGAACACGCTGGCGGCGACCACCGCGCCCATGGCCGGCAGCAGCACGAAGCCCAGCGCGCCGGCCGGCAGAGCGGGCACCGACCATCCGCCGGCCACATAGCCCACGCTGCCCACCACCGCCACCGGCACGCCGATGGCCGCCGCGGTGCCGATGGCCGTGCGCACGGGCACGCCGCTGCGCATCATGAAGGGCATGGACAGGAAGGTGCCGCCGGCCGAGACCAGGCCGCTGACCACCCCGATGGCCAGGCCCGCCGCCCACCGGCCTGCGGTGCCCAGCACGAGCTGCCTGGCCCCGGCAGGCCGGCCGATCCAGATCTGCGTGGCGGCGATGAACACGATCACCGCGAAGGCCAGCGCCAGCACCCGCTGCGGCAACCAGCCCGAGGCGAAGGTGGAGGCCAGCGCACCCAAGGCCATCGCCGGCGCGAGGTTGCGCACCCAGGTCCAGTCGACCGAGCCCAGGCGGTGGTGCTCGCGCACGCTGGCCGTGGAGGTGAACATCACCGAGGCCATCGCCGTGCCCAAGGCCAGGTGCAGGGTGTGCTCGGACGAGAGCTGCTGCGCGGTGAACAGCGCCGCCAGCAGCGGCACCAGCGTCATGCCCCCGCCGATGCCCAGCAGCCCCGCGAGAAAGCCGATCACCGCGCCGCAGGCGGCGTAGGCGAGCAGCCAGGGCGCTGCGGCCGCCAGCTCAGCGGCCAATGCGTGCCCCGACGGGTGCTGACACGGCGGGCTCGGGGCCCGGCGCATCACTGGCGCCGATCACCCCGCCGCCCAGGCACACCTCGCCGTCGTACAGCACCGCAGACTGACCCGGCGTCACGGCCCACTGCGGCCCATCGAAGGCCAGCGCGAAGCCCTGCGCCTCAGGGGTGAAGGTGCAGGCAGAGTCGGCCTGGCGGTAACGCGTCTTGGCGGCCAGTGGCCCGCTGTCCGGGGCGTGGCCCGCGACCCAGGACACATCCTGCGCGCGCAGCGACGTGGACAGCAGTGCCGGGTGGTCGTGGCCCTGCACGGCGATGAGCCGGTTGCGCGGCAGGTCCTTGGCGGCCACGTACCAGGGCGCGTGCTCGCCGCCGCCGGACTTCACGCCGCCGATGCCCAGGCCCTGGCGCTGGCCCAGGGTGTAGAAGCTCAGGCCCACGTGGCGGCCCAGCGTGTGCCCGTGCTCATCGACGATGGGGCCGGGCTCGTGGCTGAGGTAGCGGTTGAGGAACTCGCGGAACGGCCGCTCGCCGATGAAGCAGATGCCGGTGGAGTCCTTCTTGCGCGCATTGGGCAGGCCGATCTCCAGCGCCAGGCGCCGCACCTCGGTCTTACGCAGCTCGCCCACCGGAAACAGCGTGCGCGCCAGCTGCACCTGGGTCAGTCGGTGCAGGAAGTAGCTCTGGTCCTTCGACCCGTCCAGCCCTTTCAGCAGCTGGTAAGTGCCGTCGCCCGCCTGCCGCACGCGCGCGTAGTGGCCGGTGGCGATGTGCTCGGCGCCCAGGCGCAGGGCGTGGTCGAGGAAGGCCTTGAACTTGATCTCCGCGTTGCACAGCACATCGGGGTTGGGCGTGCGGCCGGCGCGGTACTCGCGCAGGAACTCGGCGAAGACGCGGTCCTTGTACTCGGCGGCGAAGTTGACGTGCTCGATCTCGATGCCGATCACGTCGGCTACGGCGGCAGCGTCGACGAAGTCGACATTGGCCGAGCAGTAGCCGGTGTCGTCGTCGTCCTCCCAGTTCTTCATGAACAGGCCCACGACCTCGTGGCCCTGCTGCTTGAGCAGCCAGGCGCTGACGGCCGAGTCCACGCCGCCGGACAGGCCGACGACGACGCGCCCCTGCCCGCGCGGGCCCGACCGCGAAGTCACGTGTTCGCGGGGCCTCAGGCGTCTGCCACCGGCGTGCGGCCGGTCAGCACATCGGTGGCGGCAAACAGCGCCGGCAGGCCGCCGGTGTGCAGGAACAGCACGCGCTCGCCCGCCTTGAAGCGGCCCTCGCGCACCATGCCGATCAGCCCGGCCATGGCCTTGCCGGTGTAGGTGGGGTCCAGCGGCACGGCCTCGAGCTGCGCGAGCATCTGCACCGCCTCGACCATGCGCCGGTTGGGCAGCGAGTACTTGGGCTGCCAGTAGCCGCCCACCGTGTGCACCGCCTCGCGCGGCAGCGGCGTGCGGATGCCCAGCAGCTCGCAGGTGGCCAGGGCCTCGCGGTAGACCAGCGGCTCCTGCTGCTCGGGGTCGCGGCTCACGCCCACGCCGATCACCGGCATCCGGGCGTTCAGCCCGTGCAAGCCGGCCACCAGACCGGCGTGCGTGCCCGAGCTGCCCGAGCCCACTACGAGGTGGTCGAAGTGCACGCCCATGTCGAAGCTCTGCGCCAGGATCTCCTGCGCGCAGGCCACATAGCCCAGCGCGCCCAGGGCGTTGGAGCCGCCGCCGGGGATGATGTAGCCCTTGCGGCCGGCGGCCTGCAAGGCCTGCGCCGTGCGCTGCATCGCGGCCATCATGTCGCTGCCGCCGGGCAGGACCTCGAAGGACTCCACGCCCATGAGCTGGAACATGAAGTGGTTGCCGTTGCCCGCGGGGTCGAAGCTGCCCGGTACCCGCTCTTCCAGCAGCATGCGGCACTTCAGGCCCTCGCGCGCGGCAGCGGCCAGGGTGAGGCGGCAATGGTTGGACTGCACCGCGCCGCAGGTGATCAGCGTGTCGGCGCCCTGGGCCAGCGCGTCGGCCACCAGGAACTCCAGCTTGCGCGTCTTGTTGCCGCCGGGGAACAGGCCCAGCTGGTCGTCGCGCTTGATCCAGATCTCCGGCCCGCCTGGACCGGCGATTGCGCGGCTCAGGTTGGGCAGCGGCTCGATCGGGGTGTGGCCGTGGGTATAGCGGCGGCGGGCGAAGCGCGAGAGGTCCATGGGCGGGGGCCGGCGCCAGGCCGGGCTCTGGGAAAGCCCCGGATGGTAGCTGCCGGGGCCCCGTCCGAGTCGGTCAGAACGTCGTCCAGTCGTCGTCGTCCGGCGGCGCGGAGCGGGCCGATGCAGCCGGCTGCGAGGGCGGCGGCAGCGCGCGACCCCCTGCGGCGGCGGCGGGCCCTGCAGCGCCGGGCTTGGTCAGTGCAGGGCGCGC
>Ga0315902_10003383_pt1 | contig 23964 bp, 24 predicted proteins | sample LakEriMetagenome_9_FD_203523 | JGI IMG/M metagenome (GOLD analysis project Ga0315902, IMG submission 203523) | Freshwater fungal communities from buoy surface, Lake Erie, Ohio, United States - Buoy 12 MA117 | ecosystem: Environmental > Aquatic > Freshwater > Lake > Lake biofilm | place: USA... | reverse complement strand
ACAAAAATCATTTATTTGATTTGAATGAAAATGAACCGCAGTATTGGGGAAATTACTTTGATGTGAAGCAGTAGTTTTGCGCCTATACCGTGTTATGGCATCGTTTTAATGTGCCATAACGTCCGATGATAAACAATCGTTTTAATGTTGTTTATCATTTGTTATAAGTATGTAAAACAAAAATTATACAATATGAAAAAAGAAGTGAAAATAGAAGATTTTGTTAGCAAAGAAGAACTTGATGCTATGACAGAAAAAGAACGTGAAATTTACGAAAAGGTGTTTTTAATGAATAAACAAAATCTGCAAGGATTGACGAATGTACTTGATGTGATAAATGGAGTAAAAGACAAATTAGAAAATAAATAATTTTTGTTTTATTGCTTATAACGGTTGCAAATAAAACATCGTTTTAATGTGTTTTATTTGTTGTTATGTTTTAGTTAAAAATATTATATTATGGATAAAAAAGAAATTAGTAAAATATGTGAAGCTGAATTTGAAGTGTTTTCAACAGCTATTAGTAAAATGGGATTTGACCCACAAGTATTTTCTTTTATGATATTGTTTGATAAAAAAGCATTGAGTAGAAAAAAATTATTAGATAAGTTTAGTAATTTAACAGAAGAAGAAAAAATAGCTGTTGAAAATAGAATAAAGTTGTTTAGTTAATATTTTTAATTAAACATAACGTCTGATGATAAACAATCGTTTTAATGTTGTTTATCATTTGTTATAAGTAGTATTTTAACATTTATTTTATGGAAATATATCATAATGTCTTAAACTTAAAAAGATTAAAATCAATTTTGGATAATGGTTTTATTTTGAAGGATAATAGAATAATTGAACCCTGTGTTTATATGACTAGGGATTATTATTATTTAATGGATAGAGGTATAAGAATGGTTTTTGAATATGATAAATTGAAACACAATTATAAAGTAAAACCATTTTGTTTAAAAGGATGGAATTTATTAAATAATATTAAATTTATTCCTAAAAATGATGAAATGGAAGAACGTGTGTTAAATGATGTTGATGTTATGAAATGTTGTATTAGAATTGATATTGATAAGAATAAATTTAATGAAATTGATTTTAACCATCCATTGATAAACCACACACTTGATTTTAAGAAAAAGATAATAAAATAAATGTGTTAAGAAATATTACTTATAACTATAATATATACGCAATGGCATCTAAATAGTTAACTATCAACTTCTGGTAAGCAGACACTATAAGGTTTCAAACTCCAAAATAAATAATAGTAAAACATATAGCCCATCACCTCCTTATGAACTTAATCGACCCCCAAAAACCCACTTGTCGAGTGGTGCATTGTCAAAAAGATGATTATGATGTTTATATCGGTCGACCCTCTAAATGGGGTAACCCCTTTTCGCACATCCAAGATAAAAAAACCCGAGCTGAATTTCTAGTAAACTCTCGAAAGGAGGCAGTGGATGCCTATGAACAATGGATTTTACATGGGGGTGGGCAGCATTTACTCCAAGACTTAAAGGATTTACAAGGTAAAATTCTAGGCTGTTGGTGTGTCCCCAAAAGTTGCCATGGGGAAATTTTGGTTAAATTGGTTAATAACTTACCTAATCAAAACCTTTAATGTGTATCTGTATATAAGATAGAAAAAATGTCATTTCTAAAAATAACTATATGATTCAAGAATTATTTACCGAAAAGTACCGTCCTAAGAATCTCGACCAACTCATTCTACCCACACGTATCCGCAAGGCATTTGGTGAGGGTGAATTGCATCAAAACTTTTTACTCTACGGTTCGCCTGGGTTAGGTAAAACAAGTTCTGCTAAAGTGCTTGCTGCCAATTACCCGACTCTGTATATTAATGTGTCCGATGAGAGTTCGGTGGATGTTATCCGAGAAAAAATCACTAATTGGTGCTCAACCATTTCTTTGATGGATGGGGCGGAAAAATACAAAGTGGTTATTTTGGATGAGATTGATGGTGCTTCTGACCAGTTCAACAAGGCATTGAGGGCTACGATTGAAAAATTCGCCCACACCGCTCGGTTCGTTGCTACTTGTAACTATATTAACAAAGTCCCCGAGCCCGTCCAATCTCGTTTTAACTGCATCTCTTTCGATTTTATTTCTATCGAAGAGGAAAAGGAAGTGATGGTAGAGTTTATTAAAAGAACGTGGTCTATTCTAAAGGCGGCTGAAATTAAAATAGAAAAAGAGGCGGTGATTGAATTTGTTAAAAGGAACTTCCCCGATATGCGAACCATCCTTAATAAAGTTCAGAGTTTTGTAATTCAAGGCGTGACCGAAATTAAGGTGGAAGATATTAAAAAACTAAACTATTCATTTGCCGACATTTTTCAGAAGGTGTGTGGGGATAAAATCGACCCGACCGAAACCTATCAATTTCTAATGGTGAATTATGGCTCTAAGGTAGATGATGTATTGGCGGCTCTAGGCTCAGAGTTGCCCGAATATATTAGGGAAAACCATCCGAAATTTATCGCCAAAATTCCTCAAATTGTCATTAAGGCTGCTCATTATCAGTCACAGAGGACTCAAGTGATTGACCCAGCAATTTCTATGTTGGCTGCGGTGTATGAATGTCAAATGATTTTGTCTAATTAAAAAAGCTCATGAAGAAGTTTAATTTATTCGGGGAGGAAATCATAAGTAATGAGAGGTCTCCAAACGACCAAAAATATACGATGAAGATAGATGCCCCTATCTACGAACCCAAAAACGAACAACCCGATATATTTGATTTGTATCAAGATGATAAAACCAAAGCCTTAATTTATGATATAAATCAGTCCAATGTCACCCCCTCCGAAAAAAAATTCCTACTCAAAGCGGCACAAAGACACACTGTGTTTCATTACGAGAAAATAGCGGACTACTATGCTCACGCCACGCCCGAAATGCAAAGCTTGATGGAAAAAAGTGCCTTAGTCATTATTGATTTTAATGAGGCTATAGAATTGGGTTATGTAAAATTGTGTGAAGATATCAAAAAACAATACTTGGAAGATTATGAAGATTGACCATTCGGAAAATAAGGACTTTGCTGTTTTTATCCTTACGCACGGCAGACCCGATAATGTTTGGACTAAAAAAACTCTTGATAAGTGTGGGTATAAGGGCTTGTTGTATTTCGTCTTAGATGATGAAGACAAAACACTACCTCAGTATCAAAAAAATTTCGGGAAAGAAAATATCATTGTTTTTAACAAAAAGGAAATGGCAGACTCCGTGGATGAGGGTAATAATTTTGATGAGAGGAGAACCATAACCCACGCCCGAAATGCTTGTTTTAAAATCGCCGAAAAATTAGGCATAACTTATTTTCTACAACTAGATGATGATTACTATGAATTTATTTATAAATTCCTAGGGATTAAGGGGGCGAAAATGCCTAAAGATATTGACAAACTGTTTGACACGGTTATTTCTTTCTATAAAAAAACAAATTGCCTAAGCATAGCTTTCGCCCAAACGGGCGACTTCATTGGCGGGATAGATAACGGTAAGGGTACTTATCGATTCAGTAAGCGGAAGTGTATGAATAGCTTTTTTTGTAGTACGGAAAGACCTTTCCAATTTATCGGGGCAATGAATGAAGATGTGAACACGTACACTACTTTAGCCCATAGGGGCGAGTTATTCTTGACGATACCCGTATTTGCCATCAATCAAAAAGATAGCCAAACCCAAAAGGGTGGGATTACGGATATGTATTTAAAATATGGGACATATTGCAAAGCCTTCACAACAACTATGATGCACCCAAGTGGGGTTAAAGTTTCCATGATGCGAGCTAATAACCCAAGGTTACATCACTCCATTTCTTGGAATAATACCACCCCCATGATAATCAGCAAAAAATATCAAAAAACAAACTAATTTTTTATCAAACTTGCTAATAATTATTTATGAAAGACAAAATTTTGAAATGGGCACAAGATAGGGATTTACTAAAGCCCGAAAATAAACAGAAACAATTCATCAAGCTAATTGAAGAAGTGGGTGAGTTGGCACAAGGAATCGCCAAGAATGACCTCGAGCAGATTGTGGATAGTATTGGGGATGTCCAAGTGGTTTTGATTATATTATCTGCCCTATACGAGTTGGATAGTGAGGAGTGTTTACAAAAAGCCTACGAGGTGATTAAAAATAGAACTGGGCAGACTATAGACGGAATATTTATCAAAAACGAATAAATAATACAATATGAATCTGATATTTGACGGGCATCACTTTTTTTACAAAACCCTTTTTGCGTTTGGGGGGCAATCTAAATCCAAAAAGTTGCTCCAATCTAAAAAGGAACAAGAAATGTTTGTTCGCAAAGTGGCAACCGATGTTTCTCATGCCATTAGACATTTCGAACACCCCGATAAAGTAGTATTTACCTTAGATTCTCGGAGTTGGCGCAAAGAAATTCCGATGGGTTCGGGTGAAGTGGAATACAAAGGTGACCGTGTTAGGGATGAGGGGGTGCATTGGGATAACTTTTATCATTCTATTGAGGAGTTTGCTCAAATCATTCAAGAAAAAGGCTTCATTGTTTCTAAAGAAAAGGGGGCGGAGTGTGATGACTTGCTGTATCTTTGGTCAGAGCAATTTCTTCAAGATGGGGAAGATAGTGTTATCATCACGGGAGATGGGGATATGAAACAATGTGCCCAATACAACCATAAAAATTTTGTCGTGGTGTTTAACCCGAACTCCAAATCCAAAAAGTTAATCACACCTCAAGGATTTGGAGAATGGATTGCTTCCGCATCCTCTCACTTCGACCTTTTTGATGCCAATACTTTTATCAACACGAACAAAGATATCATCGTAAGTTTAATGTCCAAGATAGAGGTGGAGGAATTGAACACCCATAAATTTTTATTGGAAAAAATTATTTTGGGCGATGGTGGGGATTCGATACCCTCTATTTGGACTTGGAAAAAGGGCGAAAAAAAATATAGAGTGACCCAATCTAAAGCGGAAATGATATACGCCGACCTACCCTTGGGGATGCCGATTGGGGATTTACCTCTTTGTACGGGAACTATTGCCTTAGGTATTGAAAAATACTGCAAACAAACGGCGGACGTGCCCTTATTGGAGGAACACATCAAAAGAAATTTGCAATTGATATATTTGGATAAATCGGTCATTCCCGAAACCATACAACGGGATTTTCGAGCAACGTATCGAATTTTTGGAAGCCAACGTTTAAAAATAACTAAGTATGACCTCCAAACGTTATTGAGTGGTAGCAAATATTTATCCGAGCCCAAATCTTTTAGTTCGGATTTTTTCTCTAACTTTGAATAAAGACATCATATGGCAGATTTATTTGATTTTATCAATGACATGATTTCCAAACCCTCGGAATTCAAATCCGTAAGTCCTCACGAACGAGGGAAGCATTTTTTTATGGTCAATCGCTTGTGTAGTATCCGCTACCCTATTCAAGCCGCATACATGAATCATTTAAAAATCAACCCATCGGAGGCGGTAACTTTTTGGCAATCCCTATTATCCTCTAAGTATAGCCAGACACCGAAATGGATGTATGTGAAAACCAAAAAGGAGAAAGACAAGAAAAAAGCCGTCCAACCCGTTGAGGATGCTATTATCCAAAAATGGTGTGAAGTGCATCAGTGGTCTCGTCGAGATTTTGATGATGCGGTTACTTTGCTCGGCGATAAGGTGTGGGATGAACTTGAAAATTTCAAATCCTTGATTGGGTAAAGATAAAGTGCGCCGTTTTAAAAAACACTTTATATTATGATAGAAACAATTATTATAACTGCTTGTTCAACTTTAGTTATGGTCGGATTGATAACTTCAATTGCGGTTGTATATTACAAATTGGGTAAACGGTTAACAAAGGAACATTTTAATAAGGAAGTTGAACACATTTATTCTCGTATAGATAATGTTTGTAGGGATATGTCTGAATCATCAAACGAACTTCGAAATGGTATATACCAAGAGTTGCATCACCGAGATGAAGACATCCACCATGTTAAAAAAATGATTGACTCTCGAGTTGATAAGACCAATGTTCGAATTGACAAGTTAATCAAAGCACTTGAAGAGAATGGAAACACTCTTAAAGTAACGGATATGAATATCTAATTTTCAAAAAAAATTCACGGCGCACCTAAAGCACACTCGTATGAGTGTGCTTTTTTCTTTTTGATATATAGATAAAAAGTCTATTCAGTGAGTTGTACTACTGTTCTAACAAATATTGGGGATTTTGCTAAAATCGTTCAGCAAAAACCCTACAAGTGGGTGACCAAAATGACGGGTTGGGAAGAAGACATCTCGGGCATAGGGGTGTTACGTCGAGAATTCCGATGGGGTATCACCAATCGAGTACGGGCTTCGTGGATGGACTTAACCGTGGAAAACCTAACGGCTATTTGTAATTTAGACCCGAATTTGGATTTGTATGTCGATTTTCGATACACGCTCATCGGGGGCGGACCGATAACCATTCATGACATCACCCTTTTATATGAACAGTCAGTGGATGCGGACGACCCGTACTATGGTTTCCGACCTATATTAACCGTTGCGGAAAAGGGTTCTATTACAAACCTATCCAAGCTTGAGAATTTTACGTTTCGACCATATCAAGTCAACCCAGCGGTTGTCCTATACAAAGATTTGAGCACCACCATTAACCGAATGTTTGGTCACGATGTGATGTATGCCCGTGCTGTGCCTATGGCTGTGGGGAAGGATGTGATTTTACACGAGTGGACATTGTATGATGTGGATGAGCCTTGTACAGTTAAAGTTATTGTTCCGAATAACGAGTTTCCCGACTCCAAAATTAATTTCAACCCCTTTGGGTTGGATTTTGAAGTGCCTTTTGAGGTACATATCGATAAAAATTATTTTGAGTCCATATGGGGTATTGGTATCGCTCCTCAGAAAAGAGATATTATTTACTTTCCCTTAACCAATCGTATCTATGAGATAGAAAGTTCGTACCTTTTTCGGGACTTTATGCAACAACCCGTATATTGGAAAGTTTCTCTGAAAAAATATGCACCCAAATCTAATCGTTACGAACCCCAAGAACTTCGGGGGCAGTTGGATACCATATCTTGGGATAGTATAGAGCGTTTCGGGGAAGAGGTTACCATGGAGGAAGAAAAAATCACCAAGCCCGAACAATACGACCCTAAAATAGGTAGTCGGAAATACGACCCAACTCGTTTGCGTATCAACGATGACTTGGTAATTGTGGATTCTCGGCTGATGAATTGGAGTAATATACTCTCGGAAAGCCAATATGATTTACGGTCTATTTTCAACCCAACCGATAACCCGATTGCCGTTCAGTATCGAGCAACTGTGGAGTTCTCGGAAGCCGACCAAAATGAATTGGGGGTTTGTGGTTGGTTTAAAGAGCTGAGTCCTAAATTAACGACCCCTAAAGATACCGTTAAGGGACAGTTGGTTTTGGGGACAGCGGGCACAACCACCACCCCTTTAAGTTTCACTATCACCCCTAATAGAAACTATCAACCCAACGCCCTACTGAAAATTACTCGCTTTAATGGTCTCTCTCTTTGGGGGGAATTTATCACCAAAACACCTATAGTGGGTGGATTCGTGATTACGATAGCGGTTCGCAACGAGGTGGTGCAATTTTTAAACACCTATTACCAAAATTGGGCTTCGGGTTCGGTAACGAGTGGATATATTGTGGAGGTTACGTACGAAACGGTAATGATGGACGGATACAACACCGAGGATAATTCGGGTTGGAAACTCTCTTTGTATGCGAGTCGTTATTTTCGTTACTTGAGCCAAACAGAGGATGTTGTTTTTATCCTACCGAACAATATTGTAGAAAATAATTGGTATGCTTATTATTTTAATATTAATAACTGTTTCCAACAAATTTCTTTAGATGTTTGGGTTCGTAAGTGGAATGAAACCTCCGCCACCCCCGAACTAACAACAGATTTGGAGAATATATACTCTAAAGCGGTACTCACTACTAATGTGAATCGTAGTGCCACGGGTGGGTATCAGTATAGATTGCCTGCGAGTAATATGGTGTATACTAATATTCGAGTTTTTTCCAAATCCGAAAACGACTTAAATAAACAAATCATAATTTTAAACCAAACTATTGTCCAAGATGCGCAGTATTCTATCATTATAGATAATGCAATTCAACGCCTCGAATTACCTTGGATTGGACAAACAAAATAATATTTTATGGCTAGAAAACCAAACCCCAAAAGGGTAGAAGTCCTAAACGAAAAGGACGATTTAGAAAAATTAATTAACGGTGATGATAATTTAGTCAGTTCTTTAAAATTAGCCGAGAGTATCCTACCCGAAAGACCCACGGTCGGGTTTCTGAACTATATGTCGGTGAAGGAGTTGGCGGACAACGAAGCCGAAAAAATTGTCGATTCCATTGCCGAGTTTTATTTAGATAGGGATATCATTGCCGAGGTCGCCTATATTCGAGAAAAAAATACGGTGGATAAGTTGACGGTATCGAGTTTGTTATTTCAAATGAAGACTGCCGAACACGCTATCATTAAATTATTAGAGGAGATAGATAATGGGGGTGTGCACCCAAGAGCCTTTGAGGTTTTATCTTCCCTCCAAAAAGCCAAAATGGATATTGTGAAGCACATGGCTCAATTTATGGTTATTATGGAAAATAACTATAAGTCCTTGAAAGAGGATTATCGTATCAAGAAAGCGGAAGGTCCTCAAGAATTAAAAAGCGGAGAGTATGAAGTGGAAGAAGCCGCTGGTAATCAAATTCGTGGAACTCGAAAATTGATTGAAACCCTTCGTCAAGCCATTCCCGAACATAAAGCAGAGGGGTCAATTAAAAAAGATATAGATAATGTCGAATAGAGGTAAAGTTTGGTCTTCCAAAAAAATACAAGAAGAAATCAATAAAATAGAACAAGGTCTGACGGCTGATTATGCCCCCTTTTGGGATGGTAAAATAGAGTACCGTGCGCCTGATATTGTTTTTGATTATACAGAAAGTGAACTACAAGAATTGGCTAAGTGTGCCGATGATGTAGCTTATTTTGGGGAGAATTATTGCTATTCCATGACGGATGAGGGTATTTCTCGAATTAAGCTTCGAGGTTATCAGAAAAAAATGTTACGGGATTTCCAAGACAACCGCTTCAACGTAATGGTCGCAAGTAGACAAATTGGAAAATGTTCTTCGTATTCTACTAAAATAAAAATAATGATTAAAAACCAAAATATCATGGAAATATCATTAGGCAATCTTTACTTTATGTTACTCCAAAAGGAACGAAAATTATCCCCATTTGAAAAATTAAAGTGGGGGCTTTGGAAATTTTATGACTGGCTAGGGTGATTTGTCAAAAAGCAAGGTGATGTTTTAAATATATACTATAAAAAATGGTATACACATGAATTGTTTAATTTGCGAAACAGAAGTCAGAGGCGCTGGTGTCAAATACTGCTCACCCATTTGCAAAGAGAAAGGTCAAGAGTTAAAAAAACAAAAGGCATTAATCGAAAAATCAAAAAACCTTAAAGGCACTGAGGGTATTGATTACATTACTTGTAAATGGTGTGAATGTCGAGTAAAGAGAATATATGGGACACATATTAAAAAGCACCACAAAGACAAAAATATCAATGATTATCGTACTGAGTTCCCAAATGAAAATTTGACTTGTTTAACAGATAAAAAAAACACGTCTAAGAATTCGGGAATCCATATGAAAGATTATAGGTATCGAACTATGATGAGTGAAAAAGTCAAAGGAATCAATAACCCAAATCACAAATCAAAAACAACCGAAGAATATCGAAAAACATTATCACCATTTTCAAAAAGTTTTAAGGGGTATATAAATATCAAAGACAAAGAAAGGGCTGTTTCTGATTTTGCAAAAAAAGCATTATCCAATCGCTTAACGGAAACCAATCTCGAATATTGGAAAAATAAGTATGGGGATAATGAGACGGCAATATGTAAATATAGAGAAAGACAAAGAACATTTACACTTGCTAAATGTATTGAAAAGTACAAGAAGGATAAGGGTACAGAAGTTTGGAAAAAAAGAAATAAGGAATGGGGTTGTAAAATAAATGATATGTATAAAAACGGAGAATTTGTCAAGTTCTCGAAAAATAATCATTCAACTTTAGAATTAGAATTTATCGGAAAAATAGTAGATAATTTAAAATGCAACAATAAGTATTATAGTGCGTTAAACGGGGTACAATTTTTTAGATATTTCCCAAGCCAAAAAATAACACATTCCTATGACTTTGTTATTGGTAACAAAATAATAGAATTTAATGGTGATTACTGGCACTGTAACCCAAATATCTATCAACCAACATACACACATAAAGTAATAGGGCTATCAGCAAAAGATATATGGGAAGCTGATAACAATAAAAAAAAATTAATAGAACAAGAAGGTTTTTTGGTTATGGTGGTGTGGGAATCAGAGTACAAATCAAATCCAATAAAAACAATAGAAAAATGCATAAACTTCATATATGATAAAAAAGCTACTTAAAATAGCAATCCTAAAAGCCGTTCAATTAGTTGAATGGTTTGAGTATCGCCATTTACAATTAAACCCATCCGACCCAACTAAAAAAATTATCAATACTGTTGCTGTAAATACAGACATACAAGTAATGTCTGACACTACATGGGTTGGTGTTGGTGATATCCATATAACCCAACCATTCACGGAATGGATTGTGGAGACAGAATCTGGTAAAAAAATATGTGCTGCTGACCAACACATTCTCTTTACCGATACATTACAACAAGTTTTTATCGATGAATTAGAAATCGGTGATTATATCTACACAAAAGATGGTGCGGAGCGAGTAGTTAAAATAATAAAGAATAGTAATAAATACTCGATGTTTGATTTAACGGTCAACCACCCAAACCATCGATTTTACACAAACGATATTTTATCACACAATACTGTCACGAGTAGTATTTTTATTGCTTGGTATGTTTGTTTTCATTTTGACCGAAATGCCATGGTAGTGGCTAACAAATTAGCGACCACGACAGAAATCGTGGATAAAATTAAAACCGTTTTACAAAACTTGCCTTTCTTTATGAAACCAGGTATTGTAAATAGTGCGGTTACCTCAATGAAATTTGATAACGGTAATCGCTTATATTCCCAAGCCACCACTAAAACTGCCGCTATCGGTTTTACCATTCACTTGTTATATGCGGATGAGTTTGCCCATATCCACCCTAACTTTTTAGAGCCTTTTTATCGCTCTATTTATCCTACCCTATCTTCCTCCAAAATATCTCGAATGATTATTTCCTCCACCCCGAATGGAATGAACCTTTTTTATCACATTTATCAAGGGGCTTTAACTAAATCCAATGCCTATAACCCTATTCGAGTGGATTGGTGGGAGGTGCCAGGGAGAGATGAGGAGTGGAAAAAACGAGAAATTGCGAACTTGGGGAATGAAGAACTATTTAATCAAGAATACGGCAACCAATTCTTAGCCTCTTCTCGCTTACTTTTATCGAGCCAAACTTTGCAATTTTTAAACAGAATTAGTAAAAACTACACATGGGTAGAAATGGATGATTTTTTAGACTACCCCGATTTTTCCACCCATTTAACGTGGCATCCCGAATATACCCCCACGAGCCGAGCCGTGAAAAACGACCAAATTGTTTTTGTTTTAGATATTGGGGATGGTGTGGGTCGAGATTATTCCGTTATCAATATTTTTAAATTGGAGGTGCAATCTCAAGTGGGTATTCGGGCGGTGCGAGATTGGAATGATGAATCTAGTTTTTTCCGCTTGCGCCAAATAGGTATTTTTCACTCCAACAATACTTCGGTGGAAGAGGTGGCTAAGGTTTTAGAAATATTGGTGTTTCAAGTATTCCATCACGAAAACTGTTCGGTGGTTTTGGAAATCAATTTTAAAGGAAATATTATTGTTGAGAAGCTTTCCAAAAATAGAAACTATTTTCCCGAACTGTTTTTACACACCAAACATAGTATTTCAAACGACACCATGAAAATAGGGGTCAAACTACAAAAAGACAACAAAGAATCCTATTCTCGAGAACTGAGAAGTTTAATTCATCAAAAAAGAATCATTATTACCGAGAAAAAAACCGTGGATGAATTAACCGCCTTTGGGTTGAATGCCCAAGGGAGGTATGAATCCCAAACAGGTCACGATGATATTGCCATGACTTGTGTGGATTTAGTTCCCTTTTTCTCTTCGACCGATTTTCATGAAATGGTGGAAAATATATACGATAACATCAGCTATCAAGATAAGGGTGTGATTGCTCAAAAAATTAATAGCGACATCAACAATTCCGATGATATGATGAGTTTTTATCGAATTATTAAAGATATGTAAATTTCATTTTTTTGGGTTTTCAAAATGAATATATATAAAACAAAGAGTACTATCAAGAATTAAAATAAAATATTACAACGAATGGCAAAAATTACATTGGACCTGAATCGGTTCAAAGCATCAGGTGTCTATACCATTGAATTTGACGCTTCCGAGAGATTGGTGGTGTCTACCCAAACAATTCGTTTAGTGGTTGGGTTTTCTCGAATCGGACCGTTCAATGCCCCCGTTTTCCTAAGGGACGTGGCAACCGCTCGCAGAATTTTCGGGCGAATTGATTCCATCTTGGAAGCTCGTGGTTCTTTTTTCCACCGCTCTATCGAAACTTGTTTATCGGCAGGACCAATTTTTGCATTGAATCTACTCCCTTTAAATAACGTACCCGTTAATGAGGGTGGCGATGCCGTGGATTATCGTTCTATGGCATTAGCGGCAGACGAGGAAAACGGAAGCGTTACTCGAGCTTTATACTCTTCCTTTTACAACAAGGAACGTTTTTGGTTTCCCGATACGGATTACCTCCAAGCCACAGTGGATAGCAAACCTACAAATAGAGGGCGATTATTTAATGTGGTAAACTTGGGGCAACAAGTAGCTAGTTTTATTGTGCGCAAATCTAGCACAGTTACCCAATATAATGTTACCGCAGAGGAATATTATGGGGCGGATGAAATCCCACCTTATGTTAATCCCCAAGATTATCTTTCCGATTATTTTGTGGACTTATACATCGTTAAAGGTGATTGGACGAACCTTCCACTTTTATCTCAAGACCCAACGTATAGCAAATACTTTGATTTGCGAGGGATTAAGGCTGACCGTTTAGACCAATTCGTGTCTTTAGATGGTATCACTCTTTTAGGCTCGTTCACGGGTTGTATTATTCCTAATTTTATTGATAATAACGGTTCAAACCAATCTATCGATACCATTATCAATTCTAACGTTGCGGTGACGGGCTTTTTCATAAACATTAATGAGGATGCTTTAAGTGATTATGAAAATAGTGTTTATAAAGTAGATATGGTAGGTAATACCCTTATCAATACAACAGATGATACTATTGATTTTCTTTCTTATAACACCCCGATTAAAAACGTTCTGTCACACACGGGTCGAAACTCTATCCTATCCAATGAGGTAACATTAAAATCATACGACCCACTTAGTGGTTCGGTGATGCCTTATATGAAATCGGTAGCTTATGGAAACACAAGTGGTAAATTCTGTAATGTATTAGCTATACCTAAACCTATCCCAAGCGATGTGACTTTCACTCCCGCACAATGGGAAGCGTTATTGAATGGGTTTAATAACAACTCCTTAATCGAAACTTATGGAGCGGCTATTGCCAATAGTGGTATTAATGGTTCACCAACCCCTTATGATTTCGTGAAAGTGGCAAATGTGATTGATACGGGCACTGAGATTTTATTACAATTATCTACCCCGAACCACACGGATACCAATTACCAGAACAGCTTTTCTACTACCCCCGAGTCCAATTATATCGAGGAGACCTTAGCAGCCTTAGTGCCTACGGCGGCTAATACTATTGAGGTGTCTAATTTTACTAATTTAACACCCACACCCAACGATGTTATTTTGGTAGAGGCAGCGGGGTATAGTAAATATTTTTACATCACCGCAGTTAATTCCTTAGGGGCAACCACGGAACTAATCGTGGGAACTCCCCTACCAAGCACCACCTTTTATTTTGAAAAATGGTGTTTGAGTGGTTTCGCAGCGGATGAATTTTTGGCTTATGTACAACCAAGTGGCATTAAAGTTACTTTATTTAAACCAACAGCGGCGGCGAGTTACTTAGTACCGAACCTTCAAAGTGCGGGCTTCTCCCTCACACCTACCTTTGGTTATATTCTCAATCCAAGTGCGCAAATCAATAGCGTAGAGGGTTTAGGACAAACCATAATTAATGGTTCAGAGAATGAGGTGCTTATTTATGATGAGTCGGTATTCCCTGCTTCACTTATCACAGCGGGTGCACCGTTCTATGTGGAGAACCCAGTGGGCGGTGAGGCGATTGTTTTAGATTCGAGTAATATTGCGGATTTCAGAAAAGTTCGCATTGTGGATTCTATTGGGGACAACCCATTGAATGGTTTAGTGTTGGGTGGTATCATCAGAGTGGATTTACCTGGCGGTACATTCTTCCGAGGTGAGGTTTTAGACAACGCTGCTGGTCCTTTAGCGGGTTACAACATAGAAAATGCGGATGTAACTGAACTTGCTTATGTCGAGGCATATCCAAATGCTAAATTGAGTACCAATATTAAAGGAAGTATTGTAGTGGATGGCGACCGTGTAAAAAATGGTATCGGTATCTCACAATTCAATTATTTAAATGTTGACTTACAATGGGGCAAAAGCGGATATACTTATTCTAAAGTGGCTTATGGTTTGAATGGAACTCGTGTCCGTCAATACACAGATACCCAGTTATTAACAAGGGCTGATGCAACCTACGCTTCTTTGAACAATACTTATATTGATTCTACTATACAAACACCAGCTGTGGTTGGGGAAACGGTATTTGCCGTTTATTCATCAACAGCCAAGAACATTAGTTCAAATATTGCAGTAGAAAGTCCTGGTTTGTTTGCGGGTGGAAAAAAATTCAAACTGAATTCCACTAATGCAGCGGCATTGGAGATTGGAGATTTTGTAGTTAACAATGATGCTAACAACCCTAAGCTAACTCGAATCACCTCTAAGGTCAAGAAATTCGACCCAGCTACGGGTGTGCCTTATTTTGAGTACACAGCTATTCAAATACCTGGCATTACATCAATCAGCGGTATTGACTATATTACTAAATTTACACCAATACAGAAATTTGTTGACCGTTTCCAATTCACAGCCTTATCGGGTTTCAAAATGACTGAGTTCCATATGCCTGGCACGCCCGCTCAATTGGAAAAAATCCTAAGTGTGATTGAAACAACTAACATTGGTGTGACTTTACAATCTAAAGACATCATCCAATACCGTTATATTATCGACACGTTTAACGGAGGATTAGAACCTGGTATGGGGTCGAAACAATACTTGAGTCGTTTGGCGAAGAATAGAATGCAGTGTATGGCAATTTTAAATGCTCCATCTATGGCAGAGTTCCAAGCTAGCACCGACCCTCGTTTTACGGAGTTGCCTGATGCGGCTACGGGAAATCCTAAACCCGTTTTGAACACAGAGTATATCTCTACGGGTGGTAATTTATCTTTAGGACCGTCCTTTACTTGGAGTTTGCCCGATGAGGAAAACGGAGCAAAATTTGTTGGGGTCTTTACGCCAAATATCATTCTTCGTGAGGATGGTAAAAATAAGAGTATCCCACCAGCGGCTCACGTTTCCAACAACTTTGTTCGCAAATTCATCAATGGTGAGCCTTATGCGATTGTAGCTGGACCGAGACGAGGTGTGATTTCCGATGCCAAGTTTAATGGCTTAGAGTATGACTTCTTGTTGCGTGACCGTGAGTTCTTAGAGCCCATTGGTTTGAATCCAATTACCGTAGTGAAGAATGTCGGACCGATGATTTACGCTAACCAAACGGGTTATCAAAGAACCATCTCTGCCTTTAATAATCTACACGTCCGTGATTTGTTGATTACCATTGAAGATGCGGTGATTGATATTCTACAAAATTACTTGTTTGAGTTTAACGATGCCACAACTCGTCTTCAAATTAGAACAATCGTAGAGACTTACTTGGATGGTGTACGAAACGGGGCGGGTATCTATACTTACTCGGTGATTATGGATGAAACCAACAATACTGCTGAAATCATTGACCAAAACTTTGGTATTATTGATATAGGAATTGAGCCAGCGAGAGGTTTACAAAAGTTTATCAATCGTATTACGGTGCTCAAAACGGGTGGGATTGCTTCGGGTGGTTTCGCCGCTATTTAAAATTGATATATATTAAAAAAATAAAAACAAATTATGGCAGGTTTACCACATTATAGGAATTCCAAAGCGGCGATGAATCGCTATGAGCCGATATACAACGCTCAATTCGAAATACAGTTAACGCCCCCACCAGCGGTATCTGCTTGGTCTTTAGTAATGGAACAAGTACTAAAGGTCGATGGTATCGAAACTAACAAACAACCTGGTGTTATTGAACAAAAATACAAATCCGCCAAACGTTCATTTGCGGGCGGTATGGTTGATGACACTACAAACGATGTGGCTATTGACTTCGAGGTGAACTTGGATGATGCCAACTCAATGTATGTGTATAAAGCACTTCGTCAGTGGACAGATTTGATTTACGACCCCTTAACTGGTCGCATGGGTTTGAAGCGTGATTATGTAGGCGGACCGATGATTATCAACTTCTTTAACAAAAACGGTGATATTTTCCGTCAAGTAAAATACCCTATTTGTTTCCCCACCTCACCCCTACCCAAAATCGAAACTGATTACAGTAATAATGACATTTATCGTATCACTGGCTTCACTTTCCGTTGCGACTACTTTGAAGAAACCATCCTCTAGAAATGAGAAGTGGAATCCCTCGGGATTCCACTTTTTTTTAAAAAAGTTAAAAGTGAAATGGCAAAAACCAAAAAAACCCGAAAAAGAGAGGGTAATCGAAAAAATAAATTGAAAAATTTAAAAAGAATCCAACACAATAACGAAGTTTTAAAGAGCTTATAAAAAACACAGCCATACATGAAACATATTGCATTATTTGAGGAATACCGCCAAAAAATATACGAGTCGTCACATGAGGATATATTTCAAAATATCCATAGGGATGTTCTTTTTCGCTATTTAGCGGAAATAGAAAAGGGGTATATAAATTCTTTCAAAACCATGAGTGTTGATGAGCGAGATGGAATACAAAATGCGCTTCAAGAAATCAAAAGAAATATAGGAAACAGTAGATACCTATCGAACGATATCAAGGATACCAATTTTAAAAAAATGTTCATGGGGGTATTGGACGATGCTGGGTACACGAGTGAGATGTTTTACAATGAGTTGTTATCCCAAGTAGAGGATGACCATAAACTATTGCGCCAAATCCAAAATCAATTAGAAAGACGGGGCTATGATGCCGAGTATGATATGGAAGACGGGTGTGTGTCGATTGCGGATAGGGTATCACCCTCGGTCACTGATGGCGCAGACTATAATCAATTAGTTAAAAAAATTCGAGATGTGTATGGGGTTCTCCAAAATCAATATGGGGGTAAGGTACAAATAACAATGAGCTCCTTTGATGAGTGGGTTGGTATCGATATAACTCGCCTAACCTAAAGTATACACAGCTACAAAAAAAGACTACCTATAAGCTAAGCAATGGTAAGGTAGACACATCCCAAACTTAAAAATCATAAATAAACCTAAAACATTTGGACTTTTATCATAAAAGCTATCGAAAGATGGTTTTTTATGGTTGGGGTGGGTTTATTTTTCAACCTAAGATATATATACTAAGAAGAATATTTTTTTAACCTTTAAATTATAAATATGCAAAACGAACAAAATTTGGACTCCGAAAGCCTAAAAGAAAAAATCGAAAAGGAGGCACAATTACTTGTAGAGAGAGAAAACAATCAAAACAAGCAGCCAGAAGCAGCTAAAATTACTACATTAGGGACTGCGGAAAAATTTAAAGTTCATGAAGTGGATGACCCTCTAGCGGCTGAGCTTGGGTGGAAAAACATCCCGATTGATTATTTACCGTCACAAGGTATGTTTTATGATTCGGGGACACAAGTGGCTATCCGTGCGGCAACTGTCGCTGAGATACGTCATTGGTCAACTATTGATGAAAATGACTTGATAGGCGTAGATGATATGCTTAATTTTATTATCGAAAAATGCTGTAAAATTAAAATCCCAGGTCGTGCGGCATCCTTCAAAGACATAAAAGAAATCGACCGCTTTTATTTAATTTTTGCTATCAGAGATTTTACTTTCAAAAATGGGGAGAATAAACTTTATGTCAATGCAACTGATACCGATGGTGTTACTGATAAAGTAGAGGTGACCAAAGATGTGATTGATTACTTTAATCCCGATGAAAGGATGATGAAGTATTTTAGTCACGAAGAACGCTGTTTCAAACTCGAAATGAAAAACGGGGAAAAATTTAATATGTACTTCCCAGGTTTAGGTGTAATGGCTTTTATTAAAAACTACATCAAAACCAAACAACAACAAGGTCAAAACTTTGATAAAGCCTTTATCAAATATGCACCATTCTTGTTTAATGACTGGCGGTCGTTAACTCAAGCCACATACGATAAAGCAGTTCAAGATTCTTATGGTTGGTCGGTTACCCGTATTTCGGCATTAGATAAATTAGTAGAAATCTTATCGGCTTCGGTAAACCCACAAGTAAAGTACGTAACACCAAGCGGTGCGGAGGTCACCGCCCCACTTAACTTTCAAGGAGGAGTCAAATCTATTTTCCTTATTTCAGATATCTTTGGAGAATTGGTTTGAGGTTGAGTTTCTTCTTTTAAAACTTTTACGCCTTCAGCCAAGCGAGCTTGACCGAATGGAGTTCTATCGTGCCGAGATTCTGATGGAGCATTTGAAGGATTGGTCAGAAAAGGAACAAAAACAACGTAAAAAAGAAGAGGAAAACCAAACATCATCCATGAATGGTTATGATATGGGCTCTATGCAACGGAACGCCAATCAGATGATGAAAAATTCAACTCCCACCATGCCGTCTATGCCCAAAATGGGTTCTTTCAAAATGTAATCAAAGGGGGCTTCTTAGGAAGCCCTTTTTTGATATATACATAAAAATACCATCTCATATAAAATGTCAAATACTGATAGGGTAGTACAAAAACTCGACCAACTCCTAAATGTCAATCTAAGAATGGAAAAAATCTTAGAGAAAAAGGACAAAGGTGGTGATGGAAAAGAGGGTAAAACGAAAGATGTCAAATCTAAAGGTGCGGAAGATATTGAAAAAATAGCATCCTTATCCACATCCATGGCAGAGTTGGTCAATGTCCTATCTACGGCTAAACTCCCCGACCCCAAAAAAGGAGCACAGTTAGCGAAGTTCGTAGTAAATTTTGCTGAGGGAATTGAGGAGGCAATTAAAAAAATTGATGCGGAGAAGACCAAAGAATTTACAAAGTTAGTGGAGGTCTTGATGAAGGGCACGGCTACGTTCGTTTTTCAGATGGCTATTGCCGCAGTAGTCACACCCATAGCAATGATTGGAGTTATGGGGTTCGGTGTTATGATAGTCACCTTAACAAAAATACTGGCCTTCGCTAGTAAAGTAGATAAAGAAACCATGAAGGGAATTGCCGCACTAATGGGGGTGGGTAGGGGCATTGCCATATTTATGTTGGTAATGGTGGGGTTGACCTTTGTTGCCCCGTTAGTTGCCGCAGGTTTCTTAGTGTTTGCTATGGTGGTCATGGGTATTGCCCTCACATTAAGGGTGGTAGATATGATTGCGGGTAAAAAAGGATTCGACCCTTTAGATGAAAGCCCCCTTGGGGCGTTAGCTAAATTAGCACGAGGGATAGCGTTATTCACACTTACCTTGATTCTCTTAACCCTCACAGCACCTATAATCGCCACGGGGTTCTTGGTGTTTGCCTTAGTTATAATGGGGATTGCCGTTGTTTTAAGAATAGTTTCTGTTATTGCGGGTGGGGGTGTTAATCCTACGGATAAAGGACCTTTAGGTGATTTAGCCAAATTGGGTATGGGTGTGGCTTTGTTTGCCGTAACCTTTGTTTTAATTTCCTTTGTCAAAGAAAGGTTTGTCTTAGGGGCACTCGTAATGTTATTAGCAATTGCGGCTTTCGGTTTGGTCTTAGTCGGTTTATCAAAAATGCTTAGAACGGGAGATAAGCCACTCAGTACAAAGGGACAATTTGATGTGAAAGACTCCGTTACGGGGGGTGATTCATCTGGACCGCTCGCCGACGTACTCAAATTAAGCAAGGCGGTTTTCATTTTTTCATTAACCGCTATTGGTGTTGGATATTTTGCGAAAGAATTTATTATTGGGTCAGTGGCAATCGCCATAGGTTTAACCGCTGTGGGTATCGTGGTGGATAAAGTATATGGTTCAGATAAAGTTTTACAAGGCTCGTCTAATTTAAGACACGTATCCCTTTCGTTAGGTATTTTTGTCGCCGCTCTTTTGGCGTACACATTATTGGTGCAACCAAAACTGACTTGGGAGGGTCTCGGTATGTTAGGGGCAGCCATTGGGGTTATGGGTCTTGTGGGGACGATTTTGGGGATGCCCCCGATTGATGGTTGGGTTAAAGCTGGTGCTGGGTCTTTAATTGTTTTGGGTGGGGCACTGATAGTTTTTGCTACTGGATTAGCAATTTATGCTCAATTAGCCGCCCCTAAATTAACTTGGGCAAGTCTCGGAATGCTTGGAGCGGTTATTGGGGTTATGGCTCTGATTGGAACGGTCTTAGGTATTCCACCCATTGTGGGGTTTGCCTATGCTGGTGCGGGTGTTTTAGTTGTATTAGGTTCGGCATTTTTAATATTCAGTACGGGGTTTGCTATTTTTGCTATGGCAGTTAGTAAATTCGACACAATGGAAAAGGTTTTGATGATGGGGGCGACACTTGTTACTTTGGGTGGGTCGCTTGCCATCGTGGGTGCTATTGCGCCATTTGTCATATTAGGCTCTGCGGCTATGGCTGTGGCGGGTGTGGCACTAATACCAGTATCAACGGGATTGCTTATATTCTCTAGAGCAAAATGGAACAAGGAGAATGGTGAGGGGTTAAAGAATGCTTTCCACAGTATCATATTAGGTATGTTTGGCTATGAAAAATTGAGCGATATTGGTTTAACCGCAGCTGTTTGGATTCCATCACTTGCTGGTTTTCTTTTAATGACATCTGCTGCCTTTGTGGTCGCCGCCGCCGCTATGCTACCCCTTTCTATAGCCCTCTCCATATTCAAATCAACTAAGTGGAATATGGCAGATAGTCTAAACTTACAGTTTGCCTTGACGGGCATAGCCAATGCATTTGCATCCGTGGCTGAGGGTGATAAGTGGTTTAAGACCATGTTGGGTATTTTTGGTATGAGGGATGTGGGGGGAACACTCGCCTCGCTCGCTGCGGGTATCCAAGCCATGGCAAATATGACCTTTACCGAATATGAGTGGGATGAGACTACTAAGCGATTAGAACCAAAGCGTAAAGTAAAACTCACACCTGCCGATGTCAAAATGGCAGCAGATAACGCTGGATATGTAATCAGCGTATTAGCTCAACCCCTAGCTAAATTCGGAGATGTAATTGCAGGTGCATCAGCATCCTCAGACTTTTTTGGAATTGGGGGCAACAGCATAGAAAAGGGTATTAGGGCGTTGGGTTCTTTGGGTACGGGTTTAGTCTCCCTCGCTTCGGGGGTGCAAGATTGGGCATCTATGTCTTATTGGGAATACGACTTAGTATTTAACCCTAAATCGGGGATGAATGAACTTAGACCCGTTAAGAAAAGAAAAATCACCCCAGCGGAAATTGAAGAGGCGGTGAAAAACATCGCAACCACCATCACCGCCATGGTTGTTCCCGTGTCTGCGTTTGGAGTAATGATGGCGGGTGGAAACATCGCTGGAGGACCTTTAGCTATGTTGGGTCTAACCAAGAACCCCATCGAAAAGGGTTTAGACGGTCTATCCTCTTTAGGTAAAAGTATCGTGTCCTTGGCTACGGGGGTTCGAGATTGGGCAACTATGTCTTATTGGGAATATGGGTTGGTGTTCAACCCGAAAACGGGAATGAATGAGTTACTACCCACAGCCAAAAAGAAATTAACCCCCGATGAAATCAATACCGCTATTGCTAATATAGCAAAGGTAATGTCGGCGATGATGATACCCGTAGCGGCATTCGGAGCAATGATGGCGGGTGGAAACATCGCTGGAGGACCTTTAGCTATGTTGGGTTTGAGTAAAAACCCCATCGAAAAGGGAATTGAGGCGATTGGGAATATGGGCAAATCCATAGCTTCCGTCGCTGATGGCGTGCTTAAATTTGCAAGTATGCAATTTATCGAATGGGATGTTCAAAAAGTTAATGGCAAGAATGAATTAGTCCCTAAAGGAATTATAAAAGTTGATGAGTCGATAATCAAGACTGCGGTAGAAAATATTGGTTTAGTCCTATCTGCGGGTGCTCGTGCGGTTATGGACTTTGAGGTACAAACAGGCAGTGGTGGGTTATTTGGAGGGTTTACCGATACTTTAATAAAAGTAACAAATATGACCAACTCTTTTGGTAGGGTGTATGACGGAATTCGGAAGATTTTTTCCGATGGTAAAAATCTTGCGGTTGTGATGGGTAATTTTAAATATTTCTTCGAAAAATTATTTGAACCCTTACAGATTGAAAAAACAATGCAAATGTTGATGTTTAATACGCAATTTGAACGTTATATTACCAATACTAAAGATTTGTCCTCACAATTTAAAAATCTCGATATGAATTTAAGTCCAATGCTTGTTCTAAAGTATGATAATTTTGTATCGATTACGGAAAGATTATCTAACATAGCTACTCCATTTGAGCGATTTGTCAAATCCTTTGGGGATATGGCAAAACACATGGGGGTCTTCGCCACCAACTTTAAGGTCATGGACCCAATAAGTATTAAGGCATTCAAAGATTGGACAGATTCCATGGTTCAAATATCTAAAGTGGATATTGGAAAGAGTGGGGGTATTATTAGCTTTATCAATGACTCGGTTAGTGCCGCATTTGGAGGTGGTTCTAGTGAGAAGGTTGGGGATAAATCACCACAACAGTACTCAGAAACGGACAAGAAAAACCAAGCGGCATCCATGTCAAAACCAGGCGAAACCGCAGCTACAGCTCAAAACCAACAGCCCGCCCAAGTGGATACTGAAGCTATTATATCCGCTATCCAACAAGGGTTTTCGAGTATTACTGTAGAGCAAATGACGGTACTAAAAATGAAAAACAGCTTTTAAATTAGAGAATATATATAGTAAAAAGAAAAACACATAATATGCCACAAATGATAAAATTTGAACAGTGGAAACAAAATCGACACCAAGATGCGATGATACCCGAAGAGGTTGATGCGCAAATAAATGCCGACACTTCAGAAGAATTGGCAAAATTGATTGCCAAATTAGACGATTTGCAAGCCCAAAGGAGAAAACTGATGAAAGATTCTCATAAATTAGAGGCTCAGTTATTGGACATTGATATCCAACTAACGAGAAATGATATGGAAAAAATAGAATTAGAAGAAAAAAGGGGGAAACTAAAACAAGCCATAGAAATAGCCAAGAAAACTCGGAAAGAGGGGAGAGTCCCTAACGAGGATGAGGGCGATAAGGAAATTGAAGTGGAATTACCCGTGGAAAAAAAACCAAAGAAAGATGAGCAAACAGAAAAAAACCCTAAAGTTTAAAGAATTCGAAGGTGGGTTAGCGGATACCGTTAATTATGTGCCTCCGAAATATTTAGTCCAACCTGCTACGGGGGATAC
>Ga0315902_10003379_pt1 | contig 23987 bp, 18 predicted proteins | sample LakEriMetagenome_9_FD_203523 | JGI IMG/M metagenome (GOLD analysis project Ga0315902, IMG submission 203523) | Freshwater fungal communities from buoy surface, Lake Erie, Ohio, United States - Buoy 12 MA117 | ecosystem: Environmental > Aquatic > Freshwater > Lake > Lake biofilm | place: USA... | reverse complement strand
TTCCTGGGTTCAGTACGAGGCGGGTAATGACCTGCCGTGGCGCCTGAAGAAGATCCCGACCTGAAGCGGTTGCTGGGATCACAACGGTAGTTTCAACCTCAGATTCTACTTTAATGATGGCCGTTACCAGGTAATTGCCGCTCAAAAGACGCTCAGAATCGAGGAAAGTGACCGAGGTTACGAGGGGAGCCCAGCTTCCAGCCTTGCCGTATGAGACGGAAGGGAGGTAGTTGAAGCCGGTTGAGTCGCTTACGAGCTGCTGGGAAAGGAAGATATTCGCAGCGCCCTTATCAGTCTTGGCGACCTGGGAAAGGGTGAGCTCGGTCTCGGACAATACTGGCTGGCGATTGGTGATGTAGAGCGATCCAAGCGCGCCGCTTGAGTCAGCAACAGTGAACCCGGTTGGGACACCGCTCTTATCAAGGCCAGCAAAATTAATGGAGGTCGCCTTCGCGTTCATCGCAGCGGCCTTGGCCTTTGCGGTCGCGGAAGGTGATGTGGAGGCAGTCGCCTTTGGAGCAGCTTCGGTGGAAGCGCTCTCGGTTGAGCCTGAGGTCTCGGTTGAGGAGACGGATCCGCCAGTGACAACTACTGGGACATCATTATTAGTAGGCATCGAGTTGAAGCCTAGGAATGCGAAAAATACGAGGATGAGAGAAAGGGCAGCTTTGCTGGATTTCTTAGCGATTTCGGCAGCCTTCTTATAGGTAGTCGACAACATATCGAGAGCGGTAAGTCCACGCTCTTTATCAACGATGAGTTCGCTCATGACGCGGCGGAGAGAAGCGCGAGCGCGTGAGACAGTGTGACGAACGGCAGATTCCTTGATACCGAGTTCGGCAGCGATCTCTTCGGTGGAGCGACCTTCCATTTCCCACATAACAAGCGCAGCGCGTTCGGCTGGGGAGAGCATGGCAAGGGCTTGGCGAACGATCGCGGCATCTTCAGCAGCGGCAATCACGTCTGCGTGGTCCTTGTTATCAACCCAGGTGGACTCGAGCTCGGCGGAGGCATCGTCGAGAACTACGAGGTTTGGGCGGCGACCTTCGATACGGAAGATATCGATGCAGAGGTTTTCGATCGTACGGTGCATATAGCCAAGGGCGTGATCAGCAGATTCGAGCTCAGGGGCGGCGAGCATGACCTTGATCAGGGCGTCTTGGATTACTTCTTCAGCGCGAGCGCTGTCTTTCAGGATGCGTGAGGCGTGGGCAACGAGTTCGCTGCGGTGCTCAGTGTAGAAAGCACCAAGCTCCGCGACGGTCCAGACTTTCAGACCTGCGGAGGCAGTTTTCTTGCGTAATGCCACTTTAGAGAGCCCCTATTTTTATACCGGTTTTGTACTACAGAGTCGGCCGTCGCCGCCTCTACTCACCACTACGAATTGGGTGTGAATTTGTCGCGGTCATGGGACAAAACGGACAAATTGGACTTCTTAAATTAATGCTGCCTTAATTCTCCATATCGAGTCCTTACCCAACTTGCGGTTGGTTTTTCAATTGCTTCGTGAATTAGCCACGCAAGCCCAATAGATAAGGTAACAATTGAGAACATCTGCAACACAAGGGTGAAGTGAGGAACTATAAAGCCCTGCTTCTGAAACGTTTTCATTACAAGGTCAACCACGATAACGTGCGTTAGATAAAGCGGAAAACTAATGGCGCCAACAAAACGGAGAGGGCGCACCCATAGAGCTTTGCCGTGAACATCAATCAGTAAATGAAACAGAAGTAGTAAAACAATACAAAAAATGGATTCAATGTAAGGCTGGAGCAATCGTAAAGCACTATTGGATGTGGCTCCTCCCGCGTTGAGGTACCAGAGCGTCCACAGGTGAACCGGTATATACGTCAGCGCAAAAAAAACAATTTTGTGTTCAAAAAACCAGCGAGAGGCTTTTTGGTAGTGAAACGCACAAACGATGCCAAGCATAAACTGTAACGAACGACCCAGTATACTTCCATAAACCAACGTATGGAGATCAGATCCAATGATGACGCCGTAAATTATGGCTATCTGAATAATCATCATCATTAATAACAAGGCTTTGAAATTAAAACGGAGAAGGAAAACAAGGAAAGGAAAAAATAGATATAACGTCCATTCAACCCCAAGCGACCATGCAGTGGACAAATATGGGTAAGGCCATAATGTTCCTGGAAAGTTGGGAAGAAGTAGGATTGCATTAATAAAACCATGGAAATCCCATTGTCGACTGATGGAAATTGCCACGATTAGTAGTGGGATATAGACGGGATAGATTCGGAGCACTCGACGAATAAAAAATACAGCCCAATTCTCAGACTTTTCAATACGAGATAGTGTTAACAGAAAGCCACTAAGGAATATGAAGACGCCAACCGCTACCTCACTGCGAAAAAGCCATGGCAAGAGAAATGCAACTGGGTAAGTCTTTTCAATCCAAATCTGTTGAGGCACAATCAAAGACGATAAATGCAAAAAGACGACCAGTAACGCAGCGAATCCTCTTACTGCATCCGTTGTAATTCGGCCCAAACGCATCTGAATCAAGAGCCTCTGAGAATCCCGGCATTCGCGTCAGGAACTTCCCTCAGATGCTCAAGAAGATCAGACCAGTGACTTCTGACTTTACTTGATGAAAATGTTTCCAGCACGTACTTTCTCATCAAAGGCCGAAGCGTAGAGTGTTCTTTCTTAGTGCGAAGCACTGCACTTTGGAGGGATAATAGAAAATCATTTTGATTTTCTGGATCAAAGTATGTTCCAAATTCTCCAATTGACTCTCGATGCTGAGCAATATTGGACACAAGTGGTACGCAACCAGATAACATTCCTTCAAGTGGTGGTAAGCCAAAACCCTCAGCGAATGTTGCTGAAACTAATATTTTGCTTTCTTGGTATGACTTGTATAGAACGTAATCGGAAACCGAACCTTTGTATTCAATGTCAGTTCCGTAAGCACCAGATTCCAAGTCATCCACTAATTTTTCACTTAACCAGCCAGATGCACCAATAATCTTCAATTTCCAATCGCTTGAAACTAATTTCAAATCCTTTGCACGCCGAAAACCTTGAATTACGAATTCCACATTTTTCCTAGGTTCAATCGTATTCACCATCAATATTTGATTGATTTTTTTTACACTATCTAAATCGTACTTAGTAACGTGATCTAATACTGGGCAAGGTATATACATCACATTATCCCTCATTCCAAATATCTGTCGAAATTGCTGTGCTGAACTGGGTGAATCGAAAACCCAAACCTTAGAATTGCCCGAAATTGACTTCCTTAGCGAAGCTGAAAAATTCTGCACGGAAAGTGAGTCAAAAAATTGAGGGTGCGTTAGAGGCAAGATGTCATGGATTCTCACAATATGGATTGTCTTCTTGCTAACTTGAATAGGATCGCATTGTTGTTGGACAAAGACATTATATTCGTTTGTTCCAATCTTAAAGGATTTTAAGATTCTTGGTCGCAGAAAGCGCGTATGAAGTGAGATTGGGTAAATGTAAACACCCGTGTTACGTGGAATGGCTTCTTTACCGGCTGAACCAAAAAGATTTGAAAGTGCATTGCCCCTCTGAAGCTCATTGAGACTCTGAATCTTTATTCTTCTATTGATTGATAAACTCGAAAATATGCTCTGGAGAGCAGATATTGATCTCGGCAACATTACGCGGCCTGGGACTAAATTGAGTGCCGAATTGATCTCTGCCGAAAGCCAGATGGATTTGGATCTACCAATCTTTCTACGACTCACATAACTTTTTGGACTCAAGACTAAATCACATTGGATGTTTGGTATCGAAGTTAAAATCTCACCAGTCAACTTCGCATCTCTGGGAATTCCTGAATTGCCTCGCGTTGCATATGTGATGTCATAAAGAATTTTCAAGATTGTTTCTCCATTGAGCGTCTTCTTAATGCGCTAAGTGCTACCTTAGCACACGAGTTAGACTACTGCAGTAGCTGCTCTGAGGACAACGGAGGTTAACCGCATGAAGAGGGCTTTAATCACTGGAATAACCGGACAAGACGGTCACCACTTAACCAAATTACTCCTGAGTAAGGATTATCAGGTATGTGGTCTAGTTAATGGTCAGCGAAACCCTCGAGAATCTAGTTTTCAGTTAATGTTTCCTGAGGTTCGATTAATTCGTGGAGATTTGACTGACTTTGCTAGTCTTTTAAATGTTATCAACTCCGTCCAACCGGACGAAGTTTATAATCTTGGAGCCATTAGTTTTGTTGGTCTTAGTTTCAACCAACCAGAATTGACCGCAAATGTCACAGGACTCGGTGCATTGAGAATCCTCGAGGCTATCCGCCAGACCGACATGGTTAATCAGGTTCGCTTTTACCAGGCATCTTCTTCCGAGATGTTTGGTAAGGTACTAGAAACACCACAAACTGAAAGAACGCCGTTCTACCCAAGATCTCCGTATGGAGTCGCCAAGACATTTGCCCATTACACATGTGTTAACTACAGAGAAGCATATAAAATGCATGTATCGAGTGGAATTCTGTTTAATCATGAAGGTGAGCATCGAGGCCACGAATTTGTTACTAGAAAAATCACTTCTAACGTGGCGAGAATTAAACTTGGACTACAAAAGAAATTCAGCTTAGGGAATCTGAATCCAAAAAGAGACTGGGGCTATGCTGGAGACTATGTCCACGCCATGTTCTTGATGCTACAGCAAGAAACTCCTGATGATTACGTAATCTCAACTGGCGAAACTCGCACAGTTCGGGATTTTGTCTCTACTGCTTTGCGCGTGGCTGGATTAGAGGATAACGTTGAAAAGTATGTTAATTACGATAGTAAACTTGAACGTCCTGCCGAGGTGGATTTGCTAGTTGGCGATTCATCCAAAGCCCAGAAAGTTTTGAAATGGGCACCAAAAACGACTTTTGAACAATTGGTTTACTTAATGGTAGAAAATGACTTAAGAATAGAAGGACAATCTCGCTGAAACTACTTGCTGGATAGAGTGACACCCCACTTTGCCACTTCAGTACCTTCTAGCGGCGAAATCTTGACTGAAAGACGTACCGTATTTTTGCGCAAAGACCAATTTGGCAGTCCAATTTTGGTTTGTCCGTTAAGGTCGAGGGCTTGAATACTACATTCAGATCTCTTCTGATCTATATCTGTAATGCAGAGGCTTATAGGCCCCTGTTTTTCCGCATCAATAGGAATGATTTGAAAGAGCATTTGAATCTTCAGTAAATCTCTTCGATTCAATGCTTTCATCCGTACAGTAATGTCAGAAGTCGCTGGAAACAGCTGAAATTTAGACATAAATCCTAACTCTGAACCTTGGTCAATTCGCCAACTTACTTTGCTAGCTGCATTAAAACGGAAAAAGTCTTTCAAGTCTGAACTTTCTTTCAGGTCACACGTTTGATCTCGAAAATTTACTAAGAGTAATGACTGTTCAGTCAAATTCTGCGCCTCGGTCAAGCTCACAAAACATCCACTATGAATTCGAGTAAATTCCATTAGTTCACTTTTCTCAGATTTGGTAAGAAAAGAACTATCGATAAGGGCTCCACATGCTTTAGATGCCTTTGCATATAGAATTTGATCACCTATCGTGGCACGGGAAAATGGCGGAAACTCAGAAACTAATGGTTGCCAGGCTCTGTAACTATCTGTTGACTTTACGCCACCGTACGACCATCTAAAATAACCCTTGTCACGGATTGGTAATGCAAATTGTCCGTAGTCGATATTGTTGTCATCGGGACGATCAAATTCTGGAAATGGATACAATGGTAGATTAACGATACTGCAATTGATTGGTAGGCGAAGTCTTAGCTGGTTAAGAACTGCGTCTTGCATTGCAATCTTCTGCATCGCAGCGTCATTTAATTGCGTAGCGACAGGACGAGTTAGATGTTGTTGAGAGTATCCTAAGATAAGTAATGAGGTGCATACGATACTCAGGCTCAAAGAAAGTATTGATTTGATGGGGATTCTTGAAATCAAATTGGTAATCAATGCAATTGATACAAAAGAAATTACGACACTGACTCTGCCCCATGCGCGAATTTGTGGCAATAGTTGTGAAACCAAGAAATTAAGAGGAGTTACCAAATATAGGAGTAAAGATAACGAAAGCATGATGAATAGAAAACGAATTTCAATTTCATCGACAAAAGATTTTAAGCGAGAATATTGAAAGTATTGATTCTTAGGAGAAAAAAGTAAGTGGATTGGAATTAGCGCGATTGCGATTATAAATAAACCAGTGATAGCTCCCATCTGAGAACCTTCCCAAGAGATTCTGGTTTGGAGATAAGCTATCAAGTCTTCGCGCTTTAAAAGTTTGAGAAAAAGCGTGTATAGGTCGTAGAAAAGTGTTTCAAAAGTACCTGCATAAACTATTGCTTCTGTCGGACTTCGGTCTGCTGGTCCTACAAGGGAAATCAAATTTTTTGACTGAATAACTATTGGAATTGTTTGAGAAATAATGCCAAAGCAGAAGACTGCAACCACGCACAATGATGTCTTAATGTTCTTCAAAACAACACTTATACGCGTACCAAAGGGTTCTCTAGGTAGGTAAGTGTACAAGTAATAAATCAAGTAAATTACTGCAATAACCGAAAGAATGACCATAAATACAAGAAAGTAGAATCCAGTAAAGGCACAAATCGGTGCAGTGCAAAAAAGATAGACCTTTTCTTGCAGATTTAACTTTCTATTCTCCATCACTGCTCTGAATGGCAGAAAGATTAGGGCAATGGCAAGAGGAATGCTCCAGGTCAATCCAAGGAAGAAATGTCCTTCGGATCGTACTAAATTGAAAGTGTTGCTAGAAAAAACGATTCCCGCCAGAAGGCTGAAAAATGGTGATATTCTCATAAACCTACAAGCAACATAAGTCGCAAGAGCAATCGGCATTGCCTTGAGAATGGAAAAGATATGAATTAATTGAGCGGGATCCGTGATTCCCGTTTCTGTTGCAAAGAATTTAACTATGATTATCTCGAACAGACTACCAACGGGATAGTGTAGAAAATTTAGGTTGCTCGGCCAACCATAGTTGAGGGAACTGACCTTCATCATGAAGACATCACTCCAAGAATTCTCAACAACCATTTTCAGAAAAATGCCAGTAAATAGCCCATCGCCAGCTAAAGGAATCCTATTCTTGAAGACTCCAGAAAAAGTTTCTCTGAACAGATGCAATGAAAGTGCTAAGGAGATAAGTAAAGTGAGGAAAGCCCATAACAATTCTCGTGAGGACTTTGCTAATTTCGCAAGAAAGTTTGTCTCATGGATTATGGTTTTGCGCATGAACCCGAACTCAACTCTCGCATGTCGATTGCCCCTCTTGGTTGTATAAACTCACCTGCTGGATTAACGAATGGTTCTGACACTTTCCATTCTGAAATCAGAAAACTGCCTTTAGAATATGAATTTCCCTCTCGATTGAGACATAGTCCCGACATTGCTGGCGTGAATTCTTCACTCGTTCCGTTTGTCACGGTAATTGACTTGAGTCGATTCAAATCGACGAATGCTCCAGAATCTGTTTCCAAGAATGGAACTAAGTACACAAAGTATGTTTTTGGTGTCATAAGGTACATATCAAAAGCCCAAATTTGTTTAGCTTGCGGAAACCCTGCATTGATACTCGTATTAATCCAGTCATCATTTCTTGAAGTTCGCGTGGACTTTGGAACTAATTCGCCCCTCTTCAGATTCGGGAAAGTCTTAATCACTCGCTCCCTAATTGATTCCAAATTGCATCCATTCGCAATGGCGCAGCCATCTATCTCTGGATATATTATGGATGTCTTGAACATGTAAGAGAGTCTGATGCCCGTGTTGAAATAAAATGAACCAGCATTGCTCTCAAAAGCGTCATTTTGATTGCGAGAAATGAAAAAATCACCATTCTTCACTTCCCCGAAAAAATCTTTACCGTTTTGGGTGATAATCTGCCAACTTTCATATTCAAAATTTCTTCCTTGCGTCTCGTACGCAACAGTGGAATTGTGACTAAAGGTAAGTGTTACAACCACAGCAAAATAAAAAGGGAGCAACGTTGCGAAACCAGAAAAAAAATGCGTTCTAAGCCTGTTTGGTTTTCTTCTTCTAATGCTCATGTTACGCATCGCTACCGTTTGTTCACTTTTCGCATGCGAGAAAGCAACATCGCATCAACTATAATTGCGAGAATTATTGCTGTCCCAATTTCTGTAATTAAAACTCCGAGATATGAGTGACCCAAATTTGCCCTTGACCACCAAGCCGGTTGGAAGGACATCATCAAACCAGGACCCAAGACAAAAATTAATGCAAAAAAAACTATAAGTACGGTATTAGTTTTCGATTCAGGTGCTAAATCAATGTTTGCTTTTTCGCTATGTCGATTCCTAAGATTTTTCCTCAACCTCTTGCCAGAATCCAAATTCAGTGAAGCTAGAGCAAACAATAGAGAGCGTGCTGCAAAGTAGGAGACTAGAGCAATAAGAACAAGAGCCGTAAGACTCGTCGAAGTTGAACTAAAATCTCGCGTTCTAAAAGTTACTCCTGGGATTCCCACCAAAGCCTGACTCAGAAATACATGAAGCGAGGCCAGCGATAGTCCCAATTCATAACTACCGGAAATGTCCAACGCCTTAGGTCTTAGGTACCCAAATACTAAAATCAAATATAGAAACCAAGTGCCAAAGAGCATGAAGACTCGATAATCCAGAAGTTGAATCTTCATCTCAGTTAGGTGAATTTTGGATCCACTTTTTTTTCCTATAAATAGACTCAACACCAAAGCAGGAAACAATAAAAACGAAAATTCGTAAGTTGACATTGAAGCAAAGTAAATGACACACGCAATAACTGAGAGAATTAACTTATTAAATTCAGACGTTTGTCTTGCGGATTTGAATATTAGAATCACCGCTAAGAAATATTTTATTAGCATGCTTGGTACCATAGACGCAAAAGCCAAGTGAGGATCAAAATCTCTTCGAAATTGCATGGTTACTGATAATGTCATGAAGAATATTATTGAGAGAGAGTGTGACTGCGAGAAAAGATAGACAACATACGTTGCAAGAATTCCAACCAATAAAAGAGACACGCCTTGAAAAATCTTGTATTGCCATATCTCTTTTAGATAAGAAAAGATAAATCTCGACTCAATCCAATGTAAAGGATAAAAACGTCCAGCGCCATCCATCCATTGTTGATTCCAAAATAGCGCCTCGTGTAGTACTTGTTTTGCATTCAAGCTACCATATCGCCACTTCACCCAGTAGGGAGTTTGGCTATTGGGCCAATCATCACCTGCCCAAGAGGACTTCACTAGAGTTGAACAACTCAAAAACCAAACTAACGAAGATGCCATATAGGCATAAATAAGTTGGTTACTTCGAAGTATAGGATAAAAAATACTGAGGAAATTTTTTCTCTTGCGATTATCGTTTAAGTTGTTCGACATATTCTCACTTCTTAAATTCGAGATAGTAACTTAAGACATATTCGATGTCTTCTCTGCACAAATTTAAGGGGTTTCTACCCAAGATTAAGTACTTGTACCACCAATCGACAGTTCTGTTGATTGCATCTTGCTGTTTCCAAACCGGCGTCCAAGATAGACATTCTCGCGCACGACGCGCATCCAACTCTAAAACGCTTGACTCAAGTTTTTTTGTCTGGTGCCCCTCCTCCTCCTGTATAAAGGTTTGACCCTTCCATGCCGATGACGAAATCTCGACTACTTCTTTCACGGAAAGACTTGGCTCTGATGGCCCGAAGTTAAACGAGTCAATATTGCCACCACCAAGGCCATAACTGAGAGAGAGCAAATACCCCATTAGTGGGTCAAGAACGTGCTGCCAAGGACGCGTACTTCTTGGATTTCGTACAATAACATTTTCTTCTTTACTGAATCCTCTGATTAAGTCCGGCAGAAGTCGATTTTTTGCCCAATCTCCGCCCCCAATAACATTTCCCGCCCGAACTGAAATTATCTTTGGGCCATCTTCAATATGTGACAAATGTTGCCAAGCAGAAATTGCTGATTCCGCACCAACTTTACTGGCACTGTAAGGATCTTTTCCCCCAAGTGGATCAGATTCAATGAAGTGTCTACCTTGATTATCATTCCGGTAAACCTTGTCAGTTGTCGCAGCGACTACACAATTTATAAATTTATTTTTTCTTGCCACTTCAAGAACATTTGCAGTTCCCATTGCATTAGTTTGAAAAGTAGTAAGAGGATTACGATAGGAATCGAGAACTAATGGTTGAGCAGCTAAATGTATTATTGACGTTATTTTAGTATTCCGAGCGAAGTTGTCTAAGGTTTCTATATCGCAAATATCATCGTATATCTCGACTATTTCTCCCTGTCTGTTTAGCCGGCTGTACAGTGATTCCGCCTCGGGTTTCAAAGAATAACCGACGACTTCAATGTCTAGTGCTTCAAGAAGTAAAGTGAGCCATGTACCCTTAAATCCGGTGTGGCCTGTAATGAGTATGGGGCCGTGGATTCGACTCAAAAGAGAAGGAATTTCATTTGCCACAGGAACACTGTAGTCTTATCTACAGACAGATTACTTGAAATCGGCAAGTTTGGAGAATCGATGTCCGTTCCGAAACATGGAGATAGCGTTTATCAGCTTGTAAAAACAGAATTTGAACGTCGTCACCCAAAATCTCCATTTAAGCCCGGCGAAACCCCCGTGCCTGTGACGGGAAAGGTGTTTGGTGTTTCGGAACTTCACGCGGCCGTTCAAGCAAGTTTAGACTTCTGGCTGACTTCTGGACCATACTCGGAGCGTTTTGAGAAACAACTATCTGATTATGTTGGAATGCGGCATGCTTTCATGGTCAATTCGGGTTCTTCGGCAAATCTGGTTGCAACTTCGTCCCTAACCAGCAAAGTTCACGGTGATCGTGCTCTTCGACCAGGTGATGAAGTCATTACTGTTGCTGCAGGATTTCCTACTACCGTTGCCCCCATCATCCAAAATGGATTGGTCCCCGTTTATGTTGATATAGATCTTGAAACCTTGGTTGCTAATGAAGAGCAGCTCATCAGCGCCGTTGGTCCAAAAACTAAAGCAATTATCATGGCGCACACTTTAGGAAATCCGTTTAACTTGAATCTTGTGCAAGCACTTTGTTCAAAGCATGGTCTCTGGCTTGTTGAAGACAGTTGTGATGCCTTGGGAGGAACTTTCGATGGAAAAAAGTTAGGGTCTTTCGGCGATCTATCAACTCTCAGCTTTTATCCTGCACATCACATTACTACCGGTGAGGGCGGGGCTGTCCTAATCAAAAGGGCGGCATTCAAGAGACCAGTTGAATCATTCCGAGATTGGGGGCGAGACTGCTGGTGTCCTCCAGGTTGTGACAACACATGCCTCAAGAGATATGAATGGACTCTAGGTGATCTTCCTGAAGGTTATGATCATAAATACACCTACTCTCATATCGGTTACAACCTGAAATCAGGCGACATTCAGGCTGCAATTGGGCTAGCACAAATGGAGCGGATTGACTCATTTGTTGCTGCGCGAAGGGAGAATTGGGCGTACCTACGCAGCGGACTAGAAGAGTTTTCTGATTATCTCCTCCTTCCGAGCGCGACCACAGGAAGTGAACCTTCGTGGTTCGGGTTTGCTATAACCGTTAAAAAGGCTTCCCCTAAGACCAGAGACGAGATCGTGAAAAGATTGAATGATCTAAAGATTGGAACTCGACTACTTTTCGGCGGCAACCTATTGCGACAGCCTGCTTTTATTGATAGCCCAAGGAGAGTTGTTGGCAGTTTAGGTAACACAGACATAGCTATGCGAAGCACATTTTGGATTGGAGTTTGGCCTGGCCTATCCAAGAGCATGCTCGATTTCACCATTGACTCAATCGGAAAAATACTAAAGGAATAATGATGAAGGTTGTCATATTAGCGGGTGGGCTAGGAACGCGATTATCCGAAGAGACCGAGAATAAACCAAAGCCTATGGTCCAAATTGGTGAAAAGCCAATTCTGTGGCATCTAATGGATATCTTTTCTAAGCAGGGTTTTGATGAATTCATTCTAGCGTTGGGATACAAGAGTGAAGTAATTAAAAGGTGGCTCGTTGACCTTAGTGAATTAGAAGGAGATCTTGTAATTTCTGCTGAAAGAGGTATTAAGAAAGAGTTCTCAGATGTATCGCGCAAATCATGGACAGTTACTGCATTGGAAACAGGCTTAAATTCACAAACGGGTGGCAGGATCAAATTGTGTATGAACAAGTTGCCTAACGAGACCATCATAGTAACTTACGGCGATGGTCTTGCGAACGTTCCAATCGCTAAGTTAATCGAATTTCATAAGAGCCACGGGAAATTGGCAACAGTTACGGCGGTGCGACCCCCAGCAAGATTCGGATATATGCAAATAGAGAATAACTCTGTGAAGCACTTTGGCGAAAAGAATCAAATGGATGAAGGTTGGATAAATGGTGGATTCTTCATTCTTGAACCAGAAGTATCAAGTTATGTTACGTCTCTCGATGAGCCTTTCGAAACTGGTGCGCTTCCTCGGTTAGTTCAAGACTCGCAATTAATGGCATTTGAACATGAAGGATTTTGGCAACCAATGGACACTCTCCGAGAAAAACTTGAATTGAGTAATCTAGCAAAACTTGATGTACCGCCGTGGCTTGTCTTTTAAAATTGTATATAATGGATCGAGAAAATGATGAATCTCGAAACTGTTGACATTATTACTTCTTCACTTAATGAAGAGAAGTGTTTACCCGAGTTGCTGCGTAGACTTCAACAAGTTTTCAATAAAGAAGTTGGTTATCGTTTTCGAGTAATTTGTATTGACAATGGCTCGACTGATAAGACTTGGGAGATAATTGAATCTCAGGTGAGCGAAATTAGAAACATGCTTGGAGTACGTCTCTCGAGGACTTTTTCTCTCGACTCTGCTTTTACTTGCGGCCTTGACCTTGCAACCGGAGATTTAGCCATAATTATGACATCTGACTTACAAGATCCCCCTGAACTGATTCATGACATGCTCAGGAAGTATGAGGAAGGTTTCGATCAAGTTCTTGTAAAAATTACAAAACGCGGAACGGTCCCTGTAATCCGCCGACTTGCTTCTTGGGCTTTCTACAAGCTAGCAGACCGATTGACCAATGGATTACTACCGAGGTCTGTAAGTGACTTCAGATTAATGAGCAGGAGAGCGTACCGAAGCGTAAGTCAACTCCGCGAAAGTCATAGGTTCATGCGCGGTCTTAGTTCTTGGATAGGTTTCAAATCTACGATTATCGAAATGGAACGGCCCCCTAGATTTGCAGGTGAATCAAAATGGCTGGGTACCTCTCTTGTAGGAATTATTGGACATGCTTCTCGCAGCATTTTTGCATATAGTTCACAACCTTTATCATGGTTGTCCATCGTAGGGCTGTTTTCAAGTTTTATTACAGGGGCGACTATCTTCGCGCTTATCATTTTCTGGTGGTCTGGCGGGGAGAAACCTTTTGCTGGATTTGCATCACTGATTATGCTGATTCTGATAACTTTTTCGATTTTGATGCTCGCCATAGGAGTTATCGCTCAGTACTTATCATTGATGTACGAAGAGCTTAAGAGTCGGCCCCTTTACATTATTTCAGAGACCAAAACACGATCATAGATTCATTAAGTCGTTGGCAACCTCGCGAATCATTGACTCCTGGCCCGCTACTAGCTTTCTCTTTCCTAGTTCATTCCACAGCGTAAAGGCTTCCAAGCCAAACTCTTCAGAAATCTTCAGCACCTGTGGGGCGTAGCCGCTAAATACTCCCGCCATACCGCTTGAAGTGCTTGAACTCGTGGTTCGCGGTAGATAATCTGCAAAATTCTTTTCGACAAGCGCGCTTAGATCCAAGAATGGTTCCATTTCTAATTTTTCTCCCATTTTAATCCTGAAAGCTATGATATTTTCTAATTGTGCATTACCTGCTCCAGCGCCGAGCCCCATCGACGCACCATCAATAATCTGCGCACCAGATTCTGCAGCGGTATTCGCATTTGCCACAGCAAGACCCAAATTGTTATGAGCGTGGAAACCGACCTCGATTCCGATTTCATTCCGCAGCGCTAAAACTCTTTCGGCAACATCGGAAGGTACAAAAAAACCTGCTGAGTCCATTAGCACAACAGCCGTTGCTCCATAATCTTTCATCAATTTTGCTTGCTCAACAAGATTATTGATATCGATCATATGGCTCATCATGAGAACCCCATGTACTTCAGCGCCGGAATTTGCAACGAATTCTATGTGCTTTTTTGCGACCGTGGCTTCAGACACATGAGTGGCCACTCGAAACAACTCTACCCCTTGATTTAGTGCAGGGACTATGTCTCGTTTGAGCGTGGCGAAGCCCGGAATACAGTGGACTGCAAGCTTGGGTCCTCTTTCTCCCAAACTTGCTCTCGCAACTTCCAATAACTCAAAGTCTTGAAATTTCGATCTCCCGACCAAATATGAAGATGCACCCAAACCGTTTCCATGTCCAATTTCAACTGCCCAAACATTCGAATCTATCGCTGCTTGGCAGTAAGTCTTAACAAATTTCGGCTCTAATGCATGACGTATTGCATGATTACCATCTCGAAGAGTTACATCATAGTATTTCATTTCTGTCGCACTCATCTCTCATCAAATCCATGGGAATGCCTAATAGCGGTTTGCACAGCTGCAGCATTGATGATGTCCAAATTTCCCGCATAACTTGGAAGAAAATACCCTGCCCCCGTTACTTTAACAGTGGCAGACAAAACACCTGATTCCTGAATATGGGGATTCACCACAACTTCGTAGCCTGGAACATACCTTCTTATTGAATCTACGATTTGCGCAACTTCAAATCGCGCCCTGGATACATCGTAGTCCTCAGCAAGAATCGTAATAGTTGTGCGCATCATTACTGGTGGTTCGGCTGGATTCAGAACCAAAATAGCTTTTGATTCCTTTGCTTTGCAAACATTCGAAATGAGATTTTCCGTGGTTTCGATATATTTGTCGATATTGTTCCTCGTGGCCGGCCCTGCCGAACGAGCCGCAATGCTAGATGAGATTTCTACATTCTTTATCGCGAACGAATTCTTTGCAAGCGCATACGCAAGAGGTGCGCCCGATTGGCCGCCACAGGTCACCATCGAATAGTTTGAGACAGTTTGCTTTTGAGTGTTCATATCCTCCACTAGTCCAACAAGTTCAGGCACTAATGGGGTTCCTATTCCTGACGGTGTTAAATCAACTAACCACTTACCCGCTTCTTGTAAGATCTTCCAATGTAATGGGGAATCATCGGCTGAAGTTGCATCAAAAAAGCCATCAATCAATTTCGCAGTTTCCCGTAAATCTTTTGCCCCATTAGAAGACAGTACCGGTACTCGACCCATGAATCGCTTCAAACCAGGACTGTCCGGTCTCCGTCCAATCATCGCTACAAGTTCAAATTGAGAATTTCGAAGTAGGCGCTCCCCGAGATCCGTTCCAATGTTGCCTGTTCCAATAATTCCTACTCTTATCCTATTCATCTGAAACTTCTATGTTTCTTGCCTTAAACGAATTCGGGTGAGGTGTATAACCTAACAATTCTTCCAAAAGCTCGATTGAAATCATAGGCTCTAGATCTTCAAGTGGTGGCGATACTAATTCGCCGTTATCCAATTTTCGAGTCGCCAAACGAGGTAAATAACGTTGTTCAGGATGAATTCTTACATCAATCAAAAGGCTCGAACCCAATTCTTCTAGTCTCGGTTTCAAAGTCCTTAAGTCATCTACGGATTCAATTCTTTGATATTCGAAACCAAAAGTCTGAGCGATGTCCTCAAAACTTGGAAAACTAATCCCAGAATTAGATGTAGATCCCGTAAAACGACTTCCAAAGAGATTTGCTTGCGATATTCGAATCATTGCATAACCCTGATTATTGAAGATAAAGAGTTTTAACGGAATTTTATGCTCTTTTACAACTTGCAACTCTTGAAGGTTCAGCATAATCCCGCCATCTGTATTTAAACATATTATCTGCCTTTCTCTATCAGCAAAATAAGCTCCTATGGCCGCGGGCAATCCAAAACCCATTTCACCTAAACCTTGAGATGTGATTAATCGATCGTTGCCTGACGAACGAAATATATAGTGACCCGAGAGAAGAGCAGCACCAACATCTGTTGTAACAATCGCGTTTTGCTTTTTGATTTCAGAAACATAATGAATAACCTGTGCTGAGTGAACAAAACCATCTTTTGGCTCCCCATCAACAATGGCTTGTTCCAACCTTGGTAAACGTTCCTTAATTTCATTTATAACTTGTTGCCATTGCTCTCGTTTCTCAAATCCAGCTGAATCAAATTGAGACTTGAGCTCAGAAACAAAGAGTGTTACGGAAGTGTTGCAAACATTCCACTTCAAGTCTTCAAACTTCGCACATTCATTGGGGTCTATATCAACAATCCATTTGATAGCTTTACGCGCAAAGTCAGCTCTGTCATAACCGAGCTGAGGTATCGCTAATCTTGTCCCAAGGGCTAGTACGAAGTCAGATCTTTGTAGCAAGATATTGGCAAATCTATCCCCATAAATTCCCACTCTCCCCACATTGAGGGGATGGTTTTCGGGAAAAAGGTCAATCGCTGTCCAACTCAAAACAAAAGGAATGTTGAATTCTTCTATAAAACTCTTGACGAGTTTAAAGCTTTCCAAATTTCGACATCCATTTCCTATGTAAAGCATAGGTTTGGTTGCATTAGACAAATCTTTGCACGCTCGCCTCACTAAACGAATATCTGGCTTTACAACAGTTTCAAGGTTTATCGCAGTATCTTTATCGTTCTCCAGAATACTATTCGATGCTTTCTTTCTTTGGATGTCCATCGGCACATCAAGGTGAACCGGTCCTTGACGTTCCGATCGAGCTATCGATACCAATTCAAGGATATTGGCTTCAATATCGTTAGGAGAAAAAACCCTCATACTTTTTTTGCAAATACTGCCAAGTACTTCAACTGAATCAAATCCCTGCACTCCATACGCTCTTAAAGTTACCGACTGTTCACAATGATAAGAACTTTCATTTCCGCTTATTACAAGGATAGGAATAGAATCCATGAAAGCACTAAGAATTCCAGTCACGGCATTTGAAGTTCCTCCTCCTGTCGTCACAATGGCAACGCCCAATTCGCCAGTAATCCTGGAGTAACCTTGTGCTTCCATAACAGCTGCTTGCTCGTGGTGAGAATAAATAATCTGAATACTTCCATCTCTAACTAAAGCATCAAGTATTGCAAGATTACCGGCCCCAGTTATCGCAAAAATTACCCTTACCTGTAAAGTTTTTAGTGCTTGCACCAGCACTTCCGCCCCACTTACAACTTTACCGACTTCGTGATCTATCACCATAACTCCACTCTAATGCGAACGTTTCCTTAGTATACAATCCATTCACTTCGGTTCTTCCTGTTGCCGTATCCACGTGTGCCATTCACGAAATAAGCGTTCTCTGATTTCTGAATCTTCTTCAATAGCAGGAAGTTCGTCATCAATTTCGGGGACATAATATGTGGGAGTCTCGTCTATTTCTTTTGTGATTTTAACTTCTGATCCAAACATCTCCCCTACTAGCTTTGCCCACCACCAAACCGGTTTTGCAAAACTCGAGCCAATATTCAAGTTTCCTGTTGATCTGGACGCTAAGACATAAAGAATTTGAGCAGCCATATGTGAAGCGTATTGATAAGTGCGCACACTTTCTCCTGAAGATCTAACAAGAATTGTGTCGCCTCTTGACGCTGAATGCATAAAATTCCCTATCGCATATTTACCGTCTAAAGGTAAGAGTGGTCCGTAAAATGCAAAAAGTCGCAAGTTTGCTCCCAGAATAAACCCAAGAGAAGTATATTCTTCCACTAAGGATTCGGAGTCTATTTTTGCTTTCATATATTCGTCTTCAAAATTCCTGATGGTACTAGGAAAAATTAATTTACTCCGTTGGTTGAGTGATTCATTTGTCAAATATTGCCGACCATACACTGCACCTGAACTACAGTTAATGACTCGTGCGAGATTTCGTTTATCTCTTTTGGCTTTAATTAGATTCTTTAAGCCTTCTCGATTTACTCGAGTCACGTCGCTTTCGAGTGTTCCTTTACTCGTAGTTGGAGAAGCAGCATGTATTGCATGTGTAAAATCAGGGATATTTGGTACACTATTCACAATATCAACTTCGCAGATTTCAATGTTCGTGCCTTCTTTCCCTTCAAGTACGTAATTAAGATTTTGAGTATTTCTAGTAAGAAGCACGAGATTGAGGCCTAAACGGAACTCAGAATCCAATTTAATTAAAGACTCCACCAGCCAACTTCCCACAAATCCACTTGCGCCTGAGATTGCAATTACAGAATTTTCTAGACTTTCTACATTCTTATCCAGGTAACGTAAAAGAAAATCGAAGTCGAGTTTTTCGAGTTTTCTACTCACAAACCACCAACTTCATCAAAGGTTGATCCTTTCAACGTCAAAAGATTTAGGTCGCTTTCTTACTTGGCTATGAACGCTCAGAACATATTCTCCAATTACGCCCAAAAACAGCAACTGAATCCCACTTAAGAAAAGGCTTGAGACTATCAGTGTTGGTATTCCTAAAGCTGGTCTTGCAGGATTCAGCAAGAATAAAGACAACATTACAATGGCGGAAAAGATTGCCAGTATCGAAAGAAAAAAACCAAAAAGGATTATTAAACGAGCTGGCAACCTAGTTGTTGAGACCAAACCGTTTATGCCCTGATCAACAAGACTAATCAAATTGTTTTTTGATGTCCCTTGATTCCGTTTCCTCCAGACATACTCAATTCCGGTAGCCTTTGCTCCAGTCTGTGCGACAAGTCCTCGGATGTATGGATACTCATCATCTAATTCAAGAATAGAGTCAATGATTCTCTTATCTGCTAAAAGGAATTCTCCTGCGTTAATTGGTATTTCAGTTCCTGAAAGTTTCCTAACCAATCGATAATATATAGATCGCATTAAGCGAAGTCGCCAAGACTCCATACGTTGGGCCCTATAGCCATAAACTACTGAATAACCATTTTCGAACTTTTCTACCATTTTCGGTATAACCTCAGGAGGATCTTGTAAATCTGCTGGAACCAAAGGAATGACCATGACACCACTGACGTTTTTGAGGCCCTTCCACATACTACGGAATGGGCCAATGTTTCTGCTATTCACTATCACCTTCACACGCTTGTCTTCCGAAGCAATATTCCTTAAAATATCGACAGTCTGATCTGTCGAATCGTTGTCTACGAATATATGTTCAAATTCGTAGTTTGGGAGATTATTTTCGAACACGCTTTTGACTTCTTCATAACAAATCCTGACATTACCCTCTTCGTTGAAACAAGGTGTTACCACAGAGATAAGTTTTTTTGCTTCTTTGACCATAGTCGAACAATAGTCGTGAGATCACAAATTCTCACCTAAGCATAGCCAGCAAGCTCTCGGTACTTTGTTTCACTATTTTCTCTTGCATCCTGGGTGAAGATGAGGTGAACGTTTCGAACTGTGGCATACTTTCCACGTGGAACAACCACCAAATGTTGTCGCAAGTTCACAGAGCCTTGCGAAAAGCGCCCGAATTGAAACTTTGAAAATGATTCACAAGGCCAAGGCTTCTCACGTTGGGTCCTGCCTTTCTATCTTAGATGTTTTGTGTGTTTTGTATAGCGGGGCTGCCCGGATAAATCCTTCAAACACAACTAACGACAATCGGGATGTGGTCATTGTTTCCAAAGGTCATGCCAGCGCTGCCCTATATTCTGTTCTATCGCTTCGCGAATTTTTTCCTCTGGAGTGGTTGTCTCGCTACTGTGAAAATGGCGCAGAGTTAAGTGGTCATGTAACTCACAAATACGTACCAGGGGTGGAATTGTCTACAGGTTCATTAGGCCACGGCTTGCCATACGGACTTGGAGTTCAACTTTCAAAGAAATTGTATAAGTGTGATGGAAGAACCATTGTTTTGATGTCAGATGGGGAATGTGATGAAGGTACAACTTGGGAATCGGCGTTGTTGGCAAGTCATCACAGACTGGATAAATTGATCGTTGTCATTGATCGTAATCGAATCCAATCAATGGGCGACACTGAAGAAACTTTGGCACTTGAACCTCTTTCTGAAAAATGGGAGGCATTTGGGTGGCACACTTTAGTAGTCGATGGACACAATCACAACGAAATTCTTGAAGCACTTTCGGTTCACAAGGAGGGCAAACCTGTTTGCATCATCGCAAACACCACAAAAGGGAAAGGTGTTTCTTTCATGGAAGGAAAAGTTCTATGGCATTACAGACCTCCCGACGACGACGAACTTACAGCTGCTCTCTGTGAGTTGAATTCCTGAACATGAGAAACACTTTTGTCAATACTTTGTTCCTGGAGGCGCAACGAAACCCAAACTTGGTTGTGATTACAGGTGACTTGGGCTATCAGTTATTTGATGATTTTTCTACTTATCTCCCTAATCAGTTCATTAACGCTGGTTTGACTGAGCAATCAATGATGAGTATGGCAGCTGGGATTGCATCTACAGGGAAGCGAGTATTTGTTTACAGTATCGCGAATTTCTCCACTTTGCGCTGCCTTGAGCAAATTCGTAACGATGTTTGTTACATGGACCGATCCGTCGTTGTTGTTTCAGTCGGCGCAGGTTACTCTTATGGAACGTTAGGATACAGTCATCATGCAGTTGAAGATATTGCGATTATGCGCAGTCTTCCAAATTTAGAAGTTGTTTGTCCATCCGATAGCATTGAAGTTGAACAAATAGTTCCCTTACTGGTTAATAGACAATCACCAGTCTACCTACGACTTGGAAAAGCGGGGGAAAAGATTCTTCATTCTCAAGCACCAAAAATTGAATGGGGTAGATTCATAGAACTACAGTCAGGAAAAGACGGATACATTTTTTATACAGGCGCGATTGGCTCTGTTGCGCAAGAAGCAGCATTACAACTGGCTAGTTTTGGAATTCATATTGCCTTGGTGTCTGTACCATTTTTGTCGAGTCTGGACATGGACTACCTTGAGAAAGTTTCAAAAGATTCCAAAATCGTCGTGCTAGAAGAGCATGCTGAGCGCGGCGGTATGACCTCGGCTTTCCTAGAGGCGTTTAACAGATTGGGCAAGTCAGTTACTGTTCATTCTATTTCATCAGATCAGAGTAAGCTCTCGCTAACTGGAACTCAAGATTTTCTTAGATTAGAGAATGGCTTGACATCAGAGGCAATAATGAAAGTCTTTGAATAGGTTGTGAAGTAATTGGCTTAAGTATTTTTTGAGTTCTATTTCAAGGCTTAATCACAATCCAAATTTTTAATTTAAGGACTAAATGAAAGCTGGAATAGTGGTTTGCAAATGTGGGCCCTGTCGGGATCGAACCGACGACCCACGGATTAAAAGTCCGTTGCTCTACCGACTGAGCTAAAGGCCCTCGCAAGTTATGGGTAGGGAGTCTACCGTCTGATTGGAGGTCCAGCGAACGGCATTCAACTCTAGTTCTGCCAGATGATATTGAATTGTTCGCTCTCAGTCCCATTAACCATCCAACGATACTTTTGGATCCCTGGACTGGTTACAGTGAGTTGTTTCCAAGGGGCTGTGTAACTCGAATTGTTGCACTTCCAATCAACGTATTTACCCCACGGTTCGTTGAAGTGATTTCCCTCCCCAAGGGATGTCCAAGCATTGTTTCGCCACACTTGGAGTTCAACGCTCCGAATCGAACTCCAACAGTAGGTCAGTGCTCCAATCACTTGAGTTCCCGTTGGGCAAACGGCATAACGTAATCCGTCACTTCTTGGAACGGATGAGTAGAACATGTCACACGATGCCCTAAGGTTTTGATCGGAAACATATCCCTTCCAAACCCTCAAACTTAAAACGTTAACACCTTGTTTGTCTGAACCAACATAGCGAGTGCGATCACTGTCAATCGTCCATGATGTTGAGCAGCGACCAGTCGAGGCCCCTCTCATCATGTCACAGGGGTCATTTGTAGTGTGCTCCACTCCCAGGTTATGGAAAACCTCATGAACCCATGTATGTGAGACATAGTTTTTAAGTTGTAATGAGGGACCAACGCAACTTACTGACCCACTTTTACTGGGCCCAACCGCTACGACTGAATGAAGTCCAGGAATGCCCGCATAACCACATGCAGTGTCATATTTGAAGCCTTCTATATCAATGAAAAAGACATAGTTCTTGCGGTTTGCTCCGAACTTTTCAGCGAGCTTCATTTCTTTCATCAAATCATCTCCCGCGAAAGCAGCCCTGCTGAAATGATCACGCGAGAAAGAACTTCTGAAGAATTGAATATCGTAATCAGCTCCAATTAAATCAATCTGAAATTCTTGACCGATGCCAAGCTTTAGTGAATTGTTTCCCTCCGTTAGGGCCTCTGCAATATAGCCATTTATGTCGTATTGACGATCAGTACCATCTGAAGGAACCACGTAAATGGGCTTGATTTGAAAACCAGTGAGGCTGTCCGGTTGGTCTTCTGTGGTTCTTTGTCCAATAATGTTGATATTTGCGATTACATCCGAAGCGCTTCGCGTGAAAGCATCTCCACCTTGACTTGCGACGACCGTGCATGTTCCTATTTTTATAAGACTCAAACTTCTATCTGAAATTGAGCAGATTTCTGGAGTTGTTGATCTATACGAGACCATGTAACCGGAACTCGCCACCCCGGTGAGCAAGATTGTCTTAAGGCGAATTGAAAGTTCTGGTGGTGGCGCAAATGTAATTTGGTTTTCTTGAATTACTCGTAAAGTGATAGGTGTCTTATTGATTGGATCTGTGAAGTCATCTCCTCCTTGAGAAGCGAAAATCGTACAGATACCTATTTTTTTGAGTTCTACAGTGCTGCCCCGCACAACACATTGATTTGCATTCTCCGCTGAGTATTCGACAAGGAGACCCGCCGAACTTAATTCAGGCAAAATGATTATTGGTGAGGAAATTAAGTGCTCCGTAGGACTTGTGTAAGTTAGGGAATTTCTACGTCGAATCTCAATCACTTCAGTTCGCTGCACAACTTTATATTTTTTGTTTTCGATAGTTTTCATGAGTATGGGGCATTTACCCCCAGCTATTGGTGCAACCGTGAGGGCGGTGACGACACAGACACGCGGATCCAAGCTTGAGACAGAAACTGGAACTCCTGATTGACTTCTGATTTGAAGCTCGGCACTTCCCTCGCCTACGTAAAGAGTTCGAGGTAAAACCGTATCGATGACGTCAGACTTCTTCGCAGAAAGAAGCCAAATCAATTTCCCAGAACTTTTAGTGCATGTAAAGTTGCCAGATTTCAATCCAACTTTTGTGCATTTAGCGCCTTGTTTGGGTGCCGCAATCGAATTACTTGCGGGCAAAACAAGAATGAACAAACAAACTAGGGCAATAAGTGGGACTAAACGCCTAGAGAATCCATTTACCATCTGAAGGTGCTATTCAAGCACCAAGACATAACCCTGCCTAGTGGTGCGCATTAGGCAGGGTCGTTTTAGTGAAGTTATGTTCAGACTAACCGATCAGCACGACTGCTCGTCGGTTTGTGGCGCGGCCTTCATCGCTCTTGTTATCAGCCGCTGGCTTCTTTGGTCCGAATCCAGCAACGCTGATATCTACTCCTGGCAGTTTCTTGCCGAGGTAATCTAAAGTCGCCTTTGCGCGAGCCTTGGATAGCGCCTGATTGTTGACCCCGCCGACTGAGTCGGTATGGCCTTGAACCATTACCAAAATACCGCAATTTCCCCAGTTCAGGGCTCGGAATCAAGGTGAACTCTGAGCCTATACACTTCTCTCTCCTCTAGTCCCCATCGTCTAGGGGCCTAGGACATCGCCCTTTCACGGCGGTAACACGGGTTCAAATCCCGTTGGGGACGCGAGATAGGCAGAAATGCTTATCT
>Ga0315902_10003377_pt1 | contig 23997 bp, 26 predicted proteins | sample LakEriMetagenome_9_FD_203523 | JGI IMG/M metagenome (GOLD analysis project Ga0315902, IMG submission 203523) | Freshwater fungal communities from buoy surface, Lake Erie, Ohio, United States - Buoy 12 MA117 | ecosystem: Environmental > Aquatic > Freshwater > Lake > Lake biofilm | place: USA... | reverse complement strand
GCGTGGCCCTCGAGCGCGCCCTGCTGCACGCGCCGCGGCTGCTGCTGCTCGACGAGCCATTCACGGGGCTGGATCAGGCATCGACGCGGGCCCTCGTCGACCGCCTGCGCGAGGTGCAGCGCGCCGGTGTCATGACGGTGCTGGCCACACACGACCTCGACACGGTGGACGGCGTGCTGACCCGCGAATGCATCCTGCGGCAGGGCCGGCTGCTGCAGGTCGATCCGTCAGGGACGACGCTGCGTGACCGCTATCACGCGACGGTGCACGGGGCATGACGGGCTTTCTTCGCGTGGCGTGGCTGGTGGTGCAGAAGGACCTGCGCGTGGAATCGCGCAGCTTCGAAGTCGTGTCGACGACGCTGTTCTTCGCGGTGACCGTGGTGCTCATTTTCTCCTTTGGCCTGGTGCGCGAGGGGCGTCCCGCCGACGATGTGGCTGCGGCCATCCTCTGGATCGCCCTGGCCTTCTCGGGGACGCTGGCCCTCGGGCGCACCTTCGAACGCGAGCGCCAGTCGGAAACCTTGCGGGCGCTGCTGATGGCGCCGGCCGACCGGCCGGCGATCTATGCCGGAAAACTGGCGGGCATACTGGTGCTGCTGCTGCTGGTCGAGGCGGTGCTGGTACCGCTCGTGGGCCTGCTGTTTCAGGCGCCCATCCTGCGCTATCCCTGGCACCTGGCTGGCCTGTTGCTGGCGGGCACTGTGGGATTCTCGGCGGTGGGCACCCTGTTTGCGGCCATGCTGGTGCGGGCGCGCAGTCGCGATGTGCTGCTGCCGATTCTGTTGTATCCAATTACGGTTCCGGTCATGATCGCAGGGGTACGCGGCACTGCGGCGCTGTTTCAGGCGACGCCCGATGAACCGCTGGCGCGGTACTGGATGGCGCTGCTGGTATTTTTCGATGTGGTGTTCGTGACACTGGCACTCTGGACGTTCGAGCCAGTGATGACCGACTGACGACCGACCGGAATGAGGCACAGAGAACCGTGACCAGAGTTCAGCAACTGCAACTCGCGCTGGCCGGGGCCATGCTGGCCGTGGCGCCCTGGATCATCGACGGCGCCCCCTACGAGTCGACCATGGGGCTGGTGCAGAAGATCTTCTATTTCCACATGCCATCGGCCTGGCTGTTCCTGATTGCCGCGCTTGTCGCTGGCGTGGCGAGTGCCCGGTTTCTATTCGGACGTGCACCGTCGGCCGACCACTGGGCCGTGGCGGCCGCCGAGATGGCGGTCGTGTTCGGCATCATCACGCTGGTGACTGGCCCGCTCTGGGCCCGCAAGTCGTGGGGCATCTGGTGGGTGTGGGATGCCCGGCTGACGTCGAGCCTCATCCTGTGGCTGATTTTTGTCGCGTATCTGATCCTGCGCCGCTTCGGCGGGCCGGGGTCTGACAAGCTGGGCGCAGGGATGGCACTGTTCGGCCTCGCCAATGTGCCGTTCATCTTCGTGTCGGTGAATGTGTGGCGCACGCTGCATCCGCAGACCTCGGTGGTGCCCACGCTGCCGGTCGAAATGGGGGCGCCGCTGTGGTTCTGCCTCACGGCCTTCCTGCTGCTGTTCCTGGCGCTCATGAGCATGCGTGCCGGCCTGGCCAGGCAGCGGGCCCGCATTGAAGCGCTGTATCTCTCGGAGGATGAAGCATGACTCGCCACGTCCTGACCCTGATGCTGCTTGGGCTGCTGGCCCTGGCACCGCGTGTGGCGGCCGCCCAGCCCCAGCCGTCGGCCGACGAGTTCGTGCCCGTCGCCGAGGCGCCGCCGGGCGAGCAGATTCCCGCCATCAACCTGGTGGGCGCCGCCTACGGATTCGTCTGGGTGGTGCTCGTCGGCTACGTGTGGACGCTGGGGCGGCGCATGACGCAGGCCGAGCGTGATCTGGCCGAACTCGAGCAGCGGAGGTCGTAGGTGGACATCGGGCTCCCGTCGGCCGCGCACTTCATCTACATTCCGTTCGTGCTGCTCGTCGGCATCGTCGTGGGCTGGGTGCTGGGCTCGCGCGCCGCGCAGGATGCCTACGCGGCGGAACTGCGCCGGCGCGAACAGCGCAGCGCCAGGCCGCAAGGCTAGTCAGTGCCCGAGGGCGAGTCGCAGGGCCAGCCGCTCGGGCAGTCGCGCCTCGCGAATCTTCTCTTGAGCCGCCTGCACGTCGTATGGCACGCGCACCAGCGTTACCGTGCGCGCTGCGGCATCGAACAGGCCATAGGCCGCGCGCGGGTCACCGTCGCGGGGCTGTCCGACTGAGCCGGGATTGATCAGCCAGCCACCCCGACGGACATCCAGCACCTGCACATCAATCCCGCTGCCTGGCCATCGCAGTGGTGTCTGTCCCTCGGCACTATGCCACGCCACGGGAACATGGGTATGCCCGAAGAAGCACACCGGGGCCGTCACGTGCGACGCCGCCCGCCGGTAGTCGCGCTGGTCTTCCAGATACGCGTCTTCATCAAACGGGGCTCCGTGGCAGATGGTGCAGGCCTCGTCGACCGTCACGGGGCCCATGGGGAGGCCGCACACCCACTGAGTGTGTTCGGGAGTGAGGGCGTGCTGGGTCCACGCAATGGCAGCGCGGGCGCTCGGGTTGAAGCCTGAGGCAGGCTCGAGGCCCGTGCCGACTTTGTCATGGTTGCCGCGCACGATGGCCCGGGCTGAGAGTGCCCGGATTTCGTCGACGACCGCGTTCGGATCGGCGCCGTAGCCGATGATGTCTCCGAGCACCAGCACGTGGTCCCAGCCGGCGATGCGGGCATGCGTGAGCACGGCGTGCAGGGCCTCGAGGTTGGCGTGCACGTCGCTGAGGACGAGGTAGCGCATCAGCGTGGCAGGGCGTCGACGACCTTCTCGGCGATGGTGTCGGCTGATCCCCGCGAGGCGTCGATGCGGACGTGGGCCAGCGCGTAGGTGGCGCGCCGCTGCTGGAACAGCGCCTCGAGGGTCGCACGGTCGGCCGCCAGCGGGCGCCGGCCATCGAGCGGCACGCGGTCGAGCACCGTGCGGAAAGGGACATCGAGCCACACGACCAGTCCGTCCTGCAGCATGAGGTCGCGGTTGCGCGGGTCGACAAACGTGCCGCCCCCCGTGGCGACGACGGTGCCGCGCAGGAACCGCACGTCGAGCAGGGCCTGGCGCTCGAGCTCGCGGAAGTAGGGTTCGCCCTTCGTGCGGAAGATGCTCGAGATGTCCGATCGCTCGCGCTGTTCAATCTGGGCGTCGATGTCCTCGACGCGCCAGTCGAGCCGTTTGGCCAGGGTCCGGGCCACCGTCGACTTGCCGGCCCCCATGAAGCCCACGAGGTAGATTTTGTCGGCCTTCATGCGCGCAGCCGTTCGAGGTCGGCAAAGAACGCCGGGTACGAGACGGCCACGACAGCGGCGCCCTCGATGAGGGTGGGGCCCGACGCGCCGAGCCCGGCGATGGCGAAGGCCATGGCGAGACGATGATCGCCGTGCGCGTCGACCGTGCCACCGGTCAGTGTGCGCGAGGGCGTGATGGTGAAACCATCGGGGGCTTCCGTGGCGTCTGCGCCAAGTGCGCGCAGTCCGCCGACAAGGGCAGAGATGCGATCGCTCTCCTTCACGCGCAGTTCGCCGGCGCCGCTGACGGTGAGACCGCCGCCGAATGTGGCCAGTGCCGCGAGCACCGGCAGTTCGTCGATGAGCTCGGGCACCTCGGCCGGGGCAATCGTCACCGGCCGCAGCTGGCGGTAACGCACGACCATGCGCCCCAGAGGCTCGCCAGCCAGGCGGGTGTCGACGTGGGCCTCGACGTCGGCACCGAAGCGCCGCAGCACCTCGATGAGGGCCGTGCGCGTGGGATTCAGCCCCACGGCCTCGATGGTCACCTCTGACCCGGGTAGAGCCGCCGCTGCGACCGCCGGGAAGGCTGCAGACGACAGGTCGCCGGGCACCTGCAGTGTGCGGGCCGACAGGCGCTGCGGACCGCTCAGGCGCACCGTCAGTCCGTCGCGCTCGACCGTGACGCCGAAGGCCGCCAGCGCCCGCTCGGTGTGGTCGCGCGTCTGCGCCGGCTCGGTGACGGTGGTGGTGCCCGTGGTGTGCAGGGCGGCCAGCAGCACGGCACTCTTCACCTGGGCGCTCGGAATCTGCGGCGCGAAGGTGATGGGATGCAGCGGGCCGCCCCTGACTGTGAGGGGTGGGCGGCCGCCCTCGGTGCTGTCGATGTGGGCGCCCATCTCGGCCAGGGGCCCCATGACGCGCCGCATGGGGCGTCCCGACAGCGATGCGTCACCCACGAGCGTCGTCGCAAACGGATGGGCCGACAGGATGCCGGCCATCAGCCGCATCGTGGTGCCCGAATTGCCGCAATCGATGGGGGTCGCCGAGGGCTGCAGGCCGCCAAGGCCGCGCCCGGTGATCACCACCGTGCCGGCCGCAGGGCGCTCGAGGTGCACCCCGAGGGTTCGCAGGCATGACAGGGTCGACTGGCAGTCGGCACCGGGGGCATAGTTGGTCAGGGTGGAGATGCCGTCCGCGAGAGCGGCGAGCATCGCGTAGCGGTGTGAAATCGACTTGTCGCCGGGCACCGTGAGGCGGCCACGCACGGCGCGGGCCGGGGCAATCTGGACAGGCACGCGACCACTATAGCAACTTGACCCCGCAGGAAGCTCCGTGGTACTTACGCTCCGTGCCTGACACGCCGTGCCTGGTGCGCCTGCAGTTCGGCAGCACCTTCCGGATGCTCGATCTCGTTCAGCAGATGAGCGATGCGGTCGGACGTCAGGCCGGCCTGACCGACGACCAGCTCTACGATGTCGGCGTGGCCGTCCGCGAATCGGTCATCAACGCCATCCGCCACGGTAACCGCGAGGTGCCGGAACGGCAGGTCATGGTCGAATGGCACGGGTCTCCGCACGAGGGCCTCCTCGTGCAGGTCAGCGACGAAGGCAGCGGGTTTGACCCGAGTGCCATCGCCGACCCGCTGGCCCCGGAAAACATCATGAAGGGCAGCGGGCGCGGGTTGCTCTTCATGCGGGCCTACATGGATGAGGTCGACATTGCCCCCCGCCCCGGCGGCGGCACCATCGTCAGGCTGCACAAGAAGCCTGGCTCCTGAAAGCGAGCGTCATGCACGATCCTGCATTCCTGGCGACGGCCGTCGAGGCCGTGATTCGCGCCGGTGAGATTCACATGTCAAAGTTCCGGTCGGGTGTGCGCATCGACAAGAAGGGCGCCATCGACCTCGTCACCGAAGTCGACATGCAGGTCGAGCAGGAGATTCGCGCCATGCTGGCGGCGCGCTTTCCCGATCACGATGTTCTGGCCGAGGAACTGGGCGGCGAGCGATCGGCGTCGCGCTACCGCTGGGTGTTCGATCCGCTCGATGGCACGACCAACTTCGCGCACGGCGTGCCGATTTTCTGCGCGGCGCTGGCCCTCGAGATCGATGGCCGGGCCGAGGTGTCGGCGGTCTTCGATGGCAACCGGCAGGAGCTGTTCACCGCCGAACGCCGCGTGGGGGCGTGGCTCAACGGCGAGCCCCTGCGGGTGTCGCACACCGACACGATGATTGACGCGATGCTCGTGACAGGCTTTCCGTATGCCGTGCACGATGATCCCGAGCGCTATCTGGAAGTGTTCAGCGCGTTCATCCGGCGCGCCCGTGCCGTGCGCCGCTTCGGATCAGCGGCGGTCGACCTGTGCTGGGTGGCTGCCGGCCGCATGGATGCCTTCTGGGAAGAGGCCCTCAACCCCTGGGACACCATGGCGGCGGCCCTCATCGTGGAAGAGGCCGGTGGGCGCGTCACCGGCATGGACGGTGGCCCGTGGGTGCCCGACGACGGGCACATTCTGGCCTCGAACAGTCACCTCCACGAGGCGATGCTCGCCGTCATCTCGTCGGTGCGCCGGTAGAGCGCCACATTGCCGCCTTCGCAGACCCGCGTGTAGCGGGCCGCGAAGGCCGGCGTCTCGCGCATGCGGGCGGCGAGGACGTCGCCGCCCTCGGCCACCTCTTCCACGAGCATCCAGCCCGCATACGGCGCCCCGCCGTTCGCCATCGCGTCGTCCCACATCGGATGGTTGCCCTCGTGCAGGAAGTCGCGGATGCCGAGGCCAATCTGCGACAGCTCGTGCATGTAGTGGGCCAGTGATCCCATGCTGGCAAAGATGGTCTCACCGCGATAGTCGCGCGCCAGGCAATCGGTCACGGCGCGCCGGGCCAGGCCGTTCGGACGGTCGAGCTGCGCCTCGCGCACCATGGGCGCATCAGGCGCGAAGGGCACGGTGGTCCAGAGGGTAGCGGCGATGAGAGCCGAAGCTGCCAGCGGCGCCGCCCAGCGGAGCAGCCCGACGGCCAACCCCGCGGCCACTGCGCCGGCGACGACAATCGGCAGCTCGTAGCGCATGCGGAAGGGATGCCCCGACAGGTAGGCCGACAGTGGCAGCAGGGCCGCCGCGAACAGGCCCAGCGGCACCAGCAGCGCCGCGCGCCGCCGATTCAGCAGGGCCACCGCCGTGACCACGATGGCCGAGGCCAGAGCGACCTGCACGAACCAGTCACTCGACAGCAGCGCGGTCCCCTGCCGAATCTTTTCAATCACCACGCCGGGCTTCCCCTGCAGTGTGGGATCGGGCACGTAGAACCCGCCCGTCACGAACCACTCGCCGATGGTGTAGCGGCTCCAGCACGCAAACAGCAGGGCCGTGGCAATTGGATAGGCTGCCAGCCGGACGAACGACTGCCACACATGGGGCCACGGGTCGCCCTGCCGCCAGCGGGCCAGCGTGGCGAAGACCACCATGGCACCGGTGATGGGCCAGGCCTCGTAGCGGGTGAGGCACGCGGCCACCATCCAGGCACCGGCGATCGGCGGGGCGGGGCCGGTGTCTCCCGTCGCCCACTCGGTGAGTGACCAGCCGGCCATCAGCACGGTGGCGAAGAGCAGCGGCTCGGTCATCGGCGTCGCGTGCAGGTAAAGCAGGTTCGCGTTCCAGGTGAACAGCACGACTGCCGCGCCGGCGGCGGTCAGCGACCCGGTCAGGCGGGTGACGATGGCCGCTGTGGCTGCGGCTGACAGGGCCAGCGACAGCAGCGAGACGGCGATGGCGGTCGCTCCGGTGCGATAGACCCAGTCATTCTGCACGGGCAGCAGCTGCAGCAGATGGGGCAGGGGCAGCCAGACGGCGCCGACCTGGTCGGCCCCGGGGGTCAGGCTGTCGAGCACGCGACGGGCCACGACCAGGTGGGCCTTGGCGTCATAGTGTGCAAGGGTGAGGCCGGCGTCGAGATAGTGCCGCAGGCTGAACAGGCCGGCCAGGCCAGCCAGCCCGCCCAGCAGCCGGGGGAGTCGGTCGGAAGGGAACACGCGGGTATATAATCGCCCAATTGTCCGCTCGATGACGCCCGAGCTTTCTGTCGTAATTCCTGTCTTCAACGAAGCGCCCAACGTCCGGCGGCTCTATGACGAGCTGACCGAGGTGCTGGGGGCCTACGCGCGCCCGTACGAACTGGTCATCGTCGACGATGGCAGTCGGGATGATACGTTTGCGCAGCTGGCGGCGGCGCAGGCGAGCGATCCGCGGCTGCGGGTGATTCGGTTCCGGCGCAACTTCGGCCAGACGGCGGCGTTTGCGGCGGGCATCGCGCATGCCCGGGGCCGGCTGATTGTGCTGTCGGATGGCGACCTGCAGAACGACCCGCGCGACATTCCCCAGATGGTGGCGCGCATCGAGGCCGGCCACGACATTGTCTGCGGGTGGCGGAAGGACCGGAAAGATACCTTCGTGACGCGGCGCCTGCCGTCGATCATCGCCAACCGGATCATTTCGTGGGCCACGGGCGTGGCGCTGCACGATTACGGCTGCTCGCTCAAGGTCTTCAGGGCCGAGGTGATCAAGCCGCTGCGGCTGTACGGCGAGATGCACCGCTTCCTGCCGGCCATTGCCAGCCAGTTGGGTGTGTCGATTGACGAGGTGGTGGTCAACCACCGCGCGCGGCAGGCGGGCACGTCCAAGTACGGCCTGGGCCGCACCGTGCGCGTCGTGCTCGACCTGGCCACGGTCAAGTTCCTGCTCAACTACTCCACGCGACCGCTGCAGATCTTCGGCCTGCTGGGGCTGGTGGCGCTGGCGCTCGGGGTGGGCATCACCGGCTGGCTCGGGTATGTGCGCCTGTTTGCGGGGCAGTCGATCGGCGACCGGCCGCTGCTGCTGCTGGGCGTGATGCTGCTCTTCATCGGCGTGCAGCTGGTGACCTTCGGCCTGCTGGCCGAGCTGCTGGCGCGCACCTATTACGAATCGCAGGACAAACCCACCTACGTCATCCGCGAGGTGCGCGAGGCGGCGGCTCCAGTGGGAGCAGACGGACACTGATGGCGGCAGGCGCGCCCCGCTCCCACGACCCGCGTATCACGGTGATTCAGCGCGAGCTGTTCAACGAGCGCCGGTCGAGCGCCGACAAATATCGCGAGCTGGTGATCGGCCAGCCCGGCTGGTGGCCGCTCATCCGATTCGAGCTCGTCATGCTGCTGGCCAGCACGGTGCCCGGGGCGCTGGGCCTGCTGCTGCGGTCGAAGCTGTATCCGCTGGTCCTCGGCCGGGTGGGGCGCAACGTGGTGTTCGGCCAGCACGTCACCCTCAGGCATCCCCACAAGATTCAGATCGGCGACAACGTGGTCATCGACGACCAGTGCTGCCTCGACGCCAAGGGCACCGACAACCGGGGTATTGCGATCGGCAACGGGGTCTTCGTCGGGCGTAACACCATCCTCAGCTGCAAGAACGGCGACATCGTCATTGGCGATCACGCGAACATCGGGTTCAACTGCGAAATCTTCTCGGCATCGCGGGTGACGGTGGGGAAGAGCATCCTGATGGCGGCCTACACGTATCTCGTGGGCGGCGACCACCTGTATGACCGCATCGACATTCCCGTGCTCGAGCAGGGCCGCACTGCGCGCGGCATCGAGGTGGGTGACGGCGTGTGGCTGGGCACGCATGTGGTGGTGACCGATGGATCGACCATCGGTCGTGATGCCATCATCGGCGCCGGTGCCGTGGTCGTGGGTGCCGTGCCCGACTATGCCATTGCGACGGGCATTCCGGCGAAAGTGCAGCGCGACCGCCGCACGCCCCAGGGCTGACGGGCCGTGCGGTTACCCGGTGGCTTACCGGGCTGACGCGGCGGACTTGCGCTACCATGAGCCAGTGCGTCGGACACACATCCGGAGACGCCGCCAAGTGGAGTGCCGCCATGAACAGAGCTGAAATACTGGCGCTGCTGCAGGCGCAGCGAGGCAGCCTGATCGGCCGGTTCGGGGTTGCATCGCTGTCGCTGTTTGGTTCTGCCGCGCGGGATGCCATGTCGGCGTCGAGCGACATTGACCTGCTGGTCGACTTTCAGTCGCCGCCGGATTTTGACCGGTACTTTGACCTCAAGTTCTTCCTGGAAGATCTGCTTGGCCGTCCGGTCGACCTGGTGACCCGTCGGTCCCTTCGACCTGAGCTGCGCACACGGGTGGAAAGCGAAGCGGTGCATGTCGCGTGACTGGGTGCTGTATGTGCGCGATATGGTGGCCTGCTGCGACAAAGTCCTCGCCTACACGGGCGGTATCGATCGGAATGACTTTGCCGAGCGCGGGATCGTGTTCGATGCCACGGTTCGAAACCTCGAGTTGCTTGGTGAAGCAGCCCGGCAGGTGCCCGATGCCGTCCGTGCCGACCATCCCGGGATCGAATGGCGCAAGATTGTCGGCCTGCGAAATCTCCTCATTCACAGCTACTTTGGCGTGGATGAGGACGTGATCTGGGATCTGGTGCAGCACAGGATCCAGCCTCTCAGAGATTCGCTGGTCGACCTGCTGCGCCGCACGCCCCAGGGCTGACAGGCCCAGGGGCCGTGGGGCCGCTGGGCCGACCAGCCGCGGGGGCTCAGGGTACGCGCGGGGTGAGGGTGATGGTCGTGTCGCCCACCATGTCCTGCTCGACCCGCTGGCCGCCGGCGTCCATTTCCATGGTCAGGCTCGTGCGCGCCTTGACCGATGTCAGCCGCCCGTCCTTTCCGTTGAAGAGCAGGGTGCCGGTGTTCTCCTGCTTCCTGAGGGCCATCGGCAGGCCCATCATCCCGCCGTTCATGGTCATCTCCACGCGTGACGTGATGCGGTGCGTCGGCGTGCCGTCGACGTCGTGCAGGCCGTCGTAGGTGTCGACCGTCTTCGCCTTCATCTGCATGCCGTTCATCCCCGTGTCGACGGTGTGATCCCAGGTGGTGCTGACCTGCCGGGTTTCTTCGGACCAATCGTTACGAGAGAATGGCCCCTTCTGAGAGGACTGGGTTTCTCGGACCACTTCTAGAGTGAGCCTGCGGCCGTTGCGAGCATCCTTTGCGCGAATTCCCGGGGGCTTTGACCCTTGAGAGCTCGGTGAGGATGATGCTCATTATAGTCCCACCGAAACGCATCGATCTTCTGCTGCGCGTCCTCCAGGGTCGTGAACCAATGCACGTTCAAGCAGTCGAGACGTCACCGCGCATTGAAGGACTCGACCATGGCGTTGTCCGTCGGCTTGCCGCGCCGACTGAAGTCGAGGATCACGCCATTGGTGTACGCCCAGAGGTCCATCGCCGCACCGACGAACTCCGTGCCGTTGTCGCAGTGAATACGTTGCGGCACACCGCGTTCGAATCGGAGTCGCTCAAGCGTGGCGGCGACATCGTGGCCCCCGAATCCGTGGCCGATGTCGATTGCCAGGCACTCGCGCGTGAACATGTCAATGACGGTCAGGGCACGGACGCGGCGCCCATCGGCGAGCTGATCCGCGACGAAATCCATGCTCCAGATGTCGTTGCGCGCGGTCGCCGCTCGCCGCTGCTCGCGGTGTACCGCCGTGACGTGACGCCAGGGCCGCTTCCGCCGCAACGCCAATCCCTCCTCGGTGTAGACGCGATAGAAGCGCTCTCTGCCCACCTGCCAGCCTTCACGCTGCATGAGGACGCGCAGGCGACGATACCCGAACCGCACCCGGGTCTGCGCCCACTCGCGCATGCGCTGTCGGAGGCTCGTAAGCGGCGCTTTTCGACTCGTGTCGTACACCGACGAGCGTGTCGTCTGGACGACCCGACAGGCGCGCCGTGCGCTGACGGTGTCGCGGCCCATCAAGTCGTGCATGATCTCGCGCTGCTTGACAGGCGTTAGAATTTGTTTTGGACGACATCCTGCAGCATCACCTTGTCGAGCGACAGGTCGGCCACGAGCCGCTTCAGCGTGGTGTGCTCGTCGCGCAACTGCTTCAGCTCGCGTGCTTCGCTCGGCAGCATCCCGCCGTACTCTTTTTTCCACCGGTAGAACGTTTGCTCAGACACGCCGATCTGGCGACACACGTCCCCAACGGGCACGCCCGCCGCAACTTGCTGTAACACCGACGTGATCTGCTCGACCGAAAATCGCTTCTTCTTCACGGCACATCCTCCTGGCCCGCTCGGGGCCGATTGTGCCGCAGAAACTCACTCAGCGGGTGGTCTGAAAAAGCCGGAGCCCCTCAATGGCGCTTCTGGGGCTTGGAGTTTTTGTGTTGCAGTTGGCCGGAAAGCTCCTGGCCGGAAAGCCCTGGTGGCTTTAGCGACCGCTGGAGACGGCGACACCCGATGTGATTGTGGCCGCCCCGGACGAACCGGGGCGGCTCGGCCGTCGACGCTGCGCGGTCGCGGCGGCGTCGGTTCCGCGGGCCCATCGACGGTCGTGCTACAGTGACCCCGTGCCCGTTCGTGCCGAGCTTCCGCTGCGCGGCCGTCGCGCGCCGCAGGAGTGACGCGGCATGTGCGGTATCGCAGGGTTCGTCAATCGAGAGTCTGCCGAGACAGCCGATGCCGGTCTGCTCACCCGTATGGTGCGCACGCTGGTGCACCGGGGGCCCGACGACGAAGGGCATGTCGTCAGCGGGCCAGCCGGGCTCGCCATGCGCCGCCTCGCCATCGTCGACCTCGCCGGCGGTCAGCAGCCCTTCACGAACGAATCTGGCACCCTGCATCTGGTCGCCAACGGCGAAATCTATAATCACCGCGCCCTCCGCCGTGAGCTCGAGGCCGCCGGGCATGTCTTCAGGTCGCAGTCGGATATCGAGGTGCTCGTGCACGGCTTCGAGGCCTGGGGCCTCGACGTGCTGCGGCGCGTCCGGGGGATGTTTGCCCTGGCCCTGTGGGACAGCGCGCGGCACGAGCTGGTCATCGCCCGTGACCGCGCCGGCGAGAAGCCCCTCTACTGGACCGAAACCGATGGCGCCATCCGGTTTGCCTCAGAGCTGAAGGCCCTGCTGGCGTGCCCCGATGTCGACCGCCGCGTCGATGTCGACGCCCTCGATCAGTTCCTCACCTACGAATACATCGTCGCGCCGCGCACCATGCTGCAGGGCATCGCGAAGCTGCCCCCGGCCAGCGTGCTGGTGTGGTCGCACGACCGGGCGACGGTGACACGCTACTGGGATGCCGCCGACGTGGCACCCAGGAAGTTTTCTGATGCCGAGGCCATCGAGGCGCTGCGCGAGCGCCTCACCGCCGCTGTTCAGAGCCAGATGATGGCCGATGTGCCGCTCGGAGCCTTCCTCTCGGGCGGCATCGATTCCAGCGCACTGGTGGCGCTCATGAGCCAGGCCTCGGCGCAGCCCATCAATACGTTCAGCATGGGCTTCGACGATGGCAGCTATAACGAGCTGGCGTTTGCGAGGGAAGTGGCGGTGGCGTTCAGGACCCATCACCGCGAGCGCACGGTCACGCCCGACCTTCGTCCACTGTTCGATCGGCTGGTGACGCACCTCGACGAGCCCTTCGCGGATGTGTCGCTGTTTCCCACCTATATGGTGTCGTCACTGGCGCGCGAGCATGTGACGGTGGCCCTGAGCGGCGATGGCGGCGACGAACTCTTCGGTGGTTACGATGCCTACGAGGCACAGGCGGCCTGGGGGCGTCTGGGCTGGCTAGGGCCGGCCCTGCTGCCGCTGGCCGATGCGGTGCTGTCGCAGGTGCGGCCGTCCGAGCAGAAGAAGGGCCTGGTCAACAGTCTCAAGCGGTTTGCCGCGGGCGCCGTGTCGGCACCGGCGAGCCTCGGGCACTACCGCTGGATGACCTATCAGCACGCGGCCAGCCGGGCGCGGCTCTACCGGCCGGCACTGCGCGAGGCGCTGCGGAACAGCGACGTGTATGCCCCGGTGCACGAGGCCCTGGCCCGATGGTCTGATGACGATGTGCTGAACCGGCAGCTGTATGCGGACCTGTGCGTGTATCTGCCGGATGACATTCTGGTGAAGGTCGACCGCATGTCGATGGCGACGTCGCTCGAAACCCGGGCGCCGTTCCTCGATGCCGACGTGATGGAGCTGGCCTTCTCGATGCCCGGGCACCTGAAGATCAGGAATGGCGATCGCAAGTGGGTGCTGAAGCAGGCCATGCGCGGCCTGCTGCCCGAGACCATCCTGACGCGCCGCAAGCAGGGCTTCAGCATTCCGATGAAGAACTGGCTGCGCCGCGACCTGCAGCCGCTGATGCGCGAGCTGCTGGCGCCCGATCGCGTCGAGGCCCGGGGCTGGTTCGATGCGGCTGAAGTGACGCGCCTCGTAGAGACCCACGTGGCCGGCCGCGAGAATCATGCGCACACGCTGTTTCCGCTGATGGTGCTCGAGCGCTGGTGCGCGGCGCACCTGCCGTCATAGCGGGGCGGCTGCTGCGTGCAGGCGTCGGGCCGGGTGCGTTCGTGCTGTCGCCTGAAGCCCGGCGCTGCTCGAGGGGAAGCCAGACCGTCGCGCGATAACTCTCGAGGCGGCCAGCGCCGCTATGTCACCCGATAGAATTCGCGCACAGCATCTTGCTCGCGCTGCCGGCGCTCGGTGGTCCAGTGCTGGTGCTCGCCCATCAGCGATGCCGCGGTCGCAAGGGCCGCGTCATCAGGACATCCTGACGTGCCTGCCGATGTGCGCCGGATGAGGGCGTCAGCCAGCGTGATGGCCCCTTCGGCGTCGGCGGCGTGCAGCACCTCGGCACCCGTGACACTGCAGTGGCCACTGAGCGGCGTGGCCAGCGCCTGGTCGCGCTGCATTCGGGCGATGACCTGGAAGGCGTCGGTGCCATACGCACGCGACACGCGGGCCACCTGCGTGGTGGTCAGCAGGTCGCCGGCGGCGCGGCTCACCTCGGCATCGTGCGCCGCAAGGTCGGCGATGTCGCCCCCAGCCAGTGGAACGGTGTCGGTGGTTGATGGTGGCGGCGCGTCGTAGCCCAGCGCCCCGAACGCCAGCGTGACGGCGTCTTCGGCGGTGTGCCGGGCCGTGGTGTAGCGCACGCTGTGCACCGAGATGAGCCCCGGTGCTCCGGTGTCGGCGTGGTTGACGACCGCGCTCTCCTTGACCAGCGAGACCTGGGTGCCGTGGCCGGCAGTCATCGGCAGCAGCCCCCGGTGCACGAGCCGCACCCGTTCGCGTGTGAGGCCGGCACGAGGGAAGGCCCGGCAGCCATCGGCGATGAACTGGTCGACGTCGGCACCGGTGACGACCGGCATGCCCTCGCGGGTCGGCGACACATCGTGGCTCGTGCCCAGCATCGTCCAGGGGCCCCAGGGCACGAGGAACAGGAAGCGTCCGTCGACGCGTCCGCCCTGCGCGCGGGGCACCGCCGGCAGGTCGAGCACCAGATTCATGGCGCGCGAGAGCAGTGGGGCGGGCGCAGGTGTGGCCGTCGCCTGTGCCCAGCGGGCCACCTCACCTGACGAGGCCCCGGTGGTGTTGATGACGAGGCGGGCCCGGATGTCGAACCGCTGGTCGCCCTGGCGGTCGTGCGCGGTCACGCCGGCGATGGTGTCACCCGCGCGGAGCAGCCCCATGGCGGCCACGTAGGGCGCAATGCAGGCGCCGTGCGTCGAGGCCGTGAGGGCATGGGCCAGGTGCACGCGCTCGGCGTAGACCATCTGATAGTCCCACCACTGCGCGGCGCCGGTGATGCCGTGCGGGTCAAGTGCCGGCAGGCGCTCCAGGGCCTGTGCGCGATCGAGCACCTCACCGTGGGGCAGGTGCAGCGACGTGTCACGGATGCCGTCGTTCCGATCGTTGGCCACGAGGTCGTTCATGGCCAGGGCCGTGCGCATGACCCAGGCGGAACGCTGCGGGGCAGCGGAGGTTGGTACGAGGAAGGGCAGGGGCCGCAGCAGGTGTGGCAGCGTGCGGGCCAGGGCGCGCCGTTCGCGGATGAAGCGGCGCATCTGCACCAGGTTGAGCGACTGCAGCGACCGCAGCCCGCCGTGCACCGTCTTGAGGCTGTGAAACGAGGCCCCGCTGCCGAGGTCGCCCCGGTCGATGAGGGCCACCTGCAGGCCCCGTCGGGCCGCGTCGCAGGCCACGGCGCACCCGTACACGCCCGCGCCGACGACCAGCAGGTCCCAGCGGGTGTCCGCCAGACGGGTGAGGTCGCGCACCATGCCGGGCGCCATTGTACGATAGGGAATTGTGATTCCCGAGATTACCGCCTACTGGAACACGCGCATTCACGACCTCGAGATGACCGATGCCCCGGTCGGCACGCGCGCGTTCTTCGATGACCTCGACGAGTATCGCTTCGATAAACTGCACTACCTGCCGCGCCTCGTCGACTTCGCGCATGGCTACTCGGGAAAGACGGTGCTCGAGATTGGCTGCGGCATCGGTACCGACCTGGTGCGCTTCGCGCGGGGCGGGGCACAGGTAACCGGCGTCGACCTGTCACAGACCGCCATCGACCTCGCCCGGAAGAACTTCGCCGAGCGCGGGCTGACGCCGGTCGAGCTGCGCACGGCCAACGGCGAGGCCCTGCCCTTTGCCGACAACACGTTCGACGTGGTCTACGCGCACGGCGTGGTGCAGTACACCTCAGACCCGGCGCAGCTGATTCGCGAGGCGCATCGCGTGCTCAAGCCGGGGGGGCAGGCCATCTTCATGGTCTACAACCGCGTGTCGTGGCTCAACGCGTTGTCGAAGGTGATGAAGGTGGCGCTCGAGCACGAGGATGCACCCGGGCTGCGCCTGTTTTCCATCGCGGAATACCGCGCGATGCTGGCGCCGTTTGCCGAGGTGCAGATTGTGCCCGAGCGGTTTCCCGTGAAGTCGCGCCTGCACAAGGGCTGGAAGGGGCTGGCGTTCAATACCTGCTTTGTCGGCGCCTTCAATGCGCTGCCGCGGGCCTGGGTGCAGCCCCTCGGCTGGCACCTCATGGCGTTCTGCCGCAAGTAGGCGGGAGTAAGACCCGCCGATGTCTGAACGGCGCTAGAGATCAGCTCCCGCCGCAGGTGCTGACGGAGGCGCGAGAGGCGGCGGCACCGGCAGTGCCGTCTGAGAGCCGGGCCGGCGCTTCTCGAGCGACGCCCGCACAAGGAACCGCGCATAGGGCACCACCTGTTTGATGGCCGCGACGTTCATCTGGCACGGGCTGAGGCAGGTGGGGCACTTGTCATCGCGGATATGCCGACGGTGCGCCTGCGAGGCCTCGCGGAAGTAGATCTCCTCGGGGTCTTCCTTCGTGACGTTGCCGACAATGTCGCTGTTTTCGCAGAAGAACAGGTCGCCGTTCGGGTTGAGCATGATGCCCTGCGTCTGGAACGGGCAGGGCGCCATCCGGTGGTAGCCGTTGGCGATCATGTCGGCGTAATGCATGTAGATGTAGTTCTGGCCGTCGAGCAGCGGGTCCTGGCGGACGCGGTCGAGGAAGAACTTCCGCATGCGCTGCTCCTCGACGCCCATCGGCCGGTACTTGCCTTCCAGCTCGGCGTTGCCCAGCATGGCGTCGGTGAAGCGCACCATGTTGAAGACGATGTCGAGTTTCTCTTTGCGCGCCCACGCCAGGATGTTCTCGGCATCGTCGAGGTTCTTCTGGAAGATGGTCGACGAAATGCCGAAGTTGAACCGGTAGGTCTTCTGCAGCTCCTGCATGGCGGCGATGGTCTTGCCCGCCTTCTCGAAGGCGTTCTTGACGTTGCGCACTTCGCCGTGCATGTCGTTGACGCCGTCGATCGAGACCCGGGTCGAGAAGATGATGTTGCGCTCGTGGCAGAGCTCGACGACCTTCGTCAGCATCGGGATGGCGCGGTGGTGCGTGATACCGGTGGTGTTGAGCGTCAGCTTGCGCAGCTTGGGGAAGCGGTCGATCATCACGCGGCAGATGTCGACCATGTCGTTGCGCGTGGTCGGCTCGCCGCCGGACAGCGAGGCGTTTTCGATGTCTTTCCAGAGCGGGGACGAGAAGGCCCGGTCGATCTGCTCGAGGGTCATGTCCTCCTTGCGGTTGCCGCGCGTCCAGTTGCTGCACATCTCGCAGCGGGCGTCGCAGACAAACGTGCAGTGGAAGATGAACACCGTCGGGTGGAGCGGGGTGTAGTTGGCCACGGCGGCCCTGACAAGGTCGCGCGGCGCGCTGAGCGCGGCCTTCGCGAGGTACTTCGCAGCGTAGACCTGAGCCATGTAACCTTCGACTTTACAGGGTTTCCATCGGGGAACGCAACCACTCGCCCGCGCACGTCCAGCGTGTCAGGCCCGCTTCAGCCAGCCCCGGGGGTTGAACGTCAGGAAGAACTTGTCCATGGCGGTGTCGTGGGCGAAGTCGGTACGCCCGGCCAGAAAGGTCTCCATCGCCTCCATGGGGCCGGGGCCGTAATCGGGCAGGACGGGGTGTCCATTGAGATTCGTATCCTCCACGACCAGATAGCTGCCCCGCGTTACCAGGGGCGCATACGTTTCGAGTTCGGCCAGCACATGGTCGCGCCGGTGGTCCGAGTCGAGCAGCACCATCACCGGAGCGTCGCTGCCCACGCTGGTCCGCACCTGGTTGACGATGTCTGGAGCGACGGATGAGCCGGTGAGATAGGTGATTCGCGGGTGCGCCGACCGGCCGGGACGTTCCTCCACATCGATGGTGATGACGCGTCCGTGCTGGAGCAGATCCATCATCGAGGCGAGGAAGTGCGCGCTGCCGCCGAACGCGGTGCCGGTTTCAATCACGACAGCCGGACGGAGGCGGAAGAGAATCTCCTGGTACAGCCAGAGGTCGAGCGGGCACTTCAGAATGTCGTGTCCCATCCACTGCGTGTTGCGCCACGTCATATGGAAGGCCGAGGCGTCGAAATACAGCCGATGGAACTCTCGCACCAGCGCCTGCTCATCGTCCTTCGCGCGGGCGATCTTGCGGTAGAAGGCTCCGCGGAACGTCTTCAGTTCATGCAGGACTCCACGGGATAGCGAGGAAAGAAAGGCCATGCGCCTCCGATTATAGGGGCGAAGCTCCCGGCGCCACGGCCGGCGTCATTTCTGCCGGAGCCACAGTACCGCCCCTGGCAGATTGCCTGCGATGCCGAGCAGGACGAACAGCGTGCCCATGGCGAAGGCCAGGCCGGCATCGACTCCGAGCGGCTGCATCATCCACACAATAGCCCCTTGTGCGGGGCCCAGCCCTCCGATGGAAATCGGCAGCAGGATCAGGACAATGGCGACCGGCATAATCACCAGGTAGTAGTCGAGACCGACGGGGATCCCGAGTCCGCGGCCGATGACCCAGGCAAGGACCACTCGGAGCACTTGCACGGCCAACGACAGCGCGGCCACTTCTGCGACGGTACGCCACTGCTGGCGGAAGGCCCCGAGCGACAGGGCCAGCTGGTGCAGCTGTCGCCAGGGGGGGTGAGTGAGCCAGGGGGCTGGCAGCGCGCGGGGCAGGATGACGTCAGCCCACAGCCCGGCCACCGCACCGACCAGGGTGAGGCCCACCAGCGTGACCATCGCCACGGTAATCCTGGGGTCCATGGTCCACGTCCACCGTGCGAGGCCATACCCGCCGAGGAGTGCGACCGAGGTGAGGCCCAGCCAACGGTCGACGGCGCCGGCCGCAACCGCATCGATGCCGCGAGCTGTGCGCTGGCGGAGTTCCCACGCCCGCGCCACATCCCCGCCGATGCCCGCCGGGGCGACCGTTCCCAGAAAGGAAGAGACCAGGAAAATCCAGAGGCCTGACTTGGTCGACAATTCGATGCCCGTCGCCCGGACAAGCAGGATCCATCGCCACGCCATCAACCCGCGGTCGACGGCGGTCAGGCCCGCCATTGCCGAGAGCGACGCGAGCGGCAGCGCTGCGACAGCCGCCAAAGTGGCGGACAGGTCGATCCGGCGCAGGAACCACGCGAGCACGCCGAGCGTGATCGCGAGTCGCAGGAGTCGCGCCATCACGACCGGGTCACGACCGGGGTTTCCGGGCCACGAAGGTCAGGGTTTCAAACAGGTTCTTCCGGACTTTGAACACGAACTCTTCGGTGCCGGTGTAGCGAGACAGGGCATCGACCCCGGGCACATTGACCAGCAGGGCCAATGCGGCGAGGGCATCCCGCCCGATGCCAGTGGCGACGCCGATGCTGCGCTCCACGTGCAGGGTCTCGAATCCCGAGTCATTGAACAATTGTCGGACTCGTCGTTCGGTCGTGACGAAGTTATGGGTGTAGTCGACGTCCCAGAAAAACGTCCGTTCCTTCAAGTAATCGGGCACCACGACGAAGAAGAGTCCGCCCGGGCGGAGGCAGCGCAGGGCCTCAGACGTGAAGGCGCGGGCGGCGTCGATGCCGCTCATGTGTTCCAGCACCTGGTCGGCGTACACCACATCGGCCGACTCGTCAGCCATGGGCATGGGCGGGGTCCAGGCTTCGATGACGCGCAGGCCCTTGCGCTTGAGCACGTCGACGAGGATGGGACTGGCCTCCACGGCGGTGTAGTCCCAGCCAGCTGAGACAGCCTGCTCGGCCAGCGACCCGTGTCCCGGGCCGATTTCAAACATCTGGCCGCGTGAAGCGACGAAGCGGTGCAGCAGTGCCAGGCGGTGACGCTCGATCCGGCCGCGGCGTTCGCTGCCGTACGAGGTCAACTGCTTTTCCGAGAAGCTCTTGTAGAACGTGTCGGGCTGAGTCGCCATGCGACCAGCATTGTAACGGCTTCGAGGCCCCGCGGACCGTACGCAGCACGGGCCGGGCAGCAGTGCCCGGCCCGTGCGGAGTCGTGAACCGTTGTACCGTCGCTAGAAGGGCACGGGCACCCAGCGGTTGCCGGGACGGATTGCCGACAGCTGCCCCCAGTTGACGCCGGGCGAGTTGCCGCCGGCCCCGAGGACCACGTCAAATCCGATCCATCGGTTGGTGTCATCGTGCGCGGGCAGATAGGCGACAACATCCTCGCCGTATCCCTCACCGCGCAACGCGCCACAGGTTTCCATGGTGCACTGGGTGTCGCCTGGGTTCTTCGAGATCATGCCCCAGCGCGGGTCACCCGCGGCGAGCGCCTGCGCGATGTGGCGGGTGAACTTGAAGCAGCCGACCTTGCTCGCACGCATGCAGGCTCCCCACTCTGGCGAGAGGGCCGCGACTGCCCGGACACATGCGATGCGGTCTCCGGGTTGGTTCGGCAGCGGCCCGCAGGCGGCGGGTGGGTCGAACGGCAGCGGGTTCAGCGAGCGAGGCGCAAAACTCTTCGGGGTGGTGAATGTCGCGGCCTCCGACCACGGTCCAGCGGCTGTCTCCTGCCGTGCACGCACGCGCCAGGCATACGTGGTGTCGGGGGTCAGGTCAGTCTCGGCCGCATAGCTCGTGCCGGCCACGGCGATCTCCGCGATGGTCGCGCCATTCAGCAGCACTTGCAGTTCGTAGGTCACATTGGCACGCACGAAGGTGCCAGCGGCTTCGGACCACTGCAGGGTGGGTCTGCGCGATTCGAGCATGCTACCGCTGGCAGGCAGCAGCCCCGACGGCGCCGACACCTTGAGCGTCGACCCATCGGCCGCGGCCGTGGTCGAGGAGGCCGTAGGCGAGGTTGGGGTGGACGAGGAACTGTTGCAGCCCGCGATAACCAGCAGGGACAACAGCGAGGCGACAAAAGCCGACGGCGATGGGGTAGGGCGCATAAACCTCCAGCGTGGAGCTGTACACTTCCGATGATAGTGCACTTTCGCGGGTTTCCTCAATGCTCCCATGCCGTGGGCGACCGCGCCGCCGTGCTAAACTTTTTAAACGGTAATGCCGACGCGCGCTGCGGCGTCCCCATCGTCGATTCCATGCAGGGAGTTCCCTCTGTGACCATTCGCTCCGCACACGGCGTCGCCGCCGTCCTGTTCGTCCTGGTACTCCACGTCCCGGCCCTCGCTCAGCAGGCGTGGAACGACCGAGTGTTCGGGGGCATCAACTTCGGGTTCGAGGGGGGGGAGGCATCGCTGGCGACCGGCGGTAGCACCCCCATCTACGGGCAGTCGGCTACGACCAGCAGCGAGGTCACGTTTGGTGCCGGTCCGGTGTTCGATGCCACGGTGGGCGCTCGGGTGCGCGGCAACATCGGTGTCTCCGTCACCTACACGCGTCAGCACGCGACGGCAGATGCCACGCTGAGCGGTACGGTGCCCCACCCGCTGCTGTTCAACCAGGCCCGCACGTTCACTCGGGACCTGGAGGCGTTCTCGAGAACCGAGGCGGCTGTGCACATCTCCGTGGGCTACATGTGGCCCGTGAATGACAAGCTGGATGTGTATGTCTACGGTGGCCCTTCGTCGTACCGGCTCAGCCAGGACACGGTCGGTGAAATCCGGGTCAGCGAAGTCGGGGCCCCATTCACTGCTCTGGAGGTCGCCCCCGTGATTGCGACCTCGAAGAAGTCGGCGACGGGCTACCATCTCGGTGTTGACGGCACCTATCGCGTCATGGACATCGGCGGAGCCTCGGTGGGCGTGGGAGGCTTTGCCCGGTACACCTCAGCCACGGCGACCGTGTCGATCGCCGGCGGGTCGGTCGACACCACCGTCGGTGGGCCGCAAGCCGGGCTTGGCCTCCGCATTCGCTTCTGAGTGGTCTTTCGGCCAGACCGTTCCGATCCGAAGCCACCGCGGTCCGTCCAACGCTGCGCAGTCACGCCCGGCCTTGCACGCCCATGAGGCCTCGGTCCCCGTGGAGCGCACGGTCAGCTAGAAGCGTCCACGGCCCGTCCAACGCCCGACGCTGCCGGCCGTGCGGGTGGCTGCAGTCTGGTCGATCCAGGCCGGCTCCGGGTTGCCACCGCAGTGGCCCCCAATGACGTCGATGAGGTAGACGTCGGTCGTGCCCTCATCTGACTGGCTGCCCCAGTTGTAGTCGACCACGTCGTGCGACGGGTCGTTCACGTTGCCGCGCTTGCCGTTGTAACCCCATCGCGAGTCTCGGGCCCGCAGGGCGTCGACCAGGCGGTCGAGGAACTCCCAGGTGCCTCCGCTGGTTTGACACGAGTTGCGCAGGGCAGCCGGGTAGGATTGCGCCACTTGCTGCGTGACCGTCCAGCCGTACGAGGGCAGCGGCAACCGCTGGCCTGGCGCCGGGTTCGGGGTGCGATACCCAGGCGTGGGGCTCGGCGTGGGCCCGGGTGTCGGGGTGGGCGTCGGCGTGGGTGTCGGCGATGGTGGGGCAGGCGTCCGGAACGACAGCACCGCCGAGTGCGGCGTGGTACGCGTGCCGTCGGTCGCCGAGGCCCGCCAGTAGTAGGTGGTGTTCCAGGCGGCGGTGATGGGGGCAGCCAGCGTGGTGACGCCGCTCTCGTGAGCCGCTACCGTCAGCACGGCCACCACGGCCGACGGATCGGGCCGGTCGGCAATCTCGATGCGATAGGTGACGCCCGACGTGCCCGACATGCGCCCGTTCTGCAGGGCGAATGTCAGCTGCGTCGAGGATACGGCACCCGATGGGGACATGGGCGTCGGCGGTTCAAGGATGATCGGGTCGGACGTCCGGAAACTCGCAGGGGCCGAGTGGGGCCCGGTATTGGCGCCGTCGAGCGCCCGCATGCGCCAGTGATAGGTGGTGGCGTGGGCGAGGGTCTGCGGCACGCGATACGTCGTGCGTCCCGTCGTCCCCGGGCTGATGCGATCGGCCCGGTGGACGACGGTCTGGAAGCCGGCGTCGGAGGCCAGCTCGAATTCGAGCCAGAGGGGCCGTTCGCCCGTCGTGGTGGGATTCTGCACGACGAACGTGACACCGTCAGCCGAGGGGGTGATGGCCGTGCCCGTGGACGGCTCGACCGGGGTCGGGGCCGAAATGGTGACGCCGGCGATGGAACCGGCCACGGTGGGGCTGAGGGGGTTGGCGCTCTTCGCCTGCTCACACCCGGTGGCCACCAACGCCAGGCAGAGACCCGCCAGAGCAATAGACACGCGAGACATCGACAAGTTTCCTTACCCTGTCGTATCGGCCGTCGTTGCGCGGAACTTTACAGGCCGCGTCAGGAATTCCTGCAGCGGCATGGGAGAAGGGGCGACCGTATAATGGCGTGTGCGCATCCTGATGCTGGCGCCCGAGCCGTTCTTCGAGCCGCGCGGCACCCCCTTCAGCGAATATCACCGCCTGAAAGCCCTGTCAGAGCTGGGCCACGACATCGATCTGGTGACCTATCCCATCGGGCGGGACGTCGACATTCCCCGCGTCCGCATCTTCCGCGGGCCCCGGCCGCCGTTTGTCCGGCGGGTGCCGATTGGCCCGTCGGTGCGGAAACTGCTGCTCGACGGGCTGATGCTGTTCACCATTGCGCGCCGGGCCCTGTCGCAGCGCTACGACGCCATCCACTCGCACGAAGAGATGGGCCTGCCCGGCGTCTGGCTGGCCCGCTGGCTGGGCATTCCCCATCTCTATGACATGCACTCGAGCCTGCCGCAGCAGCTCGGGAACTTCAAGTACAGCAAGTCGGGCCTGCTCATCCGGCTCTTCTCGTGGGCCGAGGGACAGATGGTCCACGGGTCGCAGTCGGTGATTACCATCTGCCAGGAACTGCAGGACACGGTGGTGGCGATGGGCGCGGGCGAGCGGTCGCTGCTCATCGAAAACGTCATGGGCGGAGACGTCGACGAGCCCCCTTCGCTGGCGGCAGCGGCGGTGCGTCCCCAGTGGGGCATTGCCGACGATGCGCCGCTGGCCCTGTATACGGGGACCTTCGAGGCCTACCAGGGCGTCGACCTGCTCATCGATGCGTCCTCGCGCATGGCGCGGCAGGTGCCGGCGGCGCGC
>Ga0315902_10003375_pt1 | contig 24004 bp, 21 predicted proteins | sample LakEriMetagenome_9_FD_203523 | JGI IMG/M metagenome (GOLD analysis project Ga0315902, IMG submission 203523) | Freshwater fungal communities from buoy surface, Lake Erie, Ohio, United States - Buoy 12 MA117 | ecosystem: Environmental > Aquatic > Freshwater > Lake > Lake biofilm | place: USA... | reverse complement strand
AGCTCGTTGCCGGCGTGACGCAGCAGGATCATCACGCGGATCATCTTGATGCCTCCGCCTGTCGAGCCGGAGGACGAGCCGACGATGCCCAAGAGCAGCAGCCAGCTCGCGGCGAACACCGGCCACTGGCCATAGTCCTCGCCCATGTAGCCGGTGGAGGTGGCGAGCGACACCACGTTGAAGGCGGCATGCCGGAAGGACTCACCGAGCGAATCGTAGGGGCCGCGCCAGGCAAGGAAGACCGTGAGCAGCACCACGCTGAAGACCATCAGGCCCCAGACCGCGAAGACCTCGGAGTCGCGCACGTACACGCGCAGCGAGCGCTGACGCAGCGCAACGAAATGGGTGCTGAAGTTGAGCACCGAGATCACCATGAAGACCGCCAGCACCGCCTCGACCACCGGCGAGCCGAAGGCCGAGATGCTCGCGTCGCGGGTGGAAAAGCCGCCCAGCGCCACCGCCGAGAAGGCATGACAGACCGCATCGAGCCAGTCGAGGCCGGCGAGCCGCAGCGCGACGATGCACAGCGCGGTGAGCGTCGCGTAGATCAGCCAGAGGTATTTCGCGGTCTGCGTGATGCGCGGGGTGAGCTTGGACTCCTTGATCGGACCCGGCGTTTCGGCCTTGAAGAGCTGCATCCCGCCCACGCCGAGCATCGGCAGGATGGCCACCGCCAGCACGATCAGGCCCATGCCGCCGAACCAGTTCAGGGCATGGCGCCAGAGATTGATCGAGGGCGGCAGCTGGTCGAGGCCGCTGAGCACGCTCGCGCCGGTGGTGGTCAGCCCGGACATCGTCTCGAAGAGCGCATCGGTGAAACTCAGCCCGGGGATCTCGAGCAGCAGCGGGCCGGTGGCAGCCAGCGCCATCAGCAGCCAGCCGAGCGTGACCGCGAGCACGCCGTCGCGCGGCAGCAGCTCGCGCCGGTGGCGACGTCCGGCGAGAAAGAGCAGGGCACCGACCGCGAGCGTGCCGGCGCCGGACAGGGCGAAACTGCGCTGCGTGCCGTCGTCGGCCACGATCGCCCAGGCCAGCGGCAGCAGGTAGGCCGTCGAGAAGATGGCGAGCAGACCGCCCAGCACGTGGGCGATGCTCAGCAGGGCAGGCATGGTGTCGGTGCGGTCCGGCTGTCGCGCTCAGGCGCGCTCGTTGCCGAAGAAGTGCTGCCAGGCCATCCGGTGATCGCTGTCGATCTCGGTCTGCCAGCGCACCGCGCGGCGCGCGAAGATGCGCTGCGACTCCAGCACGCGCCGGAACATCGGGTTGGCAGCCGCCTTCGCGGCAGCGACCTCATCCCAGGCACGCAGCTGCGCGCGCAGCACCGACTCGGGCGTGGACACGAAGCGCACGCCCTGACGCTCGCGCATCTCGGCATGATCGCGTGAGTATCGGTCGATGGCCTTCCAGGACATCTCGGCCGACGAGGCTTCGACCGCGTGTTCGATGATCGAGCGCACCTCGGCCGGCAGCGCCGCGTGGCGACGCCGGTTGAACAGGATCTCGAAGTTCTCGGCGCTCTGGTGGAAGCTCTGCAGCATGCAGACCTTGGCGACGTCGGGAAAGCCCAGGATGCGGTCGGAGGTCGCGTTGTTGAACTCGGCTGCATCGAGAAGCCCGCGGTCCATCGCCGGCACGATCTCGGCACTCGGCAGGGCGTTCACGGCGGCGCCCATCTTCGTGAAGATGTCGATCGACAGGCCCACCGTGCGGTAGCGCAGGCCGCGGAGATCCTCGGGCCGCGTGACCGGACGCCGGAACCAGCCCAGCGGCTGCGCCGGCATCGGCCCGTAGACGAAGGAGACCACGTCGAGGTTGAGCTTGCGGTAGATCTCCTCGAGCAGCTGCCGGCCGCCGCCACGGTGGTGCCAGGCGAGCAGCATGTTCGAGTCCATCCCGAAGGCAGGGCCCGAGCCCCAGAGCGCCATCGCCGAATTCTTGCCGTACCAGTAGGACAGCACACCATGCCCGCCGTCGAGCACCCCGCGGCTCACCGCGTCGAGCAGATCGAAGGCCTTGACGACGGCGCCCGAGGGCAGCACCTCGATGCGCACCTTGCCGCCGGCCATGTTGTTGACTCGCGTGGCGAAGTCGGTGGCGTACTCGTGGAAGATGTCCTTCTGCGGCCAGGTGCTCTGGAAGCGCAGCGCGATCGGCTGGGCGGTCGCGATCATCGGAAAACCGAGCGTGGCCGCGCCACCGGCAGCCAGCGCGCGCGCGCGCGCGACGAAGTCGCGGCGGGCCCGGTCGGGTACGCCAGGCAGGGCCGCCGGCGCATGGGCATGGCCGTGATCGGGCGCGTGCTCGGTCATCGCAGCCCTCGTCAGAAGAAACGCGCCGACACCTGGAACAGCTTCTCGACCCGGGGGATCATGCGCCGGTTGCTCACGAAGACGATCACATGATCCTCCGAGCGGATCACGGTGTCGTGGTGCGCCATGATGACCTCGCTCGAGCCCTCCGGGCCGGCACGGACGATCGCGCCGATGGTCGCGCCGCGCGGCAGGTCGATCTCGTCGATGCGCCGGCCGACCACGCGCGAGGACTTCGCATCGCCGTGGGCGATCGCTTCGAGTGCCTCGGCCGCGCCACGGCGCAGCGAGTGCACCGCGACGACGTCGCCCCGGCGCACATGGGCGAGCAGCTCGCCGATCGTGGTCTGCGCCGGCACGATCGCGATGTCGATGCGGCTGCCCTGCATCAGCTCGGCGTAGGCGCGCCGGTTGATCAGTGCGATCACGCGGCGCGCGCCCATCCGCTTGGCGAGCATGCACGACATGATGTTGTTCTCGTCGTCGTTGGTCAGCGCGATGAACAGGTCCATGTCGCCGACACTCTCCTCGCCGAGCAGATCCTCGTCGGTCGAGTCGCCGTGCAGCACGAGCGTGGAGGTGGGCAGCTGGCTGGCCAGGTACTCGCAACGCAGCGCATTCGATTCGAGGATCTTCACCTGGTAGCGGCTGCCGAGCGCGCGCGCCAGACGCAGGCCGATGTTGCCGCCACCGGCGATCATGATGCGCGCCACCGGCTTGTCCATCGCGCGCAGATCGGCCAGCGCGGTGCGGATGTGCTCGGAGGCCGAGAGCAGGAAGACCTCGTCACCCGGCTCGATCAGCGTATCGCCGTCGGGCACGATGGTGCTGTCACCCCGGAAGATCGCCACCACCCGGACATCGACACTCGGATGCGCCGCACGCAGATCGCGCAACGGATGGCGCACCAGCGGCCCGCCGGCATAGGCGCGAACCACGATCAGGCTCGCTCGCCCATCGGCGAACTCGAGCACCTGCAGCGCCTCGGGAAACTCGATCAGCTTGAGCACGCTGTCGCAGACCGTCTGCTCGGGGCAGATCAGGTGATCGACATGGAACCCGCCCTCGCCGGTGATCTCGGGATGGTCCTGGAAATCCGGCGCGCGAATGCGCGCGATGCGCGTGGGCACGTTGAACAGCCGGGCGGCGAGCTGACAGGCGACCAGGTTGGTCTCGTCGCGCGCCGCCGTGGCGATCAGCATGTCGGCATCGGCGGCGCCCGCGCGCTCGAGCACCGAGGGATGGGTGCCGTTGCCCGGCACCGTGCGCAGATCGAGGCGGTCCTGGAGCTCGCGCAGCTGGGTGACGTCGGTGTCGACGATCGTGATGTCGTTCTGCTCGGAGACCAGACTCTCGGCCACCGACGCGCCGACGCGGCCGGCGCCGAGGATGATGATCCTCACCGATCAACCCTTGCGGTAGGCGCCGCGGGAAAGATCGATGCCGAGCTGCTTGAGCTTGCGATACAGGTGGGTGCGCTCCAGACCGGTGCGCTCGGCCACGCGGGTCATGCTGCCCTGCTCGCGAGCCAGATGATGCTCGAAGTAGGCACGCTCGAAGGCATCGCGGGCCTCGCGCAGCGGCATGTCGATGGGCAGCGCGCGCATCGCGACCGAGGCGCCCTCGGCCGCCCGCTCCTCGAGGGCCGCGGGTTCGCGCGGCTCGGCGCCGGCCACCACCACCACACCCGCCGGGTGCGCGGCGCCCGCCAGAGCCACGGTGTCGGCACCCGGGGCATGCAGCGCCGACTGCCGCTGCGCGAGCTGACGCCCGCGCGTCAGGCCCTGCTCGACCGCCTTGAGCAGTTTCTGCAGCGCGATGGGCTTTTCGAGGAAATCGAGGGCGCCGATGCGGGTGGCCTCGACCGCGGTGTCGATCGTGGCGTGGCCCGACATCATGATCACCGGCATCGTGAGCTTGCCGCTCGCGGCCCACTCCTTGAGCAGCGAGACGCCATCGGTGTCGGGCATCCAGATGTCGAGCAGCACGAGATCGAGGCGCTGGCCTTCGCGAATCGCACGCGCCTGACGCGCGCTGTCGGCGAGCATGACGGTGTGCCCCTCGTCACCGAGGATCTCGGACAGGAGCTCGCGGATGCCGATCTCGTCATCCACCACCAGAATCTCTGCCATGGTTCCTGTTGCGCTCAGCCCGCCTCGTGATGGGGCGGATTCTCCACGCTTTTCGGGAGTTTGGTAAATAGGATGGCCACCTGCGCGCCCGCGGTGCGGCCCCGCTCATCGAGCCAGTTGCCGACATCGATGCGCGCACCGTGTTCATCGACGATCTTTCGCACGATCGCGAGCCCCAGGCCGGTACCGCGCGCCTTGCTCGTGACGTAGGGCTCGAACACCCGCGCAAGCATGCCGGGGTCGAAGCCACCGCCGTGGTCGCTTACCGTCACGCGCAGTGCCGGCGCGCCATCGGCGAGCGCCACGCGCTCGGTGACGACCTCGATCGCGGGAGCCTGCGACGGCGCCGGTGCCTCGCGAGCGCTCTTGCCGCCGGCCTCGAGCGCGTTCTTCAGCAGGTTGTGGAAGACCTGGCGCAGCTGCGTGGCGTCGCCGAGCACCCGCGGCGCATCTGGCGCCAGCCGGGCGCGGATCGCGCTGCCGGATTCGCCGCCGGCATAGAGCCGCAGCAGATCCTCGAGCAGCTCGTTGAGCTGCAGCGGCACGAGCTGCGCCGCCGGCAGCCGGGCATAGTCGCGGAATTCATCGACCAGGGTCTTGAGAGCCTGCACCTGGTTGACGATGGTCTGGGTGTTCTTGACGAGCAGCTCGGCATCGGCCGGCGGCAGACGCTCGCGCAGCTTGTGGGCCATGCGTTCGGCGGCCAGCTGGATCGGCGTGAGCGGATTCTTGATCTCGTGGGCGAGGCGGCGTGCCACCTCGGCCCAGGCCAGGGCGCGCTGCGCGGCCACCACGCCGCTCACGTCATCGAACACGATCACGTAGCCGACATCCTCGCCCGGCAGGATCGAGCCGCGGGCAAGCAGCGTCTTGCCGGCGGCGGGTGACCCCTCCGCCGCGGCGCCGTGCTCGCCCGCCGCCCGGCCGAGCGCGAACTGGCGCTGCCAGCGGGCGTCGCCGGCCGCGGCCAGTTCGTTGAACGCCGCGCGGATCGGCTCGACGAACTCGCCGATGCCCGGCAGGGCCGCGAGCGGCTCGCCGACCTGCCGCGAGAGGTCGGCGCCGAGGATGCGATCGGCGCCCGGATTGGCGAGCCGCAGGCGAAGCTCGACGTCGAAGACCAGCACACCCGCATCGAGGTTGGCCAGCACGCTGCCCAGCCGCGCATTGACCCGCTCGAGCTCCTCCTGATTGCGCTGCACCAGCGAGCGCGCCTCCTGGAGCTGACGGGTCATGTCGTTGAAGGAGCGGGTGAGCACGCCGAGCTCGTCGCGGCCGGCGTAGTCCTTGACCGGCCGGAAGTCGCCCTCGGCCACCGACCGGGTGGCGGCGGCGAGCTGCGACAGCGGCCCGGTCAGCCAGCCGGCGAGCAGGAAGGCGCCAGCCACGGCCGCAAAGACCGTGAGCAGGAAGGTGAGCGTGAGCGTGATCCGGAAGATGTGCTTGAGTCCGGTACGCGACAGCGACAACTGCTGGAAGTCGCGAAAGCCCTGCTGCACCGCCTCGGCGTTCTCGGCAAGCGCCGAGGGTACCGGCTGCACGAGCTGAAGATAGCGGCTGTCGTCGAGGCGCTGACCATCGGTGAGCACCGGCACGATCACACGCAGCTTCAGCCCGGGCGAGGCGGGATCGGCGATGGTCTCGACCCGCGCGTACTGGCGGGTCAGGCGCACCTGACGAAGCGCATCGGCCGAGGGCAGGTCGGGCACGAGCTGGGCGAACTGTCCGCCGCTGGCCAGCACGATGCGCCCGCTGCCGGTCATGACGACCGCCTCCTGCGCGCCGCTCTGCTCGCGCAGCCTTGCCATCGCCGCCGCCCAGCCCGGCACCGGCGTGTCGGCGAGCTCGGCCGCCATCACGCGCGACTTCTTGGTGAGGTCGCCGAGCATCGCATCGAGCGAGGCGCGTGCCAGGCTCAGCCCGGAGTCGAGCGCCCGCTCCAGCGGCACGTCGAACCAAGACTCGATCGAGCGGCCGACGAACTGCACCGCGACCAGGAAGACCAGCGCCACCGGCAACACGGTCATCAGCACGAAGGAACCCGCCATTCGCGCCATCAGGCGGGTCCCGAAGAGCCCGCGGCGGTAGCGGATCAGCAGCCGGCGCAGCAGCTCGAGCACCAGGGCGAGCAGCATCAGCGCCACCAGCCCCGCCAGCCCGAGCACCACCGGGTAGCGGTCCTCGAACAGCCGCGTATTGCCGCTCGCGGTGACGAGCAGACCGAGCAGGATCACGGCGATCGCCACCGAGACGACCAGCGCGACCCGCAGCGCGCGGGTTATGGCGCGCTTTTCGGGGTCTCGGGGCTGAATCGGAATCGCTTCCATTCGGAACCCGGTGTCCAGTCGCGATTGGTGAGCGCGTTGACCTGGAAGGGCTTGGGTAGCTGCGTGGTGTCCAGGCGCATCCGCACCCGCACCTCGTAATCGTTGCCGGGGCGTACCTGGTCGGGCTCGAGCACGCGCCAGCCGCGAACCCGTGACATGGCCGCCAGGGCCTCGGCCAGGCTCTGGAAGGTCTGACCCAGCCCGGCGCGGGCAAGACGGTACTCGCGGGTGAGCGCGTGGTAGGACAGTCGGTAGGTCTGGCTGGCCGCGGCCACCGACTCGTCGAACCAGTACCAGCGCGGCCGGATCAGTTCGAACTCGACGAGAAAGCTCAGGACCACGCCACGGTTGACGGCGTCATCGAGACGCGGGGGCAGCGCCAGGGCGAGATCGGCCGACAGCAGCCAGCCCTCGGCACTCGGCTCGAGGCGGGCGCTCTGGACCTCGATCGCCTCGGCGGCGCGCGCGGCGCCAGGCAGGGCCGCCAGACCGGCGATCGCGACCCAGAGCAGCAGGGCCAGCGCCCGGGCGAGGCGAAGTGTCACTGACGTTTGCGCAGGGAAGCGTAGAAGAAACCGTCGTGGTTGCGAGCCGGCCCGGTGTTCGGCAGCAGATGCGCGATGCGGTGGTCGGCATCGCCTTCGTGCCAGCGCCAGATGAGCGGCTGGCGCTGCGCGTCGACCTGCCGCCGGCAGAAGGCCGTGATCAGCGAGTCGCCTTCCGCCCGGAACACCGAGCAGGTGGCAAAAAGCAATGTACCACCCGGCTTGAGCAGACCCCAGAGTGCCCCGAGCATTTCCGCCTGGCGGGCAGCCAGTGTCGCGATATCGCGACGCTGACGCAGCCAGACGACATCCGGGTGGCGGCGCACGATGCCGGAGGCCGAGCAGGGCGCATCGAGCAGGATGCGGTCGAAGGGTTCGCCGTCCCACCAGTCGGCAGGCCTGGCCGCGTCGGCGCAGCGCAGTTCAGCCTGCAGTGCCAGCCGATCGAGGGTTTCACGCACCCGCGCCAGGCGGGCGGCATCGGCATCCAGCGCGAGCAGCCGGCAGTCGGCAAGCTCGAGCAGGTGGCCGGTCTTGCCGCCGGGCGCCGCGCAGGCGTCGAGCACACGCTCTCCGTCGCGCGGGGCGAGCAGTGGCGCGGCCAGCTGCGCGGCGAGATCCTGCACCGAGAAGTCGCCCTGCGCGAAGCCCGGAATGTCGGCGACGTCACAGGGCTCGGCCAGGCGAAGTGCCGCCGGCCCGATCGGCTGCGCCGGCAGGCCGGCCGCCGCCAGCCGCGCCAGCGCTGCCTCGCGATCGAGGCGACGCAGGTTGACCCGCAGCGTCATCGGAGCGCGCCCGGCATCGGCCTCGAGCACCGCCGCCCAGTGCTGGGGATGGTCGGCGCGAAGCCGCTCGATCCACCAGGCGGGATGGTTCCAGCGCGCCTGCGGATCATCGGCGATCGCGGCCAGCATCGCCTCGCGCTCGCGCAGGAAGCGACGCAGCGTGGCATTCAGGAAGCCGGCGGCAGGCGCGGTGCCCGGGTCGGCGCGCGCCGCGCTGACCGCCTGATCGACGATCACCGCCTCGTGGCGACGCCCCGGCAGCAGCAGCTCGGCCAGCGCCACCAGCTGCAGCGCCGAGACCTCGGCGGCGGGCTCACGCGCATTCAGGCGGGCGGCCAACGCGAGCACCGTGCCCAGACGGCGGGTTGCGCCGTGGGCGATGTCGCGAGCCGCCGCGCGCGAGGTGCCGTTCAGGCCAAAGCGCGCGGTGCTCTCGTCGAGGGACTCGGGCAGGGAACGACCCGAGAGCAACCGCGCGATCGCCCGCGCGGCAGCCCGCAGCTCGTGCGAGAGCGGCGCCCGATGGGGCGCCGCGCCCAGCTCGGAAGCGTGCGACGCTGCCTCGCGAGGCGGCGTGTGGGGCGGCGGCGTGTCAGCCCCCGCGCGCCATCGCCATCAGGCGGGCAATCCGCTCCTCGGTGGCCGGATGGGTGGAGAACAGACCGCGCAACCCACCGCCCGCCAGCGGATTCATGATCATCATCTGGGCGGTCTCGGGGTGGCGCTCGGCCGCCTCGAGCGGGATGCCCTGAGCGTAGCGATGGATCTTGTCGAGCGCCGAGGCCAGCGCCTGCGGATCGCCGCTGATCTCGGCGCCGCCCCGGTCGGCCTCGAATTCACGGGCACGCGAGATCGCCATCTGGATCAGCATCCCGGCGATCGGCGCGAGGATGGCCAGCAGCACACCGGCGATCGGATTGACCGGGCGGCCCTCGCCGTCGCGGCCTCCGAAGAGCATCGCGAAATTGGCCAGGGCGGAGATGGCGCCGGCCATGGTGGCCGAGATCGTGGAGATGAGAATGTCGCGGTTCTTCACGTGGGCGAGCTCGTGGGCCATCACGCCGCGCAGCTCGCGCGCCGACAGCACGCGCAGGATGCCGGTGGTGGCGGCAACCGCGGCATGCTCGGGATTGCGACCGGTGGCGAAAGCGTTGGGCGCCTGCTCGTCGATCAGGTACACCCGCGGCATCGGCATCTGCGCGCGCTGCGCGAGCTCACGCACCATCGTGTAGAACTGCGGCGCGCTCACCTCGTCGACCTCCTGCGCGTTGTACATCCGCAGGACCATCTTGTCGGAGAACCAGTAGGCGAAGAAATTGGTGGCAAGCGCGAAAGCCAGCGCGAGCAGCATGCCGGTCTGGCCGCCGAAGGCCGCACCGAGCACCCCGAACAGCGCGGTGATGGCGGCCATCAGCATGGCGGTCTTCATCCAGTTGAACATCGGCGACTCCCTGCGGGTTGAACCCGGAAACTCCGGTACCTGAAGATGCGGCCTGGGTGGGTCGTACTCAAGGGCCTGCCATTGCAGCCGACGGGCCGGACGGCAGGAACGCGGCATCGGCCGCGAGCGCCTGCGACCACGCCGCCGCCGCCATGCGCCGCCCGCCGGGTCGCTGAACCTCGATCAGCTCGAGCAGGCCCTCGCCGCAGACCACCCGCACGCCGTCGGCCGGCGCGCGCAGCACCGCGCCGGGTGCAAGCTCCACCGGCGCGGCCAACGGCAGGGCCCGCGCGCGCCAGATCTTGAGGGTCTCGCCGGACACGCCCGCCAGCGTGGCGAGGCAGCCGGGAAAGGGGTCGAAGGCGCGGATGCGATCGGCAATGCGCGCGGCCGGTTCACGCCAGTCGATGGGCGCTTCGGCCTTGAGGATCTTGCCCGCGTAGGTGACGCCCTCGGCGGGCTGCGGCTGCGCGGGCAGCCCGCCGGCGGCGAGCTCGGCGAGGGCGCGCACGATCAGGCGCGCACCAAGCCCGGCCAGACGGTCGTGCACGCTCGCGGCGTTGTCCTCGGGGCCGATGGCCACCGCCTCGGCCATCAGCATCGGCCCGGTGTCGAGGCCCTCGTCCATCTGCATGATGGTGATGCCGGTACGGGTGTCGCCGGCCTCGATCGCCCGCTGGATCGGGGCAGCCCCGCGCCAGCGCGGCAGCAGCGAGGCGTGGATGTTCAGACAGCCGCGCGCCGGCAGGGCCAGCACCGCAGCAGGCAGGATGAGCCCGTAGGCGGCGACCACCATGACATCGGCCTGCCGCCGGGCGATCTCCGCCTGGATGCCGGTGTCGCGCAGGGTGGCGGGCTGCAGCAGTGGCAGGCCGTGGGCGAGCGCCCGCTCCTTGACGGGGCTGGGGGCGAGCTTCTGGCCGCGCCCGGCAGGCTTGTCCGCTCGGGTGAGGACCAGGGCGACCTCGTGGCCGGCAGCCACCAGCGCATCGAGGGCAAGCGCGGCAAAGACGGGCGTACCCGCGAAAACCAGGCGCATCGGCTGGATGAACGCTGACCGGATGCGCAGCGCCCGCTCAGGCGGTGGCGCGGTCCTTGAGCATCCGGGTGCGGATGCGGTTCTGCTTCAGGCGCGACAGATGCTGCACGAACACCTTGCCCTCGAGGTGATCCATCTCGTGCTGCAGGCAGACCGCGAGCAGGCCATCGGCCTCGAGGGTGAAGACCTTGCCGTATTCGTCGCGGGCTCGGACCGTGACGCGGTCGGGGCGCTCGACGTCCTCGTAGACGCCGGGTACCGACAGGCAGCCTTCCTCGTAGACCTTGCACTCGGGGCTGGCGCCGACGATCTCGGGGTTGACGAACACGCGCAGCGCGTTGCGCTCCTCGGAGACGTCGATGACGATGACCCGCAGGTGCACGTCGATCTGGGTGGCTGCGAGCCCGATGCCGGGCGCCTCGATCATGGTGTCGACCATGTCCCGGACGAGCTCGCGCAGCGCCTCGTCGAAGTGCTCGACGGGCCTGGCGACCGTGTGAAGGCGGGGGTCGGGGAATCGGAGAATGGGACGGACGGCCATCGGCAACTACCTACCGTTGAATCCGGATACGGTTTGCGGCCCCCGGCGATGCCGGCAGACTGGGCTTGAGCAAGAACCTCACCTGATGCGCCCAAGCCCTTGATACGTCGACGGGAACCTCAGCGCGCACAGGCCACCGAGCCCTGAATACAAGCCGACCGGTGCCGCAACCCATGAGCGTCAAGTCTACCAGTTCCCGCCGGCGAGTCCTCGCCCTGACCCTGTCGCTGGCACTGCCCGCGAAGGCGTTCGCGCAGGCCGCCGCCGGCTCGGGCGACGGCGCCCCTGCTGCCGGTCCGGCACCCGGCAGCGCCAGCCCCGGCGCAGCACCCGGAAGCGCACCCGAACTCGCCCCCGATGCGCCCGACAAGCATGTGGTGGTACCTGGCGACACCCTGTGGGGGATCGCCGGCAAGTTCCTCGAGAAGCCCTGGCGCTGGCCGGACCTCTGGCGCCTGAACCGCGAGCAGATCCGCAACCCGCACCTGATCTATCCCGGCGACATCGTCTACCTCGATGGCGCCGGCGCGGCCGCGCGCCTGCGGCTGGCGCGCCCGGTCGACGGTGCCGCCGCCGCACCCGCCACCGCGGCCGCCACCCCAGGTGCCGGAAGCGCAGCCGGTCGGTCGGTGGGGGTCAGCATGGCCTCCGACGTCGCCGACCCCGCGGCGGGAGCCGAAAGCAGCCGCCGGCTCAGCCCGCGGGTTCGTACCGAGCGTGTCGGCGTGGCGCCGATCCCGACGGTGAGCGCTGCGGCGATCGAACCCTTCCTGAACCGCCCGCTGATTCTCGACGAGCAGGCGCAACGCGAACATCCCCGGGTCGTCGGCATCCAGGAAGGCCGGGTCTATCTCGGGCAGGGCGAGATCGCCTATGTCGGCGGACTCAAGCCCGGTCAGGATGCGACCGAGTGGTATCTGTACCGCCGGGTGACCCCGCTGTTCGACCCCGAGACCCGCCGCCCCATCGCCTTCGAGGCGGTCTTCCTCGGCACCGCCCGGCTCGAGCGACGCGGCGAGCCGGCGGTTTTCCGCGTGCTCAGGGCCTCCGAAGAGGTCGGTCCGGGCGACCGGCTGCTGCCCGCCGAACGCGTGATCCCGATGAACTACGCTCCGCGCGCGCCGGAGCGGCCGGTGAGCGGGCGGATCGTCTCGGTGTATCGCGGGGTGAGTCAGGCCGGCCGCAACAGCGTGGTGGCGCTGAACCTGGGCGCCCGCCAGGGCATCGAGGAGGGTCATGTCGTGGCCATTCGCGAGCGTGCCCGTGCCGCCCGTGACCCGGACACACGGACGAAGATCGAACTTCCGGGTGAGACGACCGGCGAAGTGCTGGTCTTCCGGGTCTTCGATACGATTTCCTATGGCCTGATCGTCGCTGCCCGCAAGGCGGTCGCGGTCGGCGACGACATCGTCAACCCCTAGGAATCCGCCCCGCATGGTCTCCGACCCGGCCGGGTGCGCCGGTCGGCAGGCCTGGTTGCACCTCGCGCTCACCCCTGGCGTAGGGCCGGCCACCGCGCTGCGCCTGCTCGCCGCCTTCGGGATGCCCGAGCGTCTGCTCGGCGCTTCCGCAACGGCTCTCGGGGCGGTGGTGGGGCCCGCGCTGGCCACGGCGCTGCTGCGCCCGGACCCCCGTCGCGATGCGGCGGTGGCCCACTCGCTGGCGTGGGCCAGTCAGGCAGGCTGTCACCTGGTCGCGCTCGACGACCCCGCCTATCCATCCGCACTGCTGCATACCCCGGACCCGCCCCCGCTGCTGTGGGCGCGAGGGCAACCCGCGCTGCTCGCCCGGCCGGCACTGGCGATCGTGGGCAGTCGCGCGGCAAGCACCGACGGCCGCCGCAATGCCGAGCGCTTCGCGCGCACGGTGGGCGAGGCCGGGGTGGTGGTGGTCAGCGGTCTGGCCGCGGGCATCGACAGCGCCGCGCACCGGGGCGCGCTCGCCACCGCCGGCGGCACCATCGCGGTGCTCGCCACCGGCATCGATCGCCTCTACCCGCCCGGCGCCCGGGCGCTTGGCGAGGCCATCGCCGAGCGCGGCCTGCTGATCGCCGAGCAACCCCCGGGCAGCGGACCGAGCCGCGGGGCCTTTCCACGCCGCAACCGCCTGATCGCCGGCCTGGCGCGCGGCGTGCTCGTGGTCGAGGCCGCGGTGCGCAGCGGCTCGCTGATCACCGCGCGGCTGGCGGCCGACCTCGGCCGCGAGGTCTTTGCGCTGCCGGGCTCGATCCATGCGCCCCTGGCGCGCGGCTGCCACCGCCTGATTCGCGACGGCGCCACGCTGGTCGAGTCGGCCGACGAGATTCTCACCGACCCCGCGTGCCGATTCCCCGCGCCGGTGGCGCCGGCAGCCGCGCAGCCGGGCGAGCAAGCGGGCGGCGCCCAGCCGGTTGCCGGTCAGGGGTCGTCGCACGCGCACGCGCACGCGCACCCGCTGCTCGCGGCGCTCGGCTGGAGCCCGCTGGATGCCGATGCCCTGATCGCCCGGCTGCCGCGCAGCGGGCCCGGTGCGGCCTTCAGCAGCCCCGCAACGCTGCTGGCCGCGCTCGGGCGGCTCGAACTCGAGGGCCGCATCGAGCGGCTGCCCGACGGCCGCTTTCGCCAGCTCCCGCCAGCCTGAGACGCCGTGCACCCGCCCGGAAACGGCTGCCGGCCCGCAAAATCCTGCCCCCGCATGCTGGCGCGCTTGCACCGCGTCGACGGGCGCTCTTATGATTGGCCCCCTTTTTCGCCACGAACAGGCTCCGACGCCGCATGGGCAAGTCGCTGATCATCGCCGAGAAGCCCTCGGTGGCTGCCGACATCGCCAAGGCGATCGGCGGCTTCACACGGCAGGGTGAGTTCTACGAGAGTAACGACTACGTGCTCTCGTCGGCGGTCGGCCATCTGGTCGAAATCGCCGCGCCCGAGCAGTACGAGGTCAAGCGCGGCAAGTGGTCCTTCGCCCACCTGCCGGTGATCCCGCCGCACTTCGATGTCCAGCCGATCGCCAAGAACGAGGAGCGGCTCAAGCTTCTCGCACGGCTGATCCGGCGCAAGGATGTCGACGGCCTGATCAACGCCTGTGACGCCGGGCGCGAGGGCGAACTGATCTTCCGGCTGATCACGCAGTACGCCCGGGCGCGTCAGCCGGTGCGCAGGCTGTGGCTGCAGTCGATGACCCCGGCTGCGATTCGCGAGGCCTTCGCGCAACTGCGTGACGACCGGCAGATGATGCCGCTGGCCGACGCCGCGCGCTGCCGTTCCGAGGCCGACTGGCTGGTGGGCATCAATGGCACGCGCGCCATGACCGCCTTCAATTCGCGCGATGGCGGCTTCTACCTGACCACCGTGGGTCGGGTGCAGACACCCACGCTCACCATCGTCGTGGAGCGCGAGGAGCGCATCCGCCGCTTCCAGCCCCGGGCCTACTTCGAGGTCAAGGCCACCTTCGCCGCGAAGGCCGGCACCTACGAGGGCCGCTGGTTCGATACCGGCTTCCAGCGCAACCCGGCCGACGCCGAGCTTCGCGCCGAGCGCCTCTGGGACGAGGCCCGGGCCCGCGCCATCGTCGCGGCCTGCGAGGGCCGGTCCGGCACGGTCACCGAGGAGTCGCGCCCCGCCACACAGGCCGCGCCGGCGCTCTTCGATCTCACCAGCCTGCAGCGCGAGGCCAATGGCCGCTTCGGCTTCTCGGCGCGCACCACGCTGTCGCTCGCGCAAGCGCTCTACGAGAAGCACAAGGTCCTCACCTACCCCCGAACCGACTCCAAGGCGCTGCCCGAAGACTATGCGCCCACCGTACGCCAGACCCTCGCGATGCTGGGCGGCGTAGGGCCCTTCGGTCCGCTCGCCACCCAGGTGCTCGACAACGACTGGGTGCGGCCCGGCAACCGCCGCATCTTCGACAACAGCAAGATCTCCGACCACTTCGCGATCATCCCCACGCTGCAGGCGCCGCGCGCGCTGTCCGATGCCGAAAGCCGCATCTACGACCTGGTCGTGCGGCGCTTCCTCGCGATCTTCTTCCCCTCGGCCGAGTTCCGTGTCACCACGCGGATCACCACGGTCGAGACCCACCCCTTCCGCACCGAGGGTCGGGTGCTGGTCAATGCCGGCTGGCTTGCGGTCTATGGTCGCGAGGCCGTGGCCGAGCGCCCGGCAGGCGCCGAAGGCTCGGCTGGCATGCTGGTGGCCGTCGAGCCGGGCGAGTCGGTGGCCACCCGCGAGATCGAGGCGGTGGCGCTGGCCACCCGGCCACCGGCGCGCTTCAACGAAGCCACCCTGCTGTCGGCGATGGAGGGCGCGGGCAAGCTGGTCGACGACGAGGAACTGCGCGAGGCGATGGCCGAGAAGGGGCTGGGCACGCCGGCCACCCGCGCGGCGATCATCGAGGGCCTGATCGCCGAGAACTACCTCTTGCGCGACGGCCGCGATCTGGTGCCCACCGCCAAGGCCTTCCAGCTGCTCACGCTGCTGCGCGGGCTCGGGGTCGAGGAGCTCACGATGCCCGAGCTCACCGGCAACTGGGAATACAAGCTCGCCCAGATGGAGCGCGGCCGGCTGGCGCGCGAAACCTTCATGGACGAGATCGCCGAGGTCACCCGACGCATCGTCGAACGCGCCAAGAATTACCAGTCCGACACCGTCCCGGGCGACTATGCCACGCTGGCGGCGCCCTGCCCCAAGTGCGGCGGCAAGGTCCAGGAGAACTACAAGCGCTTCGCCTGCACGCAGTGCGACTTCTCGATCACCAAGATCCCGGGCGGCCGCCAGCTCGAGGTCGACGAGGCCGAGCAACTGCTCGCGCAGCACACTCTCGGACCGCTGCAGGGTTTTCGCAGCCGGCTGGGTCGACCTTTCGCGGCGATCCTGAAGATCACCGACGAGCACCGCCTGGAGTTCGACTTCGGCGCCTCGCGCGAGGACGACGAGGCCGGCGCCGAGGTGGTCGACTTCAGTGACCGCACGGCGCTTGGCGCCTGCCCGAAATGCGGCAGCGGCGTCTTCGACCACGGCCTGTCCTACGTCTGCGAAAAATCGGTCGGGCCGGCGCGCAGCTGCGACTTCCGCAGCGGCAAGATCATCCTGCAGCAGGAAATCGCCCCCGAGCAGATGGGCAAGCTGCTCGCCGAGGGCCGTACCGACCTGCTGCAGGGCTTCGTCTCCCAGCGTACCCGGCGCAAGTTCAAGGCCTTCCTGGTGCGTGGCACCGACGGCCGCATCGGCTTCGAGTTCACGCCGCGTCCCGGGCGGGCCGCGGCGTCGGGCGAGGCCGAGGGCGACGAGGAGGCCGGATTGACACCCGCGAAGGCAGCGCCGGCGAAAGCGGCATCGACGAAGGCCGCCGCAACGAGGAAGGCGCCAGCCAGGACCGCCGCGGCGAAGGCCACGCCGGCAAAGGCCGCCACGACCAAGACCTCCGGGACGAAGCGCGCTGCGGCGAAGGCCGCCGGCGCCGGGGCAGGGGCGTCACGGACCACCACGGCCCGCGCCACGACCACCCGGCGCAAGCCGGGCTGAGGTCTGGCCCGCGAGCAGGCCGTGAGCGCTGCGCAGGCCGGGAGCACGCCCCGGGTGCCGCTGCTGGCCGACTGGGTGTTCGCCTACGGCTCGCTGATCTGGAATCCGGAGTTCGAGCCCCTCGAGTGCTCCCTGGCCCGTCTGCACGGCTGGCACCGTGCCTTCTGCATCCGCTCCACCCACTACCGCGGCGACACCTCGCAGCCGGGCATGGTCCTCGGCCTGGAGCGCGGGGGCAGCTGCGTGGGCGTGGCGATGCGGCTCGCGCATGCCACCCGACGCCGCACGCTCGCGCAGATCTACGCGCGCGAGATGCTCAACGATGTCTACGTGCCGCGGCTGGCCGCGGTCACGCTTCGCAGCGGACGCCAGCTGCGCGCGCTCACCTTCGTGGCCAACCGGGCGAATCCCGCCTGGGAGCGGCTGCTGGAGCCCGAGCTGCTGCACCGGCTCGCCCACGCCCGCGGCGTGCGGGGCAGCAACCGCGACTACGCGCTCAACACCTGGCGGGCGCTCGAGGCACGCGGCGTGCACGACGCACGCCTGGCGCGGCTCGCGCGCCAGCTCGAGGCTGGGGTCGTGATCCGGTCGACCGAGACCTGATCGGCCCGGGCGCCCGACTCCCGCACCAGGCGAGCCCACCTGGCGATTTCGGCCTGCTGGAAGCGGGTGAGCTCATCCGGCTCCCCGAGGACCGGGTCGAGCCCGAGCTGGTGCAGCTTTTCCTGCGACTCGGGCAGCCGGTAGACGCGCTGCACCTCGGCCGTGAGACGCGCCACCCGTTCGCGCGGCGTGCCCGCCGGCGCGAACAGTGCGAACCAGGAGGTGGCCTCGAAACCGGGCAGGCCGGCCTCGGCCACCGTCGGGATGTCAGGCGCCGAGGGCGAGCGTCAGGCACCGGTCTGGGCGACCGCCCGGATCTTGCCTTCGCGCGCCACGGGCAGCGCCGAGGGCATGTTGTCGAACATCAGCTGGATGCTGCCACCCGCCAGGTCGGGAATCGCGAACTGACGGCCCTTGTAGGGCACATGCGTCATCTGCACGCCAACCATCGACTTGAAGAGCTCGCCCGAGATAGGCACCGAGGCGCCCACCCCGGGGGAGCCGAAGGACAGGCGATCGGGATTGGCCCTGGCGTACGCGATCAGATCGGCGACGGTGCCCACCGGCAGCGCGTTGTTCACCACCAGCAGGTTGGGTGTGGACGCGACCAGCGGCACCGGTGCGAAATCGCGAACCATGTCATAGGGCATCTTCGCGTACAGCGACCCGTTGATGGCGTGCGTACCCTCGGTGCCCATCACCAGCTGATAGCCGTCGGGCGGCGCTGCGGGCTGAACAGGGCATGGACGACTCCGGTGTAAGCGAAAATAGTCTCGTTTTTGTGTCAATTCGCAGTGACAGTCGCGATTGACAGATTAACGTCAGCAAGTGGACGCAGACTGCGAAGCGTGTCTCCTGCGTTCTCCGTGACAGGAGTTGTGCCCGGTCGGTTCGCCGCTCCGGGTATTTTTTTGGCCGCGCCGCCGCTCAGCGGGCGAACAGCGAGGCGATGTCGCGGAAGGCCTTGAACTCGATCGCGTTGCCCGAGGGGTCGCGAAAGAACATCGTGGCCTGCTCGCCGACCTCGCCCTTGAAACGCACATGTGGCTCGATGATGAAGCGCACCCCGGCCGCGCGCAGACGTGCAGCGAGCCCCTCCCATTCGTCCATCGGCAGCACGACACCGAAGTGGCGCACCGGCACGTCGTCGCCATCGACGGCATTGGTGGTGGCGGCGCCGCTTTCCTGGGGCGCGAGGTGGGCGACCACCTGGTGGCCGTAGAGGTCGAAATCCACCCATTCGGGGGAACTGCGCCCTTCGGCACAACCCAGCAGACCGCCGTAGAAGGCGCGCGCAGCGCCGAGGTCGTGGACCGGGAACGCAAGGTGAAAGGGGTGCTGGGGCATGGACGACTCCGGTTGCGCCGGCTCGCAGGTGGCCGGATCGCGGAAAGCTCTATTATCGGCGAGCACCGTCCCTCGTTTCCGGAGAATCCCATGATCCCAAGGTCCCGATCGCTCGCCGCTGCGGCGGCGGCCATGCTGCTCGTGCTGACAGGCTGCGCGACGCCCGAGCGCAGCGGCTCGGTCTATGGCTCGCGCGATACCCGCCAGGCCATGCAGGTCCAGACCGCGACGGTCCAGGGCGTGCGCACGGTGCGCATCGAACGCGAGGGGGAGGCCGGCGTCGGCAGCATCGCCGGCGCGGTGGTGGGCGGTGTGGCGGGCTCCAATGTCGGCGGCGGCAAGGGCTCGATCATCGGCTCGGTGATCGGCGCGGTGGCCGGTGGCGTGGCGGGCAGCCACCTCGAGAAGGCGGCGGGCGAGCGCAACGGACTCGAGATCACGGTACGCACCGACGATGGGCGCACGCTGGCGATCGTGCAGGAAGCGGGTTCCGACCGCTTCGATGCCGGCCAGCGGGTTCGCCTGCTCACCGATGCGCGCGGCCAGGTCCGCGTGAGCCCCTTGTGAGACCGCGGTGAGCCTGCCCGCACGAGGCCGCCGATGACGCTGCCGATCGACTTCGACGATGTCGCCGCGGCGGCACGTCGTCTTGCGCCAGTCGCCCACCGCACGCCCGTGATGCGATCGGCGGCGGCCGATGCCCGCGCCGGCGCGAAGCTCTTCTTCAAGTGCGAGAACCTGCAACGGGTTGGCGCCTTCAAGTTTCGCGGCGCCTACAACGCGCTCGCCCGCTTCGATGCCGGGCAGCGGCGGGCCGGCGCGGTCGCCTTCTCCTCGGGCAACCACGCGCAGGCGGTCGCGCTGTCGGCCAGGTTGCTGGGCATGCCGGCCACGATCGTGATGCCCGCGGATGCGCCGGCGATCAAGGTGGCGGCCACCCGTGGCTACGGTGCCGAGGTGGTGCTCTACGATCGCCGCACCGAGGATCGCGAGGCGATCGGCCGGCGGCTCGCCCAGGAGCGCGGCATGACGCTGGTGCCGCCCTTCGACCACGCCGACGTGATGGCCGGCCAGGGCACCGCGGCGCTCGAACTGATCGAGGACATGATCGCGGCGGGCGAGGGCCCTCCGCAGGCGCTGGTCGTGTGCCTGGGCGGCGGCGGTCTGATCTCGGGCTGTGCGGTCGCTGCCCGACACCTCGCACCGCAGTGTCGCGTGATCGGCGTGGAGCCCGAGGCCGGCAACGACGTGCAGCAGTCGCTCGCGCTCGGACGCATCGTGCGCATCGCGCTACCGGAGACCATCGCCGACGGCGCCCAGACCCTGAGTGCGGGTGAGCTCACCTTCGCGGTGATGCGGGCCTGCGTCGACGAAGTTCTCACCGTGTCCGACGCACAGCTCGTGGCCACGATGCGCTTCTTCGCCGAACGCATGAAGCTGGTCGTCGAGCCCACCGGCTGCCTGGCCGCCGCGGCGCTCCTCGAGGGCGCAGCCCGCCTGCCTGGCCAGCGCATCGGCGTGATCGTCAGCGGCGGCAACGTCGATCTCGCCCGTTATGCGGCCCTGCTTGCCGGGGGCGAAGAGATCGCGACCCGGCGAGACGGGATACGATGACGCTTCGGTCGCCGCCGAGCGACGCCCTGGCCCCTGCCACTGCCTCTGCCCATGAGCGATGACTCCCTGAATCAGCGGCTGATCGACGCCGTCGACGCCGGCTTCGACGCCCAGCTGCGATTCCTCGCCGATCTGGTTCGCCTGCCCTCGCTGCGTGGCGAGGAGGCTTCGGCGCAGGACTTCATGGCGCGAGCCTATGCCGACCGCGGGCTGCAGGTCGACCGGTGGCGCATCGACGTCGAGCGCATCCGCGACCTGCCGGGCTTCTCCCCGGTGGCGGTGTCCTACGACAACGCCTGGAACGTGGTCGGCGCGCACCGCGCACCCGGAGCCGGCGGCCGCTCGCTGATCCTCAACGGCCACATCGACGTCGTTCCTGCCGGGCCGCTCGACATGTGGGCCACGCCCCCCTTCGTTCCGGTGGTGCGCAACGGCTGGTTGCACGGCCGCGGTGCCGGCGACATGAAGGCCGGTCTGGTCGCCAACCTGTTCGCGCTCGACGCGCTCGCCCGTGCCGGACTGGCCCCCGCCGGCGACGTCTATCTGCAGTCGGTCATCGAGGAGGAGTGCACCGGCAATGGCGCGCTCGCCTGCCTCGAGCGTGGCTACCGTGCCGACGCCGCGATCATCCCCGAGCCGATGGGCGAGTCGCTGATGAGCGCGCAGGTCGGCGTGGTCTGGTTCCAGGTCAGGGTTCGCGGCCGCCCGGCGCATGTCGCGGTCGCCGGCAGTGGATCGAATGCGATCGAGGCCTGCTGGCCGATCATGCAGGCCCTGCACCGCCTCGAGCATGACTGGAACGAACGCGGCCACCCCGCCTTCGCCGGTCATGCCCACCCGATCAACTTCGTGGTCAGCCGCATCGAAGGCGGCGACTGGACATCCTCGGTGCCGGCGTGGTGCACCTTCGACATGCGCATCGGGCTGTTCCCGGGCATGTCGCTCGAGCAGGTGCGCGCCGAGGTCGAGGCCTGCATCGCGCAGGCGGCCGCCGCCGACGCCTTCCTGTCGGCCAACCCGCCGCAGGTGGTCTACCACGGCTTCATGGCCGAGGGCTGGGAGCTGCCCGCGGGAACCGAGGCGCAGACGGTGCTCGCAAGGTGCCACGATGCCGTCACCGGCGAGCCGCTGACCACCGGGCCGAGCACCGGCACCACCGACGCCCGCTTCTTCGGTCTGTACGCCGGCATTCCCGCACTGGTCTACGGCCCGACCGCCGAGCGCATCCACGCCTTCGACGAGCGCGTGGAGATCGAATCGATCCGTCGCGTCACCCGCACCATCGCGCTGTTCATCGCGCACTGGTGCGGCGTCGCGCCCCGCTGAGCGGCGCCCGCGCGATCATCCACCAGGAGAATACGATGGGCATCCTCACCGAGATCGTCGAAGGCCACGGCCAGATGAGGCTATGGCGCCAGGACATCCACGCCCACCCCGAACTCGGCTTCGAGGAGACCCGTACCGCCGATCTGGTCGCGCGCCAACTCGAATCCTTCGGCATCGAGGTGCATCGCGGGGTCGGGCGCACCGGCGTGGTCGGCGTGCTGCGCCAGGGCAGCTCCACACGCAGCGTAGGCCTTCGCGCCGACATGGACGCGCTGCCGGTCGAGGAGGCCAACACCTTCGCCCACCGCTCACGCCATGCCGGCCGCATGCATGCCTGCGGTCACGACGGTCACACCGCGATGCTGCTCGGTGCGGCGCGCTACCTCGCGGCCACCCGGCGCTTCGACGGCACCGTGAACTTCATCTTCCAGCCGGCCGAGGAAGGCCTCGGCGGGGCGCAGGCCATGCTCGCTGACGGCCTGTTCGAGCGCTTCCCCTGCGACAGCCTGTTCGGGATGCACAACCGCCCGAAGCTGCCGGTTGGCAGCTTCTCGGTGCACAAGGGTCCGATGATGGCAGGCGGCGCCTTCTTCGACGTCGACATCACCGGCGTGGGCTCGCACGGCGCGCGCCCCGAGTCGTCGATCGACCCGCTGATGGTCGGCGTGCAGATCGCCAGCACCCTGCAGACCATCGTGTCGCGCAACCTGCGGCCCGTCGATACCGCGGTGCTGTCGGTCACGCAGTTCCACGCCGGCGACGCCTACAACGTGATCCCCCAGACCGCGCGCCTGTCGGGTACCGTGCGCGCCTTCTCGCACGACACGATGCGCATGATCGAGGCCAACATGCGGCGGGTCGCGCGCGGGGTGGCCGAGTCGATGGGTGCGAGCGCAACCGTCGACTTCCGCGTGAACTTCGCGCCGCTGGTCAACGACCGCGAGCAGGCCGAGTTCGCGGTCGCGGTGTGCACCGACCTCGTCGGCGCCGCGCGGGTTCGCACCGACATGCCGCTGGTCATGGCCTCGGAGGACTTCTCGTACATGCTCGAGAAGGTGCCGGGCTGCTTCATCAACATCGGCAACGGCGACGTCGAGGGCTCCTGCGAGGTCCACAACCCCTCGTACGATTTCAACGACGAGGCGCTGCCGCTGGGCGCGAGCTTCTTCGCGCGGGTCGTCGAACGCAAGCTGGCCGCCGGCTGAGCGCGGGTCTTCCGCCGCCCGATGAGCGACTTCGCGCACGACCACGATCACCCCCACGGCGCACCGCCGGCGTCTGGCGGCGAGCTCGGCATTCCGCGCATCGGCGGCTTCGATCCGGTCGCCTTCGAACGCGCGGTGGCCGATATGCTGCGCGCCTGCGGGGTCGAGCCTGCCGGCGCGCACACCGGCAGCACGCCCCGGCGGGTGCGCGAGCTCTGGGAGCGCCGCCTGCTCGGCGGCTACGAGCTCGACCCGGCGCAGGCGCTTGGCGAGGGTTTCGCCGATCCGCGCACCGACATGGTCATTGTGCGCGGCATCGCCGTGCACGGCGTGTGCCCGCACCACCTGGTACCCTTTCGCGGCGTGGCGCACGTCGCCTACCTGCCGGGCGGGCGGCTCCACGGCTTCGGCCGCATCGCGCGGCTGGTCGATGCGATCGGCCACCGCTTCACCTACCAGGAGTGGATGACCCGCGACATCGCCGACGCGCTGCACCAGCACGGCCGCGCGCGAGGCGCAGCCTGCGTGATCGAGGCGCAGCAGCTTTGCCTGCTGCTGGGCGAAGACCGCCGCGGCGACGAACGCGTGGTCACGCAGGCTTTCGCCGGCTGCTTCGAAACCGACACGCAGCTGCGCGGCGAGTTCATGCGGGCACTGCCGCCGCCGGCGCCCTGAGCCGGTACACTGCGCGCCGCGCCGGGGGGCCGGCCCGGCCCGCCCGCCCGACGCGCTCCTGCAACCTTCCCGCATCACGGAGAACGCCATGGGCCACTTCATCGAACTCACCGCTGCCGACGGCCACCGCTTCCAGGCCTGGATCGCCCAGCCCGCGGGCACCCCGCGCGGCGCGGTCATCGTTGCGCAGGAGATCTTCGGCGTGAACAGCCACATCCGCGCGGTCACCGACGGTTACGCGGCCGACGGCTATCTGGCGATCGCGCCGGCACTCTTCGATCGCGTGCAGCCCGGCTACGAGAGCGGCTACACCCCGGAGGACATCCAGGCCGGCATCGCGGTGATGCAGAAGGCGACGATGGATGGTGCGATGCTCGACGTGCAGGCCTGCCTCGCCCAGGTGGCCTCGGCCGGCAGGGCCGGCATCCTCGGCTACTGCTGGGGCGGCACGGTGACATGGGTGGCGGCCGCGCGCGTGGCCGGTCTGGCCTGTGCGATTCCGTACTACGGCGGCGGCATCCACGCGCAGCTCGGCCTGCAGCCGATGTGCCCGGTGATGTTCCATTTCGCCGAGCGCGACCGCTCGCCGACCATCGCGCAGGCGCGCGAGA
>Ga0315902_10003371_pt1 | contig 24008 bp, 16 predicted proteins | sample LakEriMetagenome_9_FD_203523 | JGI IMG/M metagenome (GOLD analysis project Ga0315902, IMG submission 203523) | Freshwater fungal communities from buoy surface, Lake Erie, Ohio, United States - Buoy 12 MA117 | ecosystem: Environmental > Aquatic > Freshwater > Lake > Lake biofilm | place: USA... | reverse complement strand
ACGAGCTCTGTTGCGAACAAGCTTGGCAACATGCTTATCGAGGCTGCGCACTCCAGATTCATTGGTGTACTCTTCAATAAGTTTTTCAAATACTTTTTTATCGATCTGAATATCTTTTTTAGAGATACCATGTTCCGTGATCTGTTTCGGCAATAAATGCCGTTTTGCGATCTCAGCCTTTTCCTCCAGCGTGTATCCGTTCACTTCAATGATCTCCATACGGTCGCGCAGCGGTGCCTGTATCGTTGACAAACTGTTGGCGGTGGCAATGAACATTACCCTGGAAAGATCGAATTCCGTTTCCACATAATTATCGTAGAACGTGCTGTTCTGCTCAGGATCGAGCACTTCAAGTAATGCGGACGACGGATCTCCGTGATTGCTCCTTCCTAATTTATCGATCTCATCCAGGACAAATACCGGATTCGCTGTTTCAGCTTTCTTTAGACTCTGCATGATCCTGCCTGGCATCGCCCCAATGTAGGTCTTTCTGTGACCTCGGATCTCAGATTCATCGTGCAAACCACCCAGCGACATTCGGACATATTTCCTTCCCAGTGCCTCGGCAATAGATTTTCCAAGCGATGTTTTACCTACCCCGGGAGGCCCATAAAAGCAAAGGATCGGTGATTTCATGTTACCTTTCAACTTCAATACCGCTAAGTACTCAAGAATCCTCTCCTTCACCTTTTCCAGTCCAAAATGATCGCGGTCAAGAACCTTTCGGGCTTTCACTAGGTCAAGATCATCTGTGGTATATTCATTCCATGGAAGCTCCAAGAGCAGATCGAGGTAATTCAATTGAACAGTATATTCGGCTCCCTGAGGATTCATCCGTTGTAGCTTGTCCAATTCCTTTCCGAAGATCTTTTCAACCCGTGCATCCCATTTTTTCTTTGAAGAACGTTCTTCCAATTCGCGCACATCCTGTTCCTGCGGATTGTACCCCAATTCATCCTGAATGGTGCGCATTTGTTGGTGCAGGAAATATTCGCGTTGTTGACGGTCAATATCTTTTTTCACCCGCGACTGGATCTCGTTGCGCATTTCCAGCATTTGAACCTCCAATGTAAGGTGTTCGAGGACCATCATAACACGCTTGTTCATGTCCAGCTCCTCCAACATTTCCTGCTTTTTTGACACATCGGCGTTCATGTTGGATGAAATAAAGTTCACCAGGAATGTCGGGCTTTCGATATTGCCGATGGCAAATGAAGCTTCACTGGGGATATTTGGACTTTCTTTGATGATCTGCAAAGCAAGGTCCTTAACTGACTTGATCATCATTTCAAGCTCCTTATTCTTTCGATCGAACGGCTTTTCTTTCAGCATTTTAACCGTAGCTTTCAGATAAGGCTCCTTTTGTACCTCATCAACCAGTTCAAAACGCCTCTTTCCCTGGAGGATCACCGTAGTACTGCCGTCAGGCATTCGGAAGGTACGTAATATCTGTGCGACCGTTCCAATCTTGTGAAGGTCTTGAATCTCGGGTGATTCCTCCTCCTGATCGCGCTGAGAAACTACACCAACAATCTTGTTCCCTTTTCCTGCTTCCTGTATGAGTTTGATGGATTTATCACGTCCTACTGTTATCGGTATTACGACTCCCGGAAACAATACATTGTTCCTGAGCGGAAGAATTGGTAAAATATCCGGAAATACCTGTCGGTTCATCTGCTCCTCTTCCTCTGCAGTGATCAGCGGAATGAACTCAGCATCTTGGTCCATCGGACCAAAATTGAACATATGATTATCGAATAATTCGCTCATTTCGTACACAATTGATTTAGATAATGACACTCTTCCTCCTCGTTACAGGTCATTCTGTCAGTTTTCCCGATCCAAGAGCCTTTTCTCATTCGAGAACAAGCCTTTCGTCTGGGTATACCGGGAAACGCAAAGGCTGTGCCATCGCAGAAAAAACGGAAATTTTGTCCTATTCCTGATCCGCGATATGGCGAAGGACAGCAATTTCTGCCTCGGTCAGTTTTTTTCCTCTCCGTGCCATCATGTTTTCAGCGGCTTCAATGGCCTTATCAAATCGGAAACTGACAAAGCCCTCTGCTCCTCCCCAGCTGAAGGAAGGCACGTGTTTCGCAGGAAAACCTGCACCAAAAATATTGGCTGAAACACCAACTACAGTTGCTGTGTTGAACATGGTATTGATCGCGCACTTAGAATGATCACCCATAATAAGCCCCATGAACTGGATACCGGTTTCTTCTTCCTGTTGGGTCTCGTAGCTGTATGTGCTCACCGCTCCGTAATTGTTCTTCAGATTGGAACAATTCGAATCTGCACCAATATTGCACCATTCGCCAATAACGGCGTTGCCAAGAAAACCATCGTGTCCTTTATTGGAATACGCCTGAAAGATCACGTTATTGATCTCACCCCCAACACGGCACTGCGGACCTACGGTTGTTGCACCGTACACCTTTGACCCCATTTTCAGTGAACCTCCATCGCACAAAGCGAAAGGTCCTCTAACCAAGGATCCTTCCATTACCTCGCTCTTCTTGCCGATATAGACCGGACCGCCTGTCGTGTTGATCACGGATGCTTCCACGATGGCTCCTTCTTCAATGAAAAGCAAGTCAGGATCGCCGATCAAAATATTCGTCGGAGAAAGCGGCTCAGAAGTTCTACCTGCCTTAACAAGGTCAAAATCTGCACTCAATACAATTCCGTTCTTTAGAAAAAGATCCCAACGCTGCTCAATATATACCGGGGCAACACCTGTGAATTCCACTCGGTTCTCTCCGGTTCCTCTCTTGGCGATCCATTGATCACCTAACAACAGCTGTTCATTTTCACCCAGACTAAATACGGCTACCGCGAGCTCCTCATTTGGGATCACCGCCGCATTAATAAGCACCTCTGCCTCATCGTTGCGCCCGAAGACAGGTTTTAAATACGACTCCGTTCCATAGGAGATTTCCGCCCCGGCATCAAAAAACTTCCATCGTTCAGAATTGGTAAAGATGCCCATCCTCAATTCTCCCAAAGGACGAGTAAGTGTCAAAGGTGCAAAACGAAAGTGCAAACCGTTATCATCCAAAATTATTCTCATAACACGCGTTTTTGAGAGATAAGCAATAACATTACAAATGTCAGGAAACCATTGACGATCAGCAATTCATAGCCGAATGCATACCCCCCCAGCCAGCTGACCGAATTTTTATCCAGAATAAAGCAAAAAAGCGGAACGATCAGACATACCACCGGCACGAGTGGTTCTTTCAAGTTTCTCTTGGTCAGAATACCGAAGGAAAAGAGACCCAAGAGCGGTCCATAGGTGTAGCCCGCGACGGTAAGGATCACCGATATGATATCCGTGCCCGGATTAACATCCACATACCATTTGGTCAGAAGGATGATGATCAGGAACAACAATGAGAATCCAATGTGAACGTACAATTTGAGGCGTTGACGCTGCTTCTCCTCACGCTTTCTGAAGTTGAGGAAATCAATACAAAATCCGGTAGTAAGTGCGGCCAGGGCGCTGTCTGCCGATGCATAGGAGGAAGCCGTGATCCCCAGCAAGAAGAACACACCGGCAAGCGTTCCGAAATCAGTCAAGGCCAACTGTGGAAATACGTGGTCGGTAATAACTGTTTCTCCTCTGCTCGGCAACGCTATCCCCTTGGATTCAGCAAAAACATACAACGCTCCGCCCAGAATAAGGAAGAGAAAATTCGTGATCACCAGCACCACGGTGAACGAGTACATGTTCTTTTGAGCATCTTTCAGCGACCGGCAGGTCAGGTTCTTCTGCATGAGGTCTTGATCCAGTCCTGTCATAGCGATGGCAAGGAACATACCTCCAAAGAAATGTTTTGGAAAGAAGTTTTTGGCCTGCGGATCGTCAAAAACAAAGACCCTCGTCATCGGATCTCCTTCAGTGGTCAGTGTGGCAGTTATCTTGTCGTAAAGACCGAAAAGATCGACTCCTAAAGTAGATGCAATAATCAACGTGCAGATGATAACTGAGCTGACCAGAAAAAAGGTCTGGAAGGTATCCGTGTAAACAATGGTCTTAATTCCCCCTTTGAACGTGTAGATCCAGATGAGCAAGATGGTGATACAAGCTGTGAGCCAATAAGGAACCCCCAAACCTTCGAAAAGAAACAACTGAAGTACCAATGTGGCCAAATAGAGCCGAATAGCTGATCCCAGTGTTCGGGACAGAATAAAAAAGCTGGCCCCCGTCTTGTAACTGACCACACCCAGTCGTTGTTCGAGGTATTCGTAAATGGAAGTTACGTTCAACCGGTAATACAGCGGCATCAGTACTTGAGCGATAACGATGTATCCAAGTATGTAGCCGAGAACGATCTGAAAGTAGGCCATGCCGTCTGAATACACTTTCCCGGGAACCGAAATGAAGGTTACGCCTGAAAGTGAGGCTCCGATCATCCCAAAAGCGACCAGGTACCACGGACTTTGCTTATCACCGGTGAAGAACGTGTTGGTGTCCGCATTTCGCGAGGTGAAATACGAGATCAGGATCAGGATCCCGAAATAAGCGACAAGTACACCAATGATCAGAGCCGGGGTCATACGTTCAATTGAGTGGTTGAAATTAAACATTATTTAAAGATCGTGTCCAGGAATATCAAGAGTTACTTTTTTATGGAATGGAATTTTATCTTTGTCACTAAATCACTTGACTATGGACGCAGTACTTCAGATCGCACTCATCATCTTCCCGGCGGGAGCAGTCCTATTGACCACAATATTCTTCTTAAGGAGGGAAACATCAAAGGATATCCGCAACATGCAGATCGAATTAAAGAAAGAACGACAGCAGTATTTCTTGCCAAGTCGGGTTGAAGCGTATCAACGGGCTATTCTGCTCATGGAGCGGATTCACCCGAACAGTCTCGTTATGCGTTTGCACAATCCCGGATTACCAGCAATGGCTCTGCAGACCAAATTCCTGGAGGCGATCCGTGAAGAATATGACCACAATGTAGCACAACAGCTTTTTGTATCACCTCAGGGATGGGAACTTGTAAAGAACGCAAAAGAAGAAACGATCAAGATCATCAATCTGGCCGGTCGTCAGATGAGCCCGAGTTCGAATGGAATGGACCTTTCAGCCAAGATCTTTGAAATCGTCGCCGAGGTTGGAAAACTGCCCACTGAAATTGCGGTAGATTACCTGAAAAAGGAGGTGCAGGAATTATTTTAAAGGAATCAGATCAATCTGATCTTTATCCCTGTCATTTCGATCACATCACCCGGTACCAGCTTTGCTCTTTTTCTGAGTTCCGTTTCGCCATTGCGCATGACCTCGCCCTCGTCAACAATGAACTTGGCATGTCCCCCGGTTTGTGCAATTCCCAGTATCTTCAAAAGCTGAATGAGCTCTATGTATTCACCTTCTATTTTAAATTCTTTCATTTTCTTCTCAAATGATCTACATACAAGTGGTAGAGCTTATCCGCTGCCGAAAAAGAGCTCACTTCCCCTTTGAGCACACTGTTTTCTTCCGAGTGCAGGGCATTTATCAGATCACTCTCTGAGAAAAAATCGTTCAGGATCATTTCCTTGAGCGTTTCCCTCAACCAGTATTTGTCCTGGATCTTGCGGTTCTCCGTCCACCAACCATTGTTTCTGGCCGCGTTGACATACGATTCCAAGGTCGTCCAAACCTTGTCGATATGCTTACTTTCTAGACTGCTACAAGTAAATGACAATGGCGTCCACTTACTTTTCTTTGGGGGAAAAAGATGCATGGCATTGGCATATTCCCTGGCAGCAAGTTCCGCCTTTTTCACATTGTCGCCGTCTGCTTTGGTGATGACAAGCGCATCCGCCATCTCCATGATGCCCCGCTTGATGCCCTGCAGCTCATCGCCCGCACCCGACAACATGAGAAGCAAGAAGAAATCCACCATAGAATGCACCAGCGTTTCTGACTGTCCGACACCCACCGTTTCAATAATGATCACATCAAAGCCTGCTGCTTCGCACAAAAAGACAGTTTCTCTGGTCTTTCTGGCAACTCCTCCGAGAGTTTCACCTGCTGCTGAGGGACGTATGTACACATTGGGATGAACCGAAAGCTGTTGCATTCTCGTCTTGTCGCCGAGAATACTTCCACCGCTTTCCGCACTCGACGGATCGATGGTGAGTACCGCAACCTTATATCCCAAATTGGCTACAAACATCCCAAATGACTCTATGAATGTACTCTTCCCAACACCGGGAACACCTGTTATTCCGATCCTGATCGACCGATCTGTAAAAGGCAGAGCAAGTCGAACGAGTTCCTCGGCTTCATGCCGGTCTCTCTCTAAACTACTTTCCAGGAGTGTAATACTTGTACTTAAGGCTTCCCGATCACCTTCTTTCAGGCGTGGGAACAAGCGGTCAGCAGTTTTTTGCTGCCGGCGGTCCTTGCGTACACGCAACCAATCGTTCAGATGCTGTTCATCCACAGCGTAAATATAAGGGAAATCGAACGAATCCGGTTGTGAACACTCTGGACGGAAAGGCGCAACGAAAAAACTATATTTGTCAACAAATGAAAAGGATCGGTCTTCTTTCAGATACGCACGGCTTTCTTGACCCAAAGATCTACACTTATTTCGCGGATGTAGAAGAGATCTGGCATGCAGGCGACGTTGGTTCCCTTGAAGTGATCGATGAACTGAGACGTTTCAAACCCGTAAGAGGCGTCTTTGGTAATATCGATGATCACATGGTGAGAAAAGAATGGCCCGAGTTCGACCGATTTTTCTGTGAAGATGTTGAAGTGCTGATCACACACATCGGAGGTAAACCCGGAAACTACTCCAAACCGGCATTTGATGAACTGGAACGAAGAGCCCCCAAACTATTCATCTGTGGCCATTCCCACATTTTAATGGTAAAAATGGACAAACGCTACAACATGCTGTGGATGAATCCGGGTGCTTGTGGCAACAAAGGATTTCACCAAGTCAAGACCTTACTTAGGTTCTCGGTCACAGCTGATCGCATTCACGACTTAGAAGTTATTGAGTTAGGAAAACGGGTATAGAGTAATTCAGCCGAAAACTTTTCCTTCGTATACTTTAAGCACTATTTTTACGTTGTCAAATGCCGATGAGAAAATTTCTATCAGTTGTTGCCCTGGCAATGTCTTTTTGTTCATTAGGACAAACGGGGGGGGGAAATGCATTTGCTCTGCTCGATCTCACTTTCAATGCCCGTTCAGCTGGACTTGGAAACGATTTTGTTTCTGTAAAGGATCAGGACATTAATCTGGGCGTTGCCAACCCGAGCTTGCTCAATGAAAAGATGCATTCAGGCATTGGATTCAATCAAGCCATACTGGCAGGAGGCGTGAACTACGGCATGTTGAGCTATGGTAATAAACTTTGGAACGGGATCATGAGCGGGCACATCCGTTACGTTAACTATGGCGAATTCAGGAGGACCGATATCAACGGGAACGACCTTGGAACTTTCCGGCCATTCGAGTGCATAATCGGAGCGGGCTACGGTAAACAGCTGAATCCGCGGATCTCAGTGGGTGGAAATCTGAATATGATCTATTCGCAGCTGGAAAGCTACAATGCATTCGGATTAGCGATTGATCTTGCCGGTACCTACACCAATCAGAATGGTGATTTGCTCATTACAACCATCTTTAAGAATGCCGGTGTGCAGCTCAAGAGTTATACAGATTCCGGAAGAAAGCCTCTTCCGGCAGAACTACAATTGGCAGTTTCCTATAAATTACCGTATGCGCCTTTTAGATTCTCCGTGCTGGCGCACCACCTGAACCGTTGGGATATTTCATACTTGGATCCCAAACTGAAACCGACCATCGATCCATTGACAGGGGATACTATTCCTGTTCCTGTTGCCGGTTTTGGTGAGAAGCTGGCGCGGCATTTTACCGGACAAGTTGAAGTACTCGCATCGAAGAATATCCACCTTAGAATGGGATTCGACTATCAAAGGAGGCAAGAAATGAAGCTGGAAAGCAGGCCGGGCCTTGCAGGATTCTCTTTCGGGCTTGGATTGTATTTCAAGCGTTTCAGTGTAGACTATGGATTCAGTATATACTCCCGAGCAGGTTTCAATAATATGCTTACACTAACCTCCCATCTGGACAAATGGCGAAAGTAGATTGCTTCTAAATAATTAGTTTTTCATTTTTTTTTACTTTATCAGCTAAATCGTTTAGATAGTAGCTTCAAGGCATCAAAAATGGTTTTCAACCAAACAATGTTTATCTTTTTTTGAAACCTTCCCTACCGTTCTTCAGTACATTTGTCCAAACCATAACAAATTAAAGTTTATGAAAAAGTTAGCTATTTTAGTTGGAGCAATTGCGTTGACAGGTTCAACATTCGCTCAAAAAGCAACGACAGATGCACCTTTCTCTTTGGAAGGCCAGCTTGGGTTCAATGCATCTACACTTTCATTTGATGCGCCTGCATTGCGTTTCCGTTACTTCGTTTCGGACAATATCGCTGCACGTGTGACACTCGGAATCAACAATTCTTCTGAGACGTTCAATTATTTTGAGACTGAGGACACTAACGGTGGAGGAAGCGGAACCGAAGTAAACAAAACTTCTTCTTTCGGAATCGCGATCGGAGGTGAATACCACTTTGCAGGAACTGATCGTCTTTCTCCTTATGGTGGTTTGGATATCGCTATCGGTATGGGTAACTCAACTGCTGAGTGGACGAACTACGATGGTACAGGTTACAACAGTGATTTTACTGCTTCTATCGATGCACCAACATCTTCTTTTGGTGTGAATCTGGTTGCAGGAACTGATTACTATTTCGCTGAGAACTTCTACCTTGGGTTGGAGCTTGGTTTGGGTATGTCAACATTCACTGTGAAGGAAGGAACAACTTCTGCTACTACAGGTGGTGTTACCGTATCTGATGTTTCGAACACAGAGAAGTACTCTTCTTTCGGAAACAACTTTATTTCTCAGTTCCGTCTTGGATGGAGATTCTAAGTTGAAAACTCTTTATTGGAAGGGGGCTTCGGCCCCCTTTTTTATTGCCTGATTTTCCGTAAATTCGTTACATGGGTAAAAAACTGACCATCGCCATAGACGGGCACTCTTCCTGTGGCAAAAGCACACTGGCAAAAGCACTTGCAAAAGAACTTTCCTACATTTACGTGGACAGTGGCGCGATGTATCGCGGAATAGCTTTGTTCCTCTTGCGCAGCAACAGAATTCAGAACGGCCAACCCGACACCAAAGCGTTGAACGATCTACTTGAACAAGTTGAACTGGAATTCAGAATTGACCCTTTATCAACCCAGCAAGAACTTTATCTGAACGGCGAAAATGTAGAAAAAGAGATCCGTTCTCCGGAGATCGCATCGATCGTTTCTCCTGTAGCTGCTGTTCCGGAAATACGGCACAAACTGGTCGCATTACAACGGGAAATGGGCAATGAAGGGGGAATAGTGATGGATGGCCGAGACATCGGCTCTGTCGTCTTCCCTGATGCAGAGGTCAAATTCTTTGTTACGGCAGATCCCGATGTGAGAACAGAGCGCCGATTGAAAGAATTAACATCAAATGGCTTGCAGACAACATTCAAGGAAATAAAGGAAAATCTTCTGGAACGTGACAGGATCGACTCCACCAGAACGACGAGTCCACTCATCCAAACGAGTGATGCCATCCTACTCGACAATTCTCAACTCAATCGTGACGAACAGCTGAGTTTTGCCCTCCGAAAAATAGCAGAACGGCAAGAAGAATTGAATAAAAAGAGTGTTAAATGTTAATATTTTAAAATTTTAATTGATTTATCACGCATTTTCTCTGTAAAATTGTCCTGAAAAACAACTTTACATGCATTCCATCGGTAAGATCACAGAAGATTTGATCAACAGGAGTCCCTTCTTACGTGAAGCTATGACCGACGACCTCATCAACATCAGCGCGCTGGCACGAAAACTGAGACCAGAGATCGAGCAACAAATGGGCAAAGAGGTCAAAGAAGGTGCGATCGTCATGGCCATTAAACGCATGACACCCGGTTTGTACCATCGCCTGAATGTGAAGATCACCAATGTCATGGGCGACCTAGGCGATTTCCTGGTGCGCAGTAATCTGAGTGATTTCACCTTCGAAAACTCGCAAACACTCAAGGCCAAACAAGCTGAGCTCGTGCACGAGATCAACAAGGAGAATGACACATTTTTTACTTTATGCAAAGGTGTAACAGAAACTACCTTCATCGTCAATGCTCAACATGAGCAAACCATGGAGAAGATCCTGAAAGGCGAGAAATTGAAATCGCACACGGCAGATCTTGCTTCAGTTACTGTAAAGTTGCCCCTGGTCAATACGGAGATCTACGGGATTTATTACTACATCCTAAAGCATCTTGCTTGGGAAGGTATCAATATCGTTGAGTTGGTATCGACTTCCAATGAATTTACGGTCGTTGTCAAACAAGATGATGTAGACAAGGCGTTCAAGATCCTCATGCAATTGAAAAGAGGCTTGTAATTCGTTACAACTACTTTTGGATCAATTCACCGGTTCCATAGCGGTACAGCACTGGTTCACCAATCGTATTTCCCGTATACCATATATCTCCTGCACCGCTGATCTCTGCCTTCAGCGCAGCACCCTCCGCATTTACCTTCAAGATGGCCGGTGTATTCGAAATTACGGTCAAGGAATCCGCCACGTTCAATCCATAGGTATCACACCAACCATTGCTCCGCACATTCAGGTTGGCATGATTGACATTTCCTGTGAAGGTAAAGTCGCCCCATCCGTGACTGATAGTTGCAAATATGGCATCTGCATCGAAGTTCAGTCTCACCGGACCCGCACCATCCCTGATCAGGAAGGTAAGCCAGCCGAAGTTCAATTTTCCTTTGTTGGTCAGCTCTTCAGTACCTTCAAAATGGATATTGATCAGGGATTTGAAATGGATCTCAACAACCACTTTTTTCGTGAGGGATCGGAGAAAATTACACGTATTTTCATTGTACAACTCCAGTCTCCCGTCCACAACCTTCGCATCAATAAAATTGAGCAGGTTCTTTCCTCCTTTCAAGACGACCTTTTCAACGGTGTCTTGAACCAACACATATTTTAGTTTTTCCTTCAGGAACAACTTATCGAAAGTTGGTAGTTCGATCACGCGCTCAGTCTCCTCACCAACCGATTTCAAACAACGGCGATCCTCCGGCTTTTTACACGAGACCATGAGGATCGATGCGATAAATAGTATCCTTAAGAACTTCATTGCTTGTAATTAAAGGTGTAGCCAAGTCCCCACTCCACATAATCTGCGCGAGCCCAATGCGATTTCAAAGCAAGATTGAGGTTGATCCCACTCTCAAAATAGTATCGCATGCCCACCCGGTGGTAGAGAAAATCTTCCGGCTGGTATTTATCCTTGACATAAGCACCCATTCCAAACACAAAATGAAAACGATCCAATGGCAAGAGATAAGCCCCAAATATCCCGATCTGAAGGATGTCCCACTGTGTTTTCGCCAACTCCGTCCGGTACCCCATGATCGCTTGTTTCGAAATAAGGTCTACACCCCACTCCATCCCCACTTTCGGTTTGGAAAACCACCTCATACTTGCCGAAAGAGCATACACCGGATATTTCTTACCTCCGGTCGGAAAGATCTCTTTGGCTGAAAAAATACCTGTCGCATTGATCAACCATTTCCGAAATGGGAGCATCTCAGGTTGAACAAGTGAATCATTTTGCTTCAGTCGGAACATGTAGGAATAACCCAGTGAAACATACGGTAGGTTGACACCGAGATTGGGAACTTTGAAAGCGCCATTGCTGAAATGCGTCATATCCAGTCCAAGTGTGATGCTATTGCACCCAAACTGCAAACGGCTCTTCACACCCAGGCAGATCAACGCGTTAAGGTGCGTACTCATGGCCACATTCTTTGGATTTTCATCGTAGCCAAAAACCTTTGTTCCATACCCAAGTCCACTTCCCAACTTCCCGAGAAACTGATAATTACCCAGTCTAACAAAAGGAAACTCAATGAAACCGTAAGCACCCCAGTACGTACCTAAAATATCTCTATTACCCACTGAGCCTCCGAAAAGTGTCACCCCCGTTACAGGAAAACCGCAGGCCTCATGCCATTTTTTCGATCCCTTGGTATGCATAAACCAAGTCAATTCTCCCGCGAATGCCTGATCCTGTGGTAAATGTCCCATTACTCCGCGATGTGCTGCCAGAAAACCCAGCTTTCCACGTGCTTCGATCCCCCATTCAAATCGGGATTGGGAAAAGACACTCAGGGAGCAAAAAATAAGAAAACCGTATATTCCTGCAGTACGCATACCTACAAAAATACATGAATCCAACCTCGTTTTTTGAATCACACTAATTTTTTACACACCGCAAAGGTTCAAATCAAAGAGCGACAATTCCTACCTTTGAAAAATGGATGCACGACTTTTAGCGTTTGAACGCTTGCTCAATATCATGGATGATCTCAGGGAAAAATGCCCATGGGATAAAAAACAAACGCTGGAATCGCTGCGTCATCTGACGATCGAGGAAACGTATGAACTCGCAGACGCCATCACAGAAAAAGACTTACAAGCCTTGAAAGGAGAGATCGGAGACCTATTCCTCCACATGGTCTTTTACTGCAAGATCGGTCAGGAGGAAGGTGCTTTTGATGTAGAAAGTGTGCTTCATGCGATCTGCGATAAACTTGTGACGCGTCACCCGCACATCTACGGTGATGTAATTGCTGACTCCGAGGAAGAGGTAAAAGCGAATTGGGAAAAGATCAAACTGAAAGAAGGTAAACGTTCGGTCTTGGAAGGCGTGCCGAATTCGCTACCTGCACTCGTTAAAGCTGCCCGGATCCAGGAGAAAGTAAAAGGCATCGGTTTTGACTGGGATAACGCCGATGATGTCTGGAACAAGGTACAGGAAGAAATGAATGAATTTCAAGAAGAAGTAAGGTTGAATTCAGACAAAAAAGAAGAGGAATTCGGTGACCTGCTCTTCTCGCTGATCAATTATGCTCGATTCATGGATATCAATCCGGAAAACGCCTTATCGCTCACAAACTCAAAATTCATGCGCCGCTTCATGAAGATGGAAGAACTGATCCACTCTGACGAGAAACGCATTGAACAGATGAAGCTCCAGGAAATGGATCTGTATTGGGAACAGGCCAAACGTTTGCTGCTTTGATCACCCAATTCAATAAACAACAAGTACCTTTCAGGTTGTTTTGAACGGCATCCTGTCGCTATGTGAAAGGAATAGATTATCTTCGGGAACTTTACAGTAGGTTTATGATGCGAACCCAATTCCTTCTTCTTATTGCGCTGCTTCTGACAGGATCCTTTGCGGCTATATCTCAGGACCACACGTTACGCGGTTTTATTTATGACAAAGAGAACGGAGAGCCCATGGCTTTTGAGAAGATCAGGCTGTTGAGCAGTGTAGACAGTTCTACGGTTGCCGGTGCCTTGACCGATGTGAATGGCTTCTACTCCATCCCGAAGATCAACAAAGGAAATTACATTTTGAAAGTGGAGAATTTCTCATACGAAATTGCCACAAAAAACGTAGATGTCCCGAGTGGAAAAGGCATTCTTGAATTCAAGTTCGAATTGATTAAGCTGTCCAATGTGAAAGAGTTCGATGCTGTGGATGTCAGCGCTGAATCGAGGCAAAAAAAGAACGAGGTACAGATCTCCCAGATCAAAATGGACAAAAAAGGCTTGGAACGCATTCCGAGTGTCGGAGCGGAAAATGATATCGTGGGTGCCTTTAGTGTAACTCCGGGAGTTGTAACCACTGGAGATCAGGGCGGACAGCTCTATGTGCGCGGAGGAACACCTATCCAAAATAAGATCCTCCTTGATGGGATGACCATTTACAATCCATTCCACTCGATTGGATTCTTCTCCATCTTCGAAACAGAACTCGTAAAGAATGTCGATATATACACCGGTGGGTTTGACGCACAGTACGGTGGCAGGATCTCATCCGTGATGGACATTACATACAGAGATGGTAATCGAAAAGAGTTCGGTGGTAAAGTTTCGGCCTCTCCTTTCCTTGCCAAAGCGGTTCTGGAGGGTCCTTTGTCAAAACCAAAGAATGGATCACCAAGTGCAGGATCGTATATCTTCTCTGCAAAGCACAGCTTGCTCGATTATACCTCACGTTCTATCTATCCTTCTGTCAATGACGGCAACGGGCTGCCATTCAACTTCACTGATCTTTACGGTAAGGTGACATTTAACAGCGACGGAGGATCCAAATTCAGTGCCTTTGGATTCCACAACCGAGACAGTGTGAACTACAGCGTAGCAGACCTCGACTGGAAATCGTCTGGAGGAGGAATGAATTTCATGCTAGTTCCCTCCAGCTCCCCAATCTTCATCAAGGGACATGTCAACGGAAGTGTTTTTGAAACCACTTTCAATGAGATCGAACAAGAACCGCGCTACTCAAGAATTGGCGGATTTGACCTTGGATTCGATTTCACCTACTTCCTCAAGAACGACGGCGAAATGAACTATGGATTCAATTTCAACGGATTTAGTACCGATTATATCACATACAACGAGGCCAAGAAGAAGATCCAGCAAACAAACTTTTCCAGTGAGGTTGGAGCCTATTTCAACTACCGTCTTGTCAAGAACAGATGGGTTGTCCAACCGAGTATACGCGTCCAGATCTATGCTTCCTACGGAACGATATCTCCGGAACCTCGTATCGGTGTGAAGTACAACGTCAATGAAAAGTTTAGAGTGAAATTCTCTGGAGGGCGCTTCTCGCAGAACTTTACATCAGCATCTTCCGACCGCGATGTCGTGAACCTGTTCAATGGTCTTCTTTCTGCACCCGGAGGATTTCAGGTACAGAGTACTTTCGTGGATCAGTACCAAAATGAAAATGAGGTCAGGAACGGGATTCAGTATGCGTGGCACGGAATCGGTGGATTTGAGCTCGACGTTACAAAAAACATTTCCGTCAATCTAGAAGGCTATTACAAGTACTTTTCACAACTCAGCAATATCAATCAGAACAAGATCTATGAGGACGAAGTACAGTTCCTGCAGATCGATGACGTGTATAAAAAAGATTACATCATCGAGTCAGGTGTTTCCTATGGTGCCGACCTCCTTGTGAAGTATTCGAAAGACCGATTGTTCCTTTGGGGAGTGTATTCTTATGGTTATTCTACACGCTGGGATGGATTCTCAGAATATTTTCCGGTATTTGACCGCAGACACAATATCAACTTAGTAGGAAGTTATATGTTCGGAAAGAAAAAGGAACTTGAGCTGAATATCCGCTGGAACCTTGGATCAGGACTTCCTTTCACACCAACAGCAGGATTCTATCAGGGTGAACAATTTACAGATGGGGTAACAACAGATGTAACCACCTCCAACCCTGACAATATATCTACATTACTCGGAACATTCAACAGTCAGCGGTTACCGGCTTACCATCGTCTCGATATTACAGTTAAAAAGCAGTTCAAATTTAAGAACGAGGATATCCTGGAGCTTACAGGAAGCATCACTAACGTGTACAATCGAAACAACATTTTCTATGTGAACAGGGTCACCAGCGAGATCATCTATCAGTTTCCGATCTTGCCTAGTCTTGGTGTAAGTTATAAGTTTTAATTACGAATTACGAATTACGAATTACGAATTACGAATTACGAATTACGAATTAGAAGTATTAATTACCATTCGTAATTTGTAATTACTCATTAGTAATTATTTCAACTAAGCCACGCCACCATTGCTTTTTTCTGATGTCCGTTTGGATCCGCGACAGGGACTACACTGTATTCCATATAGAAATTGCGCTGCACTTCCGGTAATTTCAGCTCGATCAGGCGACCGGAACGTTTGACTGTGAAGGTCTTTTCGTTCTCATCAAAATAGGTGCACCAACGTTCAAGATCGGCATTGCACACGTATCCGTTCACGGCGATGAGCTCATCATTCAGCATCACGCCACCCAGATCGGCAGGTCCACCGGGATAGATAGCGGCAACGAGCGCCCCTGCGCCATTCGGTACCGTTTTCATGCCCAGTCTCGCTGCGGTGTATGAGGCGGCTGGTTTGTGTATTATTTCTAGTCCAAGGTAATCCAATGCCTCGGTAAGAATCGCTTCATAGGGTGCCGTTCCATTGACAAAATCCAGAAAAAAATTGTCAAATGATTGACCGCAGATCGTTTCTAATTCCTTTTTGTAATCACCTTCTGAAACACCTTTACCCTGTAAGGCATAATTGAAATACAAGCGTTTCATCACTTCATGCAGTCCGTACTTGTTGCCCGTTGCTTTAAGGATCATGACATCTGTCACCAGCGCCAGCAGACAGCCCTCCGTATAGATCGACACTTTCCTTCCGGGAGCACCCGCCACGTAGCCATCCAGCCAGGTATCAAAGGAGGAATCGGCCACCGAATAATTGAAACGACCTGAATTATCAAAATGCTTTTGCAGCTGTGCATTGAGTTCATTCAAATAAGCCTTTAGCGAAAATACACCGCACTTCAGCAGGAACAGGTCACCCATATAGGTAGTAACTCCTTCGCAGATGAAGCCCAGTCGGGAATAGTTTTCCTTCGTGAAATCGTAGGGGTACATTTCGATCGGACGAATATTCTTAACGTTCCAGGTGTGGTATAGCTCGTGGGAAGAAACACCCAACAGCTCCTTGTAGAGGCTTCCGAAAACGTCATAGCTCGGTCCTAGGGTGATCACTGTTGACTTACAGTGCTCCACACCATGATAAGCCTTATATGGCAGCACATGGATCAGGAAATGATATTCCTTTTCTGGAAATTCCACGAACTTTTCGATCTGTTTTTCTGAGAAAGCTTTGAAATCAGGGATCAGCTTATCCCAGTCCGGCTTGCACTCTCCCTGGAACCAGACGTGAAAGAGCACTCCCTTTGCTTCATAATAATTGTATTGCAGACCGGCAGAACAGATGAACGGAGAGTCTGCCAATTCATCAAAATTCGCAGCTTTCAGCACACGGTCTTCCTGCTCCATCGAACCTGCTATTTTCCAGTCACCCGGAATGTATAGCTCCAAGCGCGTTTCTTCACCAGACGTTTCATCCGTAAACATGCAGCAGTTCACCGGATTGACGTATAACATATACTTCGACAAGTAAGTTGAACCTGCATTCAAGTCTGTCGCATAGTACCCGTATTCCACCGTAATACTTGACGTTTCAGAAGTATCGATCTCCCAGCTGTCCTTGGTCTTTTTTTCAAACTCGATCCTCTTTGATTGCGAATCATAGACCTTCAGACCTTTTATATTCTTCGCAAAATTCCCGAGCTCATACCTTCCCGGTCGCCAGGATGGGATCCTCAAAGTCGTTAAATTATTATCGGTTCTGAAAGTTGCCTTGATCCGAATGTACTGCTGTTGCGGATTTTCGATCGAAAAAGAATAGCTGACCATGATGCTGAATTGTATGGTCTAAATTTAGGAAAAGGCAGGGATAATGAAGAATGGAAAATTACGAATTACGAAATGAAGCGAAGCGGAATTCGGCGAAGCCAATTATGAATTAGTTATTCGTAATTAAATCCTACTCCAACCCTTCCACGATTCCCAAGACTTGCTCGACCAATTCTTCTTGGGTTTGCGCACTGAGTGTGTGCAAGCTTTCTTTGGGCCCTTTGATCTTCAGTTTAAGGGTGATCGTTCCATTGGATTGGGTGTAGCCTCCGCTCAAACGGTAAGCATCCGGAAATTCGCGGGTATCGAGGAAGACCAACTGAGCATCGTAAATACGCATCGCGATCTGGTTCAACTGATGATCTAGTGTCTTACTGAAATTCAATTCATCAGAAAAAGCATCCAAATCAATAAAACCAGTTCTGACAAAAACAGGCTTTAGATTAGCAAGCGGTATTTTTGATCTTGAAAGGTCATCCACTCTTCCGAAATCAAAACTACCTCCCTTTGGAATTAGAAGCTGAGGTGTCTGAACACCTCCAACACCAGCGGCAAGTTTTGGCACATTTTCCCTCGAATAGTTCAAAATGGCAATCACATCGAAAAACTGCCCATCACGAAGTGCGGCACCTTTCATGGCCTGAAGAACAGAATACGTCAAAAGTCCCTGACCGTAACGGCTAGCTTCATAACTGACAGCATCCGCAGCACTTCCCGAGATTACGTACATGCCCGTGCGATCCTTCATGCGGTCAATGGCTTTGATGGAAGAAATGTCTATATCTCTTGCTGCCATCAGGTTCTCAACCGCTTTGCCTGAGCTGCAGGCATCGATGATCATCACCTGTTTGTTCGCCGGAATGGCTTTCAGGTATTCCGTGAATTCTGTCGAGCTGATCGTATAGTTCCTTCGTAATGCTTCATCGTTGTATGCCTCCGCATTGGCGGCTGTCGCGTCAGTAGTCAGGTAGTAAAAATCGCCTTGATCACCGCCCCAGGCAATTCCGTGACCACTCAGGTAGATCACGATCAAATCAGATGAAGTGGCTTTTTTGCTGATCTCTGAGAAAATGTATTTAACCTTCTCCTTGGTTGGACGATCACCGGATGCAGTGGTTAGCGTATAAATGTGTGTGTTTTCCTTTCCGAACAATTGTTCAGCACCTAACTGCAGGGCTGTACTCATTGAATGCGCATCCTTCTCCGGATATTTCAGGTTGATCTTTTCATTCACATACTTTCCGGTTCCGATCACCACCGCGTAAAAGTGAGGAACTGTCCGTTTAAGTGATAGCACCACCTTTTTTTCTACGGGCTTACCAATCACAAAACCATCTTCAGAGCTGGCTTTCACCGCTATCACGTTCAAGCTGTCTTTGAGGTTGGGATGGTCCTTAAGATCAACCCAAATTGTTTGCGTCTTTTTATCCTGTGCAAAACTATCTCCGCGTGCATCGGCTTGCACCTCTTTTCCATTGATCAGAATGGATACTTTTCCGTACCCCCCATCTCTTCTTGTTAGTTTTACAGGTATCTTTCCATCTATCAGCTCGCCCATCTCCACCTCTGGTTGTAATTTCAATTCCATCATTCCCCGTGTATCTGGCAAAGGTTCACCTTTCATTACTTTGTCCCAAAGCCCCGGCACCCAATAACGGTCTTTCATTTGCACAAATTCAATGATTTCCAAATTTTTCGTCCAATACATCAAGTCCATCGCTCCCTGCGATGCATCAAAGAGTCCGGAAGGATGTAAATGAAGCCACAGGTCGTTGTTCGTATGAAAAATGAAACGCTGCAGGAGTTTTGCGCCAGTACTTGCATTCCAAAGAATAGAACTTCCGTCTCTGGAAGAAGTTAAAATCATTTTGCCGTCAGGACTGAAAGTTGCAGAAATAACCATATCAGTGTGGCCATTTAAGACGTGTAGTAACCTTCCAGATTCCACATCAAAAAGATGAGTTCGAGCATCACTTAATGTTAAGGCCTTTTTGCCGTCGGGACTGAACAGTGCAGATTCCAGACTTCGTGTCTGTAGACTGAATAATTTTAGTTCCTTGCCCATGGCAACATCCCAAAAACGTGCGGTGTTATCCACACTCGCCGTAAGCACTGAACGACCATCTGGACTAAATACTGCAGAATTCAACCAATCTATATGTCCAGATAAAACTTGAAGTTCTTTCCCTGTTGTGACATCCCAAATGCGAGCAGTATTATCCAAACTTGCCGTAACGATGAGCTTGCTGTCAGGGCTAAATAGTGCTGAGGTAACGGCTCCACTGTGCCCACTTAACACAAGTAACTCCTTACCAGTTTTCACCTCCCAAATGCGTGCCGTGTTCTCTTCTGCCGACACAACAAGCAGGCCATTCCCACTAAAATTTGCAGAACTCACATAGCGTAAGTGTCCACTTAAAACATGTAATTGAGTCCCTGTAGCAACCTCCCATGTGCGTGATGTGTTGTCTTTGCTAGTAGTAAGAACTATTCTTCCATCCGGGCTGAATTTTGCGGAAATGACAGCTCCACTATGCCCGCTCAACACCTGCAACTCCTTACCTGTTTCCACTTCCCAAATGCGGGAAGTTTTATCATCACTTGACGTAACGATAAGTTTTCCATCTTCACTAAACACTGCAGTATTGACATAATTTGTATGGCCTTTCAGAACATGGCGTTCTTTCCCGGTAGCTACCTCAAAAATGCGCGCTGTATTGAAGCTTGCAGTTATTGAAAGTTCACCATTCGGACTGAACAATGCTGAGCTTACCCAATCAGCCTGCCCCTGCAGTAACTGTAATTCCTTCCCGGTGACCACTTCGAAGATCCTTGCCGCGTAATCCCCTGCGGTGAGAATATACTTTCCATCATTACTGAAACAGATTGATTCAACTGAACCATGGTGCCCCCTCAGTACATGAAGCTCTTTACCAGATCCAACCTCAAATATACGCGCAGTTTTATCGTCTGCCGTCACAATAAGCTTGCCATCAGGACTGAAAATAGCTGAGGTAACACTTCCTTTATTTTGCCCCTCAAAAACATGTAATTCACTACCCGTATAAACATCAAAAATTCGACCTTTTGTATCACTTGCTGTTAGCACCCGTTTACCATCTTCACTAAAGACCGATGACCATACACGACCTTTATGTCCTGTGAGGAGTTGTATCTGCTTCCCGGAGGCCACATCATAAATACGGGACGTGTAATCTTTAGATGCTGTCAACAGCAATTTACCATCAGGACTAAAAACAGCTTTGGTGACCGATCCGATGTGCCCTTCTAAAACTTGCCTGATTTTACCAGTAGACACATCGTAAACACAAGCAGTTGAATCGTCACTGGCCGTTGCAATCATTCTTCCATCCGGACTAAATACAGCAGAATTCACCCAACCTTTATGTCCCCTCAAGACATGAAGCTCTTTTCCTGTGGCGGCATCAAAAACACGAGCCACATTATCACCAACAACAAGCACAAGTTTACTATCCGGACTAAAATCAGCCGAAGACACCACACTCGTTTGCCCCCTGAAAGAGCGCAAAAAATTGCCGGTTAACACGTCATACAATCCAGCGGTGCTGTCACCTGCCGTCAAAGCCCACCTGCCGTCCGGACTAAATACCGCTGAATTAACGGCCTCTGTGTGACCTTTCAATACATGCATCTGCTTGCCTGTGGCGAGATCCCAAATTCGTGCGGTGTAATCATCACTTGCTGTGATCGCCAATTTACCATTTGGACTTGCCTGCACTGATCTGACCAAATCTGTGTGACCTACGGGCAACCCTAGTCGCAGCTCCTGAGTTTTTCCTTTCAGTGTAAGAAGGAAAGAGAAGGTGAAGAATAAGCATTTCTTTATCAACATGGTTAGGGCATGTGAGGAATGAACAGTTAAAGATATAGAAATTATGAAGAACTAGGGGGCAAGAAATTACGGATGAATTGATGCTTAATGATCATGATTGTGATGAACATTTTAACCACTAAATCAAATTCATCTGATTTTAACGTTCGGTGTACAATACCCACTTACTCACTTTGTTGTTTACATCTATTAACATTATGAGTGAGCTCCCCGGATAGTGATAGATGGTGCCTTGAGCTGTTGCCATAATTCCATGTGGCCTTCCGTACTTTTCTTTTACCTCAGAAACTCCCGAACCTATTTTAATACCGAGAGCCGTAGTCCCGGAATAATTTTTCTCTGTTGTCACAAAAATATACCGACCTTCATTTAACAAAACACTGGCATCTTCAAAGTTATATGAAAGCAATTGTTGAAGAGGATTACCGTATTCAACAAGCTGTGCGCGTTCTTCCTCAACTGAATCAAGTGTTTCCGGATTCATCCCATTAATCATTTCCCGTTTGAATGAATTCTTGTATTCGTTATTTTCAACAGCAAAAGCTGCAGCTCCTTCTATTGAGTCCCCTGCGTCATTTTCTTCCAAGCGCAACATATTCAATCGTGCAAATTCACATCCATTCTTTACAAGTTCCTCTAACAATGTCCTTCCTCTATTTTTATCTCCTTCGTCACTTTTCAGATCGATCAAAGCCAATACAACTTTAGCATTCTGCACATCTACAGGGTTATTTGAATTCTTCAAGACCGTCTTACAAGCCGATCTTGCGCCATCATAGTCCTCACCCAATATGGTCAGAATGCAACCGAGATTCAAGTACCCGGTGGCATATCCCTCATCCAGTTGTATGGCTTTTTTGAAATAATCCCTTGCTTTGGCTAAATGATCACGAACGCTTTTCGGAAGGCTACCCCTAGTAGTAACCGCATCATTTCTGGCTTTCAAATCAAGTTCGATTGGATAAATGTAATCCAGTGCGCCTTGCTCAGCCATGGCTTTTAGATAATAAACAACACCGATATTATTGTATATCTCTCTGCTGTAGAAATCGAATTCAAACAATAGTGCATTGTACTGAGTAACAGCGAAGTCATAATCATTAATCAACACCGCGTAATTAGCGAGTTCAAAGATTCTCGCGAATGACCTTGCACGAGTTTCAGCTATTCTGGCAATTTCCAAACGATCCTGTAAAGGTGGATAGCATGCCATCGTATCACTAAACCCTGGATATGCTTCATAGATCTTGCGCCAAAGGGACTCAGCCAGATTATCTGATGAGAAACCAGCCATGTAAAGCAATATATTGCCTTTTTCATCTGCCTTGATTTCCTGAAGTGTTCTAATTACATGACGATCACTTACCTTTCCATTGCGCATTTCAAGTCCATATTTTGCCACCAAGGAATCCTTAATACTTAATTCAAAATCAGCATAATTACCCTCCCAAAAGCGGTGGGTAAAATGATGCCCGATCTCGTGTGACAAAATAAAAGCAATGGCATCATCCCTCCTGTCCACGAAGGAAAGACAAACATCCAATGCATCATTCTCAAATGCAATGACTGGCATTTTTTTACTGGGTGTGTAAGAGGCCGCATTCCCTCTTTGAAATGATAACTTGACTTCTGGTTTTTCTGACAAAACGCCGCTGGCATCATAGATGCGATTAAATATTTTCCGGATTATCGAATCTTTCTCAGCAACACTGATCGCCGGAACCGCTGATTTAACTGTATTTTTATCCAAGCCCCGCTGAGCCATGCAGCCGGACGAAATAAGGATCAACAAAAATGCAAGGTGTATAAATCTCATCCCATCGAATTTTTAATTCTTTGTCATCAGCGACCTTCAGGTAACTTTTTATCAAAGATACGCTCAAATTCACACAATTATGTCTAACTGAAAATTACGAAATGGAGCGAAGCGGAATTCGGCGAAGCCAGTTAGTCATTAGTCATTCGTAATTAAATCCTACTCCAACCCCTCCACGATCTCCAGCACCTGCTCCACCAGCTCTTCCTTAGTCTTCGCAGTCAGGGTGTGTTCGCTTTCCTTTGGACCTTTGATCTTTAGCTTGAGGGTGATGGTGCCGTTGGATTGGGTATAGAATCCACTTAATCTATAGGACTCCGGAAATTCTCTGGTATCTAAAAAGACTATCCTCCCATCTGATCCTCGAATGGCAAATTGGTTGAGGTGATCGTCGATTAATTTACTTAATCCAAGAATATCTGATGCATCTTCCTTATCCATGAACGAAGTTCTCACAAACACCGGCTTCACATTATTCAAGGGGATCTGCGCTTTTGCGGCTTCATCTACCTGACCAATATCAAAGCTTCCTCCTTTGGGAATGAGCAATTGCGGTGTCTGGATTCCACCGATGCCGGCTGCCAATTTTGGAACGTTTTCTCTTGAATAATTCAGGATCGTATTGACGTCGAAGAATTGTCCGTCGCGAAGTGCCGCTCCTTTCATGGCCTGAAGGATCGAATAGGTCAAAAGACCCTGTCCGTATCGGCTTGCTTCATAGCTCACAGCATCGGCAGCGCTTCCAGAGATCACAAACATACCTGTGCGGTCCTTCATGCGGTCGATGGCTTTGACGGAAGACACATCGATATCCCTGGCTGCCATGAGGTTGTCCACTGCCTTACC
>Ga0315902_10003370_pt1 | contig 24008 bp, 18 predicted proteins | sample LakEriMetagenome_9_FD_203523 | JGI IMG/M metagenome (GOLD analysis project Ga0315902, IMG submission 203523) | Freshwater fungal communities from buoy surface, Lake Erie, Ohio, United States - Buoy 12 MA117 | ecosystem: Environmental > Aquatic > Freshwater > Lake > Lake biofilm | place: USA... | reverse complement strand
GTAATATTCTTCAAGGTGTTGAATACTTCAAGACTCGAATAATCATAATTATTCCATGTAAGCTTTTTTAATTTCGGAAGGGTATTCAATTCATTGAAAAATTTTTGTATGTCCTCATCTGTACCTGTAGGTGAGAACCACATTGTGAGTTCTTCCAGATTGATAAGCCCTGTCATGGAAGGGAAAGGAGTTTCAGTGAATGACTTTGCATCTAAGCTTAGTGAAGTCACATTTGAAAGTCTATCCAAGTGCATTCCATCAAGATAGTAGATAACAGCTTTTTTAAGCTGTGCAATGATTGGATGACTGTTAATGAAATCTAAATAAATGTCTTTGTTCTTTGTATAATGAGATAGAACACTTAACTCATTCAGTTTTGTACACAATAGCAAATCCTCAGGAATTACTAATGTTTGATTATCGGAATTATCCAATGTCAGTTCCGTTATGTCATATGATTCAATGTTCATGAAAATACTATAAGATAGTTTGTAAAAAATATGTTTGAATACCCTTTGTTGATATAGTACTCTTGATTTGTTATGTCCAGTAGAAATCGTTCAGCTTCATAATGCATATCTACCGGATATTCCTATTTAAGGATAATCCTCTGTTCCATATAAGTGGATATTACTGACTGTGCAACGAGAATATCGATCTTTAAACTTTTCCCACCCTTTCTTGACTCCATATTTCTGTATTGCTAGAATAGCATATTCAGAACAGCTTGGCTTATAGAGACAATCCGGAGTGAATCTCGACAGGAAAATCTGATAACATTTAATACCGAAGATGAGTAAATATCGCATTATCATCACTTTTGATTCAAGTCTATTTCAGTGCGAATAAAGTCGTAGTCAGAAGCATTGTTCCCAAAGATTCTTCCCAAAAACCCAACTTCTTTTTTCGGTACTGCAAAAGTGACCATCAACTTACCAATCATTGCTTTCTTAGTATTATCAATTGCATGTAAAGTATCTGCTTGACGATCCAAATCTTTATCATAAATGCTTTGAAGTTCAGTGATATTCTTTTCATTCAGGATCGTTCTATCTACTTTGTCTTTATTACTTTTAAACATGTTTAGGACAATATCAATTGAATATTGCCCCCAGTCCATAAGTGATCTTTCTATTTTCAAGTATAATATTTCAAATCCGCTTAGGAAGACCTGAAGAGAAAATGTTCGCGTGATAATCACTTTGGTTGAAGACTCGCTTGAGAACAAAAGGGCTTGAGTAAACTCAGGTGATTCGGAAGGAATTGAAATGTCTTTCACATAACCCATTCCACTATTGTATATTTCGGTAAGATCTCGATCTACTTGTTGTTGAATAGCATTCCAATACATTGAGACAAGTTCATTAGAATTGTCAAAAGAACTAATCACATTATCATCTCTCTCAGGTAAATAATCAGTTCTCCATCCATTATACTGATTGATGGCATTCACTGTTTGTGAATTATGTTCTTTATTATAGAAGTTTATCAATTGCTCTGTTGTGTGCGGTGCTTTTTTGCAGCCCAAAGCACCCATTTTGTCTTTCTTGCAACCTGCCATATTGCACCCTTTGGATTTTTCTCCTCGATTACAACCGGGTAGAGCGATTGTGGCACAGCCGGTATTTTCTTTTGGTAATTGAATGATTGGCCCCATATACACCCGATAATTAACGGGCTTATCATGATTATTAAATATGAAAACACCATGACTACCCCTATTTCTTTGAGGATAACCATCAGTATTATCTAGAACACCATGTCCACATACTCTTTCCTCTTTGAGAGAATATCCTTGCTCACTGATCGAATTCAAACTTTTAGAAAGTTGTACTTCCCATTTCTTTAAGTCTGATCTCAAGACATCCACTTCATCGAAATTCGCAAACCAAGAACTACATCCGGTTGGTCTTTGAGACCTCTTCAATTCATTAATAACAAGTGTTTTCATTATTTCTCCTTTGATATTGCATTCAACCCGGTTAACTATTTTTTTACTGATTAAGATTATTCACAGAAAATGCCAAAGAGTATGCCAGTAGAAACCCTATTAAATGACTTTCTAATTGCACTGTAATGTGATTTCCTTCTTTATCGGTAAACTACAAAAAACCATTGTATATGCAACTACCTGTTTTATACTCAATTAGAACGATTATGTACTCAATCTTGACTTGATGATCTACACTTTCAGCATAATGAATAGTATCGGTTTCAATAGTAAAATCTCAATAATGTATGTGTATATGTATATCGTTCTAACTATTGACATAGATTAAGGATATTTTCATCTAACTTCGATCATAAACCGATCTTTGAGCTCCGCTCAAAACTGTTCGTCGGGAGAAGCCGAGACGAATAGCCTGTGTATATACCCACCCCTCGGCTACGCTCGGGGTGCAAACCTCGGCTACTTCTTCATTCCCCTCAGGGAGGGGTCGCCGAAGGCGGGGGTGGGATTACCATTGAATTGAAAACGAAAAATGATCAATGATAAATTAAATGGAAGAATTGAAAAATTGAAGAACCGAATAATGGAAGAATGAAATGGCCAATGACTTAATGAAATGAAGAAGATCTTAATGATTGGTTTGTCATTCCTTTACATTCTCCATTTCTAATTTCATTCCTCAATTCCTCCATTCTTCAATTCTTACATTTTTTCTATTCTCTTCGTGCAGACGGGTGGCACGCGAAGCGTGACGGGGTGAGCTCTTCATTCCCCTCAGTGAGGGGTCGCCGAAGGCGGGGGTGGGTTCCTCGACTTTGCTCGACATGCACTCAGCTGAGCTCGAAATTCAGGTGGGTAGGCACTCTTAATAGAAATAGTAAAATGATAAAATAACTCAGGTAACAATACCTACATTAACTCCATAGTCTTTAATTTCAAGCCCATCGGCCATGCTTGGTCGAATTGGGGGAACTACGATGATTTCCAATGTACTTTTCAAGCAAATGTTGTAGATAACTTTGCAGTTTGAGAGTTGGGGGAAATGAGTAAATTAACAACAAGTCTAGGGGGTAATCCTTCCCATTGAAATGTAATATAATTTGATTAACAAAACTACAAAAGGAAAATGAGACTCATAATAATTACGATCACTACCTTTTTTATCAGTTGTTATATTGTCACAGCTGATACTTTGATTGAGCAATTGAAGAAGTGTAAACCAAAAGTGAAAACTGAGTATCCGGAATACAGAGACGGAGGAACTCAAACATCAACATACACTTGTGGACTATATCGATTTACATTAGAACAAAGAAATACACAGGGTGAAAATTGCAGTGATCATTCATATGGTCATGCATTTAGTTTCACTGCTGAGCGCAAAGAGAGTAAGAAGGGTAAATACAAACCATTTCAATTTTCTGATTTGTTTCAAACTGAAAAGGTAGAAGAGTTCAATAGGGTATTGCAGGATAGTATTCAACGTTATATTCAAACATCAGAATACAAAACCCTAATTCAGGATAATCCTTCTATACAAGGAGTTAATGAATGTGGCTATCTCTTTTCCAAAGAAGGTGTAATTGTGATTTTCAATATCAAAATTGATTGGGAAAAGGCCGCCAAACTAGTAATGAAGAGAGATGATATAGATGATTATGATCAAGCATACATGGATGCTATTAGAAACATGTGTGAAACAGCGTCATTTATAATGAATTGGGAGAAATTCAGTGAATATCTCAAAGATTAACTTAGTTTATATCATTTGAACTCAAGAGTCTTATCCAGAAACACCCATGCCCACTACCCCCAACACTCTCACCGCCCTTCTCTCATTCCGCAATGATCGGGATTGGGCGCAATTTCATAATCCGAAGGATTTGGCTATTGCTTTGTCCATAGAGAGTGGGGAATTGCTGGAAGCATTTTTATGGAAGAAGGCTGAAGATGCCGATATTGAAAAGGTAAAAGAGGAATTGGCGGATATATTCGCATATGCGCTCTTGCTCACGCATCATTATGAACTGAACATTGATGAAATTGTATTGGACAAAATTAAAAAGAATGAATTGAAGTATCCGGTTGAGAAAGCGAAGGGTACGGCCAAGAAATATGATGAATTATGATTGTATATCAAGAATCCAAATCAACATTTGTTGAGCAGGTCAGGGATAATCAAATTGAATATGCCATTGAGCGAAAGTTTCAAGACAAACTTGGCAGAAGAGTTGCGAAAAATGAGTTTCATTCCTGGAGAAATTCTCTTCAGTATATGAGCAATATTCTCGATGATGAGATTCCCGGTGATGCACAAATCAGCATTGAGTTCACACTGCCCAATACCAGTAAACGCATTGACTTCATCATCTCCGGACAAGACATTGATCATAAAGATTGCGCGGTGATTATTGAATTGAAACAATGGGAAAGTGCAAAAGCAACAGAAAAAGATGCGATTGTAAAAACCTTTTTGGGAAAGGGAATCGTAGAAACCACACATCCCAGTTATCAGGCATGGAGCTATAAAGAGTTATTGGAGGGTTTCAATGAAGCAGTCTATACAAAAGGTATTCACCTTCATCCTTGCGCTTATCTTCATAATTGCACGAATGCCGATGATTTAATATCTCCTTTTTATGCATATCACATTGCGCGTGCTCCACTGTTCATACGAAATGATGCCGCTAAACTTCGGGGATTCATCAAGAAATTCATTAAACACGGTGATATCAATGGTGTGATGTATAACATCGAAAATGGCAGGATCAGACCTTCCAAAACCATTGCCGATAATATCAAAGCGATGATTGATGGCAATGAAGTCTTCACCATGATTGATGATCAAAAAGTAGTCTTCGAAACTGTCCGCGAGATAGCCGGTAAAGCCACATCAAAGAAAAAGCAAGTCGTGATTGTACGCGGTGGACCCGGAACCGGCAAATCCGTTGTCGCCGTCCAATTGACCGCAAAACTCACTTCAGAACAACAGCTGGTTCAATTCGTGAGCAAGAATAGCGCACCACGCGATGTGTATGCCTTTCATCTTTCCGGACATCGAACCAAAACTTGGGTCAATAACTTTTTCAAAGGTTCCGGCTCTTATGTAGATGCCAAAGCCAATCAATTTGATGCCTTGATCGTTGATGAGGCCCATCGTCTAAATTTGCAGAGTGGTTTTTATGGCAATGAAGGTGAAAATCAAATCAAGGAAATCATCAATGCTGCAAAGTGCAGTGTCTTTTTCATAGATGAAGATCAGCGCGTCACATTGAAAGACATTGGTACCAATGAACATATTGAACAATGTGCAAAAGCAGCAAAAGCCGAGATAACCTATCTCGCCCTTGAAAGTCAGTTCAGATGCAATGGTAGTGATGGATATTTGGCTTGGCTGGATAATCTACTCGGCATTCGGCAAACAGCCAATGAGAGCATTCAGAATCTGAATTATTCATTTAAGGTGGTTGATTCGCCTCATGAATTACGGAAGCAGATTGAGCAACTCAATATGGAGCGAAACCGGGCAAGAATGGTCGCAGGATATTGTTGGCCATGGAATTCCAAAAAAGATGCAAAAGCCATGGACATCATCATTGATGACTTTGCAATGCAATGGAATCTTTCGACCGATGGCTCACTCTGGATTGTCAGCCCAGAATCGGTAAACCAAATAGGATGCATTCATACATGTCAGGGTCTTGAAGTCGATCATATCGGCGTCATCATCGGCGATGATCTTGTCATTCGTAATGGTACATGGGTTTCTCAACCCGAGAAAAGGGATAAACAAGACAGAAGTATGAGAGGTTGGAAAAAGCTCATGAGTGAACAACCTAGGACTGCTCCCAAACATATTGAATCAATCATCAAAAATACCTATCGAACATTGATGACTCGTGGCATGAAGGGTTGCATCGTCTACAGCACAGACCAAGAGACGAGGGAGTGGTTGAAGGAGAATGTGGGATAGTACATCACAATTAATCGAGATTGTACCAAGCTTCTTTTTTTTGAAGATCATGCATTGATCAAGCCAAGTACAATGGGTGGATACTATTTACCACTTTCATTCCACAATGTATTCGCTAAGAATAATTATGTATCAAAGGTTATATTTACTACACATACTTATTGTATCAGTACCTTAATCATTTGTAAGATACGTATTGAATAAGCATATGATAAATTACATGTTCATTGGTTTGATTTTACTTTTCATCCAAATCATTTCACTATTTGCTCAAAATTCAAGAGAGTATCGTTTATATCATCCTGTAGAACTGAATGGGGCATGGAGTAGTTTCATGAATACACATGCAGTTTGGGTTGATAATGCTCAATTAGCGAAGGAAGGTTTAGGATATCATTTAACTTTTTCTTTTCATGCATCTACCTCAGGAATATACATATTTGAATGCGCTGCAGATAATTCCGGAACATTGATTGTAGATGGAGAAAAAATATCAAACTTCTCTTCATTTCATTCCAGCGAAAAATATTCAATCTATTTGAAGAAAGGTAAGCATTCAGGGAGAGTTAACTTTTCCAATGCTCTTCAAGGAAGTCATGAATGGCAGCAGAATCCTGCAGGAGTTGCCTTGACAATAACAGATAAAACTGGCAAGACTATATTTTCAACTCGAGATCAATCTGTCATTGGATATAAGTTTAAAGACAAGGATACAATATTGTTACAACTAATCTCTTTTGAGTTTGGGGATTGCAGTCATCCCATATTCAAAGAAGTTAATGGAACTAGTGAGTTCAATGAGGATAATTTTGATAAAAAAAGTCAGAATAGAGATATATTTTTTGAGATAACTGATATATATTATAATATGAATCAGGATACAGATTTTATTCATAAAAATATGTTCTATATAGCCTATATCGAATACAGAAGACCTGATTATAATAAAGTGTATTACTGGGATTGTGAAGGTTGTACATGTCAAGAGCCACTACCTAAAAATGACAAAAGAAGATTATGGATGATAAATACATTAAACCGAAAGCGTTAATCCTACTTCTCCTCCTCTTCCCATGCATTCTATTAGCACAAAACATACAGCATGCTTATCCCAAGATTGGCTGCAGAATAGAGAATGCTCGAACAGATATGTCTAATGGATATGCCAGACCCAATTGCTATTGGGATAGAGTGCGATCTCCCTATGGATGGTATAGAAATTGGCGTGGGGCGCAAATCTATGCATCATCTACATTGGTACCATTCAAAGGAATTACCTATGGTGCTCATAATCTACATGATGCAAATTATCGCACTGCCTGGGTTGAAGGCGTTCCCGGATATGGCATTGGGCAAACTATCACATATGCATTGCATCCAATGACACCAAGCATATCCATTATCAACATCGTGAATGGTTATGTGAAGTCTGACAAATCATGGAATGATAATGCACGAGTGAAAACCATCAAAGTATATGTCAATTATATTCCTCATGCAATCCTCCATCTCTCAGATGTGAGAAATGAACAGAGCTTTTCCATCATGCCTATTTCCAATAAGCGCATGAATGGCGGAAGATATAATCAAAGAGGGAATATCACCATTACATTCGAAATCCTTGATGTCTATCCCGGTGATAAGTTTCAAGATACTGCCATTTCCGAGATCTATTTTTCGGGGTAAAGTAAAGATTGCTTCCAGTTAAATCGGTGGATAATGTTCTAAACTCCCATCCATCCTTTTTGGGTAAATTGCACGAAATATAGGGCTCTTTCTGTGGGAAAGGGTGAACATCCAAGTTTATAGCCGGGTATTTAATGAAAGCAAATGAAGTGCCATTAAACAGTTTTTTATCTCAGTCAAAAACACAATTTATTATTCCTGTATATCAAAGAAATTATGACTGGAATGAAGAACAATGTCGTCAATTGTTTTATGACATCATAGAAGTTGGTAATAATCCAGATGGTACTCACTTCATAGGTAGTATAGTATTTATTCATGAGGGTGTTTATACTTCAGCTGAAGTTAAACACTTAGTAGTTATTGATGGACAACAGCGCTTAACTACCTTTTCACTTTTATACTTAGCATTATACAAGTTTGCTAAAGATAATGGGCTAGAAGAAAGAGCAGATGAAATATATGACACATTTATTACTAATAAATATGTGAAGGATGAAGTAAATAAACTGAAATTAAAGCAATCTGAAAATAATGCAAATGCATTTAAGTTTTTATTATCCAATAATAATCCAAATACTTTTCCAGAGTTTTCAAAAGTAATCAACAACTTCAGCTATTTCTATCAGAATATCACGAAGCTAAACTATGAAACAATTATAAGTGGATTAAATAGGCTGATCTTCGTTGAGATATCATTAGAAAGAGGAAAAGATGATCCGCAAAGAATATTTGAGAGTTTAAATAGTACTGGTTTGGAGTTATCTCAGGCAGATTTAATTCGGAATTACATACTAATGGGATTAGCCCCGGATCAACAAGTAACAGTATTTGAAAATTACTGGGACATAATCGAAAAAAACGCAAAGGATTATCATAAAGAAGAGAGCAGGGTATCAGACTTTATTAGAGATTATCTTACATTCAAGATCAAGAAAATACCTAATAAGAATAATGTCTATGAAGAGTTTAAAACTAGACACATGAATAGAGATGATCGGTTTTACCAGACTGTCCTAGAGGAAATTAGAAGTTATTCATTTAGTTACAGTAGTTTATTGAACCCATCAAAAGAGCAAGATGAAGACATAAGAAGAGAATTATTATACATCAATAATCTTGAAATAAATGTTTCATTTCCATTCTTGCTTCCAGTGTATCATGACTATGTAAATAAAGTGATTGACAAGATCTCATTTCTTGGTGTATTGAAATTGGTGCAGTCGTATACTTGGAGAAGATTTATTGTAGGACTTCCAACGAATGCACTCAATAAGATATTCATGAATTTGTATACCGAGGTTTCAAAAGATAATTATCTGTATTCGATCCAAAAAGCTCTGTTAAAGAAGAAAGGCGTGGGAAGATTTCCATCTAATAATGAAATAGAGATAATACTTGCAGAAAAAGATGTATACAATATACAATCAAAGAATAAGCTGTATTTCTTTGAGTTATTGGAAAATTACAATAATAGAGAGTATGTTAAAGTAGACTCGCCATCAATAACAATTGAACATATATTCCCTCAAACTCCTGATATAAGATGGAGATCTGAGTTATCAGATACAGATTTTGAATTATTATCAGAAAAGTATTTAAATACTATTGCTAATCTAACATTATCAGGAAATAATGGAAGTCTAGGAAATAGGACCTTTCTTGAAAAGAAGAATCTAAATCGAGATGATAAGGGGCAAGGGTATCTGTATAGTAGATTATGGTTAAATCAATATCTCAAAGAGATTGATACTTGGAACCTAGAAAATTTACAGATACGTCTTTCAATCATAGTAGATAGGTTTTTTAAGATATGGGAGTATCCCGAAGTAAATATCGAGGATGATATTGATCTTGATGAAGATTATACAATCAATAATGCCCCAGATCCTAGATATAAAAAACTTGATTATTTTATATTTAGAGATGAAAAAGTTGAAACTGAAGAAATAGCAAAAATGTACTATCACGTGATAAAAGTACTATTTGATGAAAACACTGCTGCTTTTAATCACTTTTATTTGAAACAAACTCTTGGGTTCTCTTCAGATCCATCTTTGTTAAGAAGTGCACATCAGATTAGTAGTGGATATTATATTGAAGCTAATATTGATAATAATGCCAAATTCTCAAGATTGAAGTCTCTGTTATCCTATTTCAATTTAGAAGATGAACTCCTCATCAATTATTCTAATCGTGAATTTGACGATAAAGAGAATGATTTGGCGAATAGGGAGTATTGGGAAGAACAAGCAAGTAGTGAGTCTCTATTCATCTTAGATAGTTGTTTTGAAATCATGCAGGCTGTACAACCTGATGTAGAATACAACTACACATTTTCATATATTGGTTTTAAAAAGGGAATTAACAGATTTAAGCAAACCAACAATATTATCATTGCTATACCTAAGAATAAGTTCGTTAGAGCAGAGATATGGTTTGATAATCCAGATAATTGGTTGGAAACTCTAAATAGCAAGGGTATACATGTCATTTCTACTAGTAAAAATAAAGTACTTCGCATTAGAATTGACAGAGATACTATTACGTATCATAAAGAATTAATTCAAGAACTGTTTAAACAGGCAGTAGAGTATTCATTTACAATGAATTCAATTACGATTTAACTCAAAGTGAAAGGTAATTAAATTTCACATTCTTGTACAATCTATTCATCTTGAAAATGGAAATCCATGTCATTTACACGATTTAGTTGGTTGCGAACACATAAAGAGTTGGTTCAGAAATTAAGTAAGATGAGAGATAGGCAGACTGAACTCATTGATGTTTTATTGAGAGTTGGTATCAATGGTCTGCATGATGAAACCAAACCGGGGAAGAGGAAACAGTTGGATGTGATGGATCCATTCACTTTCTTTTGCTATATCTATAAACATAGGGGCAGTAAAAGGGTGGAAGTCCTTCAAAAAGTAGCAAAAGAAATGAGTGTCTTTGTTCCGGATGATGATAGTGGAATACCGGCAGTCAATGCATTGTCAACCTGTATGTTTCCTTATGAATATCAAAGAAATGACAATGAGATCAATAGATTATGGGATTTCTTCGAACATCTATTGCAAGATCAAGTCACAGATGCTGAGTTCATTTCCATTCTTGACATTAGAGGTATCAGTTTTGCCAAGATTACAGAGGGTATGTTTAATATATTCCCTGAAAAGTACTTACCCATAAATGGACCTACAAAAGCATATTTGAAAGGTGTATTGAATATTGATAGCAAGTTTAGTAATTATACTGAGTATTTAGATATTCTTCGTAAAGTACAAAGCAAGAAAGATCTCCCATTCTATGAGCTTTCTTATGAGTCTTGGAAATGGAATAGTGAACAAGATGGAGATGAAATGAATAATACTGAAGTCAAGAAAGTCAACTATTGGCTCTATGCACCGGGTGGACAAGCAGATCACTGGGATGAATTTCGTGATCTGGGGATCATGGGATTAGGTTGGGAAGAATTGGGAGATTTGTCAAAGTACAAAACCAAAGATGCTATTGAAGCAGTACTTAAAAAGAATAATACTGAAAAAGAAAATCAACAGACCGCTGCACTGAATGTCTTTCAGTTTAAAGAAGAAATGTCTATAGGTGATATAATATTTGTCAAGAAAGGAAGAGGTGAACTTCTTGGATATGGTATTGTATCATCTGACTATTTCTATGATGCTGATCGACCGGACTTCAATTCATGTAGAAAGGTTGATTGGAAATTGATGGGTAATTGGAAAACAGATCATGTTATGACATTGAAAACACTGACAAATATTACTCATAGCAAAAAAGGTAAACCCAAATACACGAGTTATTCTGAGAGATTATTTGCTCTCATGAAAGTGAAACCTGGAAATGATATTGCGGTTCCAGTGCATTCAAACGTAACATATCCCCTCAATACCATATTCTATGGTCCTCCGGGTACAGGGAAGACATATCACTCTATCAAGCGTGCTGCTGAGATTATAGAAAACCGGAAAATAGATGTCTATGATGAAGCACTTCAGATATTTAATAAAAATCTCCATGATAGAATTGAGTTTATAACCTTCCATCAGAATTATAGTTATGAAGACTTTGTGCAAGGATTGAGGCCTACAGCAGAAAATGAAGGTCAATTAAACTTTGAACAAAAGGATGGCATTTTTAAAAAGCTAGCCGAGAAAGCACATGATAATCTTAAAGATTCTGAGTCAGTTTTTAACAAGCTTCCCTTTGACATTGTCTTTTCGGACTTCATTCAGCCTCTGATCGATGGTACCACTGAAGAAATAGAAGTTAAAATGAAAAAAGTCTCCTATTTCATTACTCATATTTCGAAGCATTCCATTCACTTTAGAAAGGCAAGTGGTGGAACTGCACATACTATGAGTATTTCCACACTCAGAAAGATGTATGAACAGGAAACTCTAGGTATCATTGGCGGGCTTCCAATCTATTATGCACCTTTACTTGATCAACTTCTAGTAAATGGAAAAGAAAAGGGCCACAACATAGAAAAGGTTGGCAAGAAAAACTATGTCCTCATCATCGATGAAATCAATCGAGCGAATATTTCACGGGTATTCGGTGAATTAATTACCTTGATCGAACCAGATAAACGCTCTCATGGTGCCATTCCTTTGAAGGCAACACTTCCTTCCGGAGATGATTTTATCGTCCCATCGAATCTCTACATCATCGGGACAATGAATACCGCGGATAAGTCTATTGCCTTGCTAGATATTGCATTGCGAAGAAGATTTGAATTCGATGCAATGTATCCACTATATGAGATAAATGGCGAAGCAGTTCCGGATGCTGATGTCTTACAAAAGCTCAATACATTGATTATTGATAGGAAAGGATATGACTTTCAAATTGGACATTCCTATTTCATGGATGATTCCCTCGATTTGATTCAAAGAATGAATAGGAAAGTTATTCCACTGCTTTTGGAGTATTTCATGAATGATGAAAAAGAAGTGAAAGACATACTCCAAAAAGTCGAATTAAAGATAGAACCAAATTCATGGCCAATCAGGATCATGCGCTGAAATGATTAATCTCTTTGAATATAAAAACAAAGTTCACTTCGAAGAAGGTATCTCTGAACTCGAATTATTCCTTGACGAAATATGGGCGAAAAGGGAAAAGTACTCAATGTATGCCGATGTGAATGAAGAGAAGATTGAGACACAGCGGTTCATCCAGTTCTTTCATACTACATCCGATATCAAGTCTAATAAATATGTGGGCGTGATTCATTTCAATGGAACAAAGATCAATCTTCTGCCTAAAATCTTCTTTGACCCACAAAGAGAAGTGAATGATTCAGATATCATGCATATGCAACAGCATATCTTATGGTGGCTCAGCTATTGCAGGAAAATCAAGTTTCCGAATTATATGACTTCCCTGGGTGATACAAAGAGTGACTTTCTGGAGATACTGATTTACCTCTTTGCTAAGTATACCAGAAATCTATTGGGTTCTACCGTTTTTCAGCAATATCAAGAGAAACATGAAAAGACATCATTCATAAAGGGCAGAATTGATACTCCAAAGTATATTGATAGAAGTCTTGCAACAGGCAATTGGCATCATGTGCCATGTATCTATGATGCTTTCGTGATGGATAATGAATTCAATAGAATTGTGAAATATGTTGCCACAATGCTCTTTCATGCAAGCTCACAACCCGAGAACAAAAAGTATCTGAGAGAGATTCTCTTTATCCTTGATGATGTAACTGATACAAGTGTGAGCGCTGAGCAATGTGCTCGTATACACTTTAATCCAATGTTCAAAGACTTTGAAACTGTTCGAGATTATTGCACTTTATTTTTACAGAATAGCATTTCATTCAATTATAAGAATGAATTGAAACTCTTTGCTTTTCTTCTCCCTATGGAATATGTGTTCGAAGATTTCATATATGGATTCATTGAAAAGGAATTGAAAGAAGTACGTGCAGTATCTCAGGGGAAAAGTATACATCTTGATGAATCAAAATCTTTTGCTTTGAAACCTGATTTATTCATTCAAAATGGAGATCGATCCTTCATAGCTGATACGAAGTATAAGATTGTTTATTCTGATGAATCGGACCCCAAAAAGGGAATATCTCAGACAGATCTGTATCAAATGCTGGCATATTCAGTGAGATTTAATGCAGAGCATATCAATCTCTATTATCCCGACACAGTTATGCATAGTCAAAGAGATTCTTTCGACATCACCATTAAAAACACCATGGCAGATGATAAAGAAACATATATTCATGCATATCAACTTCCGATCATCAATCGTGATTTGTATGATATGCAAATAGAATCAGACATATCTTTACATTCAATATTTGAATCTGTTAGATTAACACTCAAAGTTAAGCTTATGGAAACATTAAGCATCTAATTTATATCATTACTTTACCATATAAATAGGATTCCGGGTATGAAGTTGAACTATGCACTTGTATTTACTTTTTTACTTCTTCATACTTATGAAATGCAAGCTCAAAAAGTTGGAGAGAGAAGAACCATAACACTCAAACTCAACAGTTATATATGTGAAAGTGCATGTACTATGCTTTGCGAGATTGAGTTTGAAGATATTGAAAAAGGAGTTAAGTATGATTTCTGTAATGTAGATCGTAAGATAGATGATAATGGAATAATAAAGAGAATACAAGATCTTTATTATGAAGCCGATGAAGATGATAGAGATTCAAGAGGTCAACTTTATACAGCTGTCTTAGAGTTTAAACATGTTAATAAGTGCGTTGTTAAGATAGACCCAGAGGGAATTCATTATTGGAGTACACTTAGAAAAAAAGAAAATAAATGGAAAATCATCAAACTCAGAAAAAAGCTAATATAAATGTAATTATCACCCAGTGCATCACATGAACAAACCACTAATCTCCATCCCAAAACCATGTCATGAGAATTGGGATGTCATGCATCCGAGGGAGCAAGGGAGGCATTGCTAAAATGGCTCCTCGGCTACGCTCGGAGTACAGGAAAGCTCCGTAGGAGCGAAATCACAATAACACCCTCGGCTACGCTCGGAGTACACATCTCGACTTCGCTCGGAGTACAATCCTCGACTACGCTCGGAGTACAGGAAAGCTCCGGAGGAGCGTCATCAAAATAGCCTCGTAGAGGCGACAATATTATTGTCCATTATCCCCAGAGTTATTTTTTTGATAATTCAGTTAAAATTTATTTGTAATATGCATATAGAATTGATTGAATACAGTGGAAAAAGTGATGAAGGGCCGAAAATCTATTCAAAAAGCAGCATAAGAGGGGGAAAATCAGATAGGAGTCCACGAAGTTTTCTATTGTATTTACATTGAATTACAATGTAGGGTCTGTGATGAATGGTGCTCACAATGGCTCATGTTCAAATGATTAGTAATAAACAATCATAGTTGATAATAATCATTGGGAAAGCAGAAAGAGAATATATTGTGAATTGGGAATCATTCACAATTATGTACATGCTGTTTTGTGTAATATTCCATATATAATGTTAAAGTCATGGCAATTATTGATTTAGTCAGTTGGTCACCTCAAGGTAATGACACCATTTATGCTTATCGATTTCCGGAAACAAATCTGAGTACATATACTCAATTGATTGTTCAGGAATCTCAGGAAGCAGTATTATTCACCAAAGGACAAATAGCTGGTAAGTTTGGTCCTGGTAAACACACACTGAATACTGAAAATGTACCTATTCTACGTAATCTCTATGGCTTGCCTTTCGGTGGAAAAAATCCATTCACTGCTGAGATATGGTTTGTCAATAAAATCCAGGCATATAATATTGACTGGGAAATTGATCGCATGGATATTCATGATCCCGATTATAATGCAGGAATCCCTCTGGTTGCTAGTGGTAGATATGGTTTGAAGATAACCGATGCAGAAAGATTTCTCATAAATATTGTTGGAACAAAATATCAATTCGATCAAGATGATTTAACAGATCACTTTTATGGTGAATTCTCAACAAAGACAAAGTCCACACTCTTACAGTACATGCTGAATCATGGTATAGGACTTAAGAAAATATCTGCTCATTTAGATATTATCTCCGAGAATTTGAACCAAGCTATGAATCCGTTTTGGGAGAATTTAGGATTCAACTTGACAAAATTTTACATCACCGGGATTGAGGTCGATAGTTCCACAGAAGTTGGTGAGAGAGTTCTTGATGCAATTTCACGACAAAGTGCTCAATCAATTGGTGGTTATACATGGCAACAAGAACAAGCATTTGGTGTGGCAAATAATGCCATTGATGGATTCTCAAATAGTAATTCGGGAATACTCGGTGCTGTCATCGCAACAAATATGATGGGAGGCATGAGTGGGGGTAATATGATGCAGCCTCAGTATAATCAACCGAATTTTTCCGGAAATCAAGCTGCAACACAAGGTGCTCCTCCTCAGAATCCTCAATTCAGGGATGTTTATTGTTCCAATTGTTCCAAGAAATTTTCAAACTCGCATAAATTTTGTCCGTTTTGCGGAGATTCCTATGATCCATGTCCGAAGTGTGGAACAGATAATGACAAAAATGCAAAGCGTTGTGTGAGCTGTGGAACAACTCTTCAAATGGAAGGTAGCAATTGTATCAACTGTAATTCACCACTTATTGCTGGAAGTGCATTTTGCGGAAATTGTGGACAACAACAATCAAGTAATAATTGCACACGATGTGGGACAGGCCTTAATCCATCAGTTAAATTCTGCCCAAAGTGTGGTCAAAAACGATAACTAATATTCAATACCATGAAATCTCTATCTTCTCGCTCAATAGTACTTTTTATTATTGGCGAACTCTTGCTCATCTTTAGCTTTTTACATTTTGGGGAAGAATCCTCGAGTGAGACTCTGACCCTACATATCATCATTAGTAGCATCATATTTTTCCTATTGTTTACAGATATGTTCGCTCCTTGGATGAATAATGATGTAAATGGAGAGGGTTCAATCGGCTCCATGGGTCTTCGATGGGTATTTACAACTATCTATATCTTACTTGCCATAGTAACTATGGTATTTCTCAATGTTTTTGTCTCAACACAATTTACAACCCAATTACTTATACATGGAATACTGTTATTCCTTTTGGCTATTGGTCTTTTCATGGGTTCTTCTGTCGGGAATACAATCGAACAAGTACAAAGAGAAGAAAGAATATATAGAAGTACAATAGAAGATATGATGAAATCAACTCAATCAGTACTTGTTCATATTCAAAAAAACAGATGGGATATACCTCAATTTCACAATCATTTGGAAAGAATGATAACGGAATTACGATATCTATCCCCAAGTAATAATCCGGAAGCAAGAGAATTAGAAGATCAATTCCTGCTTGAAATGGATAACATTCGGAGAATGACAGAATTGGAACAGATTCAAGAAGTACAATTACTGCAGTTATTATCAAATGCAGAAATCACCGTGCAACAAAGAAAGAAAATAACATCGAAATAGATTATTTACTTGTATTGACATATCAACATGAATGGTAAAATTTACCCTGGATCAACGAATATCCATCAAGATCAAGCAAAGATATTATTCGATTTTTATCAATCTGCCGCAGAACGCATTGTTCAGGAAGAAGAGAGAATTGAAAAAGAGATTGATATTCTTACTGCTGAAGTAACAAAATTATCGGAGGAAATGTCCAGCGTAATATTCTGGAAATGGTTGCTCTGCATATTTATTTTTCCCTATTTCATAAATGCAAAAAGGGAAAAAGAATTAAAGATGCAGATTGTATCTCATCATGATAGAATTGCCGAATACCGTAAAATGCATGACGAGATTTTCAGGGACTATACTATAGAAAAAATGGGAATTGTTTATGTGCCCGTTGCAGAACAATTCTCTTATGAGCAGAATAGTTTCATTGTTGATTATACCGGGGCTGTTGGGGAAACAGAAGTCACATTACAATTATCTAAACAAAATGATCTACTCATTGAATCAGTACAAAGACTGGAACAACTCTCTACAGAAGCCCCAATAGTTGAGAGTTCAAATGAAATAGAAGAAATTGATACAGAACATTATTCCACCTCGCTTCAAAGCATCAATCAACATGATTATTTTGGTGGTCTCGAAAGAACCCTACGAACAATATCCTATTGTATCCAAGATCTCGATACAACCATAGTAAAATTACCTTTGATTTCAGAGAAAGACCAATACTATCGAACACTCAAAGAATATACTACCACAGATATTGATGCTGATGCAACAATAGTATCATTACATGATTCATCACGATATACTCCCCAGATTGAAAAGTTTAGAGAATTACAGGGACTTCGAGATTCATTGAGTAGACAAACGGAACAATTTGAAGATGTACTCAAAGATTTGATGATCACAATGTCACAATCAGTACAATCAATAACTTCCTTGAAGCTTGCCTCTACGGATAAAATAGTCTTTGAATCAAATAAGACTCTGTTCAAAATACTGAAGTCCGGGTATAATCACTATTCACCGATATTGGAAGGTTCAGAAATTGAACGAATACGGCAAGAAAACTTTAATTATTCTGAACTCGTTTCAGATTATGTCCCATTTCAACTGAGAGAAAGTTCTAAAGTTAAGTACAATCCGATATCAGGAAATTGGACAGCAGAAGATGGTAGTGTGACAACATTCCCCTTCTCAGTGCATCAAATACATGATGAGATTGTTGCGCCCATGGTTCAAAATCTAATGAATGAAACTCGTATTGAAAGACTAAAAATATACAATCATATCAAAGATCAAAAGCTGAGTTATTTAAATAAATGGCATCAAGACACAGAAGATTTTTATGGCAGAAATAGAGCCGAAAGTGCAGATCTCATTAATCTTATGAGAGCAAGTCTTCGAGACTATATTGCATCATATAATACTTTGGCATCTCTAAAAAATACTGAACAAAGTATGATAGACTCGGGTGGATCTCTTGATTCGACAATCGTCTCTGCAGTAGACAACTCAGCCGAAGTGTTTGCAGCTTTTGATTTGCAATCGAAAGAATTTCAAAAAGTACAGTTGGAATTCGAAGAATATATGGAGAGACTTAAGCAAGATATTGAAGAAAAAGCAAAACACTTTGAACATATCGAATATTATGATGCACTATTAAGGGACGGAAAACCGAAAGAAATTGCAGTAGCTGATTCAGAAATACATTCGTTCGATCCAAGAAGAAAACCGCTGGTATCTATTAATGCTCACTTTGCCAAGACTTCTGAATTACCCCCCGAACCAAGTATTGAAGCTATAGTTCATGAACATATGTCTTTGAATTTACCAATTATTGCAAAAAATACCTTGCACAATCTTGGTAACGAAGATGATATACTACAAGAAAATATCTCTCAAAATGAAAATGTAAAAGCATATAGTGTAAGCGCTGTTCGTAATCCCAGAAATCCTGTACAACCTTCAAATCAAGATACCAGCAATAATCAAGATGCCGAATTAAAACAAGATGAAATTGTCACTTCGACTGAACAAAAGAGCACTGATACTACTCATGAGAGTGATTCTTATGCAGTCACAAATAATCAGGATTCAAAACAAGATATAGACACCCAGTTAAAAAATGAAGATATGGACCATGAAGATATTGGTGATGAAGATTTGGACGATGAAGATATTGAAGGGGAAGATATTGGTGATGAAGATATAGACGAAGAAGAGGAAGAGTAAGAATAAGAATAAGAACAGATCATTTTTAGATAAAATGAATTCATTTCAATGATAAATATCACTTTAGCAATATGATTCCAATAAGAGTTGATGTAGAAACCACAGAATTAGCAGAAAAGGTTAGCACTGTTACGCGACATGTAAATCTTACCACAGGTGCAGTCGTAGCCATGCAATCTGCTGTCATACAAGCAGAGGAGGAAGCTGCAGAACTTGTATGTGAAAATGTCAATCGAGGATTCTATGTACTTATACGGTCTCAGATATCGCAAAAGATTGCAAGGCTTCAAAGCGATGTAGATGCCCACTTGATGCAATTAATGCAGTATAAAGGAGCATTACATAATATCAGATTGCGCATGGAAAATGACTATCACATGATTGCTGATCGATATAAAAAACTGTTCAATTCACTCAATGGTAGTTTGCGACAAAGAGTATTTGAGCTTGATAAACCAACGATAGATTTTGCCGTCAAAGAAGTTGATAGATTATACAATAGAATGCAATATCTACCGGGAATCATTCCAATTGTACAATTGGAGTCCCTAACTACCAGTCAATCAATTATTGCATCAAATGCAAAACATCGATGCAGTATGTTGGTTTATTCAATGAACTCATTCTTACAAGAAATATACAAGCAGAACATATTGAAAAATCAAGTAATGATAAAACATCATTTGGATAAAGAAATAACAATGTATTATGCTCCTGTCATTGTTTGTGATAATAGAAGAGATATACATTCAGTACTATCAGTATGCATTCCATCTCAAGTCTTGCTCAAGAGTTCAACTAAGTCTGCATTGAGTGATGCAATATTGCATGAGTCAACATCATTTGTATGGAAAGAAAAAGGTAAACCATCTAAAGAGATTGCAAAAGAATTTACCAACATTTTATCAACTTCAACTAAATCAGAACGCATTAAGAAGTTAATACAGAACATGTATACTAGTTCTGAGTATTATACATTAGGATGATGTATGCCATTACTAAAATCATATAATGAGACATTGAAGGTTAGTTATCCCGCCAGTAAAAATGGTGGGACAATGAACCAAACTGTTAGGATTGATGTCTTCTTAAAAAATGAAGAGTTTAATACTAGTGTGGATCATTGCAATCAATCTGTCAATCTATTAACGGGTTCCATTGTTGCAACAGAGGCAGCTCAAGTTGAAATCATAGAGGAAAATTCACAAAAAATAGCATCTTCATTGGTTAGGGGAATATTTGGTTACATACATTCTGAGATAAGCCAACAAATAGCTGAATTATCACAATCTGTAGATGCTCAAATATTGCATCTGAGGGAGTTAGGCCAGGCATGTTTGGGCAAGAGATCTCAGATGGAAAGTGATTTTAAGCGCATTGCTAGTAGATATGTTAAAATATTCCAAGATCTCAATACAGAATTACACAATAGAATCTATGAATTGGATAAGCCAACATTTTTATTCAAACATCAACTTGACCATCTCCAACAAAGAAGTTTCGAGAATGATCTTGTCAACACTATAACGGTGTTTGGAAAAGAGAATACCACACTGATTTCTTCAATAAGTACATCCATTGCAAAAAAAACGGTTCTAGATTCAATTCATAATGCACAAGCATATCTTTTCGGACAGAAACAATTGAAACAAACACTGTCTCAGAATATGCACATTGCCCAAGAGAATGTTGTGTATTATTTACCTGTTTGCATTATTCATAAAAGAGTACAAGGAAATCCTTATCAAACCGAGGCATTTTCTGCAAGTGTATTTTCAAAACATGCATATGGTAATATGAATGACTCAATTCTAAGAATGATATCCAGCAAACCGATAAAGGAATATTCCTTTACCAAGGAAGAGCAATCAATAATGATGAGGACTTTTGATGGAAAAGTTATTGGCACTTATCCGCAACAAGATGCACACTCTGATAGGGTTAAAGCAATTATTTATTCCATGGCGAAAAAAGACAATATTTTAGACATCACAGTTAATCAATAATCAATACTTGCTGTATGAATGAGTTAAAAGAAATACGCTTTAATGAAAATAACATTCAATTGAAAGATAATATCGTTAAAGGATCAATTCTTCCTGAAAAAATAGCGGAGTTACTCAGGACAATTACAATTCAAGGTAATACTATTGTGGAAGGTCCGGTATACGCACATAAGCTTGAAATACAAAATGGTGATTGTGAGATACACGGTGCAGTTTTTACTCAGTTAGAATTATATGTAAATAGTGAAGCAAATGGTAATATATCCTTCAAGAAGAGTGTGGGATCGGCAAACTCTGTTGTATCAAGAGCGCATAGTTGTAGTTTGATATTCCATAGTGATATTAATGCAAAAACAGTAACTCTCTACAATGCTTTTGTTGCAGGTAGCATATATGCTGAAGAAATCAATCTTGAAAATTGCATTGTGATTGGTGGTGTTTTTGCATCGCAAACAACTGATATTAAAAATTCAATCATTGGCACTTTTAATTCTCCGATGGTGAAATTATCTCAAATGCTTGGGGTATTATTACCAAGTGTCTTTACCATCGAGAAAATTCAAACAATTCCTGGTACTGAGATATTTAATTATAGTCTTGCTGATCTTGGTTCGCTCTATCGAGGATTGCCGGAATCAGAGTTCTCGGGAAAAATTCCAATGTATGTTGATTCGGATGAAGTGAAAACAACATTGTCAAATGAAGAAACTATCAAAACATTGAGAAGTTATACAGTAGTGGGCAAAGTCTTGGCAGCTGATTTACTCGATATGGATAAATTTCAAAATCACTTTCTTCTTACTGCTGCAAGTTTAGGAACTCAATTATTATCTAATTACGATTTGGGCTTGGATAAAAATGGTAGACCTTCAATTGTCACAGTCGAAAAATTAAGAGATTTCTTTTTTGACATATTGCATGGAAAAATACCTGTAAAACAGATAAGCGGTACTTTCGATATTAGTGACATTACTGGTAAATTCGGATAATGAAGTACGAATTTTGTACAGTATAGTTTAGTCCGTCTAGAAGTTTATCTAACTAGGTTTATGTGATTGAGAATATTTGAAAGAAAGTTTCTCCTCGGTTCCGCTCGGTGTACAGGAAAGCTCCGGAGGAGCGACATCACAATAACGCCCTCGGCTCAGCTCGGTGTACAGTCCTCCAGCTCATTCCCCTCATGCTGAGGGGTGCCCGAAGGGCGGGGTGAGCTCTTTATATGCCTCTTGAAAATAAATTATCGAATACTGTTAATACATTATTCACTTTACACCAAATCTCTCGATCATCTTCATTTCAAGATATCTGATAGCAATATCAGGATTCGTGATTACTAGTTTTGATTCAATATGAATGATGTATATTCCCATGGTTATGAGATATTCATCTCTTTTCCTATCATATTCAAATTTACCAATGTGACCTGCCCCATCTAATTCAATTGCCACTCCAAATGATCTGATAAAAAAATCAACTATGAATGGTCCTATACATCTTTGCCGGTCTATTTGAATACCATGGAATTTATTCTTTTTTACAAGTCTCCAAAATACAACTTCAGACAGTATACCATTCTTTCTTAACTCCCTTGCTCTCATTCTTGATTCAAAAGATGCTTCCGGAATATGTATTGGTCTTGGCGACAGTATGATGTCATGAATTGAATATTGTGATTTTTTTCCCATGAGACTTTTTCACAGAATCTAAGTTTTTGAATATAGTTCTGCTTACTTCATTTGTTACTGAATCTGACTTCAATCTGTCTGAGTAAATGTGAAGTTGAAGAGCTCACCCCGCCCTTCGGGCACCCCTCTGCACGAGGGGAATGCTCATTACACTGAATGCAATGTTACAACTGCTCTATTCTTCATTCCCCTCGTGCAGAGGGGTGGCACGCGAAGCATGACGGGGTGAGCTCTTCGTATGCATCATGAGGGGAATGCAGAGAGCCACATATTCGGTATCTTTGCATTCACATTACTTGAATGCCAGCATGAAAAAGAGAGATTCGCAAGGAAAGAAAATACGCACACCGAAGAAGACGGCAGGAAATACGCCATTTTATCTAGGACTCAAAAGCAAAGCAAAACCGGTGAAGAAGAAACCGGTGAAACAAGAGCGCTTTGTTGAACATGAAGATGAACAACCGCGATTTCATAAGCCGATCAAACGCAAGTCAATGCTGGATGATGCCTTCTCGCGCTCGATTTTGATGGCACTTCCTGAAAGACCCGATAATGATACCGTGCATCATGGACTCGAACCGCTTGCGGAATATCCGTATATGACAGAACAAATGGTGAAGGTGTCTGCATTTACGGAGTTCTGGACAAAACATAATCTGCAGGGTGAAATCTTACCGCTGATTCCATCGCCAAAACCTCGCGCTTATCGAGCAACTACACGCAGAAAAGTATTTTTCAATGGTCATTCATTGATGCTGGGATTCGGTGATCAACAATCTCTGACATTCCCCAAGAAAGGCGTGATGTCCATCGCGAAATCCTCCATTGAACCCGAAGATCATTATACGGTCTATGAACTGATCGGTAAGAAACTTCTCACAAAACCCTATCAAGAATTGAGCAATGCCCTGAATTTTCTCATCATTCGTGATACAGGTGAAAAAGCGGTGATCTTCAATGTTGCGG
>Ga0315902_10003369_pt1 | contig 24013 bp, 25 predicted proteins | sample LakEriMetagenome_9_FD_203523 | JGI IMG/M metagenome (GOLD analysis project Ga0315902, IMG submission 203523) | Freshwater fungal communities from buoy surface, Lake Erie, Ohio, United States - Buoy 12 MA117 | ecosystem: Environmental > Aquatic > Freshwater > Lake > Lake biofilm | place: USA... | reverse complement strand
TTGAGGCCCAGCTCAAGCGTGGCATTCAAGTGGAGATGGAACACACCAAAGACCCTCAAGTGGCACGAGAAATAGCACTGGACCATTTAGGAGAGGATCTTGACTACTACAAAAAGTTATCCAAGATTGAGAAAACTTCTGTCAAAGAATCCACACTGATGGAGTTGTTTGATTTGAACCGAGTGCCCGAAGGAGTGTTAGGGCCCAAGTTGATATCCAACAGTCCAGACATGACCGTTTACAAGTTTGCAATCGATAATAAAAAATATGATCTTGCATTCCATCCAGACGACGACGAGGTGGAAGTAACATTTAGTGATGCAACCGGAGCTGCTGACATAACAGGCGCAGGAAATGCTACCAAAGTGTTTTGGGCAGTTGCCAAAGGTTTAGATGACTATTTGAAAAATAATTCAATAGTAAAAACAATCGTCTTTATATCTTTTGATAATGAGCCCAGTCGTCACAAGCTCTATCATATATTCAGCAACCGCTTGGCCCAGCATTTGGGATGGCATTCTGGAAAAAAACATGAGGAAGACTATGTACAGTGGGCTGTGACCCGAGAAGAGAAAGCGAGAGCTACTGAAACACACAGCTTGATGGAGTTGTTTGACTTGAACCGCGTGCCCGAAGGAGTAACACCTCCAGAGATGGTATCAGATGTAACAGACAAAACCATTTACCAGTTCACTGTTGGAAAACGAAAATACCTGTGTCAGTTCACAGAAGTTGGCAGAGACACTTATGATCTAAAGTTCAAAGACCCTGAGGGCAGAATGAGCATCACAGGTGCTGGCAACGCAACAAAAGTATTTTGGGGTGTGGCTCGAGCAGTGAGCATGTTTATCCAACACAAACCTGTTGCACTTTTGAGATTTGGGGCCAGTGAGCCCAGCAGGCAGAAACTCTACAATGTGCTGAGCCAAAAGTTAGCAGATACGCTGGGTTGGAGAAGAGAAGTAATCAAGTATCCGGATGATCCTGCTAGCTACTTCCGGCTCTACAATCCTGCATACCAAAAACAATCTCTGGATGAAGGTAGAGGCACCAGCGTCATTGTGGTGGATGTGCAACCAGAATACAGCGGTATGTATGACGGTGATGAAAATCCAGTTTTTGAACAAATTATTAAATTTGTTAACAATCAAACTGGACCAGTTTTGATGTTTGTAAATGCTGAAGATCAAGGCATGACCGGAGACACAGTTCAAGACATCATAATCTACTGGGAGGATACTATAAGAGGCGATGAAGTAGATCCTGAAGAAAATCCTCATCCAATCGACTGGAGCAGATTTCAAATTGTAGATAAGGGGTATGGATATTTCAGAAGTTGGATGGACCAAGGCATAAGTGACCGAACAATCATCAAAACCATCCGCTTGATGTATCAAAACAAAGTAAATGACAGCAGAGAGTTGTTTGGTGGAGAACTCAGTGATGACTATGCTTTGAATTTCGAACAGTTCATTGGTCCAGAATTTGAACGCTGGATGCTGAGTGATGGTATCACAGTGAACTGGACCAGTGTAGCCCAACTCAAGCGTTTCAGTGGAAGTTATATAGTCGGCGGCGGCAGAAATGAGTGCCTACGTGAAGTTGAGTTGTTGATGAACAGTTTCAACATCAAATATCGAAGAATAGACAGTATGGTGTACGGATGAGATTGATAGATCTTTTTGAAGCAGTGAAAATTGACAACGTCAAAGGGCTAGGGGAAGTTCCTGACAACCAAAACGTAGACTATCTCGGCTTGCGTGTAGAGATGCGGCCCAGTGTTTTCCTACGTTTGGCTCACAGTCTCCCACGTGAACAGGCGCAGAGTGCGGACTATATCCAAAAGCATCTAGAACAGGGCGGAAGTATTGCCTCTCCTTGGTTGGTGATCTCTGTGCCGCCAGAGTGGGAAACTGGTGACCTCGAAATGCCTGCCCGGGTTGTGGGTCACGAGGGCCGTAACCGCATGTATGCAGTGATGGAAACAGAGGGTGACGCTCCGGTTGAAACGCATTTGTTTTTCTCCGGCGGAGTGCGGCGACGCCACATCACGCCCCAGTGGATCAAGCGACTGAACAACAGTCTCATTCCTCAAGGCCAAACTTTGCCCATGGGCGGCGTATTTTTCACCACAGCCGGGGCCACCAATGAAAGCACCACTCGCACCACAACCAAAGGTGCGCCCGGAACCTTAAAAGCCAAAATCACACGCCATTATGGCGGAGATGTCACCTGCGCCAAAGCCAAAAAACTGAAATCAAGAAAAACTGCTACTCCACATGACAAGGCACAAGCCAACTGGTTCTTGAACATGCAGGACTGTGATGAGAGCCAATTGGGGGAAGTGTTTCGCGGAGAACCAGAGCATGTTCGATGGATGTGGAACAAAGACGACAATATCGTGCAAACCAAATTTGAGTATGCTGGACATGAGGTAGACATTGGATTAGAGCCAGTTGATGGCAGTTTTTTTGATTATGGTCCGTATGTGGCCAAACATCATAACATCACTATACCCGACGATTGGACCGGTTACAACATCACCTTTTCAGTGGATGACAGCATTGGCATAACCATGGAGTTTGGAGAAAAAGGTGTACAGCTCTTGGGCAAAATAGTCCGAATCTTACGTGGGTATTTGACGGCACACCAATGGGACTATGTGACATTCTCTGGAGATCCAGGAAGTAGAAATCGTTTGTATTGGGCTATGGCTCAGAGGCTTGCAAATGAAATTGGAGGCCAAGCACTGCAAACCCGCAACTATTTCACAATTTTCAAAAAGAGCTTACTGGAGGCGTTTGACTATCAACTACCGCAAAGCAAGTGGAAGGTTGTGGGGCAGGGAGAAAGCCACATTACTTTTGACTTCCAGATTGATGATAATGAATACACACTTGAGCTGATGTATCGACCCGAGCCACAAAAACGGGGCATATATGAAGTCATATTTGCTCACAAGGAACATGGCTTGGATGTCAGTGGCACAGGTTCTGCATTCCGGGTTTTCAGTGCCATTGAGCAATTGATCAAATACGCTATTCAACAACAAAAAACAGTTCCCATCAAAGGAATATTTTTCACCGCACAAGGAAGCAGCCGACAAAAACTATATTCCAAGCTGAGTCAACTTTTAGCCAAAAACTTGGGATGGCAGGTGTCCACTGATCCTCAAGATATGCCCTATAACATCAATCCCAAAATTGAAAAAGGCTTCCTAGTCCAGCAGCCTAAACTATCGGAAGAGGGCGGTGTAGGGCGTGTTGTCAAAGGGGTAAACACAACCTCTGACGTGGGGCCCAGAGAAGTTCAAAAGCAAGCAAGAAAATTTGGTAACATCACAACACCTGATGGTGTACCGCCTCAGATCCAAACAAATGGAAAGTTCAAGCCTGTTAAATAAAGGGCAATGACAAATTTATACAGTTTTGGCATGGATCCCACCAGGTGGTATAGCAGGGGATTGTGGGCTTATTCCCAAAATGAAACCAGTTGGATAACTGGGAACAATCCAGTACAAGGATTGGGCAGCCTACAATCCATGGCTTACGGCAACAACATTTGGGTTGGGGCAACCAATTTTGGCGATTTCACTGTTAGCAGTAATCTAGTAAACTGGTTTTCCTACACCCCTGAAAACAAAAGTTGGCTGGTGAACAAAATTACATGGGGCCAAGGCATATTTGGTGTTGTTGGTCATGAAAAAAATTTCAATAACTTGAGTGAAACTGGTTTTATTGCTGTGAGCGGCAATGGTGGTCCAGCCACCTGGACCAGAAAATATGTAAGTTATCAAGAGCCCATGACTTTGTTTGACATCAAACATTATGGAGCTGGAAATTGGATAGCAGTGGGCAGCACCAACAACTTATCAACACCTGTGGTGTTGGTGAGCACAGACAATACTGACACTTGGACTAGAGTCACTCTTCCCAGCATCTTGTCAACAGGAATATACAGTGTTGAAGCCAGTCAGGGTTTGACTTTGAAAGTTTGGTTGGGCGGCAAAGGGTGGATAGCTTACACACCAAATTTTCAACAAAACAATACACAATGGACATTGTTTGATCAGCTAAGTGATCAAGGCAAAAACAAACCCATCTCTCGGATTTTGTATCGATCAACCACTGGCAAACAAGCAACGGTGGCCTTAACTGGTGGTACAATTTGGTTTACTGATAACAGTTTGAACTGGAAAAGTCAAACTCAGGAAGGTTACAGATTCCAGGACGCAGCTAACTTTCAAAACCCCATTACCCAGACAGAATCATTTTACTTCAGCGTGGGTGGAATGATGAATCAGTATACAGGATTCAAAACCAATTGGCAACCCTCTAGTAGTGATCTTTTTTCTCTAGAAGGTTACAACAATGGAGTTCAAGCCACTAGCTTTATTGTTGTTTGACACATGCAAGTCTTGCCACACAATCAGTGCATACCAACAAACGTGGAGCAAAACAAATGGGTATCGGCACTCTTGGTCCAAATGATCGATCCAAGATCATGGCACTTGTGAATTCAGGTATTGACGTTATGAGAGAGATTGCCACTCTCAAGGAAGGCTTAAAAGACCAGGTGGGCGCAGTGAGCGAGGAACTTGATATTGACAAAAAGATCCTAAACATGGCTATCCGCACCGCATACAAAATGAGCCAACAAAATCAAGACACTCTCAATGATCTTCAAACACAGCTGGACAGCGTGGAAGAAGTGCTAAAAGCAGCAGGTGTTTCCTAGAGAGTCACATGCTCTCTGGCTTGCGTTTTCAGGGCTGGTTAAGCCTCAAGGATCCAAGATTATCTTGGCTTTTGAAATTGGAGGAACAGCCAGCAGTATGCTGGCTGCCGCCTTATTGGCATTCCAAGCAATGCCTTTGAACATTTTGTATTTGTTTTGGTTGTTTGGCAGTGTGTCCTTGACCATCAGCAGCATATTGCGTAAAAATCAGTTACTGACCCTCCTGATGTTGTTTTACACAGGTTTGAATTTATATGGATTATGGAGTTTTGGATGACATACGTTGACGCTATTTTGGAAAAAGACAAAAACTGTATTCATGTGGTGGAGCGTGTGAATCACAAAAGAGTGTTCAACACATATCCCAGCAAGTATGTGATGTATTTTCCCAGCGAGCGTGGCAAATATACCAGCATCTATGGTGAACGATTGGACAAATTTGAAACCACCCGATGGGAAGAGTTTCAAAGAGAGTGCAGACAAGTTCCAAAAACACAGCAATATGAAAGTGACATGAATCCCATTTTCCGGTGTTTTTATGAACATTACAAAAATGCAGCAAGTCCACAATTGCATGTGGGATTTTTTGATATTGAAGTAGATTATGATCCAGACCGTGGATTCAGCTCAGCTGATGAAGCATTCAATCCCGTAACAGCTATTTCGGTGTATCTAAGTTGGCTGGACAAAAACTTCACCTTGGTTCTCAAGCCCAAAACACTCACAGTTGACCAAGCCTCTGATATTGTGGACAAATTTGAAGACACTGTGCTATGCAGCAGTGAAGCTGAACTCTTGGATGTGTTTCTCACACTGATTGAGGATGCAGATGTTCTCACAGGTTGGAATTCAGAGGGGTATGATATTCCCTATTTGCACAATCGTATCATTCAAATTTTGAGTAAGGAGCACACTAAACGACTGTGTCTCTGGAATAAATTTCCCAAGAAAAGAGAGTATGAAAGCTATGGCAAGCCCACTGTTACATTTGATCTAGTGGGCAGAGTGCACTTGGATTACCTCCAACTATACAGAAAACACACCTACCATGAAATGCATTCATATCGACTGGACTTTGTGGGCGAGTATGAGGTGGGCGAGAAAAAAGTTGCGTATGAAGGCAGCTTGGACAAGCTCTACAACGAAGATTTTGAAAAGTTCATTGCCTATAACAGGCAAGACGTCATGCTGTTGGTGAAGATTGATCGCAAATTGAAATTTATTGATCTTTCCAATGATCTTGCACACACCAACGGTGTATTGATTCAAACAACATTGGGCTCAGTGCAACTTATTGACAATGCCATTACCAATGAAGCACATGATCTTGGTCTCTGCATACCCATTCGGCGTCGTGAGGCAGAAGTTCAGAAGGACAGTGACGGCGAAGACATTGAGCCCACTGGTATTGCTGGTGCATATGTGGCTGACCCAGTTGAAGGCATGCACAAGTGGATTGGCGGCGTAGACATCAACAGTCTATATCCCAGTGCTATTCGTAGCTTGAACATGAGCAAGGAAACAGTAGTAGGGCAAATCCGCCCTGTGGGTAATGATCGTTTGATTCAACACAGGATGCAAAAGGAAAAGCGCACTTTTGCTGACAGTTGGAACGAGATGTTTGGCATTATTGAGTATAACCAAGTGATGAATCGGGAAATGGTTATGCTGACTGTGGACTTTGAAGACGGCACCACTGTGGAACTCAGTGCTGACGAACTGTATCAATGGATTTTTGAAAATCCCAAAAAGCAAATGACTCTCAGTGCCAATGGCACCATTTTTGATCTCAACAAGGAGGGTGTGGTACCAGGCTTGCTGGCTCGCTGGTATGGTGAGAGAAAGGAGTTGCAGGCAGAAGCCAAAGCATGTTTCAAAAAAGCTGATGAAGAACCTGATCCCTCTAAGAAGAGTGAGTATCAAGAAAAAGCTGATTTTTATGACAGAAGGCAGTTGATTAAGAAAATTTTGCTAAATTCACTTTATGGAGCTATCGGAAATTCTAGCTCATCGTGGTTTGACAACCGTATTGCACAAAGTACTACTTTAACAGGTAGATGTATCGTCAAACACATGGGTAGTAAGATCAATGAGGTAATATCAGGGAAATATCACTACAAAGGTGATGCTGTCATATATGGCGACACCGACAGCATTTATTTTAGCGCATACCCTGTAATGAGCCAGCTTGAAGACTTCAAAAGCTTTGATTGGAGTCGTGAAGCAGTGGTACAACTGTATGATCAAGTTGCAGACATCACTAACCAAAGCTTTCCTGGATTTATGAAACAGGCATTCAATGTTCCTGAATCTCGTAGCGTTATCAAAGCTGGTCGTGAACTGGTTGCAAGCCATGGCTTGTTCATTACCAAGAAGAGATATGCTGTGATGATTTATGACAAAGAAGGCAAGAGAAAGGATGTTGACGGCAAGCCTGGTGAAATCAAAGCAATGGGCTTGGACTTAAAGAGAAGTGACACACCCAAGCCAGTTCAAGAGTTTTTGAGCGAGATTTTGACGTTGGTTTTGACTGAGGTTGACAAAGACTCAATTTTCAATCGCATCAAAGAGTTCCGAACTGAGTTCAGTAAATGGCCCAGTTGGGCCAAAGGCAGCCCCAAAAGGGTCAACAACTTAACACAGTATGGTATGATCAAAAAAGCACAAGAAAGTGTTGATCTCAAAAAGGACCCAGTTAAAAGAAAAACCATTCCTGGGCATGTTTTGGCCTCGTTAAATTGGAACTTGTTGTGTGACATTTACAACGACTATGGTTCAATGCGTATTCAAGATGGCCAAAAAGTCATTGTGTGTAAACTGCGATCCAACCCATTGGGCATGACTTCTGTTGCATATCCAGTAGATCAACTCTACTTACCTGACTGGTTCAAATCCTTGCCCTTTGACGACGCTTTGATGGAAGCAACAATTTTGGACAAAAAATTGGAAAACTTATTGGGTGTGCTACACTGGAATCTAGAGGATGCCAAAAACAACGAAACTTTTGACAGTATGTTCAGCTTTTGAAAGGTTGACAACTCAACGCCAAGTCAAGTAGATTTGGGAAAGTCAACCTTAAGGACCAATTTATGAATATTTTTTCTGCTATTTGCGAAAGCATAAGACGTGTGTTTGGAACCAAGCCTCCTGTGCAGCCTTCTACACCAGTGCCAGCCCCACCAGCCCCTGAGCCTATTCAACCTGTAGTTGTAACACCAGCTGGCAACCCAGTAGTGCCATTACCACCAATCTCCCCTGTTCTAGAACCAGCTAAAGATGCACCATCTGTTATGGAATCCAAACCTGCAAAAGATTCGAAAACATCCAAGGCATCCAAGACTCCAAAAGCAGCTAAGCAGCCTAAGGAAACCAAGGCTGTGAAAGAGCCCAAAGTGTCAAACAAAAAGAAAAACAACTAAGAGCAAACAATGCAGAGCCCCCTCTTTGGAATCTCAAAAGAAGAGAGGGCTCAACTCTTGCGTTACAAGCCCTATCCGTTGGCATCAGCAAGCACATGGAGCAATTCTCATCCCACAACCGCCAGCACTTTGGTATTCTTAACTGGGTATTTGTGCCTGAACACTATAACTCAAGACTTTCACGAAGTTGACAGCATTTGTGAAGCAGAAGATCTGTTGTTTTCACAAGCAGGATCTGTTGTAGAGCAATATGATGGCTTGCCATTTGCACTACGAAGGCAAGCTTCTCTTTTGGGTCATAAAAACAAGAGAGGATGTGGCAATCTCATATTCACAAACAGCAATATACTCTTGAAAATACCTACTGATCAACTGTATCAAGATGAACAAAACACTGGAACGAAGGTAGGCAGGTGGTATTCAGCTGGTGTGCTGCGGAAGTTTGACAATCAAGGCAGTCAAATTTTCATTGGGGAACATGTGCCTGAACACACTGCTTATGTTGCTTACAAAGGGCGCAGTGATTTGGATAGTGTTGCTACTCTGTTCCAAAAAGGTCATGAAATGAGATTATGGTGTCCCTTTGTTGTTGACATACCTGCAACTATTGCTCACTATATTACAAAGGTTATGTTTGACCTCTAAAACCAATTTTGGAAAAATTATGAAAACCCAAAAACGCCTATATGAACCCAGTGAATTGAAAACGTTATTTGAAGCATTGAACAGTGCGCCACCTTGGCTTAGCAGGAGGTATGTGCTTAAAAACATGTTGGGTTGGACTGACGAAGATTTGAAACAAAACGCAGCATTGGTTGACGAAGAAACAATACAACGCAAAATGGGTAATAAAGGAGCTTATTGAAAATGACAGCAACAGCTATTAAGGATGCAATCTCTGATCTTGCAAAGAATGTGATCAGCACTGGTTTTTATGAAAAGATCAAGGTATCTGGTGGAGCCAAAACCAGCACCATTGAGGCTATTGACAAGGACAAGCAAGTTATTCTCAAGGCAGAAACCTTGAACCCAGTAGACGGCTGGAGTGGTGAATTTGGACTTGCCAATCTTGGCTTGCTCAACAGCATTGTGAATGACCCAGAATTTGCACACAAGGACAGTAAGCTGGAACTGGTGTATACTGAGCGCGAGGGTGTGGATGTGCCCACTGAAATGCACTACACAAACAAAAGCAACAGTTTCATAAACTATAGGTTCCTGGCTAAAAACATGGTCCCTGATCAACCCAAGTATATGGAGCCTGGCTGGGACGTGAAGATCAAGCCCAGCAAGAGCAACATTCAACAGTTCAACTGGGCTGCTGGATCACTTGGCAGCTATGAACAATATTTCATTCCCAAGACTGTGGACGGTAACCTCAAGTTCTTCATTGGGGACGAAGGCGCAGCTACTCAGCGAGGCGGTGTGGTGTTTGCCACCGGTGTCACTGGTCAATTTGAAAGTTCACACAAGTGGCCCATTGGGCTAGTGAGTGCACTATTGAAGCTGGTTGATGGTGCTGATGCAGAAATGAGTTTCAGTGTCAAAGGGGCTATTCAGCTCAAGCTCAACACTGGTATCACCACATACAAATATGTGCTGCCAGCAAAGCTTCGCTGATAGTTGAAAACTAAAATGGGCACATCAAGTGCCCATTTTTTTGATGGAGGCGTAAATGCCAGTTGAACATGAACGTAAACTCCTATTACGGCCAGAAAAGCCTCAAGAGTTACTACGCTATCTCAAGCGTCACCCCAATGTGCAAACCGTTGAAATTACACAGGGTTATATCAACAAAAGTGCAAGAATTAGGCATGTGGTTCCCCACAGTGGTGATGCTGAAACCCACTGGTTCACTTTCAAGACAAAGGTAACTGGCAATACTGTCGAAATTGAAACAGAAATTTCAATCCACGATTATCACAAATTGTTTTTGATTGCCAAGCCCGTAATCCACAAAACTCGCTGCAAGTTTCAAGAAGGTTTGAATAGGTGGGACGTGGATTTTTTCAAAAATCCCAAAAGTGGCGACATCTACTTGAGCATGGCTGAAGTGGAAATGCCTGAGTTTGAGATGGACTTGCCTGAGGTCCACCCATTACTTGAGCCCAGTTTTTGGCGCTGGATTGATGGTAATGACAAGAGGTTCCAAAATAAAAATTTGGGTAACTACAAAAAAGTTTTGACGAATCTGAAAGGGCTCTGATGCCAAACAGCAAATATCGCAGTATCTTCATAAGTGACATCCATTTAGGCAGTAGAGCATGTCAAGCCGAACTCCTTACAGAATTTTTGAAGCACAACACCTGTCAAAATCTGTATCTTGTTGGTGATATTTTTGATTTGTGGAAATTAAAAAGCAGTAAGTTCTGGCCACAAACTCACAGCAATGTGGTACGACGACTGCTTACTGCTGCCAAAAGAGGCACACGGGTTAGATATGTGTTGGGCAATCATGACGAATCTCTCCGAGCATGGTTACCTGATATGCATACTTTTGGAAACATTGAGCTGGGCAATGCTTTTGAGCACTACACTGTGCATGGACAACGATTTTTGGTAACACACGGGGATTTGTTTGATGGAGTAATTAGATACCACAAATGGTTGAGCATATTGGGAGACAAGGCACACAGCTTTGTGCTATGGGTTAACACTTATTTGAACTATGCTCGTAAATTTTTTGGAAAGGACTATTGGAGCCTCAGTAGCTTTCTCAAAACTAATACCAAACAAGCAGTTGCATTTATTACCAAATATGAGCAGCATTTGATTCAGTATGCACGAGATGAGGCGTTCCACGGGGTGATTTGCGGACATATTCATTCCGCAGCATTGAAAACATTTGATGACGGCTTTGCTTATATGAATTGTGGTGACTTTTGTGAAACTGTTTCAGCCTTGGTTGAAAATTTTGATGGCTCAATTGAACTTTTGGTTTACGATACTCAAACCAAAAGTATGATGATGAAAAACAAATGGAGTATTCAATGAGACTTGTGATTGTGGACGACAACTGTCAAGATCAAGTAAATGGTGTTGTGACTACAATGAATGAAGTGAAAAAACAACTGTTTTCTCGAGGCATATATAATCTCATCCACATCACTCCTGATCAAATGATGTCGATGCCTGCATTGGTATATCCAGGTGCTCGCATACCATTGAATTTTTGGAATTTGACAAAAAGAATAGAGGCGTATGAACCTACACACCTGCACATTTGTACAGAAGGTGTGTTGGGCTTGACTGCTAGGCAATTTTTTCAAAACAAAAATTGGCGCTACACAACCAGCTTTCACACAAGATGGGACCACTATCTCCAGGAAAAATTTGGCGTGCCGGCCAACAAAACAATGAGGTATCTCAAATGGTTTCATCAAAATAGCGCAGCAACTTTGGTTAACACACCTACTATGCAAAGAGAGATGGTGTCTCTTGGCCTATCGCAGGCTATTACATGGTCACGGGGAGTAGACACCCAATTGTTTCAATTCAATGACCGCAAGTGCTCCGACAAGCCAACATTATTGAGTGTTGGCCGAGTCAGTGCTGAGAAAAATTTAGAGGTGTTTTGTAGCTTATCGCCAGAAAAATACAATCTAGTATGCGTAGGTGATGGTCCGGATCTCAAAAGGTTACAAAAGACATATCCTTGGGTTACATTTACTGGGCAATTGAGTGGTAAGCAATTGGTGCAGCAATATCAAAACGCTGACTGCTTTGTTTTCACAAGCAAAAGTGATACATTCGGGTTAGTTATGATTGAAAGCATGAGTGTTGGTACGCCGGTTGCAGCTTTTCCGGTGCAGGGACCTATAGATGTTGTAGATGATGGCGTTACTGGTTCGCTAAACCATGACATTGATGCAGCCATCTCGCAATGTTTGACATTATGTCGACAAACTGTTTTTGCGGGTAGTAAAAAATGGAGTTGGAAAAAAACAGCCGATATTTTTGTTGATACGTTGGTCCCAAAATGAGGCTCAAGAAACAAGACCCAACAAATTTTCCCACCTTGATTTGTGCTGAATGCGAGGCAAAGTTGGAAGGCTATCCTCGATATATTTGTGATGATGCAGGAGTTGTGACACTGGTAGGAAGAGACATCTGGCCCACATACTTTCGAGATGTGTTAGGAATAAGAATTGAATTCTGCGGAGCTGAGTGTGGCTTGCGCTACTGTCAGAAAAACTAGTTCTGTAGCTTGTGATAAGCCAAATAGTTGAGTAGCCTATACGCAACTGTTGAAAGAGAAAAACAAATGACAGAACCCACTTCAAGAATGATTTATGTTACCTTCCAGAGAGAAGGTATTCACAAGTATCCAGCAGCACTTACTGATCCCGGTCTCAAGGACGTGTCTTTCCTGGGCTATCCACACAGGCACATGTTTCACTTCAAGGTGGGCATCTCAGTTGTGCATAATGACCGAGACATCGAATTCATTCTTTTCAAGCGTTGGCTAGAAAGTCTATATGGTGATGGTGTAATTCAGCTAGACTTCAAAAGCTGCGAGATGATCGCCGAAGACCTCTACGCCCAAATCTCTTCTCGCTATCCAGGTCGTGCAGTAAGTATTGACGTTAGTGAAGATGGTGAGAACGGTGCTGTGCTAGCCTGGGACGCTGCATAACCACCAAGGATTGCTATACAAGGTATTTGAGCGCCAGGAGATCAGGCTAGGATTGTGCTGGCTCAATTATCTTGTATTAGTGATAAGCCGTTACATTTTTCAATACAAAGCTTGCCAAAAATTTCTGTGTTTTGTACACTATCTCTACAAGACAATATTTGAAGGACACAACAAAATTGCCCAATGTATTTGTATGGCCTATTGAGCCATTAGACAGCCGTTATTCAGAACAATGGTATAAGGAGATTCCCCTGCGGCTCCAAGAAATGGTGGGAAATAAGGCCACAGTTATTCAACTGGATGGTGTTCAAAACACTACTAGCACGTCATCAGGTGCATTTTTGAATTTTAGTGACACCAACAGATGGAAAAGCACTCAACTGGTTGAGTTTCTCAACAAACATGATGCTGGAGAAACAACTCCAAACGATGTGCATTTGTTCACTGATGCTTGGAATCCAGTGATTCTGCAAGTCAAGTATATGAATGATCTCATGGGATATAATTGGAATCTACAAGCTATCTGGCATGCTGGAAGTTACGATCCCACTGATATCCTTGGATATAAAATGAGCAAACCGTGGCCTTGGCTTGCTGAGCAAGCACTGTTTCATGCTTGCGATGAAAATTGGTATGCAACTGATTTTCACAAACAAATGTTTTTGAAAAACTTGGGCATCAGCAGTGAGTATCACAGCAAGGCGAAAACAAGCGGGCAACCACACAACCTTGTTGTTGAACACATGCATAACATCATGCAAGAGAGTAGAGAACGCAAGCAAGGCGTCATCTGGCCTCACAGATACAATCCAGATAAGCAGCCTGAAATTGCTGAAGACCTCTCCAACAGCATGAAACATCCTTGGTGCATTACACAAAAGATGAACCTTGACAAAGGCAGCTATTATAAAAAGCTGGCAGAAAGTCAAGTGATCTTTTCCTGTAGCTTGCATGAAAATTTGGGCATCAGTGTGATGGAAGCTGTGCTTGCTGATGTGATTCCAGTGCTGCCCAATCGTTGCAGTTACAGCGAGATGTATCATCCTGATTTTCTCTATCCCAGCCAGTGGACACAAAGTTGGGACAACTATCAAACACACAAGCAACAGTTGCTGGAATTTATTCAGCATAGGCTAAATCATCCCAAAAAGTTCAGCAGACAATTGGAAAAGCAAAAGAAAGTTCTGTTGCAACGATATCTGTCAGCTGATGTAATGTTTGAAAACATCATCAATGCAGTTGCACGATCAACTCAGGTAAAGTAAGATAAGAGTATGACAAAACTTTCCAGCCCCAACCCACATTTACACAAAATCTACCAAAACATGAAACCAGTTTCGGGTAGAGACATGTGGACCACCAACCAGGACTATGCTGTATTCTTACCGAGTATCAGTGCGATCTATGTGAGACTAGTGAGCCAACTTGGTGATCGTGTGCCCAGTGGGTTGCCAAATGGGTTGAAAGATTTGGATTTCCTGCAACCCAACACCAATCTATTTTATTACCCCACTGCACTATACAGCAGTGGGCACAGCTATTGGGATCCAGCTCAAAGTGATATCCAAGAAGCCATGGTGCAAAAGAGAGACAAAAATGCAACAGTGATTGTAGGAGACAGTGGCGGTTATCAGATTGCCACTGGTGTTCTCAAATGGCCTTGGCAAAAGAAAGACAATCAAACAAGCCAAGACTGGATGAAAGACAAAGACGCCATTAGGATGAAAATCCTGAGGTGGCTGGAACACAGTTGCGATTACAGCATGGTATTGGATGTTCCCACAGGCAGTTTGTTGAAGTTTGGTAATGATCCCATTACAGGCGAAAACTTACATCCTGGAGTTAAAAACTTTCGCGACTGTCTTGAAAGCAGCATGGAAAACCACGAGTTTTTCATTAGGAATAGGCGTGAGGGCGATACTCAATTTTTGAACGTTTTGCAGGGTCGCAATCAAGAAGAGGGTGATATTTGGTGGGACGTTGTGAAGGATCTTCCTTTTGAAACTTGGGCATTCAGTAATGTGCAAGCCAGCAATTTTGCCATCAATCTTCGACGAATTATCATCATGCGAGATGGCAAGTATTTGGATAATCGAGACTGGATCCATTATCTAGGTAACGGCAAAATCAAGGCAGGTTGTGCTCTTACAACTCTCCAACGAGTGTGGAGAAAGCACATCAACAGTAGGGCTACCTTGAGTTATGATGCTGCAAGCCCCTTTGTTAACGTTGCTAAAGGAAACATCTACTATAGTTGGGAAGTGAGTCCACAAAGCATTGCCTATAAAAACAACGCCTTGCCTGACAAGAAAGAACTCAAAGGTAGTACTGAATTGTTTCAGGACTGGATCAATCGTCACAACCACAAGCATGCTGTTCGTGAAAGCTCTATTGGCAAAAGGGTCACAATTGGTGATATCTGTGTCAAAGGCTATGAAGATCTTGTTTTCAAAAAGCAAGCCTTCACTCAAAAAGAACTGGAAAGTGAAATCTACAAGCAGAGTTTGGAAGCTGTTCACGGTGAAAAGTTTCGCTACAGTGACGAATACAAGCACTATCTTATGCATGAGCACAAGGAGCATGGCAGTGGCATGTTCGATTGGGGCAAGAAAGAGTTCCAGGAACATGAGAAATATCAAGTCAAATGGCCCAGCAGCATGGATGGCCTCAGCTATGTGCTGGGCATGAGCCACAACGTTGAACTTCACATTGATGCCATTCAACATGCATGTGCAATGCAAGACTTACCACAGGAGGAAAGGAAACATCACATCAGCGAAGACTTGATTGAATTTGCTGGCGGACTTTGTGAAGAAATCTTAACCAGTGAAAAGCCCATGCAACTGATTGATAAGCATGCAGCTATGTTGGCTAAAATCACAGGCATGAATGCCGACAACAATATCGTTATGGACTTTGATGAGTTTGAGTGAATCTCACCTTATCTGATAGACTTTGGCAAACTCTCTGATCATACTCACTATAAGAAACAAGGAACTATACATGAGCCGCAAATTCAACATCGATGATGGCAGCAGCACAGGCTGCGAGTGCAGCATTTCACAACAGATCACACAGCGTCTACAGAAGGCAGGGCAACGCTATTTCAGCAATGACAACATCTCCAAGTTTGTGAGCGAAGGTGAAGTTGAGCTGCTGATCAACGAGGTGGCAGGCAATATGGAAGCTGTGCTTCGCAGCCTGGTGATTGATGTGGACAATGACCACAACACACAGGAAACAGCACAACGAGTGGCCAAAATGTTTGTTACTGAGATTTTCAGTGGACGCTTCTGCCCCCCGCCAAAGATCACAACATTTCCCAATAGCCAAACTTATGATGAGCTGTATGTAACTGGTCCCATTACAGTGCGAAGCACTTGTGCACATCACTTTCAGCCCATCAAGGGTCGCTGCTATATTGGAGTGTTTCCGGGAACAAATGTAATTGGTCTCAGCAAGTTCAATCGCATTGTTGACTGGATCAGCAGCCGTCCCACTATTCAAGAAGAGCTAACCGTTCAAATTGCTGATGAGATTGAGCGAGTAACTGAGGCACAAGGTGTAGCAGTGCTGCTTCAAGCCGAACATGGTTGTATGACCAACAGAGGTGTTAGGGAACACTCGTCTGATATGACAACTTCGGTGATGCGCGGTGTGCTCAGAGATCACCCGCACATCAAGCAGGAGTTTTTCAACATCATCTCCAGGATGAGCTGAGATGCAGATTAGCATTCCTCGTTATCGCGAGTGGGGCTCGTTACCAACTGATGTAAAGTCAGTTATGCTGCATCATCTATGTGAGTTGACATTTGAACAGATGTACACTCCCACAGCACAGCGCACAGAGCCATCAGCTGAGTTTCTGCAAGCATGGTGCGAGGAAAACGTGAAGCAGATTTTCTCTGCCGAAAAGTTAAACTATCAAACCTGGCGGTTTCTGTTTTGGAGTCAAGAGGATTTTGATAAGTTCCTAATTTTTTTGAAAAGCTCTATCTCATGAGCAATACCACTTTCAAAGTCACTGGAGTCAGTAATGGAGCAATCACCAGTGTTTCTTTAGGTAACCCAGGAGCTGGATACACTGTTGGTAGCAATTTAGCTATACATATACACCAACCAACTACTGCACTCCAAATCAACAATGACTTTGGCGAAACCATCTTCAGCATCAGCGTGCAAGGTGAGGTGAAGTGGCACTTGAACAAACCCAATGAGGGTGCATCTCGCTTGGTCCAAAGTCTGCAAAACTGCATTGACATCTCCTCTGCTGGGAAAGTGGCCATAGCTCGAAGCTATCTTCGAGGAGTTGAAAAGTGCTTGAGGTTGGCCCGGAGCATGACGCAAGAGCAATTGATTGCAGCCTTGGAAATAGAGATTGAGCACAGAGAAGGAAAGCTTACTTGGCAGGCGTTAAACAACAGTTTGGAGAACCAAAATGACACACGAAACTAGCAAATCTATAATTCGAAGACTATCTGACAGCCGATTTATTACCCGATATTTTGTAGGGAATGGTATAGATATTGGTGCAGGATCAGATAGTCTGCTGAATTACACTACTTTTTTTCCAAAAATTTCACACGTAAGGGCTTGGGATTGGGGTGATGGTGATGCGCAATATATGCAAAACGTTCCTAATGAATCTTATGATTTTATTATCAGTAGCCACTGTTTGGAACATATTGTAGATCCTTACATAGCAATGCAAAATTGGATTAGAATATTGAAACCCAAAGGGCATATGATTATCACTGTTCCTGATGAAGACATTTATGAACAAAAAAATTGGCCCAGTCGCTACAATGGTGATCACAAAACCTCCTGGACCATTCAAAAAACACATAGCTGGTGTCCTGTGAGCATCAACTGCACGGATTTTTTCAGGAATTTTCCTGAACTATCAATCTTGAAGCTGGAGCTGTTAGATTCCCATTTCGATTATGCCAAAACAGATATTGATCAAACACTTAATCCGGTTAGCGAATCTGCTATTGAGATAGTGTTACACAAAAAAGCATAAAAATGCCTTTGAATTTTTTAAATTACACAACATTTGGCGACACTATCTATAGTTTATGCATTATAAAAATGCTTGGTGGTGGTAATCTTTATGTGCGATTGAATTATCTTGATGAGTTTTGTACGAAAGTATTGGGGTGGAGAGGCAACCCACATCCAAATAGGCTTACACTTGATGATTTCCAGCAAATACATCCGTTGTTAAAAGCCCAAGATTACCTGCACAGTGTAGAACTGTGGCAATCAGAAGTAATTGACATTGATTTGGCTTCAAAAAATTGGCAATGGATTTTACCACATGGATGGCAAGGTAATCAAACTCAGGTCTATGGCTTAAGTTTGGGATGGAACATAGCAGATCCTATTATAAATCACAAGCTATTGCATGAACCTTGGTTAACGCCAGTAGATCCCATAATAATACCAGGCAAATCACTAGTTGTTAATAGGACTTCTCGATATCTGCAAGCAGAGGCACATCCCAAATGGTTTGAACTACTTCAGAACAACTTGTGTGAGCAGGCAGTATTTGTGGGGTCTGCCTCTGAACATGAGAGCTTTGAAAGCGTATTCAAAACACAAATTGATTTTTTCCCTACAGCAAACTTATTGGAGTTGTGTAGAGTAATTCAAGGCTGTGAACTATTTATTGGCAATCAAAGCAGTGCCCTTGCTATTGCTATTGGTTTAGGAAAACCTTATCTCTGTGAACAAAATGAACAGACTGCTACTCCGACGCCAAATAGCGCAGGGGGCGACTGTTGGTTTCCAAGAGCAAATGGCAAATATTTTTAGTAGGATAACCAGAGATGTATGCAATTTTTTCAGTCATAAACTCCAGTCTTAAAGACTTAAGCTACTTGACATGGGATAAAAACAAAAAGTTGTACGCTGAAGCCCATAATTATAAGGCATTTTTGTTCGACGATTATTCGTCCAATTTTGATAGATTCAAATATGCCTTATCTATTTTGGACTCAAATCCTGAGATAATGTGGCTATGGTACACTGATTGTGACTCAGTAATAACAAATTTTGATGTCAAAATTGAAGATAGAATAATCCAATCCTCAAATGTAATACTTTCAACTGATTCAAATGGTGTTAATACAGGAAGTATTTTACTAAAAAATAGTGAAGACACTCGCAGGTTTCTCCATGCTATTCTGGCCTTAGAATTTGCATCCCAAGGCAAGTGGGATTCAGATCAATGGGCAATAAACCATTTATGTAGTTGGCCCGATACTGGCAGTTCCAGTTATCCTACAGGTGAGAATTTGATTGTTCCTCCGTGGTGGTATAACACAATCACTATTGTTCCCCAAAAGCATATGAACAGCTACAACTACCAACTGTATCCATATGTTCATAAACCTGTAGATAAATTGAATAGTGTAGGGAGTTGGGAAGATGGCGACTGGCTGTTACATTTACCAGGATTGGATCTTGATCATAGGGTTGCAATAATTTCTACTATTGTAGATAAACAACAAAAAATTCAATTACAAAAGGATAATAATAATATGATGCCTGTTATAAGTTTGATTGCCAGCGATCGAACAGAAGTTCGGATAGAACTTGATCCTGAATTGCAGCACTTTTGGCAAAATGGCGCCAATTATACAGATCACACATTAAATGAAATAAATAATGTAAGATTTTACGATCAACTATTGTCTACGCACGCAAAAATGCGTGTTTTAGACATTGGTGCCAATATTGGCCTTTTTGCCTTATATATGCACTCACATGCAGAAAAAATTATAGCTCTAGAACCCAGTCCAGATACTTTTTCTGTATTACAAAAATTAACAGCCCCTTACTCCAATATTCAATGCCTACCTCTTGCATTGGGCTACACTTGTGGCAACGCCGAGTTTTATGTAAACCAACAAAATACACAGATGAATGGCTTTATGTACAAAACAGACCAAAAAATTGTAGTACCTGCGGTAGATTTACCTACCTTGATTGAGCAATCAGCTTGGGATCGGGTTGACTTGGTAAAATGTGACATTGAAGGCGGTGAGATAGATGCACTTACATTTTCAAAAGTTAACGCTGTAAAAGATAAGGTTTATACATGGTTCGTGGAAGTTCATGCTGTAGCTACTGCCCATAAATCTTGGGAAGATGTTATCAATGCAAAGAGGAACCAGCTGGCAGAAATCTTTCGGCAAACAGGTTACACTGTGGAATTTATTAAAGTTGATGGTATTATTGCTAGAAGATAATAACGCTTCAGCATAAGGAAATTGTTTTTATGAAAATTTATGATTGCTTTACTTTTTACAATGAACTTATGCTCCTAGAGTTAAGGCTCGAAACATTGTGGGATAAGGTGGATTTTTTTGTAATTGCAGAGTCACCCTTTACTCATAGTGGACAACACAAACCCTTATATTTTTATGAAAATCAGCATCTTTTCTCAAAATTCGCAACAAAAATTAGACACATTGTTGTTTCTGACATGCCTAGCGGGCTTACCAGAAACAATGCATGGGAACGTGAGCACCATCAACGCCAGAGCCTGATGCGAGGTCTTTGGGATATGCAGCCCAATGATCTCATTATTACTAGCGATGTTGATGAGATTCCACGACCGACTTGTGTGCAAGATTGCCAAAAAGATACATCTAACGCACGCTGGATTTTATTCTGCCCAATGTATCTTTATAAATTTAATTATATGCGGATAGCAAACAATCTAGCAATGCCTTGGATTGCCGGACCAAATATTATCGTAACAAAAGCACAAATTTTTACTGATCCACAAACGGAAAGGTCTTTCACCTTTCCGTGGACCCCTTTGCCTGCAAGCACACGCTTCATTGCCCACGGAGGATGGCATTGGAGTTCCTTGGGCGACAACACTCATGGAATTTTAAAACTACAAAGTTTTGCTCATACTGAGGCAAACGTGCCTGAAATAATTGAAAACTTTGACATTTTCAAATTCATTGTTTCCAAAAGTTCGCATGAAGGTCCAGGGCAGCATTTTGAAACAGTTGTAGTAGATGATTACTTTCCTCAATCTCTAACAGATAATAGACAAAAATACACCTCATTTATTTTGCCAGAGACTCAATTTTCAACTTTAGACTTTTATAGCAAGGACATTATCCATGCACACCGCTCCTAGCCCTATGTTTCTTAAACACATATCAACAAGGGTAAGCTAGGGAATATGGTTATTGACGCATCATTACACATACTACAAAATTATTGTAGTTATCAGGAGAATTATATTGTTTGGGAAGAATGAAATCGTAGGCGAAAAGTATTTCAAAGATGCTGTAGACAAAATATTTGTTACTAGCATATTTGGTGTGACACTTCAAGGCGAAGGTCCTTATCGTGGTGAGCCTGCCATGTTTGTGCGTTTGGCCAAATGCAATCTTGCTTGCAGCTTTTGCGACACTTTTTTCGACGATGGCGACTGGATGACAGTGGCGGAACTGGACACAAAGATCTCCAAAACTATCTCTCAGCATTTTCAAGGTGACGTTCCACTTTGGGCTGATGTGGTTTATGGCGGACCTGGCAGCGATCCTGTGAAAAAGCGCGATATGGTGCTGGTGTTAACTGGTGGCGAGCCCATGCTCCAAAAAAACATTGTGCCATTTTTGGAGCACATGAACACACAGTTTGCCAAAACACAGATTGAAAGCAATGGAACCATTGTGCAAAACATTCCGCGCGAGACCACATTGGTGGTGAGTCCCAAATGCAGTGAGAAAAATGGTCGGGCTGTGAAGTATCTTGAGCCTCGTCCTGAGATGCTGGCACGAGCAGACTGTTTGAAGTTTGTGATGAGTGCAGACCCGGACACACCCTACAACACAGTTCCTGAGTGGGCACACCGATGGAAACAGGAGACAGGCAAGCCAGTTTTTGTGAGTCCCATGAATGTCTACAACGATCTTCCCCAAAAGAGCAAACAACTTCGCGCAGAAAAAAATCAAATATCTATGGATGAGCGGAGCACTGTTGATGAGGTAATCAGTTTTTGGCAAGAGGGGCTGTTGAATATGACAGCCAATCAAGCCAATCATGAATATGCTGCACGTTATTGTGCTACACATGGCATGATACTCAATCTCCAAATCCACCTCTATGCAAGTTTGGCTTAACAGTGAGCATCCCAGTAAGATTCAATTGGTATTCAGAGAGTGGAGAACTATTGGTGGAGAATCGAGGATTCTTCACCATCAGCTATGGACAGGATCCCACCAATCTCTCCACGCTGGCCAAGCGTGTAGCTGAATGCCCAATCTCCGAGCATCAAAAATACATCCATCCTCATGTGAGATATGCAGTGCAACTTTCAGCACCAGACTATGTGTTTGATCTAAGTGATCTCTCATACGTGTTACCAAACAGATTCAAGGACAAAACATGACCGCGAAACTCGAAGGTAACAAGGGGTTGGATGATGCTGATCATAAGCTGCAACAAATTTTGCGCGAAGAAATACTCAATCAAATTGAGCAAGTGGCTTCTGGTATCATCCCGTTTAACCCTCTGGTAGCAACATCTCAAAACTCTCATGTGACTATACGTGCAATATCATGCACAAATGCGAGATTATCTGAAGATTTTGATACCAGAGCCAACAATCTGAGCAATCATGTTGCAGCTTATGTTATGCAACTCATACAGAATGATTATACAGGTATGCATATAACAGTATTTGACCATCACACAGGTGCTAGTATCGAAATCATTCATAAACCTCAACTTGCAAACTAGAGATCTGTGCTTGTGTCTGACTTCACATTCGATAACCTATTCAAGGAAAAAACATGAGCAAAAAGCCAAAAATCCCCTTTGGTCTTTGGCCCGGAAGCTGGGGCTTGCGAGGGCGTACTAGACAGATCGCAGAGGCAGAATACGCTCTCAGCGGCCTGGACCTGGACTTAAGACTGGTTGAAATAAATGAGAGCGATCCGCTCACTCAGGAAATCCAAAAGCTGCAAGCCAGAAAAAAGCACAAAGATATTTCTGATTATGACTTCGACAAAGAAATGGTGAACTTAACAACACAAGAAGGTACTACAGAAAAAGCTGTAGCACTTTTGGATGTGGAGCTCAAGCATCACAAGCTGGATAAAACTGAGCATGAAAAACAAGTTGCTGAAGCCCGGAAAGAGCCTTGGGTGGCCATGCCCAACATAAGCTGGGACCCCTCTGATCCCAGCAAAAGCTTTTTTGAATTGGATTACAACAGTTATTTTGTTGAATTTCTCAGAGATAATGGCTATGAAGGTGCCAGTGAACAGGAAATTGTTGAAAAATGGTTGACAGATGTATGCAGAAGTGTGGCAAGTGATCTTGGTGAACAAGACAACACATTTGTTGCCACTGCTGTGCCCACAAATAGGCGAGCACGTCGGCCCAACAAGCAGAAAACTGAATACAGTTGACACAATCTCAAGGGAGGCTAGAGTTGTGCAATATAGTGGAGAACTGCCTGTGAGCACTTATGTAATTGTAGATCTACAAAATCTAGCCATGCGTGTTCGTTATGGTGTAAGAGCTCCTGACTTCAATGCGCAAGTGGGCTTGGCAATGCATACTATCTTCACCAGTATCAAAAAGGTGTGGAACGACCAAAAAGGCTCACATTTGGTAGTGTGTTTGGAAAGCCGCAGTTGGCGCAGGGATTTTTACCCACCTTACAAAGCGCACCGCAGAGTAGCAGCTGGTCAGCGCACTGTGGATGAAATGGAAGAAGACAAAACTTTTTTTGAAGCTCTTGATGATTTCATACAGTTTGCCCAAGATCGCACAAATGCAACTGTTTTGAAAGCTCCCCATGCTGAAGCAGATGACTTGATTGCACGCTGGATTCAATTGCATCCAACCAGTAACCATGTGATTGTCAGCACTGACAGTGACTTTCAACAACTGTTGGCCCCAAATGTGAAAATCTATGACGGCATCAGTGCATTGCTCTATACCATAGATGGAATTTACGACAAAGATGGCAATCTTGCCTTCAACAAAAAGGGTGAAGAGTTGCCAAAGCCTAATCCCAATTGGCTGCTGTTTGAAAAGTGTATCCGGGGCGATGCCAGTGACAATGTCATGAGTGCATTTCCAGGTGTTCGTAAAAAGCGAATGCAAGAAGCATTTGAAAATCGTGAGTCTCAAGGATACTCTTGGAACAACCTCATGCTCAGTACCTGGACAGATC